>QWCT01000058.1_pt1 | contig 87109 bp, 72 predicted proteins | sample 1972681 | NCBI WGS metagenome assembly QWCT01 (sample SAMN09866701, study PRJNA288562) | Human oral metagenome isolate pre3_saliva, whole genome shotgun sequencing... | isolation source: mouth | host: Homo sapiens | place: USA: California
TATCCTCATGTAATCCCAACCTGAAGTCCTTGTATAAAAATCCTCTTTGCTATCTTTTCTGTTATTTGTATTTGTACAACAACAAAAGAGTACAAAGTAGAGATACATTATTAATTTCATTTTTTTATTTGCCATTTTGCTTCTATTGTTATTTTGTCATTACCTGGAAAAGCCATGTAATTTTGACCCTTTTGGCCAAACAGGATTTGCTCCTGTTGGCCACAACATATTTGATCCTTGTAAAGTCCTAGCGCAGGGGGCAATTTTATTTTACCCCTTTAGATACTCTGGTTTCTCTTTGCCCTTAACTTACGCATGCTCTCACCGTATAATTCTATGGTATGCGCCGTATGAATGATTCTGTCAAGGATGGCGTCGGCTATTGTCGGATCACCAACCATGTCATACCAGTTGGACGATGGGTGTACGTTGTCAAATAAAAGTGCACAACTGCAAATATAGTTATTTACTCTGTAATTTCATTCTTTTATTCTCAGAACTTCTTTTGTTGATTGAATTTTGCTTTATTGTTTCTCTTATCCTTTTTAATTTCTTCCCCTTGGCCTAAATATACATCTCTTGGTGTAAGATTGTCCAACGATTCATGAAACCTCCTCTCATTATAGTATCGGCTGCAACTACGAAATCATGCTCCACACGTTCCAATAGACCTCTTTCATGCAGAATACGATAAAAGCTTGATTCTGAAATATTGCTGTCTGGTAAAAACTAAACAATATGATTTTTCGTGCGGAATTGTCTCAAAATAGGCAATTCCGCATTATTTTTGAAATCCAAGCCTCTAATCCTGTAAGGAACTCCTGTAAACTTCCACACAGAAGCATGAAAAAGAGATTTTTAGCCCTAAAGCGTCGCGCGGAAAGACCAAAATTTGTTTTTTAATGCTTAAGCGCGGCGCGAAAAGACCAAATTTTGTTTTTTAATGCTTAAGCGCGGCGCGGAAAGACCAAATTTCGTTTTTTAATGCTTAAGCGCGGCGCGGAAAGACTAAATTTCGTTTTTTAATGCTTAAGCGCGGCGCGGAAACACCAAATTTCATTTTTTTAATGCTTAAGCGTCGCGCGAAAGCATGGAATTCTGGCTTCAACTTTTATATGACAATAATGCTTACCGGACAGCAATATTTTTCTTTAAGCCTTATAATTCTTCACACTCTTTTAGCCACAAAGAATTAGACGCATCACTTGGCATGCGCCAGTCTCCGCGTGGACTTAAGCTGACACTTCCCACTTTCGGTCCATCAGGGAGGCAACTACGTTTGAATTGTTGACTAAAGAATCGGCGGAAAAATATTGTTAACCATTTCTTTATACACTTGACATCATATTGCCCTGCAAAAGCCTTTTCTGCTAAAATAAATATTTTCTTTGGCCGAAAACCATATCGAAGGAAATAATATAAAAAGAAATCATGAAGTTCATAAGGCCCAACTAAATCTTCAGTCTTTTGAGATATACTATCGTTTTGAGTTGCAGGCAAGAGTTCAGGACTAATTGGTGTATTAACAATATCAATAAGTATTGATGCTATATCTGGGGACATTGTTGTTGCCACAAATCTCATCAGATGCTGAATCAATGTCTTTGGAACACTAGCATTAACTCCATACATACTCATATGGTCACCGTTGTATGTAGCCCAGCCTAAAGCTAACTCTGAAAGATCACCTGTTCCTATAACAAAACCACCAACTTGATTACTCAAATCCATAAGAATTTGCGTACGTTCGCGTGCTTGCCCATTCTCGTATGTTATGTCATGAACAGACATGTCATGACCTATATCTTCGAAATGTTGGGTAACACTCTTCGCAATAGATATCTCACGAATAGATATATTTAGTTTTTCCATCAGATGAATAGCATTTTGATAGGTGCGATCAGTAGTCCCAAAACCAGGCATTGTAACACCAATTATTCCTTTGCTGTCTAATTTTAATTTATCGAAAGTGCGTACACAAACTAATAATGCTAATGTAGAATCAAGACCACCACTAACCCCTAATACCACATGTTTACACCCTGTATGAATTAAACGCTTAGCCAATCCCATAACTTGTATATTGAAAACTTCCTCACAGGAATCTGCTAAATCATCATCTTCTGGAATAAATGGACATGGACTAATAGTGCGATCTAAATGAAATAGCTTCTTTTGCTCAATAGCATAACACAATTCTTCATTAGGATTCAGCATTCCTGCACGTTGTGCATTCACAAAAGTTGTATTATTACGACGCTCTGCACGAAGTCTTTCTACATCAATTTGGGTAACAACAAGCTGGGAATCAACCGAGAAACGTTCACCTTCTGCCAATAAAGTACCATTTTCATAAATTAAAGCATTACCACCATAAACAACATCTTGAGTGCTTTCACCAAAGCCACAACTACTATATACATAGCCACTAATCATGCGTGCACTCTGCTGCGCTAAGAGACTCTTTAGATATTTATGTTTCCCAAGTAGTTCATCAGTAGCAGAGAGATTCAAGATTAAATCCGCACCAGATAAGGCCAAATGGTTACTTGGTGGAATCGGTGCCCATACATCTTCACAGATTTCGACGCCAAACTTAACTCCTTGTGACGTCAAGAAAAGCTTTGATTCAGCAGAAATTGTAAGTGTATGACCAGCATAACTGATTATCGTTGGTCGTAAATCTTGTGACGAGGCAAACCATCGTTTTTCATAAAACTCATTATAATTAGGAAGATAAGTCTTAGGAATAATCCCAAGAATATGCCCTTTCTGAATGATAACTGCACAGTTTAACAAGAGATTACCAACTACAATTGGAGCGCCAACAACAACTATAATATCTAACTGTTGTGTAAATATAAGCAGCGATTGTATAGCTTCTTCCGTTGAGTTTAATAGCAAATCCTGTCGAAAAAGGTCCTGACATGTATAACTTGTTATTGCTAATTCAGGGAAAACAATAATTTCTACGCCTTGATTTTCTGCTTTAGAAACTAACTTTTCTATTTGTTGCGTGTTATAGTTTACATCGCCAACCTTTACAGAAGGTATAGCACTTGCAACTTTAATAAATCCGTAATCCATACTTATTTGATTGTTACTTGTGTAGCTCCATAACCATATTCTTGGAACGAAGCATCTTGATAACTATATCTTTTATATCGATAATGCAATTCATTTACTATCGCATTACGCAATACACCTTCTCCTTTTCCATGGATAAATATGATTTTCTTTCCTTTCTTTCCCTTAAAACTATCAATAGTTTCGCGAAATATCTTCAATTGGTAATTCAGAATATCTAAAGAAGACATACCAGAGATTGAATCCAAAAGCGATTCTGCATGAAGATCAATAACAGAAATATCTTCATTATTATAGTGCTTGTGATGAATGAAAGCACCTTCTTTCTTCTGCAAATCATAATCTAAATTCTGAGAAGATCTATGATTTGTATTCATCGATTGCCGTTGGTTAACAGAGGAATACATTTCGTCCTCTATCTTTTTTGAATCAACTATCAATGGTTTTATTGGGATATCATGTTCTACAATGGGATACAATAGAGCTTGCGTATCAAAGAAATCATTATCCGAAAAACTATGAAGTTTATAAAATTTCACAGGATCAAGACGAAATTTCACATCAATGCTTGGCTTCAGAACAAAAGACTTATCACGTTTGTATGCAAACAATTGAATTGCAATTTGAGACAAATCATTGAGCACATCTCGTCCAAATTCTCCTAAAAGTATTTTTGTATTAGGTGCAACTTCACCTTGATATCGAAGCGTCCAAATATTACCTCCTGCAACTAAATAACTATATTGAATATGATAATTGCAATCATTCACAAAATAAACCTCAAATGCAGAAGAAGTAAATTGTTTTATATTCGTTGGAACAAAAGCAAGATAAGCATTTAAAAGATCCCCCCCTTGGCGCTCTTCCGTAGGAGTTTTGAAAGTAATCTCCTTTTCGTCATCTATTTTATCAAAACGAAATTCATCATCAAATGAAAAAGACAAATCCTCTTGTCCTTCTTTCATCTTTGATTTTATACTCCGATTATCTTGATTTAATTCTATTTCTGATTCTCCATTCTTTGATTTGATTGTAGGCATTGTAAACTTTGTCGAAGAATAATCTTCGCTACTTATTACAACAACCTCATTCTTTGGAAAGGGTATTTGGAACCCATCTTCATCTTCAACAAGAACGATATTATTTTTCTGGAAGCCTATAACTTTACCTCCACCTGTTTCACTTAAGAAACGAACTTTATCTCCTATCTTCATATCTACGTTGATTCTACTTTGATTTATAATAAAATAAACTGATTATGGGATAAGTAACGAACTATCACCATAACTAAGAAATCGGAAATCATGAGTTAAAGCATAATCATAAATACATTTCCAATCCCCGTTAACAAAAGCACTTACGAGAAGCAACAAAGTACTTTGAGGCTGATGGAAATTTGTAATCAGCATCTTTACAATTTTATATTTATAGCCTGGTGCAATAATAATTTGTGTGCTACCATGCAAGACTTTTACTTCAGATTTGTCTAACCAGTTTACAATGTTTTGAAGTGCACGTTCTGCAGTAATATCTTTAACCCAACCTCCATCATGTGATTGTTCATAAGGTTCCCATTGATTAACATGAAGTTCATCTTCAGATGCATCTGGATTTTGCTCTAATTTTACACCTATATAATATAAGCTCTCTAAAGTTCTCACACTCGTTGTACCTACTGCGATTGCATTACAACCATATTTTAACAAGTTAATTAAGGTATGTCTATGAACAACAATATACTCAGTATGCATTTCATGCTGATCGATTTCCTCACTTTTCACAGGTTTAAATGTACCAGCACCAACATGAAGTGTTAGTTCTTCGCGCTCAATTCCCCGCTCATCAATCGCATGTAAGACTTCATTTGTAAAATGAAGCCCTGCAGTTGGAGCAGCAACACTTCCCTTTATTTTACTATATACTGTTTGATAAGTTTGCTTATCACTATCTTGTGTCTCTCTATTTAAATAAGGTGGAATAGGCAATTCCCCTATGACCTCAAGAATTTCTGCAAAGTTAACGTTATCGTTGTCCCAATCAAAATCGATCCAATAGTTTGTTCCTGTTGAACCTTGATTCGTCTTTTCCTTATGTAATGATGCAGAAAGAGTCAGTGACTTACCTGCAATTTCGAAATAACGCTTTAAGCTCCCTTCTTTCCACTTCTTAAGATTACCAACCATGCACAGCCAAGAACAATGGCCTTTTGTTTGAAACATTAACTCATAGTCTGAAGGAGAAACAGGTTCCATTAAAAATATTTCTATTAAAGCTCCTGTTTCTTTCCGAAAATGTATACGTGCCTGTATTACTTTAGTATTATTAAACACCATTAAGCTTTGCTTTGGAAGATAGTTGGGAAGATTATAAAATACATCTTCTGAAATATCCCCATGCTTATAAATTAACAATTTACTGTGATCTCGATTAGCTAAAGGGAACTTCGCTATACGTTCTTCTGGAAGATTATAATCATAATCATTTATTTTAATATGCCTTGTATCCATTTCAAATATGTTTAATAATTACTTATATATTGATACCAATTATACACGCTATTAATAATAATAATGTGACAACTACTAAAACTTTATCTATATCTGTCCTATTGTATCCTGTTAAAGTAAATTGACTTGAGATATAACTGTTATGTGCATAATTCCTAAAACAAAACAAGAAATATAACCGATAAGCAGCTATACCACACAAAACACCCCAAATCATGCCAACAAATACATCTGTTGGATAATGTACTCCAAGATAAATTCTGCTTATACCATTTAAGAAAGCCCATAGAAATAATGCGATGTTTAAGAGGCGGCTACGTATTAAGAAAGCTAAGTATGTAGCAATTGCAAAAGTATTAGCTGCATGTGCAGAGAAGAAGCTATATTGATTCTTATTCATCCAAATAAAATTATTAATACAATATTTAATATCTAAATCATTACATGGACGTAAACGAGAAATCCAAGGTTTAATCAATAAATCATCAATACCACCTGCCATAGCTACAGCTAAAATGCATCCAGAGATAGCTAAGACAATCTGTCCCATCGTTTCATTATTTTTTATAATCAAATAACAAAGCGAAAGATATAACGGAATCCAATAGAAACCATTAGTGAGAGTCATCATAACCCCACTAACCATTATGTTATCATAGCCATTGATGAATATCAAAAGCTGTCTGTCTAAGTCTATAATATCAGATAAATTCAATGCAATCAATAATATACAATGTATAATTAAATTTCTTCTACACTATGAATTGGTAGCCAACCTTCACGATTATCAGCCAACCTTACTTTATACCAATCCTTAAATGTACGGTCAATGATATAAACTTTTGTTCCCTCATGTAGAAGGATTTCATTCGTACCTGTCTTATTTGGTGCATTTTTTATATACACGATAGGTGATAATACAATCGCATAATTGCTATCATCTGTGATAGATTTACGTGAGATTGCAAATATTGTACTTAGTATAAATAGTACAATTCCTATTGATGAAATATAGAATCCATACTTCCTTATCGTTACTGAACCCATGAAAAAATATGATAAAGAGCCAAAAATTGCTATGATAATACTAATGATACCCAATATAGCCCAACAATCTATGCTCATTACAATAATAATAGACTTATACCATGTCATAAGAAATGATTCATCTTCATCTGTAAATCCATCTTTTAATTTAGCGCGTACAAATCGTAAGTTAAATTTTATATCACGATCAGATGGATTAATTTTAGCAGCTCGTTCATAATTCAAGATAGCCTTAGTAAAATCTCCTGTACGATAATATGCATTTCCCAAATTGTAATAAAGAGAAGCTGTTCTTTGGGTGCGTAATAACAGCTCGTAATCTTTTATTGCTTGTTGGTATCTCTTTTCCTTGTATGCTTTATTGGCATTATCCACATTTGTAGCATCTATAGAAGTTGAACAGAATAAACAAACGAATAAAAGCGATATATATAAAAACTTAAACATTCTTTTGTATTATTTTTTTTTATTATTTCTAAAGAAAAGTTCAATCTTAGTGATAGCTGCAAAGGCTGAATCAAGAGTCTTCTTCATATTCCCAGCCATGTCTCCGGGAGCATACCGTTCAAATTCACACTCATCGATAGCACTAATAAATATTTGTATTATTGAATTATCAACACCACGAGCAGAGAGTTTTTCTGAAATATTTGTACGTGATAGTTCCTCTATAGACATATTTAGTTTATCACTAACATAGTCCCATAAAGTATGTAAAACTTCATTATAAAACCCTTCTGTATCTCCTCTTTCCATTAATTTATTTGCTAATTTAAGTTTCTTCGTAGCCATTTTATTAGCATGTACGCCTCGTAATTTAACAGCATCCTTTTTGTCATTTTCATACCTCCTTAGTAATATAAACATAGAGACAAAAATTAGAATCAGCAAAATAATGATAATAAAATATGCAATAGATCCAAAGAAATAATCTCCAACTTCATGATTATCCTTATCATTAACCTTTATATCATGAATATCATTATCATCTTTCTGAAACTCAGAAATAACATTATCCCTCTTGTTTCCTCCTATTACTTTTAGACTTAAATTTTGTGTTTTAATATCTTTATAACTTTGTTTTTCTACATCAAAATAGTTAAATGAGATAGCTGGAATAGAATATTCACCTTGATTTTGAGGTATGACCAAGTACTCATATATCATTTTCCCTTCAACTCCATTAGAAGTTAAACGAGTTTTATCCGTAATCTTAACATCATATTTTTCGAAGTCTTTTGGAAAGATAACATTGGGTTGCTTCAATAATTTAAGATTCCCTACTCCACTAATTTCAATTGTTAACGTTACGGGTTGTCCTGCCTTTACAATCGATTTACTTAATCTTGTTGAAACATTAAATTTCCCAACACCACCAGAAAAGTTCGCGGGACGATTAGGTAAAGGATCTACTTGAATTGTAAGACTTGGTGCTTTTATATCTCTTTTCACTTCTGTATAACCAGAACCACCATTGAAGAAAGCCTCAAATGGATCTACAGAACGATTTTGTTGTACTATTATCCCTTTAAATGTAATACTTGGAATGGTGAGTTTCCCCGTCATTTGGGGATACATAACATATTGGCTCCATGTGACACAACGATATGGCTTACCATTTACTCGTTCTATATGAAAACTCTTTTGTTGTGGCAATTTAACCTCTTGTGTATGAAAGCCTGTTAATTCAGGCATATCACCTTTTAGTTGAGTTAAATCAACAAGTGTATACACTTTATATGTCAACGTTATTGGTTCTTGTTCACAAACACGACGTTTATTTGCGCTGACACGAATAAAAAGGCTATTTCCAGAGATACGAGAACTTTCATCATGAAATTCCCCATCCTCATTATATTGGTTCTTTATATTATTACGGCTATGCCCCTTACCAACAATAGTAACTTTAACTGCATTAGATTTTATCTTACGCCCATTAACGACAGCCTGTGCAGAAGGCAAACTATAAATGCCTTGTTTGATCGCATATAATGTATATGTAAAAGTTATCAAAGAAGAAGAACTTGTATGTCCATTAACCATTTGATAACTTGATTGCTGAGAAGTATAAGGACCTGCAATAATTTCAATTCCAGAAGGTACCGTTCCAGCATGAAAGTTCTCTACATCTTGAGAATTTATAGTATAAGATAATCTAAAGTTTTCTCCAACATAAACCTTCTCGGGAACATTTACTGTAATTTTTTGTGCAACAAGTTTATTGCAACAAACAAAAGTCAATAATAGAAATATAAAGAGTTTAGAATTCTTTTCCATTTTTCTCAACGATTAAATATTACCAATTCTTTTGTAGTTTTCTACGACTTGACTGTTGAATGGCTTTCGATATACGCTGTTGTGTAGCTTTCTCATCTTGAAGAGCAGCATTGAGTAATTGCTCAGCATTCTCTTTACTCATTTGATTCTCTTTAGGATTCTGCTTTTTATCTTTTTTTTCATTCTTATCTCGTTGGTTATCTTTATTTTCCTTATCCTTGTGTTTCATCATCATTGGGATTATACCGCAAAGCCTCCTTGTATGCTTGGATAGCCTCTACATACATTTGATGAGATTGACAAATATATCCTATATTATGAAAACTTTGTGCCTTTCGAACCTCAGTTTTTTCAACCTTACAAGCTTTCTGTAACATTTTAATTGCAACAGAGTCTTTCTTTTGCATTAATAATGCTGTTCCAAGATTATAAAGTGCTTGCGGGTTAGTTGGATTGAATGCAATTGCCTTACGAAATTCTATTTCAGCATTTACATAGTTCTTCTTTTGGAATTCTCGATTACCTTTTCTTATCAACTGTCTATCCGTCTGTGCCTTACAGAAGATACTAAACATAGAAAAAAATAATAAAAATATAAAATGACAATATCTCATATTTATTTATCCCTAAATAGATTAATCTTTTTGAACAAAGGATTTCTCGACTCCAATAATATTGTTTCAACAATTAACAATAACAAAAGAATAATCCCAAAAATTTGAAATTGTTCATTATATTCACTATAAACCACAGTATCTGATATACCCGATTGCAACTTCGAAAGTTCTTTGTTTAATCTTTCTTGTGCATCACTTGTATTATCAACATGAATATAAACACCATTACCAGCTTTTGCCACTTGCTGACACATTTGTTCATTAAGTGCAGACAATACTGTTTGTCCACTATTATCTTTCAAATATCCCCCATTACCATCTGGAATAGGTGCCCCTTTAGATGTTCCAACTCCTAAAATAAACACATTTATCCCCTTCTTATATGCTTCACGCGCAGCTTCAAGTGCTCCTCCTTCATGATCTTCACCATCAGTTATCACTATAATAGCTCTACCAATGTGTTCCCTTTGTGTAAAGCAACTTTGGCTCAAACTAATTGCACGTGCCAAATCTGTACCTTGAGTTGTTATCAAAGAAGGATTAATATTTTGAAGAAACATTTTCGCAGAAACATAATCATTTGTTATTGGTAATTGTACAAATGCATCTCCAGCAAAAACAACTAAGCCTACTTTATCATTTGTAAAATGATCAACAAGATCCTCTATTAAGAGTTTACTCTTCTCCAATCGTGATGGAATAACGTCTTGCGCCAGCATAGAATTGCTTATATCCAATGCAATAAGAACCTCAATTCCTTCACGCTTTTCATGTGAAATCTTGGATCCTACCTGAGGGCGAGCAATCATAAATATTAAGATTGTAATCGCAGAAAGAAGTAAACAAAACTTTATCGTCGGACGATATTTAGAAACATCTGGCATCATTTCTTTCAATAAAGAAGGATCGCCAAACTTTCTCAGATTACGTTTGCGCTTTTGCCAAACAATAAATCTCACCAAAACAAGGATAGGAATGATGAGTAGCATCCATAAATATATAGGGTCTTCAAATCTCAGCATGATATATCTTTTTATGGTATTCTCCTAAATACTACTGTACGCAGAATCACTTCACACAATAAAATTAGAAGCGCTATTATAGCGAAAGGTTGATAAGCTTCGTAAAATTTAGAGTATTTCTTCATATCCATCTTACTTTTCTCCAACTTATCAATATCCTTATAAATTTGTTTCAATTGATTATTGCTTGTGGCTCTATAATAATTACCATCTGTTGTTTCTGCTATATTTTTTAGCGTCTTACTATCTATTTCTACAGGAATATTGACATATTGCACTCCACCAGCAACAGGCATGGGATAAGGAGCAACCTTATTTGTACCAACACCAATGGTATATACACGAATTCCTAAACTCTTTGCAATCTGAGCGCTGGTTAACGGAGATATATCTCCCATATTGTTACTACCATCAGTCAAAAGTATTACAACCTTACTTTTTGCTTTCGAATCCTTTAAACGACTAACCGCATTAGCTAATCCCATTCCAATAGCAGTTCCATCCGAAATAAGACCTCGTGCAGCGATATCTGTCCTAACGCTTCTCAACATATTAATCAGCGATGCATGGTCGGTAGTCATTGGACATTGTGTAAAGGCTTCACCTGCAAAAATCGTTAAGCCTATATTATCATTCGGCCTATCAGATATAAACTCTGAAGCAACATTTTTTGCTGCTTCTAAACGATTTGGCTTTAAATCCTCTGCTAACATTGATGTAGAAACATCCATTGCAAGCATAATATCAATTCCTTCAACCTGCTTGTTGCCCCATGAAGTATGCGTTTGTGGACGTGCCATCACAATAACTATGAATATAAAAGCTAAACACCGCAATACCATTGGCAAGTTGATAAGCTTCATCTTCCAACTCTTTGGCGCATAACGATAGGCAAAAGTATCGCTCATCAACATCGTTGGTTCCCGCTTATTCTTGTATAGGAAATACCACAGAATGTAGGGTATCAACAAAAGCAACAGTAAGAAATATTCTTTATTTGCAAATTCCATGATTAAAATCCTAACAATTCTGAAATTAAATATAATATATATATAACAAGACTTATGAGAACAACAATAAGTGAATATATTGTGAACTTTAACCAAAGACGATTCTTCTTTGTCAACTGCTCCTGTGCTGTTAACTCTGGAACTACACGTTTCTCTATTTCTTGTGTCTCCGATTTTGTATCATTGATAAACTTAGCTGCATTAACCAAATTCAAATCATTTTCATTAATTAGCGCATTATACTTAGCAAATTTTACTAAATCAGCAGTAGTAAATAACTCACGAAGTTCATCTATACCCTTTTGATCACCTGCTTTCTGCAACAAATAGATAATTTCATTACTTGTCATCTCCTTAGCATTGAAGTCAAAACGTTCCTTTATATACTGTCGCAAAGCATCAGTAAGACGTGTATAATACTCTTTCTGATCTTGCGATGTCATCATATGTTCAGCTTTAATGTCTTCTATTGCCTTTAAAGCTTTTTGATGTGCAGGCACAAACTTAACTATTTTAACTCGTGCGACAATCGGTTTATTTTGCTTTAACCTAACAATGAAATAAACTGTCAGCAGGCAAAGCATAATAAAAAGAATACTTAACCAAAATGGTAAGCTCCATTCTTTCCACAAAAAAGGATTATCTTGTACCCCTTTTGCTGGGTAAAACTCATTTGGATGCAACGTGTCAACGGGAACAGTCATTACTTTTAATGCTAATTGTTTACCCATATATGATTTTCCGTCGACTTTTATTTCTAACGCCGGAACAGAATAAAGTTTCTCATCAAAACTTGTCAACGTATAAATTCGGCTAAACTTTTTCATTCCATCACTTTCGGATGAAACTATATTCTGCTGTTTTAGAATTTCTATTCCTGGAACAAGAAGGTGTGACGTCTTTACTTTTGGCCAAACTATACGACTACCTGGCTTTGCCGTAACCGACAAAGTTAAGTGTGTTTGCTGACCGATAAGAATTGAAACAGAATCAATACCTTGATCAACAAAAACCTTCTGTGCAGAACATATCGTTGAACACAAAATAAAAAATATGATGAATATAAATTTTAATATCTTCATTTATGCTCTTTTCTTGAATAGTAGCATCAACGCCTTTGTAAAGTCTTCATTCGTTGCTACCGAAGTCCAATCAACTTTACTCTTAGAGAATAGCTCGCGAAGCGAAGCTTGACGTTCGAGCCAATATTGTGTATGTGCCTGTCGAAGCTTGGCAGAACCTGTATCAATAATCATTTCATGACCAGTTTCTGCATCTTTAACTTTCATCAACCCTATATTTGGTAATGTTTTAGCGCGAGGGTCATACACCTGAACTGCTATCATATCGTGTTTCGAATTGGCTATTTGTACAGCCTTACTAAAGTCTTCTTGCGTATAGAAGTCACTCAAAAGAAAGACTGTAGCACGGCGTTTCATCATCCGAGTAAGATAAGAAACTGCCATACCTATATCTGTCCGAGCACTCTTTGGTTTGAAATCTAAAAGTTCACGAATTATATATAGTATATGATGACGCCCCTTTTTAGGAGGTATATATTTCTCGATATGGTCAGAAAAAAAGATAACACCAATCTTATCATTGTTTTGTATAGCGCTGAAAGCCATTGTTGCAGCTATCTCGGTAACCATTTCACGCTTAGTTTGATGCACTGTTCCGAAGTTAAGTGAGCCGCTGACATCAACTAAAAGCATAACTGTCAGTTCGCGTTCTTCTTCAAACACCTTCACATAAGGATGATGAAAACGAGCCGTAACATTCCAATCAATATCACGAACATCGTCACCATACTGATACTCTCGCACCTCACTGAAAGCCATACCACGACCTTTGAAGGCTGAATGATACTGTCCAGCAAATATATTTTGACTTAGACCACGGGTCTTTATCTCAATCTTTCTTACCTTCTTTATAATCTCTGATGTTTCCATCAAGGCACCTCAACCTTATTTACGATTTTTGAAATAATCTCTTCGGCATTGACATTGCTGGCCTCTGCTTCGTATGAAAGTCCTATACGATGACGCAACACATCATGAACCACAGCACGAACATCTTCTGGAACAACATATCCTCTGTGTTTAATAAATGCATACGCACGACTGGCCTTAGCCAAATTGATACTTGCACGAGGACTTCCTCCATAAGTTATTAAATCTTTAAGTTCATTCAGACCATAGCGCTCTGGATATCTACTGGCAAAAACAATATCGGCAATATACTGTGCAATCTTATCATCAAGATAAACTTGATTAACGACTTCACGCGCATTTATAATCTCTTCTGCACTAATAACTGGTTTTACAACAGGGAATTGATTTGCGATATTCTCTCTGATAATAAGCTTTTCTTCTTCTAATGTAGGATAGTCGATTACAACTTTCAACATGAAGCGGTCAACCTGAGCTTCTGGGAGCTGATAAGTACCTTCCTGCTCGATAGGATTCTGTGTAGCCATAACCAAGAAAGGCTTTGGCAAAAAGAATGTCTTCTCACCAATAGTTACCTGGTGTTCCTGCATCGCTTCAAGCAAAGCACTCTGCACTTTAGCTGGTGCGCGGTTAATTTCATCTGCCAATACAAAGTTTGCAAACACAGGACCTTTCTTCACATGAAAGCTTTCATCTTTCTGTGAATATATTTGTGTTCCGACAACGTCGGCAGGAAGCAAGTCAGGAGTAAATTGAATACGACTGAAATCAGCATCTATCAATTGGGCAAGTGTCTTTATTGCCAGTGTCTTTGCCAATCCTGGAACACCTTCTAAGAGGATATGTCCATCACTTAACAACGAAATCAACAAAGCATCTACTAAATGCTTTTGTCCAACAATCACTTGATCCATACCGGCAACAAGGTTGGTTACAAACCCACTTTGCTGTTCTATTAATATATTCAGTTCGCGAATATCAATCGTTTCTGCCATAATTAGAATATTTGACTATTAATATTTTGTGAACGCAAAAATACAATAAATCAATAAGAGAATATAATATATGCAACTAAATTATATTAAAATAAATGCCTGTTTCCTTATTTTAAGATTATTTCAAACCCATATATATGAATGATTGTAGACATAACGAAATAAGCTATTAGCGCAAGGTCCGATTCTATTATGATTTAAACTCTTTCCCTTTCGATTTCTACTGAAAACAAAGTGTGTTTACAATCAAGAATTTGATTTTATTCTTATTCGAACAATAATAAAAAAGGACGAACATATAGTCCGTCCTCATTACCTATGGTTCTTAAAAGATGTCTAAGCTTCTGCTGGTGCAGCTTCTTCTGCTTCAGGAGCAGCCTCTTCAGCTGTTTTTTCAGCTTCTGCTTCAGCCTTCGCTGCAGCTTCAGCAGCCTTCTTCTCAGCTACTTTCTTAGCGATGCTTTCATTCATCTTCTTTTCTGCTTCGAGTTCAGCTTTTTCAGCATCCTTCTTTGCTTTCGCATCCTTTTCACGGATATCATCAAAGCCTTTCTGCTTGTTCTCTTTCCAAGCATCAAACTTCTTCTGTGCTTCAGCTTCATCAAATGCACCCTTCTTTACTCCACCACGAAGATGTTTCATCAAATAAACACCCTCACGCTTTAGAATGTTACGAACAGTGTCGGTTGGCTGTGCACCTGTTTCTACCCAATACAAGGCGCGGTCGAAATTCAAATCTACAGTAGCTGGATTGGTGTTTGGATTAAACGTTCCAATCTTCTCAGTAAATTTACCATCACGTGGTGCTCTAACATCAGCGATTACGATACCATAAAAAGCATAACCTTTACGGCCGCCACGCTGCAATCTGATTCTTGTTGCCATTTTCTTTAAATATTAATTAGGTTTGAATTTATGCTGTCAACTCGTAACAGCGCATGCAAAGGTAAGAAGATTTATTAACAACAAACTTTATGTGTCTGTATTAATACATTTGTTTAAAGTTATTTAACCAAAGAGAGTCTACATTAAAAACATTGTAGACTCTCTCCTATTAGTTTGAAGTTATTTTATGCTTAAGCTCATCATAGAGCAAAAATGATAATTCTCCTTACATCACTCCATCTTCGCGAAGTTTCTTTTGCCATTTCCATGCACTGGCAAGAACCTCTGTCAATGGTGTGTCGGCTTTCCAACCAAGTTCTTTGTTGGCCTTACTACAATCGCCCCAAATCTTTTCGATATCTCCTTCTCGACGCGGACCATAGTGCCAATTCACCTTTACTCCCGTTGCTTCTTCAAATGTATCAACGATTTCTTTGGTTGTGTTTCCGTGTCCTGTGCCTATATTGAAATAGTCTATGCGGTCTGCATCTTTCTCTAATACTCGACGCATCGCAGCAACATGGGCTTTGGCAAGATCCACCACATAAATATAATCACGTATACATGTGCCGTCAGGTGTATCATAGTCATTACCAAAAATGGTCAACTCTTTGCGTATTCCTATTGCTGTTTGTGTTACATAAGGAATAAGATTTGCAGGAACTCCATTAGGCAACTCGCCAATTAAAGCTGTAGGATGAGCACCTATCGGATTAAAATATCTTAGGATAATACTCTTTATATCAGCCCCACTATGTATATAATCATAAATAATCTGCTCATTTATTTCCTTTGTATTGCCATAAGGTGAAGTCGCCTTCTGATGAGGAGCATCTTCTGTAACGGGCAAATTCTCTGGCTTGGGTTGACCATAGACCGTGCAACTTGAAGAGAATATAATGCCTTTAACACCATACTGTGGCATCAATTCCAACAGATTAATAAGCGAAACAATATTGTTTCTATAATAAAGCAATGGCTTCTGGACGCTCTCTCCCACTGCCTTTGAAGCTGCAAAATGAATGATTCCAACGATATTAGAATACTTCTTAAACACCTCCTCGGTTGCTTCTTTATCGCGAAGATCTACCATCTCGAATGAAGGACGATAACCAGTTATTTCCTCTATGCCGTCAAGTACCTCCATTTTTGAGTTACTTAAATTATCAACAACGACAACATCATAGCCGGCTTCTATCAGTTCCACTGCCGTATGTGAGCCTATAAAGCCCGTACCACCTGTAACAAGTATAGTTTGTTTCATAGAAATTGTTTATAAGATTTACGGCAAAGTTACACAATTTGCATTGAATACACGGCATAAAGGCGTAAATAATTATTAATTTAATAAAGAAACTTTCTTGTAGGAATATAAATTGATATAATAGCAAACACAAAAAAAAGGGTGCAGTGCTGTTATCGCAACAGCGCTGCACCACCACTTTAGACTTAGGAGTATTTATGACGATACCTATTGTATAACTACGCCACTGCGCAGGTTTTCGTCGCAATAAGAGTTAATTTTGAATGCGCCTTTGCGCATTTCCCTAAGCTCGACAATTTTATGGTTGGTTTTTATGTTTAATCCCAAAGTTGGGCTGTTCGGTTGTTCCGCTGCCTGCTTTCGCCTTCGGCTTCTTTTCCTCTACGAGGTACAGCGTGCCATCCTTATTCACGCCCACCCAAATGGTTTTAGGCTTGCCATCGGCAGTGGTCTTGCCAGCTATGGCCAATTCATATTTGCGCTTGGCTGCCGTACCCTTTGTCTTGCCTGTAAACGACAGGCTGCCACGCTCAAGCTCCATTTGCTGTTCAAGTGCTGGGAATCCTGCTTTTAGCCTGTTTTCTTCTTCTGGCGTAGGCTTGGGCGTGGGTTTCTTCTGCGCCATGCTCTGTTTGTGCGAAGTCTTGAAGTGCTCGCTCTCCTGATTCATGCGGTCAACCAAACGCTCAATCAGGGCACGGTCGTCGTCGGTTGTGGCAAAGAGATAGCTGGCCTCAATGTAGCGACAAACTACGCCAAAGACCGCATCGGTCTGCGGACGGACCTCACTCAATGCCGGCATTTTTTGGTCCACCGCCTTTTCCTGTCGCGTGTTGTATACCTTTTGAAACTCATCGTTCACGGTTTTCAACTGTGCCGTCACTGGCGCCAGTCCTAATGCCGTCACCTCAGTGGCAAAGCGCTCTAAGTCTTTCAACATTCCACGCACCTCAGCCGTTTCCGCGTCGACCGCCTTACTTTGAATGCCTGCGTAAACGCCGAGTCCTTTGTCTAACGCTTTCGCTGCCTCGCGCACCGCTGCCACGGGAGATTTCAGTTGCGCCCGCACCACACCAAAGAGGTTGGTCAGCAGGTCGTCGCGCTGTTGGTCAAACGCTTTCATCTGTTCGGTGTAGACTGTTGCCGTGGCCTGCTTGTTCAGTTCTGTTTCCAATTCCAAGCAGTCGGCCCAAGTCTTCAATAACTCATCCGTCAGGTGTAACTTCAATTTGTCTACGGCTTTCACCAATTCATACATGTTGAACTGAAACTGCAAGTGATGCGAATTAATGTAGTTTGAGCAATTACTCCCCTCCACTTTGAGCACCTTGGGGAGTTGCAAAGGCTTCATTTTTGTTTTCATTCTATTTTAAATTAATAGGTTAATAAATAAAAATTGAGCGCCGAGATGTCGCCATCTGGCGCCCAAAATATTCTTTTTGTATTTCCGTGTGGAAGTTTAAGACCTAAAATCCTTTTTTCATGCTTCCGTGTGGAAGTTTAGAGCTAAAAACTCTTTTTTCACTCTTCCGTGTGGAAGTTTAAGACCTAAAATCCCTTTTTCATGCTTCCGTGTGAAAATTTAGGACCTAAAATCCTTTTTTCATGCTTCCGTGTGGAAGGCTAAGACCAAAAATCTCTTTTTCACGCTTCCGTGTGGAAATGTAAGCATAAGTCCCTTTTCCATGTTATAAAATAATTCTATAGATAAGCATCAGTCTTACCTGTTAAAATAAATAATAGGACGAATTTTCGCACTACTTTGTTTAGATTCAAAATCTAAACGATAACCACTTGACGAAATGTCAATGACCACCTGTTTTGCTTGTCCTCCATCAATAACTTCTGTGTCCAGCCAATAGCGCCCTTGAGGTGCAGTTCCACCAGCATCTGTAAATGCTTTATTAAACCTTGTCATATTCATACTTGGGAAGTTGATATTTGATGGGCCTGGGGTAAAGCTTGTAGTTGAAGCTCCTGCTGGGATAAGATAATGAAATTTATCAGCATAATAGATAGAATAAGTCTTACTAAAGTTTCTTTCTGGTAAACCTGCAAATGAAACACCCATCCAAAGAAAAGTGGGGAGCCCTGGAACCGTCCAAGAAATTGTAGTTGTTGATGGTGCGCTGACTTGAGATTGGTAAGAGGCTGCAGCTTGTACCGCAGGAATAGCCCATGATACTCCACTATTACCATGATTTAATAAATCTTTGTAATTTGTATAGGCGTTTACTGTTTCTTGTGTTGTTGCATTTGACCATTGCGTGGAAAGTGGTGAACCAGACGAATTTTTGACATCATTGAGTGCTATAGCATAATTTTCATCTGGTTTTGGTAGTACTCCGATTGGCGTCTTTCCCACATTTTTGTCAAGGTCACCAATAGTTCCATCACTAAACAAATATTGAGGCTTGGTCATAAGCAGGCGTACAACAAGTGTATAACGTTTGTTGGCTTCTAATTGCTTATGAGCAGGAACTTTAATCATGCCCGTGAGACTTCTATCATATATGCTACCATCGGTAATCGTAAACTTTAAGTCGGCACAATCTGCTGTAGGAAGAAAATAATCTGTTGTTATATTCACTATCGGCACATTACCTTTATCTCCTGGAGAGACCAAATTTCCCCATCTTACTTCATCGGTATAAGAGTAATTCCCCATGGTTGGATAAGAATATGAATTTGTTGCGAAATCATAATTCATCGTTTCTGGAATGCTGTTTAAATTTGATGTCCAGGAAAATTTAATGTGATCTGTAGGGTTCGTAGGTTTTGCCACATATTGTGGCGCCCAAGGAGACGTATAACGCGTTTCACTTGTGCCAACTATAGGAATACCACAATTAACGAAAGCTAAATACATCGTTACTAAAGCCCCTGCATGTTTCATCTCAAAAGCCACATATTGTTTTGGGTCTTGATTGATAACCACCCCGCGTTGCACGGTGAAGCGTGCAGTGGCAGCATCAGCGCGATGCACGGTAAACTGCGTGCCGTTGGCAGAAACCTGGTCGTTGAAACAAACGAAATTGTAGGTGCCATGAGGCAAGAAAATGGATTCTGCTGTGCCTGCATCAGGGGTAAAGGTTGAGCCTTGGAAGGTGCCTTTCAGTTCGCCTTTCTTCACCCCACCTTGGTAAGCCTGAATGGTGTAGTGGGCAGAGCCATAGATGGCGCGTGTCTTTGCTTCAGCTGCTTTTGTCTCTTTCGCATGGGTGGTGTCGGGCTCAAGACTTACTTCTGCCATCCAGCCATTGCCCAGGTCTTGCAGTTCGGGCTTAGTAGGTGCTGCCGCACGTGTGCCGGCAACATCTTCACCAGCCTCATAATCTTTTTCATTGATTTTGAAAGAAATCTTTGCCATTCCCTCTTGTGGCTGGCTTTCTATGTTATCCTCATTGCTACATCCTGAAAGCGCCACGCTGGCCAACAAGAAGAGCAAGATGAATGTTACCTTAAAACGATTGATTTTCATTGTTGTCTTTTTTTGAATTGTTGTTTCTTGATTGTTTTTAGAATTCAATGGTGCCACCGTCAATATTTCCTCCATCTTCCCAGTCGGTTTCTGTGGTTTGTGGCGCATCAGGATAAACCGAAGTACAAACAAAGGCTTCTAAAGCTAATTTGTAGAATGTACATTCTGGTTTTTGATACTTGTGTTGGTTTCTTTTTTTCTTTTTCATTTCTATTTTGTTTAATGAGGCGTAACGAATAAATTGAGCTTATTTTGTCTTTTTTCGGTTCGCAAAAAGACACGAATTACTGAACAAAGGGAACTCGGCTGAGCCCTTTGTTAATCGGGGTTTACGCGGCATGCCTCGCGCGCGTAGGAGAAAAAATTTTAGAGTATAGTTATTGGCGTGGCGCCTATGAGAGAGAGAGAGAGAGAGAGAGTAGCAAATTATTTGGAACTACCAAATAATTTGATGACTTTTTTGCAAAAAAGTCACTCTTTTTTTGAGCCATAAATCCACGCTCCAAACGAGCATTAGATTGCTGCAAAATAATATGATTCTCTGTTAATCTCAACTTCTTATCTGTTTAGAAACTGGCGCAAAGGTAGAATTTTATTTCGAATTGACCAAAAAATTAAAGAAATAAAATTCAGAAACCATGGTTTTATATGCAATTAATGCTTATTTATAGCTATATCTCCAGACAATGTGAATCGCACAGAAAGGAATATTCTAACAAGTTAAAAGATTTATGAATATAAAATAAAAAGGATATTGTCTTGATACAATATCCTTTTTATTATGATTAAATTGAAGAGAGAACTATCAATTATTGACAGTTCCTCCAACAATATCAAGCAATTCGTTTGTGATGGCCTGCTGACGACTCTTGTTATATTGCAAACTGAGCATACGAAGTAGTTCATTTGCATTATCTGTAGCCGTCTGCATCGCAACCATTCGTGCAGCATGCTCACTGGCATTACTATCGAGCAAAGCTGTAAACACTTGAAGATTGAGTTCTTTTGGAATCAACGTTTCAAGCACAGCGTCAAGACTCGGCTCTACAATGAAATTATCATTCAGTGCTTTTGATTCGGCCTTTTCCTTGGCTTCCTTAGCTTCTTTACGCTTTCTGAGATATTCTTGTGCCTTTGCCGTAGCAACATTGCTTGACAAATCGCGATCATTTTCGAGGCCAATCTTTTCCGTAGACAAGTCTATCGGCAGGAACATCTTACGCGTCAGAATTTGACTTCCAGCAGATTTGAAATGATGGTAAATCAACTCTACTTTGTCAATTTCGTGCGCAAGAAACTTCGATTGAAGCTCTTTTGAAATGTCTGCACAATCAGAGGCTTTAGGCTTTTCAGCCAATTCAAGAAAACTCCCAGCAATCTTTATTCCTCGCTTCGCACAATAGTCTTCAATCTTTCGACCGATTGGATAGACAAGAATATCGTCAATCCCCTGGGCCTTATAATCATCAACAGCCTGTTGAAACATCTTAAGAATATTGTTATTGAAGCCACCACACAATGAGCTATTACTGGTAAAAACTACAAGTGCTACCCTTTTCACATCACGTATTGCCTCAAATTCATTCTGAACTTCAGGAATTGTAACGAGAAAAGACTTCATAACATGCTCTAATAAAGTCTCATAAGGCAACATATTCTGAATGGCAGTTTGCGCATGATGAAGTTTACTTGATGCCACCATCTTCATGGCACTTGTAATCTTACGCGTGTTACTGACAGAAGCTATGCGTGTCTTTATTTCCTTTAATGAAGGCATCTCAATGCGTGTTTAATGATTACTTTTTGTATTGGCCAGCTATACTTGCCATAGTTTCTTCAATCGCTTTTATATCCTCATCTGTCAATTGGCCATCTGCCAAGCTACTGATAACATCACTATGTGAAGAACGCATGGCATCCAGGAACTGGTCTTGACAATCGCGAACCTGATCAACCGGAACATCGTGCAATAATCCATGTACTCCACAATAAAGGATTGCAATCTGCTCTCCAACAGGCATTGGGCTGTATTGTGGTTGAATAAGCAACTGATTATTCTTGCGGCCGCGATCCAGAGTCATAGCTGTTACGGCATCCATATCGCTGGAGAACTTTGAGAAAGCTTCCAATTCACGATATTGAGCCATATCAAGTTTTAATGTACCTGCAACCTTTTTCATACTCTTTATCTGTGCAGAACCACCCACACGAGACACAGAAATACCCACGTTAATGGCCGGACGGAATCCTTGATTAAATAAGTTTGTCTCCAAATATATCTGTCCGTCTGTGATAGAAATAACGTTTGTAGGAATATAAGCAGATACATCTCCGGCCTGGGTCTCAACAATTGGCAAAGCTGTTAATGAGCCGCCACCACGAACATGTCCTTTCATGCTCTCAGGAAGATCATTCATTTGTTCTGCTATCTCTTGCTGATTGTTGATGCGCGCAGCACGTTCCAACAAACGAGAGTGAAGATAGAACACATCACCAGGATAGGCTTCACGACCCGAAGGACGACGAAGAATCAAAGAAACCTCACGATATGCAACAGCCTGTTTTGACAAATCATCATATACAACGAGCGCACTGAGTCCGCGATCACGGAAATATTCACCAATAGCAGCACCGGCAAAAGGAGCATAATACTGCATGGCTGCAGGATCAGCCGCTGTTGCACTAACAATAATTGTATAAGGTAAAGCACCATGATCCTTTAGCGTCTGTACAAGTGTAGCAACAGTTGACGCCTTCTGCCCGATAGCAACATAAATACAATAAACAGGTTTCCCTGCATCATAGAAACTCTTCTGGTTTAGAATTGTATCTATAGCAATTGCAGTCTTTCCAGTCTGTCGGTCGCCAATAATAAGCTCACGTTGTCCTCTACCAATTGGAATCATAGAGTCAACGGCTTTCAAACCAGTCTGTAAAGGTTCCTTTACAGGTTGTCTATAGATAACACCTGGCGCCTTACGGTCCAATGGCATCTCAAAGGCATCCGTCAAATCAATATCGCCAAGACCATCAATGGCCTGGCCAAGAGGATTAACAACACGCCCAAGGAAATTGTCATTGACCATAATAGAAGCAATACGATGTGTACGCTTTACAGTCTCTCCCTCCTTAATTCCAGACGTTGGACCTAAGAGTATACATCCGATATTGTCTTCTTCCAAGTTCATTACAATGGCCATTGTACCATTTTCAAACTCAAGAAGTTCACTGGCTTCAACATTACGAAGTCCATAAACACGTGCAACGCCATCTGCAACAGTAAGTACTGTACCTATTTCGTCGAACTGCTCTCCGCTGTTGATGCCCTCCAACTCTTTGAGAAGTACTTCAGAGACCTCACTTGGTTTAATTTTATCTGACATCTTTTCTTTCTATTAAACTGAATTATTATTTCTTAAGATCTGATAGAATACGACGAAGTTTACTCTTAACGCTGGCATTCATACGATAATCATCGTATTCAAGAACAAACCCTCCAATGAGTTCTTTGTCGACTTCTGTATTGAATTCTACAGTTCCTCGAGTTCTGTTTTCAACCATTCGCTTCATCTTTTCAACAGTTTCAAGACTGACATCTGCCGCTGTGATCAATTTACCACGAGTGATATTCTTAAACTTTCTGTAAAGCGTAATATAAGATGCAGCCATGAATTGCAGTGCAAATTCCCTATCCTTCTTTAACACAAGATCAATAAAACGCTTTGTGAGATTAGTGATATCATCACCACAAGCGATTTCAAGAACCTTCTGTTTTTTTTCTTTCGCAAGCATAGGGTTATCAATAGTAGTTCTCAATTCGGGTACCTCAAGATAGCTTTTATAAAGAATTTGCATTTCTTTATATAGCTCATCTTCTTGCTTTTCTGCAAGAGCACCTTTCAAAAGAGCCCGGGCATATCGAACAGATATAACACCTAAATCCATAAACTACAATTTTTAATCTTTACTTTCTTTTTTAGAAACGTTATCTAACAGCCTATCTATCATTTCCATTTGTGACTTGTCTGTTGACAACTTCTCTCGAAGGATCTTTTCAGCTACTTGAATACTGAGTTCAGCCACCTGTGAACGAATATCGCGAATAGCACTTTGTTTCTCGACCTCTATCTGCTTTTTAGCTTCAGAGATGATTCGTGCGCCCTCATCGCGAGCCTTTTCCTGTGCCTGCTCGATAATGGCATCACGGGTTGTAGCCGCATCCTTCATTATCTTAGCCTGTTGTTCTCGGGCTTCTTGTATAAGGACTTCACCTTCTTGCTTGATATTTAGCAAACGCTCTGCGGCCTCATGTGCCTTGCTTAAGCTATCGTCAATGTATCGTTTTCTCTCATCCACCATCTTGATGATGACGGGAAAGCCAAAGCGAGCAAGAAAGAAAAAGACCACCAAGAACGCTGCGAGCATCCAAATAAGAAGACCCAAATCAGGCGTCAATATTGATGGCAAATTCTCCATTCGAATCGATTTCTATTTCTTATTTAATAATAAATGCACAAGCTGCAATAGCAAACAATGCACAACCTTCAACAAATGCTGATGTCAGAATCATATTTGTCATGATCTTACTTGATGCCTCTGGTTGACGAGCAATTGCATCCATAGCACTACCGCCAATCTTACCAATACCCAAACCTGCACCAATTGTTGCAATACCTGCACCAAGACCGCAGCCCAGCTGAGCCAGACCAGTAGCAGCCAATAAAGTTGAAATCATCATAATTCTAATGTTTTTTTGTTATTAATATTTTATTCTTGTTTCTTAAACTGATTTTATTTATCTTTCTTATTCTACTTCTTCTTCCTTATGCGCCATACCAATAAATACAGCACTTAATAGCGTAAACACGTAAGCCTGTACAAAAGCTACTAACAACTCAAGGAAATTCATGAAGATAAGCATTAGTACACTGAATATATTCAAGCCTATACCAAAACCAACTCCCATAGACCAGCCAAGGAATATCACACAAGTAAAGCTCAAAATTACAGCGTGTCCAGCCATCATATTGGCAAAAAGACGAATCATTAGAGCAAAAGGTTTCGTGAAAACTCCAAACAGTTCTATGACAGGCATCAATGGAATCGGTGCCTTCAGTAATACTGGTACATGAGGCCAAAAGATATCTTTCCAATATTCTTTATTAGCAAAAAGATTAATGACAATCATTGAACAAATGGCCAAGAACAGTGTTATGTTAATGTTACCTGTTACATTTGCTCCACCAGGGAATATTGGAATCAATCCTATTAAGTTTGCAGTTAGGATGAAGAAAAATATTGTTAGTAGGAAAGGAGCATAAGGTTTATAATGCTTTTCTCCTATCGAAGACTTTACAACATCGTCATTAATGGTCATCACTATCATTTCCATTGCACCAACAAAACCACGTGGAGCCTCACTCTTTGAATCGTGATGACGATACCAACGGGAACAACATGAAAAGACAAGTATCAGTACAATGACAACTATCCAGATTTGAGCTACAGTCTTTGTAATACTCAAATCAAGAGGACGTATTGTGCTTCCGTCAGGTAACTTCTCGTAAATCTTGCCATGATGTGCCTCATCAAAGAAATAATTTGAAGGTAAATCCTCTGGCAAACAAAATGTCCATTGCCCTGTAGATGAACTTCTGACAATGATTGGAAGCGGTATACTTATCGACTTTCCTTCGTAAGAAGCTATGTGCCATTCATAGTCATCAGAGAGGTGACCAAGCACTATTTCGGAAATATTTAATTTACCTTCCTCTGTGCTATGACTTGCAAACAGCTGTAATGGCAACCAAACCATCATTAAGAGAAGAAGTAATGATTTTCTTTGTTTCATCTTTTTAATCAATTGTCATTAACGATGAGTCTCCTTATTAACACGATAACATGAGAAAAAAAGTGAATGATGAACCAGTAAAGCTAAATAAAATGGCGCAAACATTATAACGAACGTTACCATGCCCTCATGAGTAGTGCTCATATAATAAATGAATAACACTAAACAAGCTAATAGAAAACGAAATCCCGATACAGCCATAAAGAAAGAAGCTTTCGTTTCATCCTCCTTGCCTTCAAGGCGTTTCCATATCAATGCATCACAAATTTCAACCAACAAAGCAAACCCAAAACTCACAAGCATCGGTGTTAACTGTAACCTTAATTTTAATAATTGTACAGCCAATAATTCAATCAAGAACAATGCAAATACTATTTGCAATGCTTGAAGAATATATCTCTTGCTCGCTGATTTACGATTTGTTTGAATTGCCATTTACTTCTTTATAGTTCAACACACATGCGAATCTCGTTCTTTTGTACTTCTACAAAACCACCGAGAATGTCAAGTATTTCATTCTTACCTTCATAAGGTTGATAGGTTACAAGCCCTTTTTCCAAGGAAGAAATGATAGGAGCATGATTCTCCAATATTTCAAATTCCCCTAATGTTCCTGGCACAACGACTCGCATTACCCTACCATCATAGACTACTTTTTCGGGAGAAACAATACGCAAATTTAGCATAGCTATTTAAGCTTTAAGTTGAATAATAAAACTAACTCTTTACCTTTGAATAATTATGCCTTAGCTGCCTCTAACAGACGCTTTGCCTTCTCTCTTACATCGTCTATCGTTCCAACGTTAATAAAGGCTTGTTCCGGTAGGTCATCTACCTCGCCATCCAATATGGCATTGAAACCTTTTATCGTTTCTTCAATAGGAACCATAACACCCTTTAAACCAGTGAACTGCTCTGCAACCGTGAATGGCTGAGACAAGAAACGTTGAACACGACGAGCGCGATTTACAGTTAACTTATCTTCATCAGACAATTCATCCATACCTAAAATAGCAATGATATCCTGAAGCTCATTATATCGTTGAAGCAATTGCTTTACTCTTTGAGCACAATTATAATGCTCTTTACCAACAATCAATGGATCAAGGATCCGAGATGTACTACCTAAAGGATCTACTGCTGGGTAAATACCTAACTCGGCAATCTTTCTTGAGAGCTCTGTTGTAGCGTCCAAGTGAGAGAAAGTCGTTGCCGGTGCAGGGTCTGTCAAGTCATCAGCTGGCACATAAACAGCCTGAACAGAAGTAATAGAACCATTTTTCGTTGAGGTAATTCGCTCTTGCATGGCTCCCATCTCACTGGCCAAAGTTGGTTGATAACCTACGGCAGAAGGCATACGACCTAATAAAGCTGAAACTTCTGAACCAGCTTGAGTGAATCGGAAGATATTATCAATAAAGAACATGATATCAGCAGACTCTCCATCTTTTCCTCCATGATCACGGAATTCCTCTGCAACAGTAAGTCCAGACAATGCTACAGATGCACGTGCCCCAGGTGGTTCATTCATCTGTCCATAAACAAGGGTAGCCTGACTTTCAGACAATTCCTTCTTATCAACTAATGACAAATCCCATCGTCCTTCTTCCATTGCCTTTTTGAATGCTTCACCATACTTGATAACACCACTATCAAGCATATCTCGAAGTAAATCATTTCCTTCACGCGTACGCTCTCCTACTCCGGCAAATACAGAATAACCATTATGTCCTTTGGCAATATTGTTAATAAGTTCCATAATGAGAACTGTCTTTCCGACACCAGCTCCACCGAATAGACCAATCTTTCCACCTTTCATGTATGGCTCTAACAAATCAATGACTTTAATACCAGTAGCCAACATTTCTTTATGTGTAGAGAGTTGATCAAAGGTTGGTGCAGGTCTATGAATAGGATAAGCACCCTCCATATTGAGTTCAGCCATGCCGTCAATTGGTTTACCAATGACGTTCATCATACGTCCTTTGATTTGTTCTCCGGCAGGCATTGTGATAGGACTTCCCGTACGGACAACTTCCAATCCGCGTCTAAGACCATCCGTATTATCCATAGCAACGCATCTAACGGTATCCTCACCAATGTGTTGTTGGACTTCTATGACCAAGTCGCTACCATCAGCACGTTTCAACTTTAACGCCTCATAAATTTTTGGTAGCACCTTTTCGGTATCCTGACCTTGTGTATCAAAGTACACATCAATAACCGGACCGATGATCTGAGAGATATGTCCTATAATCTGTGACATAAGCTTTTATTTTTTAATATTTTTATTCTATTAATATATTATTGAGCAAAAGTACCAATATTATAACTAAAATGCAAAAGAATTCTCACTTTTTAATTGATACAACTCGTTTTTTTATACCTTTTTAGAACTATATACTTAGTTCGTTAAGTACTTTAATCAGATTCCTATCAAAAGGTTTATCACTTCGGATAGCCTCACTTAAAGGTACATAAACCACTTCATTATTACGCACTCCTACCATGATATTACGCTGTCCTTGCATGATGGCTTCTATTGCCCCTACACCCGTACAACTTGCTAATATGCGGTCACGTGCCGTAGGACGACCACCTCTTTGGAGGTGTCCTAAGATTGAGATGCGAACATCAAATTGAGGAAATTCTTTCTTTACTCGGTCTGCATAATAGATTGCTCCGCATTTAGGACTCTCGCTAACGATAACAATACAGCTACGTTTACTCTTACGAATTCCGCGCTCCATGAATTGTGCCAACTGGTCAACATCAGTACTATCCTCTGGTATAATAGCTGCTTCTGCACCTGAGGCTATGGCAGAATTCTGTGCCAAAAAGCCTGCATCACGTCCCATAACTTCAACAAAGAAGATTCGTTCATGACTCTGTGCAGTGTCTCGTATACGGTCAACACACTCAACAATCGTGTTCATTGTTGTGTCATATCCTATCGTACTATCCGTTCCATAAAGGTCATTATCAATTGTTCCAGGCAGACCTATGCAACAGATATCAAACTCTTGAGCAAACTTCATCGCACCCGTCAGCGAGCCATTACCACCGATGACCACCAAAGCATCAATGCCATGTTTGGCAATATTATCATAGGCCTTCTGCTGACCCTCAGGAGTTTTGAACTCCGAAGAACGCGCAGTTTTCAGCATTGTGCCCCCCTGATTGATGATACCACTAACGTTTTCTGTCGTGAAATCAACGATTTCGCCATTAATAAGACCATCATATCCACGATAGATTGCCTTTATGTTGAAACCATTATAAATGCCTGCACGTGTAACCGCACGTATTGCAGCATTCATACCCGGTGCATCTCCGCCCGAAGTTAAGATACCTATTGTCTTAATCTTTGCCATAATTAAAAGATAACCTTTTATATTATTCCTAAGAATATTTGTCTATACAACGTTTTGTATTTCGAAAGGCAAAGTTAACAATTATTCTTTAAAATGCAAATAACTGATGTTTTTTATTTTATTTTTGAGAAAACAAATAACATCTTATCACATAACAGATACCTATTTATTACACAACAAAATGGCATTATTAAGCCATCACATTATTTCAAATACGCATCTTTGGGAGTATTGACAACAAAGCGCAGCTTAAAAAACTGCAAGAAATACAAGGAATATACCTCCTCATATAAAAAGACATGCAAAAACAAGTTGCAAAACAAGCCATATTAGGCTGTAATATCATTGATTTTAGAGCGTAATATGACGCAGATAGGAACGTAAAATAGCGCATTTTGAAATTCAAAAATAAACAAACTGATAAAGGGGCTGAATGGCTTGGTTAAACATATTATACTGGTTCATTAAATAAAATCTCTATCTATGAACATCTGTATATAATGTTTCAGGTCAGAAGAAGATATAGATTAAAGATATATTGAAAAAGAAACATCAAACAAAGAGAAATAGATTAATTTAATATAGATTTCATTTTGTTTTATAGAAAATAACAGAAAATTATTGTAAATTTGTCGTTGTATAACGAAAATTTTAATCTAATCGAAAGAAATATGGCACTAACAGAGCAAGATTTCAAGCAAATAGCATCACACGGAATCAGTGAACAACAGATTGAAGTACAATTAAATCATTTTGCAAAGGGCTTTCCTTTTTTGCATCTTGAAGCTGCTGCTGCAGTAGGAAATGGGATTATCGCACCATCAAACGAAGTGCAAGCCAACTACATTAAGCTTTGGGAAGAATATAAAAAACAATCCCATAAGATAGTAAAATTTGTCCCCGCAAGCGGTGCGGCAAGCAGAATGTTCAAAGATTTGTTTGCATTTCTTTCGGCTTCTTATGAGGTTCCAACAACAGAATTTGAGAAAACATTCTTTGAAGGATTAAAGAAGTTTGCCTTCTATGACGCACTAAACGAAGCTTGTCAACAGCATCTAAAGAAAGATATCCCTACTTTGCTTGCTGAAAATAGATATAAAGATATCGTAAGTCAGTTATTACAAAGCAACGGACTAAACTATGGTAACCTGCCCAAAGGCTTACTTTTGTTTCACAACTATGTTGATGGCCCTCGTACACCGATGGAAGAACATTTGGTAGAGGCTGCACTTTACGCTGATTGTAATGGTGAAGCAAACATTCATTTCACCGTTAGTCATGACCATTTAGAATTATTCAAGACTAAAGTTAAAGAAAAAGCAGACCATTTAGCCAAGCAATTTGGTGTAACATATCATATTAATTTCTCAGAACAAAAGCCAAGTACTGATACAATTGCTGTCAATCCAGATAATACTCCTTTCCGAAATGCAGATGGAAGTTTGCTATTCCGCCCTGCAGGCCATGGTGCATTGATTGAAAATCTCAATGAAATTGACGCAGACATTGTATTCATCAAAAATATTGATAACGTTGTTCCCGACAGACTTAAATCATCAACGGTTACCTATAAACAGCTACTTGCCGGAATATTAGTTGATACACAACAAAAGGTTTTCGATTATATTAAACAATTAGAAGTCAAAGATTGCAATCACGAAAAGCTGGAAGAAATTAAGCAATTCGTACAAACAGTATTATGCTGTAACAAGAAAGATATCAATAAACTGAATGATAATGATTTAAAAGAATATCTTAAAGAAAAACTAAATCGCCCCATACGAGTTTGTGGAGTCGTAAAGAATATAGGCGAACCAGGAGGAGGTCCGTTCCTAACACACAATGAAGATGGAACAATAAGTCCACAAATCTTGGAGAGTAGTCAGATAGACAAGAGCAACAAAGCCTATGTAGAGATGTTTAGAAATGGTACACATTTCAATCCCGTTGATTTGGTTTGTGCGCTTAAAGACTACCAAGGTAATTCCTTTACTCTACCTAATTACGTCGATCATTCTACAGGATTTATCACAAACAAAAGTAAAGACGGGCGCGAACTAAAAGCACAAGAGCTGCCTGGTCTGTGGAATGGTGCGATGAGTAATTGGAATACAATTTTTGTAGAAGTGCCTCTTGAAACATTTAATCCCGTAAAAACGGTGAATGATCTTTTGAGGCAACAACATCAATAAATATGGATAAATTTGAATTTACTAAGCCGGAACTTGAAGAAACGAAGGAGATACTCTTTCATCTTCGGCAAATTATAGGCACCTCCTTAAAGGAAGATGACGAACAACAACTACGAGAACAGCTGATAACAGCTATTGATGAAGGGCATGTACAACGCGATATCTTCGGATTAAATCCTATATTGCAAGCACTACGTACGGCTCAAATTGCAGTTGATGAGATTGGATTAAAACGAGAAGGTGTACTTGCCACCATGCTTTTTCCACTTATCCTAAATGGTCATTTGACCATAGACAACATAAAAAGTAAGTTTGGAGAAGGAGTTGCCCGAATCGTTCATGGCTTAGTTAAAATTCATAATCTATACAAGAAGAATCCCGTTATTGAGAGTGAAAACTTTAGAAACCTACTGATTTCATTCTCTGAAGACATGCGTGTAATACTTATCATGATTGCAGACAGAGTTAATCTCATGCGTCAGATACGCGACACGCAGGCAAAAGATGCGCAAAAGGAAGTGAGTGAAGAGGCAAACTATCTCTATGCCCCACTCGCTCATAAACTTGGTTTGTATAAACTTAAGAGTGAATTAGAGGACCTTAGCTTAAAGTATCTTGAGCATGATGTATACTATATGATAAAGGATTCCCTAAACGCTACTAAGTCTTCACGCGATGCTTACATTAAACGTTTCATTGAACCAATTGAGAAACAGCTTGCATCGGCTGGTCTAAAATTCCACATGAAAGGCCGAACGAAAAGCATACATTCCATATGGCAGAAGATGAAAAAACAGAAATGTAAGTTCGAAGGAATATATGATCTCTTTGCCATTCGCATCATTATTGATGCTCCTTTAGAGAAAGAAAAGATGCAATGTTGGCAAGCTTACTCTATCATTACAGATATGTATCAACCTAATCCCAAGCGATTGCGCGATTGGTTGAGCGTTCCTAAGAGCAATGGATATGAGAGTTTACACATCACTGTACTTGGTCCAGAGAACAAATGGGTAGAAGTTCAAATCAGAACAGAACGCATGGACGAGATTGCCGAACATGGTTTGGCAGCTCACTGGCGTTATAAAGGTATTAAAAGTGAAGGGGGAATCGATGAATGGTTAGCCAATATACGGTCTGCTTTAGAGAATAATGATGACCTTCAACTTATGGATCAGTTCAAAATGGACCTCTATGAAGATGAGGTTTATGTATTCACACCAAAGGGAGACTTGCTGAAATTCCCGAAGGGTGCTACTATTTTGGACTTTGCTTACCATATACATTCAAACATAGGAAACACTTGTACGGGAGGAAGAATCAATGGAAAGGCTGTTGGTTTCAGAGAAAAGCTGCATTCAGGCGATACAGTTGAAATACAAACGCAAAGCAGTCAAAAGCCTAAACGAGATTGGCTTAACATTGTAAAAAGTGCAAAAGCAAAAGCAAAGATAAGGCTTGCATTGAAAGAAACGCAAGCCAAAGACGGACTGTATGCAAAAGAACTCTTAGAAAGACGATTCAAAAATAAAAAAATTGAAATAGAAGAAAGTATGATGTCCCATGTCATCAAGAAGATGGGATATAAAGAAACATCTGACTTCTATAAAGATATTGCAGATGAAAAGCTTGATGCAAATACTGTCATTGAACGCTACTTGGAACTTAAAGACCATGATAATGGGACAAGACAAGCTGAGAGTGCAGAGAACTTTGAATATGAAAATCCCAATGAAAAGTTTGCATATAAGAACGATGATGTACTTGTTATAGACCGTAATCTGAAAGGAATTGATTACAAATTAGCCCAATGTTGTCATCCAATTTATGGTGATGATGTTTTTGGTTTCGTTACGGTTAATGGCGGTATCACTATCCATCGCAATAATTGTCCTAATGCTCCAGAACTCAGAAAACGCTTTGGCTATCGCATAGTAAAAGCAAAATGGAGTGGAAAAGGAACGAGTCAATATGCCATTACACTTCGAATCATTGGCAATGATGATATTGGAATTGTAAGCAATATCACGAATATTATCTCTAAAGAGGATAAGCTTACGATGCGTTCTATTAATATTGATTCGCACGATGGACTCTTTAGTGGTAATGTGGTGTTGATGATTGAAGACAATAGTAAGCTGAATCAACTCATCAAGAAACTGAAAACGGTAAAAGGGGTAAAACAAATTATAAGGATTTAGACATAAAATATAAAAATGAAGAAAATCTTATTGGCATTACTTATCATCATTACAATACCATCGTATGCTGCTATCAATTATACAAAATCAGACAGCATTAAAGTAATGCAACTACTAAATAAGGGGAAAAAACTTGCAAAAGACAAAAATCTTATTCTCTTTTATGCGCGTCAACTAATAGGAATCCCTTATGTAGCACAAACATTAGAAGTCAATAAAGAAGAACAATTGATTGTCAATCTGCATCAATTGGATTGTACTACCTATGTAGAAAATGTGCTTGCATTAACACTATGTACAGAAAACAAGAAGCAACCCACCTTCTTAGACTTTTGTTATTACCTCCGAATGCTTAGGTATGAAGATGGCAAAGTTGGCTATCCCACGAGATTGCACTACTTTACACACTGGATTAGCAACAACAATAAACTTGGTTTTGTCTATGAAATTAAGTCGAAGAAACCGCCTTTCACAAAGATACAAACTGTAAAAACAGACTATATGAGTAGTCATATTGAGAACTATCCAATGCTAAAGGCTCACCCCGAATGGGTTAAAGAGATTAGAAAAATGGAACAAAGCTTGACTGGCAAACAATTCAACTACATTCCAAAGGATATGATTACAAATACCATACAATGCCGAAATACAATCAAAGATGGTGATATCATCGCCATTATTACTTCGAAAAAAGGGTTAGATACAAGTCATATAGGCATTGCAGTATGGCATAAAGATGGGTTACACATGCTCAATGCAAGCCAAGTTAGACACAAGGTTGTAGAAGAACCGATGTTACTTCGCACCTACATGGCAAAGTATCCGATGCAGACAGGTATACGAATCATCAGGGTTGGAAAAGAGAAATAGTTTCTATTTCTTCTTTCCAAAATTGAAACCTACATAGAAATTTACACTTCCAAAGACACTATTCGTCGAAAATTCTTTTTCATGATAGTTGTACGTATGGAAGATAGAGCTTGCTCCAGCAAACCATTTTGAGTTATTATAAACTATTCCTAATCGTACAATTCCATCAATAGTAAACTTATTAAGACGGAAGAAGTTTTGCTCTTTCTCGGCTTCACTGATTGTATGTAAATAGGCCAAAGAAGCCGATAAAGAAGCATCAAACAACCAATGTCGAGCAAAGACCCAATTATATCCATAGCCTCCCATAACAGAATAGTTGTCATATTTAACACGGCTAACGGACAAGCCTGCGCTATCAAGTTCGGCTTTATTAAGTCCTGTGACTGGTCCGATGTGGTCTGTTACAACATCACAGAATGCATTCCAATCCATAGAAAGTTTCTGATGTGTATATCCTATACCAAGAATCGGTGAACCTGCACTCTTAATTTGACATGTACTTTGACTGAAAGCTGCCGGATATGAGAATTTTTTATGATTCGTAATATAATATAAATTGAAGCCACGAATCTCTGCATGCAAACCTGAAAAGTTAACTCCCTTCAATGGACTGACATCTATTTTCTGGTCATCATTGAGATTTATCCTGCGAATATGGTAGTCGGTTCCTGTTGTGCGATAGAATAAATCAATACCCAACTGATTACTATATAGGCTTAGATCAATACCTTTTCGCTTGTTTTTACTTGACAAGTGCGTAACATCTAAGGTATAACCTAAAAAGATCCATCGCCACCCGAAATATGGTCCTACCTTATAACTGGGATCGGGAGCTAAGTCAACTGTTTGATGTTTACTATTCGATATGCGATACATCCCATAAGTATTGGTGTTTTGAAGCATGGCCGCATAATTGTATTTTTGTGCTTCTATATAGTTCGAGTCAACGCGAGTAAACTCTTTCACTATATTATAAAGTTTATTGAAGAAAGAGTTTTTCTGATGTTGTTCATCAGCGTTAACATGCATTGATAGTCCGACAAAGATGACTATACCAAAAATTCTCCTATTTCTCATCTGATTATCAGAATTTACCCAGAATACGATCCATAACCCAATTCACAGGAGTTGCACTGACCGACGTGCATGTACAAAGTCCAAATCCCTGTAAATCTTCTATCACTGATTTTATAATTGGCAACTGAACATAGGACGGATTAGGTACAACAATATTCTCAGTTCCCTCACTTGTCACGAGACGTATAGGGTCATAGTTGAACACTGAGAATGAAAGCGAACCCTTTTCGCCAATGATTTCTATGCAATCTTCTTTTGCACTTTGATGCCCAACAAAGCACCATGAAGCACTTCCAGGTAGTCCATTCTCAAAAAGAAAACACGCACTGATAGTATCTTCAGCTTTATACAAATGTGCACGATTAGCACAATAGCCATGTGCCCGAGTGATAACCCCAAATAATTCTTGCAGAATATCCAACTGATGTGGAGCAAGATCATAGAAATATCCACCGCCCGCAATATCCGGTTGCAAACGCCAAGGAAGGTTTTCGGTACTTTTATAATCAAGATCGCGAGGAGGAACAGAGAATCGTATTTGAACATTTGTCACATTGCCAATCAAATTTTGATTCAATATTCTATGCACTTCCTGAAAATAAGGCAAGTATCTGCGATAGTAAGCGACAAAACATGGCACACCTGTTTGCTCGCTAATACGATTGATTCGAGCACAATCTTCATAACTTGCAGCTAAGGGTTTCTCAACATAAACAGGCTTCCCTGCCTTCATTGCCATAATGGCGAAGGTGGCATGGCTTGATGGAGGTGTCGCAATATATATGGCATTAACGTCAGGATCGTCTATCAACTCCTGTGCATCTGTATACCATTTACGAATATGATGACGTTCTGCATACGAACGGGCTTTGGTCTCACTACGACTCATCACGGCTTCAACATGAGAGCCTTCAACTTCATTGAAAGCTGGACCGGACTTCTTTTCCGTCACTTCTCCACAACCAATAAAACCCCAACTGATTAGTTTCATATTGTCATTCTTTTACTGCAAAGATAATATTTTTTGTTATCTTTGCAAATAAAAAATATATATTATATGGAAATCAAAAAGTCGGAATTTGTTATTTCAGCGCCAACAGTTAGTATGTGTCCCAAGGATGACAAGCCGGAATATGCTTTTATCGGCCGTTCTAACGTTGGAAAATCAAGCTTAATCAATATGCTTTGCAACCATAAAGGATTGGCAAAGACTTCGGCAACTCCAGGGAAAACACTTCTAATCAATCATTTTATCATCAACAATGAATGGTATTTGGTTGACCTTCCCGGCTATGGTTTTGCGAAACGTTCAAAGACTGTTCAGCAGAAGTTAGAGCAAATGATTACATCATATATCTTACAGCGCAAGCAAATGGTCAATGTCTTTGTTCTCATTGACATACGCCATGAACAGCAAAAGATTGACCGCGAATTTATTGATTGGCTTGGAGAGAGCAATGTTCCGTTTACGATTGTGTTCACGAAGGCCGACAAATTAGGAGCTGGAAAGGCTAAACAAAATGCGCAAAAGTGGATGAATCAGCTGAAAGATAGATGGGAAACTCTCCCCCCCTACTTCATCACTTCATCTGGAAAGAAACTTGGACGTGACGAGCTTCTTGATTATATTGACGAAATAAATAAAACGTTATAATGGCACAAACACCCTATTTAGACGTTCAAGGACTAACGAAACATTTTGGCGCACAAGTTCTCTTTGAAAATATTTCGTTCTCCATTGCCGAGGGACAAAAGGTCGGACTTGTGGCACAGAATGGCACGGGAAAATCAACTTTACTTTCTATTCTCACAGGCAAAGAAGGAAAAGACAGCGGAGAATGTATCTATCGCAACGACCTTCGCATAGGATATCTTGAGCAAAGTCCTCAATTCGACATGCAAGAAAGCGTGCTCGATGCGTGCTTCAACCACGAAGGAAGTCCTGAAAAAATCATCAAAGCGAAACAAATCCTCACCCAACTGAAGATTACTGACTTGCAGCAGCCTATGGGACAGCTTAGTGGCGGTCAGCAAAAGCGCGTTGCCTTGGCCAACGTTCTCATCACCGAACCCGATTTTATCATTTTAGACGAACCCACAAACCATTTGGATTTGGAGATGATTGAGTGGCTTGAAGGCTATCTCAACCGAGGCAACAAAACCTTGTTCATGGTGACACACGACCGCTTTTTCCTCGACCGAGTTTGCAATGTCATTCTTGAACTCGACAATCACACCATCTATACCTATAGAGGCAATTACAGCTATTATTTGGAAAAGAGGCAAGAGCGCATCGACAATGCAAGGGCTGAGATTGCACGCGCAAACAATCTTTATCGAAAAGAATTGGATTGGATGAGGCGCATGCCACAGGCGCGAGGCCACAAAGCACGATATCGCGAAGACGCCTTCTATGATTTAGAAGCAAAAGCCAAGCAGCGCATCGAAGAACGCCAATTGCGATTGAAGGCCAACAACGTGTATATTGGTTCTAAAATCTTCGAATGCCAGTATGTCAGCAAAGCATGGAGCCCTGATAAAATCATTCTGAAAGACTTTTATTATAACTTCGCACGTTTCGAAAAAATGGGCATTGTGGGCAATAATGGTACGGGAAAATCAACATTCATCAAAATGCTCTTGGGCTTAGAAAAACCCGATAGTGGCAAATTTGACATCGGAGAAACCGTGCGCTTTGGATATTTCTCACAAGATGGATTGCAGTTTGATGAGCAACAAAAAGTTATTGATGTGATTACAGATATTGCTGAATACATCGACCTCGGAGGGGGCCGTCACATGACAGCAAGTCAGTTTCTACAATACTTTTTGTTTACGCCTGAGCAACAACACAACTACGTTTATAAACTAAGTGGAGGCGAACGGCGCAAACTTTATCTTTGCACCATCTTAATGAAAAATCCGAATTTCCTGGTTTTGGATGAGCCAACAAATGACCTCGACATTCAAACACTGCAAGTGTTGGAGGAATATCTGCAAGACTTCCCCGGCTGCGTGATTATCGTGAGCCACGACCGCTACTTCATGGATAAGGTAATCGACCACCTGTTAGTGTTCGAAGGCGAAGGAAAAATCACAGATTTCCCAGGCAATTATACGCAATATCGTGAGTGGTCGCATCTGAAATCAAAAGAAGAGGAGGAGAAAACAAACAAACCCAAAGAAACTAAAACCAAGGCAGACTATCATCATGAGAGTCGCCGAAAGATGAGTTTCAAGGAAAAAAGGGAGTTTGAGCAGTTGGAAAAAGAAATCGAACAACTTGAAACAGAGTGTAAGCACATTGAAGAATCGCTGTGTTCTGGCAATCTTTCTGTTGAAGAACTCACCGAAAAGAGCAAACAACTGCCTATCTTAAAAGCACAATTAGACGAAAAGAGTATGCGCTGGTTAGAGTTGGCCGAACTGGCTTCATAAGAACCAATAAACTTCTTTCCATCATACAAACTTTCATCATCCTCTGATATAAGGTTTGCGGGCCTCCCGCAAACCTCTTTTTTAAAGTTTTGATGCTTGCGGGCCTCCCGCAAATCACTTTTTAAAGGTTTTGACGCTTGCGGGACTCCCGCAAACCACTTTTTAAAAGTTTTGGAGCTTGCGGGACTCCCGCAAATCACTTTTTAAAAGTTTTGACGCTTGCGGGCCTCCCGCAAATCACTTTTTTAAAGGTTTGGCATTTCCGCAGCTGGCGAAAGTTGTTTCCCGAGTGGTTTGGCATTTCCGCGCTCGGCGAAAGTCATTTCCCGAATGGTTTGGCATTTCCGCGCTCGGCGAAAGTCGTTTCCCGAATGGTTTGGCATTTCCGCGCTCGGCGAAAGTCGTTTCCCGAATGGTTTGACATTTCCGCGCTCGGCGAAAGTCGTTTCCCGAATGGTTTGGCATTTCCGCGGCTGGCGAAATATTCTCCTCAGAAAAGAACAGACTTAGAAATAAATATCACATGTATTTACCACATTTTTAAAGTGAACCCCGAAAGTTATTTGTCTAACTTTCGGGGTTTCTGTCTATTTTTAGGTAGATACAATCTCTTTAATATCTCCAATAGAACTTATGCATTAGAAATGTACAAAGGGGCGAATATGTGCTTTAAAGTAGTCAGCTTGTTGTGTCCAGGTAGTACATATACGCGAAGATTGAAGGAAAAGATAATGAACCCTATTGCCATCCAAAACAAAACCACCTGCCACATTGTAGAGCCCCGTTGGGAAATCTCCTCCCGACTGCGTAAACACGTTTTCCATTGTGGCCATAGTCCAATTAATAGTTGTATTTGGCTCATAGGGTTCAAAGTTTTCATCATTCATATAAGACATTAAATAGTCGGTCGAATAAGCATTTGTATTTATTCCATCAAAGTCTGTCTTGTTCATCTTTGCCAAACGCACAATTGCATCACGCCATTGTATGCCTGTAGCAATAAACCATTTTCCTATGTTATGCGTGGGGACGCCAGGTGAAAATTGTGCTACGGTATGCTGCATAGGATATAGTAATTCGCCTTCTAACTTGAATTCTGACATAGGTTCTGATGGTGGATAAGTTATCCCACGCGATATACAATATCCATAAAGATGTGTTCCAGTTTCATAGATAGATGTAGAATAAGTAAAATTATAACCATCTATATCTTTAGTTAAATCGTGATCCTGATCAACATCATTATAGGGGAGCAAATAACTTCCACTTACACCATTAACATACTGATAGTCATCGGGGGCATTCTTCAATGCCATGGCTGTACCTTCGGTAGAGGTTGTTTTTTCCTTAGTTACAACACCAACCGGCACACGAGCTGTAGTTTTATCGCCTATATATCCCACAGTTCCGTCCTGATATAGCAATAAAGGGTCTTTACTCTTAAAAGTAAGTTTAATCGTATAAGAATAGTTTGGGTCAAGCTTTATCCGATTAAGAAAGGTATGGTTAATAGGCTTACCATATATCTTCCCGTTAAAATTATATTGAAAATCATGTACGGGAATACTCTCTCCCGGTGCTAACGCTATGTAGGTATACCCTCCTTCAACTTGAAACGGAGTTACTATTCCAGAGAACTCTTGGTTGCCTACTTTCTCAAATGATTTTGCATTGTTTTCAGAATAAACCATTGTTCCGGATGCAGCCCTTTGAGGAGTATCACCTTTTAACGACAATGTCATATCTGCAAAACCATTACTTGCCGACGAAAGTGTTGTTGTGTTATTATCCATATTGGCATACGACGTAAAGGTCGTTATTAAAGGTTTAACACGTGCGGCGTAATGCTTTAAAGTAAACGTTATATCGTTTGAGCTTCCACCTATAGTTTTCGTTACAGTTCCTATCATGGGGCACGATGACAGCATTGAGTTACTTTCAACTTTCAGCTGACCACCCTGTTCTACCACAGCATCATTATGGCACACAAAAGTATATGTTCCATTAGCAAGATTCAGCTTAGCATTATGATCTGGTACGAATTTTCCACCTGTTACTGTACCTGAAATTTCCTTATCGGTACCTGTAAGCCGATTACCAGATGCATCAACTACAAATATAGTATAGTGTCCATCTGTCAAGGGCGAAGTACGTGTAGCAGCCGATTGAATTGTAGGTGAACTATGATCGGGTATTATAGACATTTCTGCAACAATATCATTACCCATATCAATAGTTGTGTCAGCTTGATGCATTGTTGCACGAATCTCTGGCCCACTCTCGAAAGCTTCTTCACCTACAGTGATAGATATCTTCTCACCATTTAGCAAAAGTTCATTGTTCACGGAGCTTCCTTCTTCATTTGAACACGAAACAAATACTGGTGACATTAAAAGAAGCAGTGCTCCAAATAAATTAAGTTGATGTTTAGCTTTATTTTTCATCATATTATACTTCAATTGTTTCATCAATTATTGTTCCACCATCATGCCAATCTTCTTCATTTGCGGCATTAGGCCGAAGCGAACCGCTACAAAGATGACAACAATCTTCCATTTTAATACATGTACACTGAGGAGGTACATAAGATTTTAGACTTTTTTCTTTTCTCATCTTAGCAAAAAAAATATTAACACATACATTTTATTTCGTAGATACTCGCGTGCAAAGGTAATAACTTTTTCCTCATCCTGCAAGATGTTGATTATAAAAGCATAAATTTTGCTATTATATTTCCTCTTCTTGAAAACAAAAAAGTGCCAGACAAAATGAATGTCTGGCACTATAGTTTTTAGAGAGTTAAGGAAAAGCCTCCACTCTACTTTCGTCATCAAGACGTAAGTTTAGAGGAGGCTAATCTATAGAGATAGAACTTTAGAATACGAACTGCAAACGAGCCTGAACCTCATGGAAGTTCTTGTCATAAGGCAAGAAGTCCTTTGTCAGATGGTGATAAGTATAATCAACCATCACCTGTGCAAACTTGTTGAAGCTGTAGTTCAAACCGAGCGTATAAGAACGAACGGCACCACCGCCAACACTTGTTGATTTGTAAGGCCAGTCAGCCATGTATCCATCAGGATAATACTGGTTACGAGCTACAGAGAAGTATTCACCCTTCACGATGTCGTTCAAACCTGTGTAGTTGAAACGGCCAACGATTTCCAATGAACGACCACTCAAACCACGAAGCACACCTTCGTTCTTGTCATAGCTATAAGGATTACCGAAAATCATATAACCTGCTTCGATATATCCACCATGGAAATTGTTTGAGCGCAATGGATTGGCAGCAATCCATGCATCAAGTGTACCCCAGGTATCGATGTTGTTGTTGCTGGCATCAAAGAGCGTCTTTGAGTCGCGTTTCTTGGTGACATGCTTGTAAAGATATTCACCACGAACAAACATCTTCTGGTTGTGATAGAGTACTTCTGCACCAGCGTCAAACACGTTTTCAGCCCAAGGAAGTTCGCAAGACACAAACTGCTCGTCTTCATCCACGAAGGTTTCCATGCTCTGACCGAGTTTCACCGTCTTTTTCAACACATTGTCTTCGGTAACACCGCCACCAACATGCTGGAAGCGTACGTTTCCACCAATAGCCAAGGTTTGATTCTCGTCGATGATTGGGCGATAGAGATAACGTCCTGAGAATACAAGACCATTGTAGCCAGCCTCAATTTTGTTGTATTGATTTTCGGTGAACACACCCTGGTAAGCCAAGAAGTGATCATTGGTATACTTGTAGGTAATACCCAACTCACGACCTTCACCGAGAGCATTTGTAGCACCTGCACGTGAGATGAAGTGATAGCTACCTAATGAGGTGTTGCGAGCCATAGAACCAGCGGCATCGTTATAATAACCACCTTTGATGGCATGACGGCCACCCTTGCTGTCTTCCTGAGCATACTGCAAGAAGATGTTCTTTTGACTGAACTTACCGCCACCGAAGCCGAAATCAGCATAGAAATACCAATTCTGATAGGTCAATGAGGTACGGATACGTGCATCTGAAATTGCTGCACCACTCTGCATTGGAGTGAAATCTGTATGATAGTAGGCAGCATCAGCCATGAAGCGAGCTCCTACGGTGAAATGAAGGTCTTCGGCCTTGTTGTCGATAGTTACGGTCGGTTTAGAGTCGAAGTCCTGTGCGTTTGCTGACAATGCAGTGAGAGCCAGCAGAGGCATCAACATATATTTCTTCATATTCGTTTCTTACTTTGATTGTTTGATGGTATTTTGTTCCTGATTAATAGCCTAAAGCATCGAGAACAGCGTCGGCATTAGGTACCTTAGAAGGTGCCTGAGAGTTATCATAGAGCTGTCCGGGATGGAAAGGATTAGCGAGCTTAGCATTGCAACGGAATCCGTTTTCAATCATATAATGGAGAGAAATCTCCGAACGATTGGTGAAATATCCATCCATGTAAACAGGATGTGTGTCTGGTTCCTTGAATGTTGTGTAAGCAGTAGGCTGTACAGTCACATTGAGCAGATCGTCAAATTCTGTTGGGTTCTTTCCCCAGAAGTTTACGTAATAGCCCATGTTTCTCTTCATCTGAGCATCAGAGTCGAAAGAATATGGATGGTTAAGCATACCCGCCTTGCGAATCATATAAGCTTGCCAAGGCTTGTTCATTTCAGGATAGTTGTTTGGAGCACCTGCGATAGATGGGCCAATGATGTGTGCACCATTGTCTTGTGCATATTTGATAATGCTTGCATAACCAGAAGGAGTATCGAAAGCAATATCAGTAGCATAAGGTGTAGGTTTAGTAATCCACAACAAGTAGCACATTGGCACCTTACCCTTAAACACACCATAAGCACGATGCAAAGCATCAAAAGAGAAGGTTTGGAGTACAACCTTACCATTGGTATTACCCACGTTCACCTTACCATTCTTATAGAAAGGACTGCTTGCGCTCTCTGGCTTTGTAATAATGTTCCAACCCCATTCATCAAGAATGTTATAAACACGAATCTCGATGTCTTTCGGGTTCAACCATGACTCCTTAAACTCAGGATAAATACCAGGACGGTTGCCGTTGTCGGCTGGGTCATTGACATAAGCCGTAGAACCATTCTTATCGCCGAAGCTATATTCAACGAAGTCCATGTATTTAGCAGCCTTGCTTCCTACTACACTTGGCTCGTCAACTTTTACTGCAGCCTTTGCAGCCTTGTAGATTTCAGCCAAAGTCATGTTCTGATATTCAGGCTTAATCTTGTAGGTAAGAACACGGCGACCATTAGCATCGCGGTTGAGCATCTTACCCATAGCATAGTTTATCTGATCCTGAAGAGCAGAAACATACAAGCCATCTGAATATTGAATAGAAGGCGCACCACTGGCACTATATACCACTTTACCATTGTGTCTTGCTGCAAAAGAAGCACGTTCCTGTTCTGGTGTAGCATCATTAAACCACTTACCAGCGTCAAGCATCAACAACTCGGCATAGTAATAAGACAAGGTGTAATTTGAACGGAAATCTTTCTTGTCGCGGTCATATTGTGCCTCGATATCAGCCTCTGTGAAATGCTGGCTGCCATCGGCATTACGGAAACTGCGATAGAAATCCTTACGTACAGTTGGAACTTCATCAGAGAATACATCTTCGATATTCGTTGTGCGCTTCAGATTTTCATCATGGTTGGCCAAGACCACACCATCTTTTGTTACCTGGAGGTCACTTTCCAAATAGTCTGCACCCATGTTTCGTGCCCATCGCCATGCTGCTTCGGTCTCTTCTGGAGCCCAATAGGTTGAACCACGGTGTGCCATACAAGCATACAAAGGCACATAGTCACGAACTTTAGCCATCTCTGGAGAAATCTGCTGCACTGCAATACGCTTTGCATCTGTGTTCTCGTTGGTGAACTCCTGCTCATCAGAACAAGAGGACAGGACTGATACGGCTGCTAACCCCAAGAGTCCTAATCTGTAAAGAGTCTTCATCTTTCTTTTGGTTTTAGTTGTTTATGATTTATTTTAATATCTCTTACTTTTCTTCTTGTGCTTTCTTTGCCAAATACTGCTCCTCACGATAGGTTAAACCCATGAAAAGGATAGAGAATAGGCAAGCAATTATCAGAAGGATGAAAGTCCAGTTCCATCCGGCTGCTTCAGCCACATATCCGATAACAATGTTAGCCAACAATGCAGTTCCAAGCACATAACCCATGAAACCGGTTAGTCCAGCTGCAGTTCCAGCTGCATTCTTGGGAGCGAGGTCAAGCGCCTGTACACCAATAAGCATCACAGGGCCATAAATCAGGAAGCCAATGGCTATCAAACAGCCTATAACGACATTCACATTGTCAATATTCTGCCAATAGACAACGATAGCTATAGCTACGAGAATCATGAACAAAATCGTAGGAAGCGCGCGGCGACCTTGGAACACTTTATCTGAAAGCCAACCACAAATAATAGTTCCAGGAATGGCAGCCATCTCATAAGCAAAGTATGCCCAGCCAGCACTCTTGATGTCAATACCACGCTCGGTAAGAATAGTTGGTGCCCAGTCTAAACAACCATAGCGCACCATATAAACAAAAGCATTGGCAAAAGCAATATACCATAGGAACTTGTTAGTCAATACAATCTTGAAGATTTCCTTGGTTGAGAGTACCTCTTCAGCTTTCTCTGAATAGTTCTTTGAAGCTGAGCCACTCCACTTTTCAATTGAAGGTAAACCGCAAGATTGTGGTGTATCACGAATCATACTATAAGCCATCAACGCTATCAAGATAGCTACTGCAGCTGGAAATGCATAAGTTCCGATGAGGAAATAACGTTGTTCGTCGGCACCATAGAACCACGAACCAAACCAGAGTGCACCATAAACGGCCATTGGACCTACCAATGCACCGCCCACGTTATGGGCACAATTCCAGAACGACATCCAGGTTCCACGTTCTTTAATAGAGAACCAGTGAGTCATTACACGTCCACAGGGAGGCCACCCCATTCCATTGAACCAACCCACAAGGAAGTTCAACGCTGCCATAAGCAGGATAGCAAATGACTTATGATCGGCACCTATCCACTGAATAGGAACAATCATAAAGAGCATCGAGATTGCAGCCATTATCAAACCTAAAGGAAGGAATGTACGTGCATTACTACGGTCGGAAATGCTCGCCATAATAAACTTTGAAAAACCATAGGCGATGGCATTCATAGAAAGTACGATACCAAGCTCACCTTTCTCAAATCCAAAGTTGGCAAGCATTGGGATTGCCATTGAGAAATTCTTACGAACAATGTAAAATCCAGCATATCCAATGAATATACCTAAAAAGACTTGCCAGCGCAGTTTCTTGTACCTTGCGTCGGCTTCTGGGCCGGTCTGTTCTGCTTTATAGGCCGGTGGGGTTAACAGTTTCCACATAATCGATTGTTATTGTATTTGGTTTTATTATATTTTGTTCTTAACTTTAGCCGACAATATTCTATTTAGCCGACAACATTTTAGGAAGAATTGTTCTCCCTTCGACAAGGCATTGCTTACTCATCAGCCACTGATCTTTGAGCCATTCGCTTTATTTGGTTTTACCAAGTATTGTTTAAGGCAGACAATTTCTTGTCTCATAGCATTATTAGTTTCATTTCGGAATAATTTGAAAGTTATTCGCTTACACTGATAAGACTATTTGTTTCATTTGAAAACAAAGATATATGAATTATATTAATAACACCTAATTCATTAACATTTTTTATAAAGTTAATATCCAAAAAGCTTATCCATGCCATTCAACAGCCTGGCATTTAATGTTTATGAATGTATTTTCTTATTAAAATCTACATTATTAATGATTTTATATTTTGATAAAAACAAAGCGTAAACCTTTACGTTGTTTTTTATTTGGACACCAATGTACTTCCTTACAAAATGATTATCTTTGCAAATAAAAATAGCATGTAACCAAACTAAAAACAAATCATGAAAGAATTAAAATCACTGAATTGTCGTACAGCGCCAAAGAGTGTAATGCCAGAGAGAATCATCCAGTTTGGAGAAGGTAATTTTCTACGCGCCTTTGTTGATTGGATTGTTTTCAACATGAATCAAAAGACCGACTTCAACTCTTCAGTTGTAGTTGTACAACCTTTAGAACATGGTATGATAGACCGATTGAATGGTCAAGACTGTCTTTACCATGTGAATCTTCAAGGTAAGGAGGATGGGAAACCTGTTGATACAACTACACGTATTGATGTCATCAGCCGCGCACTCAATCCGTATACACAATTCGAAGCCTTTATGACACTATCAGAGCAACCTGACATGCGTTTTGTTATATCAAATACCACCGAAGCAGGTATTGCCTTTGATGCGACTTGTAAATTTACAGATCGACCAGCATCAAGCTATCCAGGTAGATTGGTTCAACTTTTATTCCATCGCTATCAATATTTTAATGGTGCTCATGACAAAGGAATGATTATCATGCCATGTGAATTGATTTTCCTTAATGGCCATCGATTAAAAGAATGTATCTATCAGTATATCGAACTATGGAAAGAAGACTTTGGAAGTGACTATGAAGGTTTTAAGGAATGGTTTACAGCAGATTGTTATGTATGTGCTACTCTTGTGGACAGAATTGTTCCAGGATTTCCACGCGAAAATATTGATGAAATACAACAAAAGATCTGTTATAAGGACAATCTTGTGGTAAAGGCTGAGAACTTCCATTTATGGGTAATTGAAAAAGCGGAGAATATGACTGTTGCCCAACTACAAGAAGAATTTCCTGCACACAAAGCCGGTTTACACGTCCTCATTACAGATAATGAAAAGCCCTACCATATGCGTAAGGTAACTTTGCTTAATGGACCACACACTGTACTTTCTCCCGTAGCCTTTTTAAGTGGTATAAATATTGTACGTGATGCATGTGAGCATCCATTGGTAGGGAAATACATCCGCAAGGTACAATTTGATGAACTCAAGCAGACATTGGATTTACCAGAAGAAGAACTAAACAAATTTGCAAAAGATGTACTTGAGAGGTTTGAAAACCCATTTGTAGACCACCAACTTACATCTATTATGCTTAATGCTTTCCCTAAGTTTGAAACACGAGATTTACCAGGACTCAAAATATATTTGGAAAGGAAAGGTTCACTTCCACAGGGGCTTGTAATGGGTTTAGCAGCTATCATCACTTATTATAAAGGTGGAAAACGCCAAGACGGAACGTCTATCCTTCCTAATGATGATCCCAAAATCATTGAGAAGTTGGAAGAGTTATGGAGCACAGGAGACACGAGAAAGGTAGCTGAGGGAGTGCTTGCCTTCGACTATGTGTGGCATGAAGATTTGAATAAAACCGTACCTGGACTAACCGATATGGTTAAAGAATATCTTGACCTCATTCAAGCTAAAGGTATGCTTGAAGCTTTACAATCCATCCTTTGAGATGGATTGTAGCACTACCATAATAGTGCTTAACTCAAAACTATCAGAATCATACATGAACAATAAGACCATTAGAATACTAAAGGAAGCAGCTCTTCAGTATGAAACAAAGGACTTTCTCTTAAAAGATCCCGCCTTGTTCATGCATATCCCCAAAGAGAAACACGACAAAGAGGTTATGGCCTTTATTGCATCATGTATGAGTTATGGTAGACGAGAATTATTTTTCCCTAAGATTCAGCATATCCTTGATTGCTCGAAAACAAAACTTGTTCAATGGATTCTTTCAGGAAATTATGAGCACGATATCCCAGACAATGAACAAAGTTTTTACAGGCTATATACAAACCATATAATGAATCACTTTTTATATAGACTAAAGCAACTACTCATCACTTATGGCTCTTTAGAGAAGTTTGCTGCCTATCATGCCCCTGATCATAAAGCAATCACACTCATTAAAGCATTTTGTTCTTATTTTAACGAAGTAGGACAAACACATATCATTCCTAAAAACACTCAATCAAGCTGCAAAAGACTTTGCATGTTCTTACGATGGATGGTTAGAAAAGATTCTCCCGTTGACTTAGGCTTATGGAATGATATCATTGACCAGCGAACATTAATCATACCCCTTGATACACATGTTATTCAAGAGGCAAATCGATTGGGATTGATAAAGACAAAATCAACAAGTATGAAAGTTGCTTGCGAACTTACAGAAAAGTTGCGCAAGATTTTCCCCGAAGACCCATTAAAAGGCGACTTTGCTCTCTTCGGTTATGGCATTAATAACTAACGTTTATCAATAAACTCTCAACACATCACCAACACGAAGTTGATAATCGGGTGAAAGATGATTCATCTTATACAAACTCTTTAATCTAATGCCATAGAATTGCGCAATGCTATACATGCTATCATTAGGTTTCACGATGTGGGGACGTCCTTTATAGGCTTTGTCTGCATGTTTTTGTTTCTTCTTGAGATAAATAACTTCTCCTGGCTGCAGAACATCATTCTTATTGCGTTCATTATATTTTGCAATCTTTCGATAAGAGAGATCCACCTCTTGCCCAATCTTTTTGAACGTATCACCTGCACGAGCAATGATATAATAGTTCTTATTATAAATCTTTATAGGGTGAAGCGTCATGCCCTGCGTAATGGGCTTATCATATCCTCCTCGCTTAGCCATGAACTTATCGTAATGCTCAGCACGATCAAGTTCATATAATTTATAAAGTTCTATCAGCTCTATCAACTTATCTGCATAAACAGGATTTGTTGCATATCCACAAGCCTTCAGACCGCGAGCCCAACTACGGTAATCTGTACGTTGAAGGGAGAATAAACTGCGATAACGTGTGTTTTGGCTTAAAAACTTACTATGATCTTCATAACTTTGTTTCGCATTATCATAGGCCCGAAAGCATTCGTTGCGTTCATCATCATCATGATAAATTGTATTACCACCCCAGCCATGACATTTGATTCCAAAGTGATTATTACCTTTTACCGTGAGTTCGCTTCGACCAGCACTACTTTCAAAAATACCCTGTGCCAATGTTATGCTCGCAGGAATATTATATCGAAGCATTTCTTCAATGGCTAAGTTTTTATATTGATCAATATAGCTTTGATAAATAGAATTCCAACGCATCTGTGCCGACACATTGGATATATTAAGCAAACTTGCAAACAAGAAAAGGGACAATTTCTTTACCATGCCGGCAAATTTACAAAAACAAATAAAAAACTACAAAATTTTATGATGGCTTTTATTAATTATTAGTACTTTTGCAACATGGCTGGCGAAAAACAAATCATCATAGCCATAGGGTCTAATTACAATCCACGGCATAATCTATCGCATGCAGAAATGATTTTGAGGAAACATTTCCCTAATATCATTTTCTCTAAGCAGATGTATACAACTCCAATTGGTATTGTTTCTCCCGATTTCATCAATCGTATTGCACTATGTTCTACGGCCGAACCACTTGATATGATTCTTAAAGACATCAAACAAATGGAACAAACATGTGGCAACACAGATCGATTGAGAAGACAAGGGATAGTTGTTATTGATATCGATATCTTAAAATATGGCGATAAGAAAATGCACATAGATGATTGGCAACGCCCATATATCCAGCAACTCCTTAAAGAAATGAATCTGATATGAAAAAAATCTGCCTTCTCATTGTTATTTTTACAAGTTTACAACTCAAAGCACAATCCTTTGACGAGTATTTTACTGATAACACACTTAGAATTGATTACATCTTTTCAGGTAATGTCAATCATCAACAGATTGCATTAGACAAGCTCAATTGTTCGCCCCACTGGTATGGAAAGCATAAGCGACTGAGTGAACTTCCTGTTGAAGGCAATGGACAAATTACAGTTCGCGACCATAAATCAAATGCTGTTATCTATCGCAATTCTTTCTCCACACTCTTCCAAGAATGGCTATCATATGATGAGGCAAAGAAAACATCACGTAGTTTTGAAAATGTGTTTCTTGTCCCTATGCCAAAAGACACTGTAGACATTACGATAGAACTAAAGAATAACAGACGAGAAACGCAGGTGAGCTTTACTCACCAAGTTACGCCAGGAGACATCCTCATTCGTAAAATTGGATACAACAATCGTACTCCCTTTGTACAAATGCTTACTCCAAAAGATTCTACCAACTGCATTCACATTGCCTATATTGCAGAAGGATATCAAACTTCTGAAATGCCGACATTTATCAATGATGTTAAAAACACAATGGAAGCTTTGTTTGCACATGAACCTTTCAAAAGCATGAAAGACCGCTTTTCAATTGTCGCTGTTGAAGCACCATCAAAAGATAGTGGAACCAGCGAACCTTCAAAGGGAATATGGAAGAATACAGCACTAAGCAGTCATTTTGATACTTTCTACAGTGATAGATATCTGACTACGCTCAACCTGAAAGACTTGCACGATTGGCTTGCTGGGATTCCCTATGAGCATATCATCGTCTTAGTGAACACGAATCATTATGGTGGTGGAGGCATTCTCAATTCCTATAACCTGTCAATGGCCCATCATCACCTCACACGCCCTGTGGTAGTTCATGAGTTTGGCCATAGTTTTGCTGGACTTGCCGACGAATATGCATACGAAGCAGAACAAATTCCTATGTATCCTCATGATATTGAACCATGGGAGGAAAACATTACGACTTTGGTTGATTTCAAATCGAAATGGAAAGATTTAATTAAGAAAAACACTCCCATCCCCACCCCAACAACCCCTGCAAATAAAAATAAGGTTGGAGTATATGAAGGCGCAGGCTATTCTGTTAAAGGAGTGTATAGACCTATGCAGGATTGCCGAATGAGAACCAATGAAAACCCCGAATTTTGTGATGTTTGTCGAAGAGCACTTACAAAAATCATTGACTTCTACACCAAATGAAAATCTGAAAATTATATATAGATCGCTATTTGGTTTTTGATTATAGTAATCTCTATGAATGGTGGCATGTTTACTATAGGGAAATTGACATATTTGAATATAGATAAAAAGAGTTTTAGTTTTGTGGCAGATACTAAAGGCTCTATAGATTATCAAAAATGGGTAAATTACATTGACGAAAATCAGGGAATATTTGTATGGTATGAAGATACAGAAGATGGAAAAAACATTTTAAAGAATATCAAAAATATTCCAGAGGAATTTCAAAGGCATGCCCTTGCTTTGTTGAATAAGGTACGGTGTTTTGCCAAATTTAATAGTAAAAAGAATTATTATGACATAAGTGTGGGATGTTCCAAGGAAAGTCAAAGAGTAACTATCACCTTTGAGCGAAGACCTCAAATAGAGGAGATTAGACTATTTTTTAACATGGCAAAATATTTAGATGCTATGCTCCTATACAGAGGGGGGAAAAAGATAGATGAAAAGATTATCGAAGAGTTGGAATATAACAGCAAAATGTGTAAAAAAAAGATTAAGCCATGAATTAGACCATATTATAATTACTTTGTGGAGTGTTGTCATTTGTCAACGATATCACTTCACTATTGCTTGATATGCAATAATGGGTAAAAGCAAATTTGAAATTATTGAAAAATGAAGATAAAAGCATCAAGTGGAAGTCGCATTCTTTTTGAAGGAGAAGATATGTTCTTAACAGAATATTGTGATGATAGCAATATGTGGTTTTGGAAAATAATAGGAGAGAAGTTTTTTTAAATAGAAAAGGGCTTTAAGGAACAAGGTTCTATTATACCTTGGTTTAATCAACCAGGACAAGGTAGTCAAATTATGTTCTCTGAAGATATTGAAGAACTGATTAAGGAGGGGAAAATAGAAATTCGCAATTTAAAGGAAATAAAGTAATGGAAATTTCAATAAACGAAAAAAGTGTTTTAGAGTTAAATCAACCACAAACTTTTCATCGAGAAGATTTTATTTGTATAAAACTTCATAGTGTTGTAGAGCATGTATATGTATATAAAGAAAACAAATCAGAGGGATTTACAGCCTTTGGATTAGTATATCCTAATAATAGAGGGATTTCATTAGAGGAAATTGAGTCTATCGCAAATAAACTAAATATACTAAAAAAATATATATATCCCAAAACGGGATATACTGCATTCCGATTGAAGATTGCTAATGAGATAATAACGCCTTTCGTTATTTTGATGTGTAAATACGTCTTCTATTTTGGACTTATAGCAGGTGATTATTCTAGAGGCCCAGAAACAAAGATTATATTATTGGGAATAAAAAAGTATGAAAAAAAATAGTCTACATATTTGCTCCCGTTGCTCTAAATTCTATTTATCAACAGGCTGTGCTGACGGTTTCTGTTCATGGTTCATTTTGCAATATAAGAGAGGATATAAGCCATTCGTAACAATGATGTCAAAAGAAATTGAAATGGAGGGAAGATTATGAATATGAGAAAGTTCTTTTTAGGAGGATTAGTATTTTGCCTTGGAAGTCTTATCTTTTTTATATCAAGATGCAATATGATTGACAAAAGCAGTTATTATGTCCTTGAATATCGTACAGGTAATACAGGTAATGACAACGAGAAAAAGATATATGCAGCGAGTACTATCCTTGTGGCGAATGCTCCTTGCCTAAAGAACTCATTAAAGAGAAACTTAGAAACTTTCTTTTGGAAAAATATAACACTGGATACAATAAATAGATATAACTCTATGTATGGTTATAGGTTTTATAGGGAGACAAAATATCTCACTAAAGATTTTAAAGAAGGGGGGCAATATAATCCAGAATTTAGTAGCTGGGATAATACAATGGACTGGAGAAATCATCTAGAAGATAGATTAGGAGAGGTATGTTTTTTTTGCCGAGAGGATAAAACAGGATTTTATGTTTGTAGCATCGCCAAGCAGTCTATCGTTTTTCATTGGTTTGAACCTCCTTATGAAGATTTTGAGTATGGAGAAGATTTTGATAATATAAATGACTTCTGGAAAAAGAAGCGAAAAGAATTAGGAATTGACAATACGTGATATTATGACTACAGATGGTTTATGTGCATGGGGCATCCTCCAATACATGAGAGGATACAAACCTTTTGTGACTATGATTCTAAAAGAAACTAACTTTGAAAATGTATTGAAATAATGATATTGAATAAGATAAAAAATAAAATCATAATAGCAAAGATTCCATATCGCTCAATAGCGATATGGCTTTTTACAGTTTTATTATCATCCTGTCTCAAGGAAACTGCCGTTCCAATCGAGTCTGCATTCTCAATCGAATCATCGGAAGATAAAACCTCTCCTGTAACCATTCAACTAAAAAATGAAAGTTATGGGGCTGATGAGTATGAATGGACTTTTTCCAGCAGTTCCAATCAGAGAGACTCGGGAACACGAACCATTTAGAAATATGATATTAACAACAAAATAGTTTCAAGTATGAGATATATTGAGTCAAAAAGAATAGGAAATGTCAGTGGCTTCTGTCCCGACAACGGGGACTACGCCTATACTGAAGGAGAAAGAGGTTATTTGTGTATTGATGGGGTGCTTTTAGAAAAAGATGATGCACCTTTAGAGCTTTCTCTTAGAGGAGAGTATATGTATGTTTGGTATGGTTCTTTAGAAAAGGTAGAAATATATTATAATGGAGATACTTTGATAAGTTCTGTTGAGGGGAATGTTTTCTTATTAAATGAGAAAACCCTCTACATAGGATACAGCCTATTAGAGTTAACCCCTTTTCAAACATATGAAAATTTAAAAAATCCATTTACCAATAAGTTGATTTTAAAAGAAAATATTCCCTATCAGTTATATGTAGAAGATGATATAATTATCGCCTATGATAATTTTAGTGGAGAAATCAAGCGAATAAATACTGCAACAGAAACCCTTTGGCAACTTAGCATTGCTTCCTTAGGGGAATCTCCTTATCCTGATGAAGAAGATAAAATAGGAGATCTTTTAGGCATTACTAACAATTATCTTTGGATAATGACCAACTTAGGTCGCCTTATTGCAATAGATATAGAGACAGGGGAAGTCCAAAAGATAGCTTCTCCTCACCCAATAGATGAGAAGTATAACTACCATATCAACAAGGCTTTCGGTCATATTTATATTAAAGAAGAAAATGGTAATTTGTATTGTATGTCATATAATATGGTTACAATTATAGATTCTCAAACATTTGCCATAAAAGAAGAATACAATTTCCGAGAAGAGGACTCTGAGGGGATGGGACAATATGAATCTGTATATAAGCCCTTACTTCAAGGAGATTATTTTACCTTTTTGGGTGAAAAAGAGGAGGACTATGGGGGCATCCGTCGGGTTGGTATTTTCGATTACAAAGCTCGCAAACTTGTTTGGGAGTATGAAGTTATCAGTGAAGAAGAATACGATGAAACGAGGAACCAATTAGTGTCTCCCCGACCTTTGTATATGAGCGGTGATAAATTGTATATCAAAGACATCAAAGACAATTTACATATCTTTGAAAGGAAAGCAGAGTAGAGGCTTTTCCTTAACTCTCTAAAAACTATAGTGCCAGACATTTATTTTGTCTGGCACTTTTTGTTTTCAAGAACTCTATCGTTTGCATTTGTGAATTTTAATCGTTACAATCTTAAGTAAGTTATTACGGAAAGGTTTTCGCCGAGCGCGGAAATGCCAAACCATTCGGGAAACGACTTTCGCCAAGCGCGGAAATGCCAAACCTTTCGGAAAACGACTTTCGCCGAGCGCGGAAACGCCAAACCACTCGGGAAATGACTTTCGCCAAGCGCGGAAATGCCAAACCATTCGGGAAATGACTTTCGCCAAGCGCGGAAACGCCAAACCTTTCGGGAAACGACTTTCGCCGAGCGCGGAAATGCCAAACCATTCGGGAAATGACTTTCGCCAAGCGCGGAAATGCCAAACCATTCGGGAAACGACTTTCGCCGGCCGCGGAAATGCCAAACCTTTCGGGAAATGACTTTCGGCGAGCGCGGAAATGCCAAACCATTCGGGAAATGACTTTCGCCAAGCGCGGAAATCTTCTTTTTGGCCTTTCTGCAGTGTGCAGAAGCATGAAATTCTTCTTTTTGGCCTTTCTGTCGTGTGCAGAAGCATGAAAAAGTTTCATTTGGTGTTTCTGTCTTGTGCAGAAGCATGAAAAAGTTTCATTTGGTGTTTCTGTCGTGTGCAGAAGCATGAAAAAGTTTCATTTGGTGTTTCTGTCGTGTGCAGAAGCGCAAAAAAGTCTCATTTGGCGTTTCTGTCGTGTGCAGAAGCATGAAAAAGTTTCATTTAGTGTTTCTGTCGTGTGCAGAAGCATGAAAAAGTTTCATTTGGTGTTTCTGTCGTGTGCAGAAGCATGAAAAAGTATCATTTAGTGTTTCTGCAGTGTGCAGAAGTATGAAAGAGCAAAATGAGTTCATAATGCTTTTGATATTCTATGTTTTAAAAGGCAGATGATGATTCATCAAAATATCAACAGCACATGATGGTTTGTTATACAATAAGCTTTCTATATTTACGTTTATGAAATAGATATGAAAACAAGATTCTCTTTAATCATCCTTTTCATTGCTTTTGTGCTTCACATGCAAGCGCAGAGTTTCATGCTTCACGGCACCGTACTGGATAGTTCGGGCAAACCTCTTGAGTTTGCCACCATTAGTAGTCAAGGAAAAGTGACGTTTTCATCTCTTAAAGGCACGTTTTCTCTCACATTGCAAAGTGCAGATTCTGTTGTCGTAAAGTTTTCATCTATCGGTTTCAAAACAAAAACACGCATTTTGAGAAAGCCTAAAGGTACTCAGAAATTGATGATTACCCTCACTGAAAGCCAAAACACGTTAGGTACCATTGACGTCAGTGGGCAGAAAATTCAAACGGGACAAAACCAACAATTAAAGCAAGAAGATTTGGACAATGTACGTGCCGCCAACGGAAATAGTGTCGAAAAACTTGTTCAACTGCAAGCCGGTGTGTCTACTCACAATGAACTTTCTTCACAATATAACGTTCGCGGTGGCGCCTTTGATGAAAATAGCGTCTACATCAACGGCAATGAAGTCTACAGACCCTATTTGGTCAGAAGCGGACAACAAGAAGGATTGTCGGTCATTAATCCTTATATGGTTGATAAAATCGACTTCTCTACGGGTGGATTTGCAGCCAAATATGGTGACAAGATGTCTTCTGCATTAGATATTATCTACAAAAAGCCCAAGGACTTTGAAGCCAAGATAAGTGCAAGTTTGATGTCAGCCGATGCCTATGTGGGTATTGGCAACTCAAAGTTTTCGTGGTCTAACAGCATTCGTTACAAGTCTACTCATAACCTTTTGGGCACATTAGAAACTACGGGAGAATATAGACCACGTTTCATGGACTATCAAACCTATCTGAGTTATGCCCCCAATGATCGTTGGACAATAGACGTTATTGGGAATATAAACCTCAATAATTACAACTTCCTTCCTGTATCTCGGGAGACAAGTTTCGGGACTTCGCAGAATGTAAAGTCGTTCCGTGTGTATTTCGATGGACAGGAAAAAGATGTGTTTAAGACTTATTATGTTTCGGCATCTATCACTCGTCACCTCGGAAAAAACACAAGATTATCGCTCAATGGTGCGGCATTCAGCACACATGAAAAGGAACAATATGACATACAAGGCCAATATTGGCTCACACAAACAGAAACAAGTGAGAACCTTGGTGTAGGGACTTATTTTGAACATGCACGCAATTATCTCCATGCAAACGTAGGAACATTGAAGCTGATGCTACAGCATAGAGCAAATAAACATCAGGTAGAAGCAGCCGCAAGCCTAAAAAAAGAACATATTGAAGAGCGTAGTAGTGAATATGAGATGCGTGATTCGAGCGGATATAACATTCCTCCCAATCCCCAGATTCTGAATCTTATTTATTCACTTCGTGCACAAAACACGATCAATGCAACACGCATCGAAGGCTACATTCAAGACACTTGGAACTTTACAAGCAAAGGTGAGCATACGCATTTCACATTGAACATGGGACTGAGAATGAGCCATTGGAGTTTTAATCAAGAGACCATCGTCTCACCACGTTTGTCATTAGGCATTATTCCTGCCTTCAATTCGAATGTCACTTTCCGCCTTGCGACAGGATTATATTATCAGGCTCCTTTCTTCAAAGAACTCCTTGATACGACAACAACGAATCATATCACGACAGAAAAGCTTAATGAGAAGATTAGAAGTCAACGTTCTATTCACTTCATAGCAGGCTTCGACTATCGATTCTTTGTGGGCAAGCGCCCCTTCAAGTTTACTGCTGAAGCTTATTATAAGATGCTAAGTAACCTTATTCCCTACTCTATCAACAACGTGAAGGTGATTTATTATGGGGCAAATGACGCTAAAGGACACGCTGCCGGCATAGACTTTAAGTTGTATGGAGAGTTTGTTCCGAACACAAACTCATGGATTAGCCTCTCGCTGATGAACACTTCTATGCAACACCATGGCATAAACATGCCTCTACCAACAGACCAACGTTATGCCTTTAACATGTTCTTCACCGACTATTTCCCTGGTACTGAAAGGTGGAAACTATCCTTGGCGATGACCTTTGCAGATGGTTTGCCATTCTCTACTCCACATAATGAACTCAAAAGAAGTGCCTTTCGTGCACCTGCTTACAAACGCGTTGACCTTGGCATGAGCTACAGACTAATTGACAACACAAAGAAAACGTCGGCTGTAGTCAAAAACATTTGGTTAGGCATTGAATGCTTAAACTTGTTTGGAATAAGCAACGTGAATAGTTATCATTGGATAACAGATGTGAGGAATGTGCAATATGCCGTCCCAAATTATCTCACAGGAAGGCAGCTAAACACACGAATCACAATCGATTTATAAGCTAAAAACAAACAGGAATAAGTACAAAGGAGATTTGCTTGCACCCATTCCTGTTTGTCATTTCATTGCTTTTCAGGCTTCATCCAACCGCATCTGTGTCTCTGGGATTGGTGCATTTGCACTCTCTTTCGCTCCCAAAACCTTTAAATCATTTGCTTTTTGAACAATACTTTGTCGGCCGGTATATGCCTTTTTATAAGCCTCATCATAATCTTTATGCAGTGTTTCTATATCCTTTCCTACCTTATCGAAACGCTTAATGAAGTCGCCCACGCGCCGAAGCATTTCATCGGCTAAGTCATAGACACGCTTTTGATTCTCTGTTTGAGCATATTGACGCCATGCTATCTGTATAATCTTCAAAATAGCCATAAGATTTTGTTGACTGGTTATAAAGACTTTCTTCTCAAAAGCATCATGCCACAACTTCGGATCGGTAAGTAAAGCGAGTTGCAAAGCGCCTTCGTATGGAACATACATAATCACAAAATCAATCGCACGACGAGGTGCTTTGATATATGATGTGTAATCTTTCTTAGATAAAGAAGTAAATTGCGTGCGAATACTTTTCACCACATCATCGGCATATTTCTTTTTAACAATCTCATCTTCTGCATTCATATAGTTTGCATAGGCATCGATTGTCATCTTCGAATCAATGATAATATCCTCGTTATTGGGATAATGAAGAATTACATCGGGAATCATTCTCTTTCCACTTTCCTCATTCGTAAGAACATTGCCTCTATCATCCGACAAGGTTTGTTGAACGTCATAATCCACTCCTAAGCGTAAACCTTGACTGTCAAGCAAGTTCATCAAGGTGAGTTCTCCCCAATTTCCTTGCACCTTGTTTGCGCCTCGCATAACATTCGTTAGACGTGTGGCAGAAGCATCTATCTTTGCAGTTTGCTCTGCCATCGACTTCAATTGTTCTGAAAGAGAGGCCGTACTCTTGGCTGTTTCATGATTTGTCTTGTCAATAGCCTGTTGTAACTGCTCTATATTTTGTTTGAGAGGTTGTGTTATATGACTCATGGACTCAACATTCTCAGACTTCAACTTCTGTGTGGTTTGATCTAAAATCTTTGATGCAAGATTTTGGAATTGTTCTTGAATGGTCTCTAACTGTTGATCAAACTGCTTTTGTCGAAGTTGTTGTTCATTTGAACTTTGCTGATTACGCAATTCTGTTTCATGTTCAAATCTATCTTTTAAGCTCTCAATCTCTTTTTGATGTTGCGCCCTTTCTGCCTCCAACTGAGTATGAAGTGTACCAACAGCCAACTTTCTCTCATTCAGTTTTCCATTAAAAAAGATATAAGAGGCAAGACCTCCTACAAGAATTCCTACTAAAATATATACAATTATCATTTATCAATAAGTTTTAATTGAACACGATTTAACAACACCTTTTCCACAATCCCCCGTACAAAGAGGAACAAAATAAATGCCAACCACAATGCATGATTACCCATCAGAGGTGAACACAAGAAATAAATGCCGAAGAAACATATCGCTGCCAAGAATGAAGACACCAACATATAGCGTGTCATCGTGGCTCCAATGAAGACCCCATCAAGCACAAATGCGAGATAACCAGAAAGAGGAATCAACACAACCCAATAGAAGTAATCACTTGAGACAGATAGAACCACCTTACTATTTGTGATTAGTGTCAAGAAGAAATGTCCTCCACCTATATATAATAAGGTACCGATAAGCGCCAGCCCTATCCCCCAACGCAATAACTGAGAAGTGTAGTTTTTGAATGAACATAAATCTTTTGCCCCAAAAGCTTTCCCACATAATGCTTCAGCAGCAAAGGCAAAGCCATCAAGAACGTAGGAGAAGATTGAGAAAAATGTCATCAACAAGGTATTAGCAGATAGGATAAGATCTCCTTGTCTGGCTCCAAATGCAGTAAAAGAAAGGTTCACTGAAACCAAGAAGAGTGTACGAATAAAGATATCTCTATTTACTAAAAACAAGCTAATCCATTTAATAGGAGTATGCAAAGACGTTGACTTCTTGCATAGTTTCTCCATGTTTCCATAAGCAAACCATAATCCAATGAGTGCACCACTCCATTGTGCTATTACGGTACCTAAAGCCACTCCTTCTATTTTCATCCCTAAAACTATAACAAAGAAAAGGCTCAAGATGATGTTTACTACATTCTGAAATAGAGCTATCATCATAGGAATGCGAGTGTTTTGTAGACCGATAAACCATCCATTTAATGCGTAAAGCATCAGCATTGCAGGGGCTCCCCAGATGCAAATAAAGAAATAAATGCGAGTAAGTTCACTCACGGCGTCAGATGGATGCATTATCCACAATGAGAGTTTACAAAGAGGAAGTTGTGAGATGAGAAACAAAAAGCTTATAGAAAGGGCTACTATCATCGACCTTTTAAGTACTTGAAGCACTGCCTTATAATCCTTCCTTCCCAATGCTTGAGAAGTCATTCCGCTGTTTCCCATGCGCAAAAAACCAAAAATCCAATAGATAACATTGAATATCATCGACCCAACCGCAATGGAACCAATATAGGTTTCAGACCCAATATGACCGACAATTGCAAGGTCGACAAGACCTAACAGCGGAACAGTTATATTGGAAATGATTGACGGAAGCGCCAATTTCAAGATTGAATTATCTATCAAATTCATAACTACAAAAGTAGTATAAAAAAGAAAGAAAACAAAGGAAACAAAAGAAAAAGGAGCTTGTCTCACGACAAACTCCTTTCAAAATTTTAATTTTAACCATGTTAATCGCTTAAATGAATGCTCTACTTTATGTTTATTCTTATTCAGTTCATCGCATCTTTTGATTGTTTTCCTTGCATTAAAGCAAGTCTAACATTCTCAAAATCGAACTGATGGATTCAGAATTTCATTTATAATAATTTAGAAGCGATAGCCTAATGTCAACAATAACTGATGACGTTTGTTATTTACTTTTGTTGCAGTTGCAATGTTATCTTCTACAGAAGTTCCACTGCCATCATAGTAGTTCATGAATGGGAAGAACTCTCCTTTCTGAGCACTATATTGATATGCAAGGTCTACATTAAAGTTTTTATGTGCATATCCAAGTCCACATGTGAAACGATTTGTATCTTTCCAGTTCACAAAACTTGTTGAACTTGCGTAGTAAGAACCCGGAGAAGAAACTGAACCATTCTTTGCTCCTTTCTCATTAAACATTGCACTGAGATAATTATAACCTAAACGCAAAGACAATTCAGGCATAACTTTGAACTCGGCACCTAACTTTAAGGTATGAACTCCTTTCAGAGTTGCCTCTGTCTGTTTATTCATTGCAGCATCTTTATGGCTGGTTTCATAATAGTCTCCATACCAATAATCATAATAACTACCATCTTTTATGCGTGTGCTTGTCGCTCCATAATCAGCATATTCGTATGTAGCACCCAATGCAGCTACATTATTTATAGTGTGACCAAGACTCAAACCAAACTTCCAAGGCGTATCAACTCTGAAATCATAAGATTCTTTTGTTGATGCGACTTTAGCACCATCAGTCATTGTTGAGTAATTGGCTGTGGTCAAATCATACCATGTTGGTGTGTTTACATATACACCGACACGGAATGCACTCGCATCAAATGGACGGAAAACAGCACCTAACTTTACATCATATCCTGTTCCTGTTATCTCCCGATTATCATTCAAAGTCAAACCAGGAATATGATCTGCATTTGTTGCAAAGTTCTCCGTATACTCTGAATAGTTGCGATAATGCACATCATGAAGACCAAAAGTCAAACCAAGATAGATGCGGTTGTTGATGTTTCCACTCAAGTTTACATCGTATTCTCCTATATAACCTTTACTTTCTCCATTATATAAGTAACCCGTTGCAGGATAATAATTATATTGTTGGCGAACGTTATTGTAGAGAAGATTATCCATATAAAGACCATCTACTTGACTATAAGTCATGCTTTTCTTATCCTTGAAGATTCCATTGCGGTACTTCTCATACGTCAACTTATTCTGTGAAGCATTTGACAACGTATTTGCTGCACTTAAAATCTGGTCAAAGTTACGGCTCTTATGATAATTGAAACCTATATTAAACCCTGTTTTCGGCGACTTATTCAACACATATACAAATCCCAACTGATCAAAACTTGCATTTGTTTTGCCAAGCGAATTGAACTTAACAGCATCTTGTTGGCTGACAAGGCCTAAGGACATATCAATCTTAGACTTGCGGAACAAGCCTATACCAGCAGGGTTTGAACTCATTGTTGATATATCTGCACCGAGTGCTTCCATAGCACCTCCCATACCCACATAACGAGCTGTACCATTCAAATCGTTATCAACGAGCTTTGTATTCTCGTAGGTTTCCTGAGCCATTGCAGGCATTCCGAAAAGGGAAAGCGCTACAACAGACATATATAATTTCTTCATATTCGTTATATTTTAAGCGTTTTTAATTTCTATCTACGACCTCCAAATGAACCACCGGAATGGAAACCGCCGCCTCCAGCGCCACCGCCCGAGAAGCCTCCACCAGAGAATCCGCCACCTGAATGAACGCTACCACCAAATGATGAGCCTGAGTTAAAACCTCCAGAATTGTAAGAACGTGTCGGCACTTGATTGTAGTTATCACGTGAAGGATAGTTATTATAAGAGCGAGAAGGTATTCTGTTGTCGCCATTATCATACGAACGACGATCATCTATACTACGAGAACCTCCAAAAAGGTCTCTGTTTCCAACCCGAACACCAGCATCTTGCATTGCAGCTGCACGGCTTGCACCTGCACTCATGCGTGAACCTCCGAATGAACCACGTGGAAATGATGCTGTCTCTGAACTATAACTGTGATTCATTGTGCCTGCAGGACGGTTATAACTTACATAGCCACCATAATATGGATAGCCATAATAGCCACCGTAATACCATGGACTATACCAACCGCCATACCAGCCTGCATAACCATAATAGGGATATCCATAGCCGTAATATCCGCTATAATACCATGGATCATAGAAGGGGTCATAGAATGGATCGTAATAACCATAACGCCAACGTGGACCATATCCCCAGTAAGGACCAAAGCCCCAACTATAACTATAATACCAAGGATCATAGTAACCATCCCATCGGCTCATCCTACGTGTATAGCGATAATCATCATTATCAACAATAGTATCGTAGTACTTACCAACAAAAGTCGTGTCAATATATACTGAGTCAGGATAGACACCTACACCTTTTGTGAACTGAATGATGTCATTTCCCTTTTTGTCTGTACCAATTTTCTGATAGTGACTCCAATATTTTCCGCGATGATTATATTCATCTACGTTTCTATCACTACCACAATAATACGTAGACTTCTCTGTTATGGAGTTGTATTCCGAACTCTTTTTCGGTGTGAAATAGAGGTCGTCTTCCTGTGCCATTAATGAAAGTGGCAACACTCCAGCAAGGACTGTCATGAGAACCAATTTCTTCATATCATTACTTTGATTTTAAGTTTATATTCTTTTTCACCTACAAAATTATATAGATATATACTACAAAAGTAAGGAAATTCCCTAATCCGTGATAGGTTTTTCCCTATTTTTATATATATTTGCAGTAAAATTAAAATTCATTATGAAGTATCTTGAAATAGAGTTCTCTATTGATTGCAAGACAAATGTAGCGGAAGATGTTCGTGCTCTGCTTGCAGATGCAGCCGGAGAAGCTGGATGTGAATCATTTGAAGACACACCTAATGGGCTAAGAGCTTATGTTCAAACAGACCTTTGGAATGAAAACGCAATGAAAGAAGCCATTAATGATTTCCCCATTGCTAATGTGAATATTCAATATTCTGTTAGTGATGCAGATGACATTGATTGGAATAAAGAGTGGGAAGAGCAAGGTTTTGCCCCCATAAACATAGATAACAAGCTCTTGATTTGTGATGCAAAGAAGAGCCTTCCTGACACAAAAGATGATAAAATTGACCACATTTTCATTGATGCAAAGTTAGCATTTGGAACAGGAAATCACGAGACTACCCGAATGATTGTATCCACTTTATTGCATCTTGACCTAACAGACAAACGGGTACTTGACTGTGGTTGCGGTACTGGAATATTAGGTATAGTAGCATTAAAATATGGCGCAAAGTCTGTTGTTGGCTATGACATAGATGAATGGAGCGTAGAAAACGCGAAACACAATGCGGAAATCAATAACGTAGAAAACATTGAAATCTATCAAGGAGACGCCAATGTATTGAACCACATCTCAGGAGTTTTCGACATTGTTTTAGCCAATATTAATCGCAATATCATTCTCAATGATATCTCAACGCTAAAGAGCGTGATGCACAAAGGTAGCCTTTTGATTCTTAGTGGCTTCTATATGACGGATGTTCCTATGATTCTTGATCATGCGAAACAATTAGGGTTAGAAGAATATGGACGTAAAAATGAGGGGGAATGGGCTTGCCTTGTCTTAACTATCTAAAAGGAAAAATCAACAAACTCAACATTGTATTTTCAATCAAAACATAATCGGTGCAGAATATTGGATATGTTCTGCACCCTCTATTTATATCCGCTTATATTATCAAACCTAATCTACCTGTAATATCCTCGAAAGTTATTGTATCATAGCGTATGTAATTCTAATTTCTAAACTGGCTGAAACCATCCTTCGAAAAGACTCAAATCATACGACGAAGTGACTGAGATTAGTCAACGATTTGACTGAAACCATTATACAAAAGATTTTATATAATTATTTTCTTTAATATTATTTACTTATATTATTGATTATAAATAGTTTATTATTAAATAATAAATGTATTAATTTAAGAATAAAAGTACGCTGACTATACATCTTAATTAAATATACAATAGATACAAAATATTTTGAGAGCGATGATTTTCTTTCTATACTTACACCTTATATATTAAGGTGAAATAAACACCATGCAAACTTAAAGACAAGTTAAACATTCATCAATACAAATAAAAACTTGTAGAGACTATGCACTATTAAGTTGAATAAACAACTTAATAAATTAACCCTTTCCAAATAAAATAGAATCAATTTGGATAGTCGTTTATTCATATAAAGTATGGATGCAGCACCCAACAAAATAGGCAACGAAATATATAAAAGTGTTAATTAAACACTAACAACAAAAAAAATATATCTTGTAGAGATACAAGTTATTAAAAAAAGTAGTATTTTTACACCATAAAAAATTATTCACCTAAATAATCACTCATGTTTATGAGAAACTTAAAGACTATTTTATTTGGAGCCGGAATGGCAAGCCTTATGATCTCTTCTTGCGTCAACAAAGAAGGTATTCACACAACCGTTTCTGGCTTAAATCCGTCAGCCTTTGATTCAACAATTAACGGAAAGAAGACTGAATTGCTTACACTCACCAATCAAAAAGGAATGGAAGTCTGTCTAACAAATTATGGAGGACGTGTGGTTTCAATTTGTGTGCCCGACAAAAACAACAAACCTACTGATGTCGTTTTAGGCTATGATAACATTGCACAATATGCCGACACCTTACATTCCCCTTCAGATTATGGGTCATCTGTCGGGCGATATGCTAACCGAATTAAAGACTCTAAACTCATCATTGATGGGAAAAGTTACCAACTTAAAGTCAATGACAACAGTAATTGCCTTCATGGAGGTGGCAATAGTGGCTGGATGAATCAAGTTTATGATATAAAAGCAAAGACAGATTCATCAGTAGTTTTTGCCATAAAAGCAAAAGATGGAGAGAATGGTTTCCCTGGAACAGTGGAAGCAACTGCCACATATACGGTGAGGAATAACAACTCATTGGACATTGTTTTCGAAGCAACGACCGATAAAAAAACAGTGATAAACATGACGAACCATTGTTATTTCAATCTCAATGGCGACCTCTCGAAAGATGGTTTTGACCAAATAATGTATATCAACGCAGACAAATTTACCCCCAGCGACAAATATTATATCCCAACAGGAGAAATAAAAGATGTTACGGGGACACCAATGGACTTTAGAAAAGCGGCTGTGATTGGTAAAAAAATAGATATGACTTATGACCAAATTAAAAATGCAACAGGATATGATCACAATTGGTGTTTGAACACATATCAGCATGGTAAAGGCAACGACCAAGCCATAGCAGCGAGCCTTTATTCCCCAAAGACAGGTATTAAGCTATCGGTTTACACCAATGAACCAGGCCTTCAAGTTTATACAGGCAACTTTCAAGGAACAGGAATCACCTGCAAACATGGTATTAAATATCCCAAACATGTAAGCGTATGCTTTGAGAGTCAGAAATATCCTGATTCACCAACGAAGATAAACAACAAGACAAAGGGTTGGGAAATCTCAAATCCAATACTCAAACCAGGCGAAAAATATTATAGTCATTTAGTCTACAAGTTCTCTATTGAGAATCAGAATAAGAAATAAACTAAAAACTCTAATCTAATAACTAAACAATGAATAAGATTATAGAAGCTATCAGTCAGTCGGGCTTTAAGACTATTGACTTAATTATTCTCGTTATTTACCTTGTGTTACTCGTAGGACTTGGACTCTTTCTTAGCCGTAACAAAGCAGGTAAAGAGAAAAGTGCTAACGATTACTTTCTGGCAGGCAACACCCTAACATGGTGGGCCGTAGGTGCCTCTTTGATTGCAGCAAATATCTCTGCAGAGCAATTTATTGGCATGTCGGGCACCGGATTCCGCGATGGTATAGCCATAGCAGCTTATGAAGTCATGGCAGCTGTGACCTTAGTTGTTATCGGTAAGTTCCTCCTTCCCGTGATGCTTGACCGCAAAATCTTTACTATACCACAGTTTCTACGTGAGCGTTATAATGATGGTGTAGGGCTTGCATTCTCTATTTTGTGGCTTTTCCTCTATGTTTTTGTTAATCTAACTTCTGTTGCTTGGCTGGGAGCATTAGCCATTGAACAGATACTTGGTTTACAAGGATTATCTGTTAACATCTTAGGATTTACCATTTCAATGCGTATGCTGATTATCCTTGCACTCTTTATTATTGCAGGCTTATATTCAATCTATGGCGGTTTAGCGTCTGTTGCATGGACAGATGTGATGCAAGTTACCTTCCTTGTTGGTGGAGGTTTAATCACAGCCTTTATTGCATTGACCGAAATGGGAAAGGTGTTTGGTACAGATGCTATTGGTGCATTAAGCAGAGTATATACAGATTTGACCACAGGCTCTCATGTCAATGATGTACATTTCCATCTCGTTATCCAAGAAAGCCATAACGTAAGCGCTTTTGAGAATGTGCCAGGAATAGCAGCTGTTGTTGGAGGTGTATGGCTTACGAACTTAGGTTACTGGGGATTCAATCAGTATATCATACAGAAAGGTCTCGCTGCAAAAAGCATTAGTGAGGCTAAAAAAGGCCTTGTCTTTGCTGGTTTCTTAAAGATTTTAATTCCATTTATCGTCGTATTACCAGGTATTTGTGCCTATTACATCATGCAAGATCCACAAGCCTTTTCTAATATTCACCTTGTTGGGCATATTGAAAGAGCCGATGATGCCTATCCATGGCTTATTAGAAACTTCACACCAACAGGTATAAAAGGCTTGAGTTTCGCGGCTTTAGCTGCTGCAATCATTTCTTCTTTGGCCTCAATGTTCAACTCTACCTCTACGCTTTTCACTATGGATATATATAAAAAATATATCAACAAAGATGCGAAAGATAAGGCATTGGTTAGCGTAGGACGCTTAGTTGCAGTGGGAGCACTCATCATTGCCTTGATTGCAGTAGAGCCGTTATTGGGTGGTTTAGACCAAGCCTTTCAATATATTCAAGAGTATTCAGGCTTCATTTACCCAGGAATCATTGTTGTGTTTGGCTTAGGATTACTTTGGAAAAGAGCCTCTTCTACCGCTGCAGTATGGACAGCTATCCTCACAATTCCAATGGGAATATTATTTAAAATAATGTTACCTAATGTTGCTTTTCAATTCCGTGCGGGATATATTTTCATCCTTCTCTTTGTATTTTTCGTTGTGGTTTCTTATTTCGATAAGAAGTATGTACGTTGTGAACAGCCTTCAGAAACCGATCAGAAACAAATGTTACTTTGGGCAAAAATATTAGGCTCCGCTGGTATCCTAATGATTCTTGCAGCAGCTATTGTAACTATTTTGGGCATGGTACACCCTGGAGGGAATCCTGATACAAGTGTTATTGCCTATTTAAATGACATTGGTTTCCAAGCATTCTATTTCTTTGGGGTGCTCACAGGCTCATCAGCAATATGGTTATATAGTAATTCTAAAGACAGGGTTCAAGATGTAAAGGCGCTCCCAATTAACTTAAAACTATTTGCAACAGACCGCGGATATACGATTGGCACCTGTGGAATTGTACTGATTACTTTCTTACTTTATGCTTTGTTATGGTAAGAATAAACATAAAGATAGATTGTAACTAAAATATAAACAACATTTAGAAATGATGAAACATGAACTATATTTTCTAACATAAAAAATTAATTAGACATGACAAACTTTTATGGTGAACATACCAAACTATACGTATCAGTAGACTGTATTATCTTTGGTTTCGAGAAAGGTAAATTAAAACTTCTGCTTGGTAAAAGGAAAATGGATCCAGGACGTGGGGATTTATCGCTTTATGGCGGCTTCGTGGGTGCAAAAGAAAGCTTAACAGACGCCGCAAATCGCGTATTGAAAGACCTCACTGGCCTTGGAAACCTTTACATGAAGCAAGTTGGTGCCTTTGGAAATATAGATCGTGATCCGGGAGAACGCGTTATTTCTATTGCATATTGCGCACTTATCAACGTTAAAGACTATGATGATAAGCTTCGGATTCAGCATGGCTTAGAGTGGGTAAACTTAGAAGAGATGCCGAAACTCTATTCAGATCATAACATCATGGTCAGCAAAGCAATTACAATGTTGCGCCGTCGTATTAATACAGAACCCTTGAGTTTCAATTTACTTCCTGACTTATTTACACTCACTCAGTTGCAACATGTCTACGAAGCGATATTGGGAGAAGAAATCGATAAACGTAACTTTAGAAAACGAATTAAGCAAATCGACTTCATCGAAAAAACTGAATTGATAGACAAAGTGACATCAAAACGTGGTGCAGCATTATATCGTTTTAATAAACGTGCCTATGAAGATGATCCGTATTTCAAGTTATAACATTTCATGATAAAAGACAACCTATATGTTGGAAGAACTAAAAAGAAAAGTCTATAAGGCCAACCTTGACCTTGTGAAACATGGCCTTGTTATCTTTACATGGGGTAATGTGTCAGGCATTGACCGTGAGAAAGGATTAGTTGTCATTAAGCCTTCGGGAGTTAGTTATGATGAAATGTCTGCATCTGATATGGTAATTGTAGACTTATTTACAGGAAATGTTGTTGAAGGGGACCTCAACCCTTCATCCGATACGCCTACACACTTAGAATTATATCGTAATTTTACGAAGATAGGTGGCATCGTACACACCCACTCAACCTATGCAACAGCATGGTCACAAGCAGGATGTTGCATTCCCAATATTGGCACAACACATGCCGATTACTTTCATGATGCAATTCCATGTACCGAAGATATGGTAAAGAAGCAAATGGATGAATATGAGTTAAATACAGGTGTTGTCATTGTAGATAAATTCAAAAAAGAGCACATTGACTATCAACATACACCAGGAGTACTCGTTAAAAATCATGGTCCTTTCACTTGGGGAAAGAGCCCAGATAATGCTGTTTATAACGCAGTTGTGATGGAACAAGTAGCCAAGATGGCCTTTATCTCATTCAATATCAATCCACAAACAACCATGAATCCTCTCTTAATAGAGAAACATTTCAATAGGAAACATGGACCAAATGCCTATTATGGGCAGAAAAATAAATAATAAAAGTAAATAACTAAAAACTTAAAATCATGATTAAAGCTTTTGAACAATTTGAAGTTTGGTTTATAACCGGAGCACAATTATTATATGGAGGTGATGCTGTAAAGCAAGTAGATGGACACTCTAAAGAAATGGTTGATGGTCTAAACAATTCTGGTTTACTTCCAATTAAAGTAATATATGCAGGCACTGCAAACTCTTCGAAAGAGATTGTTGATGTTATGTTGCGTGCAAATAATGAGAAAAAATGTATCGGAGTGATTACATGGATGCATACATTCTCACCAGCTAAGATGTGGATTAAAGGGTTACAACTACTCAATAAACCATTGCTCCACCTACATACTCAATATAATCAACAGATACCTTGGGACACTATGGATATGGATTTCATGAATCTTAATCAGAGTGCTCATGGAGATCGAGAATATGCTCATATCCTTTCAAGACTCCGCAAGAATCGCAAGACCGTGATAGGATACTGGAAAGATGAGAAAACTCAAAAGCATATCGCCATATGGGAGCGCGTATGTGCAGGTTGGGCAGATGCTCAAGACTGCTTAATACTACGATTTGGTGACCAAATGAATAACGTTGCAGTAACCGATGGAGATAAAGTTGCTTTCGAACAGGTTATGGGTTATCATGTAGATTATTGTCCATTCTCTGAAGTTTTGTCTTATTTTGATAAGATTCCTGACACTGATGTCGATAACTTAGTAACTATATACTTCAAAGATTACGAGCATAATGCGAAGCTTGAAGATAAAAATACAGAAGAATATAAAAAGATTTGGAATTCAGCTAAAGCAGAAATAGCGATACGAAAAGTATTAGAAGCTTATGGTGCAAAAGGCTTTACTACGAATTTTGACGATTTAGGCGATGTCGAAATAGAGCAAACAGGTCATGGTTTTGATCAAATTCCGGGCTTAGCATCACAGCGTTTAATGAGCGAAGGAATCGGATTTGGTGCGGAAGGTGACTGGAAGTCGGCTGCATTATATCGTACAACATGGTTTATGAGTCAAGGATTGGAGGGTGGAACTTCCTTCCTCGAAGATTATACCCTTAATTTTGATGGAGAGAATACGTCTATTCTTGAAGCACACATGTTAGAAATCAATCCAGATATTGCAGAAGAAAAGCCTCGCTTAGAAGTTCATTTCCTTGGTATAGGTTATAGAAAAAGCAAAACGGCAAGATTGGTTTTCACAAGTAAACAAGGTCATGGTGTTACTGCAACTATTGTTGATATGGGGAATCGTTTCCGCCTCATTGCTAATGATGTCAACCTGATTAAATCAAAACCACTACCAAAACTTCCTGTGGCTTCAGCCCTTTGGGTGCCAGAACCATCATTTGAAGTTGGCGTAGGTTGTTGGTTAAATGCTGGCGGTACACATCATTCATGCTTCAGTTTCGGTTTAACAGATGAATACTGGCGTGATTTTGCAGAGATAGCAGATATAGAAGTTTGTATTATTAATAAGGATACAGACTACGAGCAATTTCGAAAAGAACTGAAATTCAATGAAATTTACTACATGTTGAATAAAGCTCTTCGTTGAATTTCTAAATAATTTTGATAACCATGGATGCAAAAAATATAATAGAAACAGGTAAAGCTGTACTTGGTATAGAGTTTGGTTCTACCCGAATAAAAGCGATTCTTGTGGCTCCTAACAATCAGCCTATTGCACAAGGTAGCTTTACATGGGAAAATAAAATAGTCGATGGACTATGGACTTATAGTGTTGATGACATTTGGAATGGCTTACAAGAATGTTATATGGCTTTGCGCGAAAACGTTAAATCGAAGTATAATACAGATATAAAAGTATTGGCTGCGATAGGAATTAGTGCAATGATGCATGGCTATATGGCGTTTAATGAAGACCAAAAACTATTAATTTCATTCCGTACTTGGCGTAACACTAATACATTTAAAGCCGCAACAGAACTCTCATCCCTGTTTAATTTCAATATTCCTCTACGTTGGAGCATTTCCCATTTATATCAATGTATTCTCGACAAAGAAAGACATTTGCAAGAAGTTAAATTCATAACAACTCTTGCAGGCTATGTACATTGGCAACTGACAGGGGAGAAAGTTTTAGGAATTGGAGATGCATCAGGTATGTTCCCCATTGATTCTACAACAAAGAATTATGATGCAGAGATGATAAGAAAGTTTGAAGAACTAATTGTCCCTTATCATTTTTCATGGAAACTTCAAGATATTCTTCCTTCAATTCTATTAGCTGGTGAAAGTGGAGGAACTCTAACAAAAGAAGGGGCTGCTCTACTTGACAGTTCTGGTCAATTGCAACCTGGCTGTCCTTTATGTCCACCTGAAGGTGATGCTGGTACAGGAATGGTTGCAACTAATGCCATAAGACCACGAACAGGCAATGTATCAGCAGGAACATCTTCTTTTTCTATGATTGTATTAGAGCGAGAACTATCTAAAGCTTACGAAGTAATTGACATGGTTACAACCCCAGATGGCGCTCCTGTAGCAATGGTACATTGTAATAATTGTACGTCAGATTTGAATTCATGGATAAACATTTTCAAAGAATATCAATATCTTATTGGGGCCAAGATTGATGAAAGTGAGATCTACGAAAAACTTTTCTCACATGCTCTCGAAGGTGATAATGATTGTGGAGGACTAATATACTATAATTATATTTCAGGCGAACCAGTTACTGGTTTGACCGAAGGTCGTCCACTCTTTGTACGTTCTGTAAACGACAAATTTAACTTATCTAATTTCATTAAATCGCAATTGTATGCAACCATTTGCGTGCTAAAGATTGGCAATGATATTTTGTTTAATGATGAGAAGGTAATGGTTGACAGAATTACTGCGCACGGAGGACTATTCAAAACCAAAAATGTTGCACAACGTTTCCTTGCAGCTGCCTTAAAGACTCCAATCTCTGTTATGGAAACTGCAGGCGAAGGAGGTGCCTGGGGAATAGCATTACTTGCAAGCTTTCTTGTCAATAGAGAAACGAACCAAACTCTTGATGAATACCTTAACCATAAGGTCTTCGCTGGAAATACAGGGATAGAAGTCACTGCAAACGATGATGAGATTAATGGATTTAATGCTTATGCAGAGAATTATAAACTTGGGTTATCCATTGAGCAAGCAGCCATTAAATTCAAAAAATAATATAAAATTTCAACAACTACTTTTCAACAACCTAATTTTTAAATAAACAGAGGGAGCTACTCTCTGTTTATTTTTAAACTCACTAAAAATCAAAAACGATATGAAAAAGAAAGTTTTAACTATTGTTCTTTTTATTCTGAGCAATACATTAATTAGCTTTGCTGAAGATACAAAGATTATTCTACATACTAAACAAAGTGCAGGAACAATCCATAAAGAGTTATATGGGCAATTCGCAGAACATTTAGGAACATGTATTTATGGTGGATTGTGGGTCGGAAATAACTCTTCTATCCCTAACATTAATGGCTATCGAAAAGATGTTTTACATGCATTACAGGACCTAAAAGTACCTGTATTAAGATGGCCGGGAGGTTGTTTTGCTGATGAATATCATTGGATGGATGGGATAGGTCCTCAAGATAAACGCCCAAAAATGCAGAATAATAACTGGGGAGGGACTATTGAAGACAACTCGTTTGGAACTCATGAATTCTTAAACTTATGTGAATTATTAGGGGCAGAACCATATATTAGCGGAAATGTAGGCTCTGGAACTGTTGAGGAATTAGCTAAGTGGGTTGAATATATGACAAGCGACGGCGATACTCCAATGGCAAATCTACGCAGAAAGAATGGAAGACAAAAGGCTTGGAAGGTTAAATATCTTGGCGTAGGAAATGAAAGTTGGGGATGCGGAGGCAATATGCGCCCCGAATATTATAGTGATCTATTCCGCAGATACTCCGTTTATTGCCGAAACTACGATACAAATAGGCTTTATAAAATAGCTTCTGGAGCAAGTGATTACGATTACAATTGGACAAAAGTTCTAATGGATAATGTTGGCAATCGCATGGATGGACTATCTCTTCACTATTATACAGTAAAAGGTTGGAGTGGAAGTAAAGGTTCCGCTACAAAATTTTTGAATGATGAGTATTATTGGACAATTGGAAAATGTTTAGAGATTGAAGATGTGATCAAAAAGCATTGTAGCATCATGGACAAAAGAGATCCACAAAAAAAGATTGGACTTCTTGTTGACGAATGGGGAACCTGGTGGGACGAAGAACCAGGAACTATCCGCGGACATCTATATCAACAAAACACTATGCGCGATGCTTTTGTTGCCGCTTTAACCCTAAACATCTTTCATCGTCATGTTGATCGTATCAAGATGGCTAATATCGCACAGGTAGTAAACGTTCTACAAAGCATGATTTTAACGGATATGAAAGGCAATGGTCATATGGTTTTAACACCCACTTATCACGTTTTCAGGATGTATCAACCATTCCAAGATGCAACAGCTTTACCTTTAGAGATCAGTTGCGACTCTACAAAAGTGAGAGAAAACCAAACAATCCCAACCATCTTTTCAAGTGCTGCAAAGACCAAAGATAATTCTATTGTCATTTCATTGGCAAACATCAGTCTCGACAAATCACAAGATATTGATATTGCTTCAGACCTCTCAACAATTAATAATATCACAGGAGAAATCCTAAAATGCAAGAATATTTCAGATTATAACGACTTTGAGCATCCTCAAACAATTACTCCTCACGTTTTCAAAGATATGAAAATAAAGAAAAATATAATAAAAATAAAAATTCCAGCAAAGTCTATTGTCGTTTTAAATATAAAATAGTATATTTGTAAAGTATAAAAAACACTATCATGAACGATATTAAAGTTATAAACCATGCAGCTGATAACATCCGTATACTTTCGGCTGCTATGGTAGAGAAAGCAAACTCTGGACATCCTGGGGGAGCCATGGGAGGTGCAGACTTTATTAATGTACTATTCTCCGAATTTTTGATTTATGATCCTAAAGATCCAACATGGACAGGAAGAGATCGCTTTTTCCTTGACCCAGGACACATGAGTCCAATGCTATATGCAGGTCTAACATTAAGAGGCTTCTTCACACTTGATGATTTAAAACAATTCCGTCAGTGGGGCTCAGTAACTCCCGGTCATCCAGAACTTGATATATATCGTGGTATTGAAAACTCTTCTGGGCCACTTGGACAAGGACATGCTATGGCCGCAGGTGCAGCTGTTGCAGAGAAGTTTCTTGAGGCTCGCCTTAGTAAAACAATGATGCAGCATAAGATTTATGCATATATCAGTGATGGAGGTATACAGGAAGAGATTTCTCAAGGCGTTGGAAGAATTGCAGGAAACTTAGGACTCAACAATCTCATTATGTTCTATGATTCTAATGATATCCAGCTTTCTACTGAATGTGGGGTCGTTATATCAGAGAATACTGAAATGAAATATAAAGCTTGGGGATGGAATGTTATCACCATTAATGGTAATGATGTATCAGAAATTCGACAAGCGTTAAACGCAGCAATAAAAGAAGAAGACCGCCCTACCCTTATTATTGGTAAAACCATTATGGGCAAAGGTGCATTGAAAGAAGATGGTTCTTCATACGAACGCAATGTAAAAACACATGGCGCACCACTTGGAGGAAATGCTTATACGAATACAATTAAGAATTTAGGAGGTAATCCTGATGATCCATTTATCATCTTCGAAGATGTTAAAGCCCTATATTCAAAACGTGAGGAAGAATTGAACAACATTGTTCATAAACGCCGAATTGCTGAAGAAGAATGGAAAAAAGCAAACCCTGAAAAGGCTACTCTCATGAGTAAATGGTTCAGTGGAGAAGCTCCTGAAATAGATTGGAGTAAAGTTAATCAAAAAGAAGGCGTTGCCACTCGCGTTGCCAGTGCAGAATGTTTAAGTGTCTTAGCAGAACAAGTCCCTAATATGATTTGCGCATCTGCAGACCTTAGTAACTCTGATAAGACTGATGGCTTCTTAAAGAAAACTAAGAGTTTCGTTCGTAAAGACTTCAGTGGAGCCTTTTTCCAGGCTGGTGTGGCAGAACTTACAATGGCAGATATGTGTATTGGTATGATGCTTCATGGGGGTGTTATTGCTGCAATGGGAACTTTCTTTGTATTTTCTGACTATATGAAACCAGCCATTCGAATGGCAGCATTAATGCAAACTCCTGTCAAATTCATTTGGTCACATGACGCATTCCGTGTTGGAGAAGACGGCCCTACACATGAGCCTGTTGAGCAAGAAGCACAAATACGTCTCATGGAAAAGCTCAAAAACCATTCAGGAAAAGATAGTGTACGCGTATTCAGACCGGCTGATTCACATGAAACAACTATTTGTTGGAAACTGGCTATGGCCAATACAGCAACACCATCTGCTCTTATCTTGTCGCGTCAGGGAATCGAAAATCTACCAGAAGGCAATGACTATGAGCAAGTAACTAAAGGTGCCTATATTATAAAAGGCTCTGATGAGAACCCTGATGTCATTTTAGTTGCAAGTGGATCAGAGGTATCTACCCTTATATCTGGAAGCGAACTACTACGTAAAGATAGTGTGAAAGTACGCATAGTCAGCGCACCTTCTGAAGGTTTATTCCGTGAACAAAGTAAAGAATACCAGAATAAGGTTCTACCCTACAACGTGAAAAAGTTCGGATTAACAGCTGGCCTACCTGTCACACTGGAAGGACTTGTCGGCATAGGTCCTTATAGTAAGGTCTTTGGTCTACAGAGTTTTGGTTTCTCTGCGCCTTATAAGGTACTTGATGAGAAGTTAGGCTACACAGGGAAGAACGTTTATGAGCAAGTCAAATCATTTCTTACAGAATCGTTAGAATAAATATTATATGGGAAAAAGTCAATAGACTTTTTCCCTATCCTTTTAACCTATAACACGGAATTGCTTATGGAAGTAAAGACAGTTGGTATCGCCTGCGACCACGCGGGCTTCCCTTTGAAACAGTTTGTGCTTGAGTATCTTGAGAAAAAAGGTTACCCAGTGAAAGACTTTGGCACATATAGTAGTGAGAGTGTTGACTATCCTGATTTTGCACATCCCTTAGCAGAAGCTATTGAGCAGGGTGAAGTCTATCCAGGAATTGGCATATGTGGTAGCGGAGAAGGAATGGCTATTACACTCAATAAGCATCAAGGTGTTCGTGCAGGATTAGCATGGAACAAGGACATTGCACAACTAATCCGTCAGCATAACGATGCAAATGCTATTGTATTACCAGGTCGTTTTATTGACAATAAGACAGCAGAAAAAATCTTAGATGCATTCTTTAGTGCTACATTTGAAGGTGGACGTCATGAACGTCGCGTTAAAAAGATAGCACAATAAAAACTTAAGAAATAAAATAAAGAGGAAAGTTCTAATGAACTTTCCTCTTTATTTATATTAATATCTGAACCACTATTCATTACACTTATCTTCCTGTTCATCAACGCTTCGGTCTAAGTTTTCTGGAAGGTGGAATTGATAGCTTCTGTTAAATACTTCTTCTACCTTATTAATTTCTAAGAAAGTAGTACCGCCTCCTTCACCAAAGCTACCACTAAGATAGGCTATCTTATCCTCATCTTTAATGTAACCTTTCTGTCTCAACATACGTAATGCAGCAAAAAACATGTATTGTGAGCTCACCTGTTCACGCTGATAAATTGGAATTACACCATAACTGAGATTCAGCCAACGTTGAGTTTTCTCATTATAACATATGGCTAAGACTGGCACTGGGCCACGAAATGCAGCCAAATTACGTGCCGTTTGTCCTGTCTCACTGTCTGTAATAATACCAGCAACTCCTAACTTTCGCGTTGCATCTATAGCGGCATGTGCTAAGAATGCACGCTGATCCAAGTCCTCACTTGACAATGGAACCTCAATATCATCATTGAGACACTTATCTTTTTCAGCCTGTTCTGCAATGCGAGCCATGGTCTGTACAGCCTCAAGAGGATATTTTCCACTTGCAGTTTCGCCACTCAACATGAGCGCATCTGTACGATAATAGATTGCATTTGCAATATCAGTTACCTCAGCACGCGTAGGACGTGGATTATTAATCATTGTGTGAAGCATCTGTGTTGCCACGATTACTGGCTTACGACATGCCACACATTTCCGAATGATATTCCGTTGAATGCCAGGAATTCTCTCTATTGGCACCTCTATACCCAAGTCACCTCGTGCAATCATTATACCATAAGAAGCATCTATAATCTCATCAATATTATCGACACCTTCTTGGTTTTCTATCTTCGAAATGATTTTAATGTCACTGCCATGCTCATCCAAAATATCCTGAACTTCCTTTATATCAGCCGCATTTCTGACAAAAGAGTGAGCAATAAAGTCTATATCCAACTCTATCGCTAAAAGGATATTCTGTTTATCTTTCTCTGTAAGTGCAGGAAGATCAATATGTTCACCGGGAATATTCACACTCTTGTGAGCTCCTAAAACGCCATCATTCTGAACCTGAGCTACAAGCATTGGGCCATTATTCTCTACAATACGCATATCGAGTTCACCATCATCAAACAGCAAATCGTCACCAACCTTTACATCTTTGGTAATATCTCGATAAGAAAGATTTATCGTATCATGTGTAGAATCCATCTCTGGACGTCCAAACACCTTTACCATGTCGCCAATCTTAAACTCTAAAGGCGACTCCACACCAGTCGTTCTAACCTCTGGCCCCTTTGTATCAATCATGATACCTATATGTGGAGATACGGCACGCACATTCTTTACGATAGTCCGAATACCTTCAGGAGTGGCATGAGCGGTATTCATTCGAACAACATTCATACCTGCAAAGAATAGCTTACGAATAAAGCTTTGGTCGCATCTTCGGTCACTAATTGAAGCTACTATTTTTGTTTGTTTCATATTGTTGGCTTAAATTTTCCTACAAAGTTAGTGCAAATATCGCATAAAACAAAGCTTTTGCCATTTGTTTTATTCCTTTTTCAGAAATCAAAGAATAAACTACTATCTCACAATTCTTTTCTTCTCTTAATTTACCTCTATTCTACATTCTACTTTGGGAATAACGAAATATGGCGTCAACTACTTTATAGCAACGCCACATCTTCATCTATCCTCCTTTTCTAAACAATTAAATTTGACCAACATTAGCTGTTTTTCATCTCCTGTAACAGCTGTTTCTGACGCTCACTTAGTCCTGTTGGCAACTTCACTTCATAAACGATAATCAAGTCACCATAGGTTCCATCGCCACGATTATAACCCCGACCACGAAGCCGAACCTTTGTACCATTCTGAGTTTCAGGCTTTACTTTTAACTTCACTTTTTGCCCGTTGTTAAGTTGTATGATGATTTCGCCACCCAGAAGTGCCGTATACATATCCAAACTTACCTTTGCTTCCATCTGTCCACTATGCTGTTGTTGCTGGCCACCAAAGCCTGATGAACGGAAATGTCCACCTCCAAAGAGGTCTTGGAAAAAGCTTGAGAAGCCACCACCCTCACCTCCATAGCTGTTAAAATCAAAGCCTTCAAAAGGATTTCCACCTCCACTATATGCCCCAGATGAATTACCTTGGAATGCATCAGCCTGCTTCCATTGCTCTCCATACTTATCATACTTCGCACGTTTCTCGGGATCATTGATGACATCATAAGCCTCATTAAGCGCTTGAAACTTTGCCTTTGCTTTTGGATCATTAGGATGTAGATCTGGATGAAAAAGCTTTGCACGCTTCCTGTAAGCTGCTCTTACATCCTTTTGTGGAATATTTCGGTCGACACCTAAAATTTTATAATAGTCTATAAAAGCCATAATTTTATTTCGTTTTGTTTATATTTATAATTTTTACACAGTGGAACAATAGCAAAAAGCATGCCCAACTCCATTACTTTATGGGGTAAAACTGAATAACAATGAAAATAATTCTGTGTTAAATAACGCCCCAATTCTATAAAAAAGGAATTCAAATTTTGTGTTCAACAAACACAATGTATTTCCTCATAACATCCCGTTAATTTTCTTTTCTTTAAGTATTTATAAATCATTGACTATCAACTCATCTCATAAACTCATCGATTACTCATGACAAAATGGCTGATATTAGTTGACAAAATGACCCACTTTCCATTGTAAAATGATAGTAAACAATCACTAAACTCATTCAAAATACAAAAGCAATTGCAAGAGATAAATTCATGATTTGAGACCTCTGCAAAACCTACCATCCTCTCAATTCTCACCCATACACTCTTAGAAGAATAAATATTGGTTCATCCGACATCTCGAGTGATACGGCAGTCATGCCGTGCATAAAGTCGTAGAATAAAGTATTTCTCGTCCCTAAATCCATACGCATTTCGTTTCATAACCTTTATCTTGTTATTAATACCTTCAACTTTTCCCGTTGATAGATGGCAATCGTACCAGGCAAGGATTCCTTTCTTATAGGTTTTCACGGTAACAGCCATTTTCTGTAGTTGGGTTATCTTACTTTGTTCAGCCTGCCTTATCCAGTCATCAAGCACTTTTTCTGCCATAGCTTTCATGGGTTACAACCATATCTGACGGAGTTGTTCCTTCAAATAGTATGCTTTTGACAATGGCTCATTCATAACTAAGGCATTCTCAAGCCTTGTCTTGTGCTGTTTATCAAAGATGTCCGCACCATTGCCGAGTAGCAGATACCTTGTTCCTTTGAGTACTTTACGCTTATTTATATCTTTTTCCATACTATAAACTTTACGTCTGATGTCATCAAGTTTCTCGTTCATTAACTTCACTACATGGAAATGATCAAACACATGTACTGCATCGGGACAATTCTCCATAACAGAGGCTATGAAAGCCGCAGACAGGTCTGTTGCCACATGCTTTATCTTTATATTCTTACGTTTGACTTTCCGCCAGAATTTCTTCAGAGCTTCACTACCCTTGCCATCGCCAACATAGATTATCCTGCCACTGTCCAAATCCACGACGATTGTCTTATAGACATGTCCTTTTCTAATAGCAAACTCATCTATACCAATATTCTCTACACCATCTAAAGATGGAGGGCTATAATGACGCTTAAGGTAAGAGGAGTGTATTTTCTTTACAGTATCCCATGATACGTCCAGATGATTCGATACGTCGTGAAGCGTCATACCAAGAAGTAAATCTACTACATACTTGGCAAAGCAGTGAGTATAGCTGTAACTGTAAGTAGCAAAAGGAATTTTCTCCTGCTGATCAAAGTTACATTCCTTACATTTATAGCGTTGCACTTTCATGCGTATGGTTACTCGCTTGCCACCTATGGGAAGTCCGACAAAGTCCCGCAGGCGATATCCATTCTTTACAATAGAGCTGACTCCACAAGAAGGACAACATCTTACTCGCTCTTTTGTTTGCACATGCAAGATAATTCTATTACCTTTATATTCTTCACAAGTGCATTCGTGAGTATAAAGACCCCAAGCATGATATAGGAAACTGCTGTTCATATTTGTACATTTGTTGGTGCTTATTCAAATATACAATATTTACAGCGGTTTCTTTTTTTATTTTATATATTTATCACTCCATATTTCGGGAGAACCACATAATGTTAGAAACTTATTTTTTGTCACAAAGAAAAAAATTAGTAACTTTGCGCAAATAACAAAATAAAAAATTAAAAGACAAGCTATGCTTACACTTAAACTCATCAGTGAAGAAACTGAACGTGTGATTAAAGGCCTGGAAAAGAAGCACTTTGAAGGTGCTCGCGAGGCTGTTGAAAAAGTTTTAGAATATAACAAAATACGTCGTGAAGCCCAGCAGAAGCTTGACTCCAATAAGCAACAACAGAACCAATTAGCAAAGCAAATTGGCAGCCTGATGAAAGAAGGGAAAAAGGAAGAGGCTGAAAATATCAAAACTACTGTTGCCGACTTGAAGGCTGCTGACAAAGCACTTCAGGAGATAATGGACAAGGCACAGGCTGATATGACTCATGTCCTTCTTGACATCCCAAACATCCCAAACAAAGATGTTCCTGAAGGAAAAGACGCAAGCAGCAATGTTGTTATTAAAGAAGATTTAACCAATATGCCACAACTCGGCGACGAAGCACTTTGTCATTGGGATTTGCTTAAGAAATATAATCTTGTTGATTTCGATTTAGGTGTGAAAATAACAGGTGCTGGATTCCCCGTTTATATTGGTAAAATGGCCCGCTTTCAACGCGCACTTGAGGCATTCTTCTTAGATGAAGCACGCAAATCTGGCTATTTAGAAATACAACCTCCTTATGTCGTTAATGAAGCATCAGGCTTAGGAACAGGACAGCTCCCTGACAAAGAAGGACAAATGTATCATGCCAATTTAGACAACCTTTTCCTTATTCCTACGGCTGAAGTTCCAGTCACAAATATATTCCGTGACGAGATACTTGACGAAAAGGACCTACCAATTAAGCGTTGTGCTTATTCTGCTTGTTTCCGTCGTGAAGCAGGTAGCTATGGTAAGGATGTTCGTGGTTTGAATCGTCTTCATCAATTTGACAAAGTTGAAATCGTTCGCATTGATACACCGGAACACTCTTATCAGTCATGGCACGAAATGCTTGATCATGTTGAAGGACTATTGAAGAAGCTCGAATTACCTTATCACTTGTTGCTTTTATGCGGTGGAGACATGAGTTTTACTTCAAGTATTTGTGTTGACTTTGAAACCTATTCGGCAGCACAACACCGCTGGTTAGAGGTTTCTTCTGTTTCAAACTTTGAAAGCTATCAAGCGAATCGTTTGCATTGTCGCTATCGTCACGCTGAAGATAAGAAGATTGAACTCTGCCACACGCTTAATGGTTCTGCATTAGCATTACCGCGCATTGTTGCGACTATCTTAGAAAATAACCAAACTCCTCAAGGTATCCGAGTACCGAAAGTACTTGTTCCCTATTGTGGATTTGAATATCTTGATGATAAAAACGATTAATATATATAACATCAGTATTGACCGATTGAATGATTTGTCAATACTGATGTTTTCGTTTTAATTATTATTTCAACATACAAAAACATTATCTAATCTCCATGAACAAAATTATTTCAAAACAACAGTATTCTGAAAAAGTATTTTGTTTCGACATTGAGGCTCCTTTGATTGCACGGAGTCGACGGGCCGGAAACTTTGTCATCGTAAGAGTTGATAAAAATGGTGAGCGCATGCCACTTACTATCGCAGATTCTGACAAGGTTCGAGGAACAATTAAACTTGTCGTACAAAAGGTTGGTCTATCATCGACAAAGCTTTGTAACCTCAATGAAGGAGACTTTATTGCAGATGTGGTTGGACCGCTTGGAAACCCTACTCACATTGAAAAATATGGTACAGTTATCTGTGCTGGAGGTGGTGTAGGCGTAGCCCCGATGTTGCCAATCATGCGTGCCTTGAAGGATGCAGGCAATCGCGTGTTGGCTGTAATCGCAGGACGAAACAAAGAACTTGTCATCCTCGAAGACGAAGTAAAAGCTTCAAGTGACGAACTAATCATCATGACTGACGATGGCAGTTATGGAGAAAAAGGAGTGGTTACAATTGGCATTGAGAAGTTCATTCAACAGGAACACATTGATAAAGTATTTGCCATCGGACCTCCTATTATGATGAAGTTTTGTTGTCTTCTTACGCAGAAATATAACATTCCCACTGACGTCTCACTCAATACTATCATGGTAGATGGTACTGGTATGTGTGGCGCCTGCCGCTTAACTATCGGTGGTAAAACAAAGTTTGTATGTATTGATGGACCAGAATTCAATGGTGCTGAAGTCGATTGGGACGAGATGTTTAAGCGCATGAGCACGTTTAAAACTGTAGAACAAGAAGACATGTCACGCTTTCAGGCGCATGTATGCAAAGATGAAGGTGTACAAACTGCCAAGAATCAATCGGTAAATCCTATCCAACAACATCACCAAGAGGCACAAGTTGTAGACTTAAAAGCTAAAGATCGCATTAAGATTCCACGCGTTAGTATGCCCGAACTTGACCCTATTTATCGTGCAACAACTCGTTTAGAAGAGGTCAATCAAGGACTTACAGCCGAAATGGCTATTCGCGAAGCGCAACGATGTCTTGACTGCAAGAAGCCAACATGCGTAGAAGGATGTCCTGTTAACATAAACATCCCGGGCTTTATCAAGCAGATAGAAAAAGGTAATTTCTTAGAAGCAGCACGTGTGCTCAAACAAACCTCTGCCCTACCCGCTGTTTGTGGCCGAGTTTGTCCTCAAGAAAAGCAGTGCGAAAGTCGCTGTATTCATCACAAAATGAAAAGCGAACCAGTTGCGATTGGCTATTTAGAGCGCTTTGCTGCTGACTTTGAACGTGAAAGCGGCAAAACAGTATTGCCCGAACTTGCACCAAAGAATGGAATCAAGGTGGCTGTGGTAGGTTCTGGACCTTCTGGACTTAGTTTTGCCGGCGACATGATTAAAAATGGTTTTGAAGTTTATGTGTTTGAGGCTTTGCATGAGATTGGTGGGGTATTAAAATATGGAATTCCTGAATTTAGGCTCCCCAACAGAATTGTAGAGGCAGAGATTGACAATCTTCGAAAACTTGGTGTACACTTCCAAACGGATGTCATCATCGGTAAAACCATTAGCATCGACGAACTGAAGGCTGAAGGTTTTCAAGGCATCTTTGTAGGCTCGGGTGCTGGTCTGCCAAATTTCATGGACATTCCTGGAGAGAATGCACTCAATATCATGTCGAGTAATGAATATCTCACACGTGTGAATCTCATGGATGCTACCAATCCAAGCACAGACACTCCCATTAATTTAGGGAAAAAGGTGCTTGTTGTTGGAGGCGGAAACACAGCAATGGACTCTTGCCGCACTGCAAAGAGGTTAGGCGCTGATGTCACCTTGGTTTATCGTCGTAGTGAGGCTGAAATGCCGGCGCGAATAGAAGAGGTGAAGCATGCAAAAGAAGAAGGCATTAAATTCCTGACCTTGCACAATCCAAAAGAATATCTAACGGATGAGAACGGCGCTGTTAAGGCTGCTGTACTTGATGTCATGCAGTTAGGCGAACCAGACCAAAGTGGCCGAAGACGACCGGAAACTACAGGCGAAACAATTACGATAGAATGTGACCAAGTCATCGTTGCTGTTGGAGTTTCTCCTAATCCTTTAGTGCCCAAAAGCATCGAAGGACTGGCTCTTGGGCGCAAGAATACTATCGCAGTAAACGATCAGATGCAATCCAGCCGTAAAGAAATCTATGCAGGAGGAGACATTGTTCGTGGTGGTGCGACTGTTATCTTGGCTATGGGAGACGGCCGACGCGCAGCAATGAATATGAGTAAACAGCTCACAGAAGCATGAATTTACACTATCTGACGAATAGAAAAAGACATTTTAAATTAATAAATCTGTATTCAACCAACTTCTTTATTAAAAGCAGAGAGTGTAAAGATTAGCAATAAAATCTGGAAGACGTTTTGAGATTATGTAACTTTAGCTCGGAAGAAAGGCTCCTCATCTGATTAACACGATTAAAACCATGTCAGTTAGATGAGGAGCCTTGATACAATTGAAATCACACAACCTTATCCATAATTCAATCATAAATTCCAAGAGAAGAGTATAGAGTCCGCTTCACACTTTGATAGTACGATATCAACGCTATTATATAAATTTTTAATTTGAGAAGGACTATTACTACTATTGTAATTTCTTTTAGCTGTATGATAGACGTATTCCCATTTCTTTTTTTCGAAATAGTATGTAACAGTCAAAGATTCTCGTATACTTCCATCTATCGTCATGTAAGTTTTGCCTCCCAAATAGATATCACTTTCCCAAATTATCCTATTGTTCTTTATTAAATTGCGCTTTTGAAAATAACAAGGTAATCCATCTTTTTTTTGCGGATTAACCCAAGTCCCACCCTCAGATGTATAGGATGGGGAATATTTCCAAGAAGAATCCAATAGAGGTAACTTTATAATACTCCTTTGGTCGTTAAAATTTATGCCATATCTATTCTGTTTATCAGCACAGCCAAATATT
>QWCT01000325.1_pt1 | contig 86501 bp, 72 predicted proteins | sample 1972681 | NCBI WGS metagenome assembly QWCT01 (sample SAMN09866701, study PRJNA288562) | Human oral metagenome isolate pre3_saliva, whole genome shotgun sequencing... | isolation source: mouth | host: Homo sapiens | place: USA: California
CATGCGATAGCTTCGGGCAGTGTGCCCCGTTTTCCGCTTATAAAATTTGCAAAAAGCGCTAAGCGAAATAAAGTCAAAGTCGCTGGCTATCACCTTCAAAGAATTGTTGGTATACTTCAATTCCGACTGAATCTGCACGATAAGCGTATTATCTATCCACTCTTTTGCCGTGATATTGGTTTCGCGTTTCACTATCATCCCCAAATAATGTGGGGTGAGACAGAGTTTCGAAGCATAGAAATCAAGCTCATGTTGATGTTTAGCATGGTTGTTGACCAACTTAATAAACTGCTCAGCCACTAACTTATTGCGCGACTTATACATGCCATCGAGGTTGAAATTTTGCTTATGAAGCGCCTCCACGAAGCAATAAGCCGACACTATCAGCGAACAAATCGCCTCATTCGTAGCCTCAGAGAGTTGAGAAAGCGAATAAAGTGTGTGGAAAATCTGCTTCAAAACATGACGTTCTTTGCTGTTGGGATGCACACAAAAGCACATATCCGGCGCAAGAAGTAGTTCGGGAAGGCGGCCTCCAAAAGACTTTATCAATAAGGATTTTGACACGGCAAAGCCTTCGAGTTTTGTGTTTTTGTCTACCTCATCGTCGTTGATTACCACCCCACTATTAATAAACACGATATCACCCGGACGGCAGTTGAACTTCATTGGGCCAATGGTGATATCACAAGAACCCTTTCTGATGAGCACCAAGCGTGCTGCATCAAAGCTTACATTATGGGGATTATTGGGGATAAGTCTAAAGAATGGAGCACTATCGAGCGCCACAATATGGTCTGAACCAACATAGAGTTCACCCTCTACAATGTCTTTGTGACTCCTAAGATAAGTGGAGATTTCGCGAAAAGACATCATCGTTCCATCTTCAGAAGCTTTGTTTTGCATAATGAGTTGAGTTATTGCAAAGATAGACTTAAATCTTGAATTATTCACATTACATAGGAACAATCACGGATTTATATGCATTATTTATCTAATTTCTAAATCGTGAAAGAAGCAGATACCATTAATCGGCATCTGCTTCCGTGCTATTTTATTAATCATCCCATGGGGAATAACCAGGCCATTCATCGTCAGCCCAGAAAGGATTATCCTTTGCTCCCACATCATCGGGGTCGAGTTCATGACTTGGATCAATAGGGACTGAAACATGAACAATTTGAGAGTCGTCCATCAGATGTTCGGCAACAAGATCAAAATAGTGTGTAACCGGACGTGTATATGCTTTTCTTTTCATAGTTTTATTTTTGTGAAGTTGTTGTTATGTTATCTTAAATTCGTGATGAAGAAGGTTGCCTTAGGGCAAGACAACCTTTTTACCATTCTGAATAAAGATACCATGTTGAGGGTTAGAAACACGTTGTCCCTGTAGGTTATAGTATACACCATCTTGCTTTTTAGTGTTGCTTTCTACGTCAGAGATACCGGCTGTATTGCCTGTTCCATCGTGAATGTTGCCATTCATCCATTCATCGTCGAAGACAAGTGAAACCTTTGCACTGCCAACCGCACCTGTAATGCCCTTGACAAAGGCTTTATGCACCTTCATATTAAATGGAGTTGCAGGAATTTTTAGCAGCGTTCCTTTGCTTGCAGACATACCAAAGAGGGGTGCAGCAGCCGTAGATTGGATGCTCTTGTCTTTCACTGTAACCCCTTCAACGATATTTTGCTCGCCAGCATTTGGTGTATATTTCGCATTATCTTCCTCGCCAATAGCGTAGTAGAAGTCTGTAGGCGTAGCGCTACCATTTAGTGTTGCCAAGATAACCCCATTGTTAGCAGGCACATAGTTGTAACGATTCACATTGCTTCCTGTGCCATTGATACTCGTCATCTTAAACAAAGTAGTACCATTATCCAAGGCAAACACGTTGCTACTCTTTACAATAAAGGCACCAACATCACTTCCTGAACCGCCTTTTTCACGCTTATATATACCGAGATCTGCATCAAATTCGCGAGCGAAAGTAGCGAAAAAGTGCTGTACTTTCACGTCATTTGGAATCTTATAATCAACCTGATTAGCATATCGTCCCCATCCAGCGTGCTCATGACCGGTAGCACTTTTATAGTCATCTAAGGCGCTTTTCTTGACGTAAATCTTTAGTGTTGAGTTGAACTCATGCTGCGTATTACCATATTCCCACTTAGTGGCACTCATGTCTTTTGTTGGATTGTTGCTCGTGAAGAAAATGCGTTTTACAGACGAACTGCCATCCGCTTTATCAAAAGCATTAAGTCCCATATAGTCAAGTTGGTTCTTAAATACCACCTCTTCAAACTTACTTGTGGCAGGAGAATCCTTCAAAGCATAGTCTCCCCAAAGGCGAATCTCGTAGACATGATTATCAGTTGAGTTCGTAACGGTCTTTGGAACAACATACGTAAAGACATCGGCTTTGGTGTCAACAACCATTACTGCCTTCTGAGAAAGCGGGAAAAACTCAGTTTCTCCGTTGCCAGTTCCGTTGACTTCTTCAAAGAATGATACGCCCAATTGTTTGAAATTACTCCAAAAAGCATTGCTGGCGAAAGCAGCTTGTGCATTCTTTCGGATACTGATTTGAATGTCGTGGGTATTGACATTGGCTGAATTGAAAGCAGAAGGGTCTACATTTGTGATTGGTGTTTGACCCAAGAAAGCGATTGTGTTGAGCTTAGCCGTGCGGTCAAATGCAAACTTATCAATCTTCGTTACCTTCTCAGGAATCGTCACATTCTCAAGTTCTTGAACGTAATAGAAGGCTTGTGCGCCAATCTCTTCAATCGTTGGAGGAAGTAAGGTATAATAAGTGTTGGCCTTTGCAGGTGGGAAAGCCTTCAACACCTTTTTGTCTTTGCTCAACAAGAAACCATCAACACTTGAATAAACAGGATTGTTTTGGTCGACGGTAAACTTCTCAAGCTTACCACATTCCTGGAATCCTGTGGGGTCAATACTGGTTACACTTGAGGGGATTACAATCTCGGTGAGACTCTTACACGTATTAAAGGCGTCCTTAGAGATAGTAGTTACCGTGTTAGGTAGTTCTATTCTCTTCAATGCTTGAGCACCTTGGAACGCACCTTCTCCAATCGTTTGTATCTTCGCGGGCTGGTCGAAAGTAACTTTTTCCATTGCAGAATTGCCATCGAAAGCACCGCGTTCTATCGTTGTTACATTTTTGGGTATCGTAAATTCCTTTAACTTTGTATTGCCTTTGAAGGCACCTTGTTCAATTTTTTCAAGGTCAGAAGAACCCAAGAACTTAAATTCCTCGAGGTCAGGATTGTTTGCAAATGCATCTCTTTCAATCGTCTTTAGCTTTGATCCATTTTCAACTTCAACCGTCTTCAACTTTGTTGGGCTGAAAGCACTCCATCCGATGTTTTCTACTGAGGCAGGAATTGTGAGATGTTCCAAGCCAGTTCCATAGAAAGAGAAAGTTCCGATGTTCTTTAATGTGCTGGGAGCTTTGAAGGTAAGCTCTTTCAATGCCTTAGCTGCTTGAAAGCAATCGTTCCCTATATCCGTAAGTCCTGAGTTGAAGTTTACCTTTGTAACCTTCTGCGCTTGATAGAAAGCTCTGTTATGAATCATTTGTGTTGTGGGCAGCGTTGTATACTCTCCGGCTCTTCCTGCAGGGTAAAGCACGAGCTCAGTACCTGCTTTATTGTAAATAACACCCTCTGAATCAACCTTGTAATTAGGATTACCTGCATCTACCTTAAAGCCAAGTAGGTCGGGCGAACCCGTGATAGCACCATCTTCAATCGATGTAACTGAAGATGAAATCTCTACATTTCGTAAGTTACGTACAGAGTAAAAAGCACCCTTTTTAATTGTCTTTACATCATTAAGTTTAACAGCTGTAATGGTCTGTACTTGTGCAAAAGCACCATCTTTGATAGTTTCTACACCAGCAGGAATCTCATAATACTCCCCAGGACGCTTTGCATGAGTAGGGTCAATGGATAGAGGTGCATCGTAATTTGTGTCTATTATACCTCCCTTATTATTCGGATAAGATACTAAAGTCTTGCCATCTTTCGTAACAACTACCCCATCTATGTCTTGAAAATTAGGGTTTGTAGCAGCTACTTTGATTTCTTTCAAGTTGGTTGCTGACGTGAAACCATTTCCTTCTTGATTAGTCGGGAGATACTTTAATGACGCAGGAAGATTGATGCGTGAAAGCTTTCCAGCCTTTTGAAAGCCATTCGTGGACACACCGACAACGCCTTCTGGTACCGTAAATTCAAGTCCACCGACACCGAAAGGTGTACCATCTTTGGCGACAGGATAAGCGGAAAGATATTTTCCTTCAGCCTTATTCTCATAGAGCACACCATCAGTTGCTGAATACTTTGAATTTCCGGCGTCGACTGTAATGGCTTTAAGTCCTTCCATATATGAAAAGGCTCCATCCTTAATGTCTGTCACTGTAGCAGGAATATTGATGCTCGTGATGTTACTCCCCTTAAAAGAATTGGCATTAATCGTTGTAACACTACTCGGAATTGTGACCGAAGTTGCATTCGGAACTGTACTATTTGCATCAATAGCGATTACCTTAAAAGTGTACTGATTGTTAGGATCTGCAACGGTTTCAGGGATATTTAGCGCTCCCGCTAAATCGGAAGAAACGAATTTTACCTCATACCTTGCAGGATGACCATCATGAGCTACATCCATATAAGTAACCTCATAGGTAATCCCATCCCTTGTAAACTGATTACCTTTAATAATTGCGCTCACAGTGTTCGCATAAAAAAGAGCGAGCAAAATGAACAATAAGAATCTACTTGTTCTCATAAGTCTAATATTAGTATGTTTGTATTGTCGAGTTATAATCTATGACATCGAACTACATATCCCATGCAGTTTTACACTATGATGTACCATCTTTGGGTATCAAAGAATTGCATTAGTGGTAGCTTTACCAAGTGAATACAATCAAGATCCGGCCGAATCTGAGTACGTTTTATAGTTTAATTCTTGTGTTGGCCTGATTACTTATCAAGCATTTGTATTGTGAGCACAAAGATAAATAGAAAAAATTATTAAATTTTCTCTTTTAATATAGAAAAAGTTTCCATTGAAGCTAAATAGTTTTCCCATTCGTAAATATTCACTCTTCAAAAGTAACCATATCCTCTTTTATTATAAAGTATCACACGCGTACAAACATTTTTTATTATAGAAAATTACTTTTTATCTGTAAACATGAGTTTTTTGTTTTCCTTTCCACCTTTATATTAATATATGCTTATAAATAGAAAGGAAAGAGGAAGATGCTGAAAAGTAACATCATTGGCATCTTCTTGACTCGTTTGCCCTTAAAGAACATAAAAAAGGATAATTCTTTCGGGTATTCCAAAAGATTGCGTTAATTTTGCAAGAACAACTGAATGAGAAGACAATGAGTTTGACAAGCATCACAGGAAAGTTGTTCCTGCCACGACAAAAAGATTTGGAACGCTATGCCACAGAGGCCGTGAAGATGCAGCAAAAGGTGCTAAAGCGTCTTGTTGAACATGGCCGTCATACCGAGTATGGGCGCAAGTTTGGCATGCAAAGCAGTCGTTATGAAGACTTTGCACAAGGTATTCCTGTTGTCAGCTACGAGGAACTGAAAGGCGATATCGACCGCATGCGCCACGGAGAAGCCAATGTTCTATGGCCCGGTCGTGTCAAATGGTATGCAAAATCATCAGGAACAACCAACGACAAGAGCAAGTTTATCCCCGTCTCTAAAGACGGATTGAATCATATTCACTATGCCGGTGGCGTAGATGTTGTAGCGCTTTACCTGCGTAATAACCCTCAAAGCAGACTCTTTGATGGCCGTAGTCTCATCCTCGGAGGTAGTCATTCACCCAACTATAATGTGGCAAATTCTCTCGTCGGAGACCTCAGTGCAATCCTCATTGAGAATATAAACCCATTGGCAAATCTCGTTAGAGTGCCTAAGAAATCGACTGCTTTGTTGAGCGACTTTGAATTAAAACGCGACCTCATTGCACGTGAATGTCTTCATAAAAACGTGACAAACATCTCTGGAGTTCCAAGCTGGATGTTAAGTGTTTTGGTGCGTGTTATGGAACTATCGGGCAAGAAACACCTTGAAGAAGTGTGGCCAAACCTCGAAGTTTTCTTTCATGGTGGCATTGCGTTTACACCTTATCGACCGCAATATGAGATGCTCATCACGAGCCAAAAGATGCACTATATGGAGACGTATAATGCCAGTGAAGGCTTCTTTGGCATTCAAAGCGACTTCCAAGATAAGAGTCTTTTGCTGATGACCGACTATGATGTGTTCTATGAATTCATTCCTATGGATGAGTTTGGCACCGACAATCCAACGATTGTCCCACTCGAAGGGGTGCAAACAGGCATCAACTATGCCATGGTAATCACCACGAGTTGCGGTCTGTGGCGCTACGTTATTGGCGACACAGTGAGCTTCACGAGCACGAATCCCTATAAGTTTGTCATCACCGGTCGCACCAAATACTTCATCAATGCCTTTGGCGAAGAGCTCATCATGGACAATGCTGAGAAGGGTTTGGCTTATGTTTGTGCGCAAACTGGGGCTGAAATCAGCGAATACACTGCCGCACCTATCTTCATGGATAGCAAGGCAAAGTGTCGCCATCAGTGGCTCATCGAGTTTGCAAAAGCACCTGATTCTCTTGAACGCTTTGCCACTTTGCTTGACAAAAAGCTACAAGAAATCAACAGCGACTATGAGGCTAAGCGCTTTCATGACATCACTTTGCAACCACTTGAAGTGGTTCTTGCACGCCCAGGACAATTCAACGACTGGCTCAAGGCAAAGGGAAAGCTTGGCGGACAACATAAAATTCCGAGATTAAGCAATAGCAGAAAGGTTATCGAAGAGGTGATGAACATCTCTCCTTCGCCCTCTCTGGGAGAGGAACGCCTATCCAATTGAGCCTTATCTCATGAAAGAAAACAAGAGCGCTATGTGGAAATATATCAAGAAAATCAAGCTGTTCGCAAATCGTTTACAGCTTCGATATCCTGGTTTAACAAAAGAAAAACGGAGTCAAAATACAGCTCAAGTTAGCCCGTCTCTATGGGTTCTCCCCTCCTTGAAAGGGATAGGGGGAGGTCTCTCCCTGCTGTTGACGGTTATTATCGGGGGAGTTTTCACCTCGTGTGCACGCATGGGAAACCCTGATGGAGGCTGGTATGACGAGACACCCCCTAAGGTTTTGGGGGCCACGCCTGCCGACAAAGCCACTGATGTGAAGGCACAGAAGGTGAAAATCAGCTTTGATGAGTTTGTAAAAATCGACAATCCAACAGAGAATGTGATTGTCTCTCCACCCCAATTACAGGCTCCTGAGATTAAGGCTACAGGCAAATCTATCGAAGTTAAGCTGCTCGATTCGTTGAAAGCCAACACCACTTATACCATTGATTTCAGTGATGCCATCAGCGATAACAACGAGGGTAATCCCCTTGGTAACTACACTTATAGCTTCTCTACGGGTGCAGAAATCGACACGATGGAGGTCTCTGGTTATGTCGTTGCAGCCGAAAACCTCGAACCAGTGAAAGGAATCCTTGTCGGTCTCTATGCAAATCTGGCTGACTCAGCCTTTGAAAAACAACCCATGTTGCGTGTAAGTCGCACGGATAGTCGTGGTCATTTCGTCATCAAAGGCGTCAAACGTGGCACCTATCGCGTATATGCCTTGCAGGATGTTGACGGAAACTATCAGTTCAATCAAAAGAGTGAGATGATTGCTTTCAATCATGAGCTCATCAAACCCTCGGTGATGGACGACACCAGACAAGACACTTTATGGTCTGATTCCCTGCATATTGCCGACATCAAACGCGTGGGATATGCCCATTTTCTGCCCGATAACATCACGCTGTGTGCCTTTCATGAGGTGCTCACAAGCCGCTATCTGCTAAGTGTTACGCGCAATGAAGCCAACCATTTTGCCGTGAATTTCAGTTATGGTAATCCCAAATTGCCTCAAATAAAAGGCCTGAATTTCAACGCACATGATGCCTTTATCGCCATTCCTAACGCCAAACGCGACACCATCGACTATTGGTTGCGCGACACAGCCTTGGTCAATCAAGACACGCTGCACATGGAAATGACTTATCTCATGACCGATTCGGCGGGTCAACTCGTCAGTCAAACCGACACCCTTGAGGTGTTGTCGAAACAGCCTTACGAGCGAAGAATGAAACAACTCAAGGCTACCTATGAGAAATGGCAAAAGCAACAGGAGAAGTTGAAAAAGAAAGGAGAGCCTTATCAGACGGAGATGCCACGACCAACGCTGGCTATTCGCATGCAAAACACCAATGAAATAGATCCCGAAAAGCGACTGCAGTTGCAGTTTGAAACACCAATTTCTACCATCGACACCACGAAAGTACACCTCTATACAAAGGTAGACTCGCTGTGGTATCGTGCCAACTACCAACTGCTGCCTGCCGCCCGACGCAATGCCGAGGGGCACTTTGTGCGGCCTGACTCGCTGAAATATGGTATGAACTATGAGATTTCGGCTGATTGGAAGCCCGGACAAGACTATAGTTTTGAAACCGACAGCACAGCCTTTACCGACATCTATGGGGCTGTTACGCCGAAATATAAACAAGGATTCAAGGTGAAGGGCGACGATGAATTTGGCTCTTTGGTCATCACGCTAACGGGCTTGGATGGCCAACCCTGCATCGTTCAACTGCTCGACCGCAACGATAAGGTGATTAAAGAGGTTGCAGCCGAACACCAACAGGCCGAATTCTATTATCTCAAACCCGAGACTTACTACCTGCGTCTCTTTGTAGACAGTAACCACAATGGCATCTGGGACACGGGCGACTATGCCAAAGACCGCCAGCCTGAGGCTGTATACTACTACCCGGGAAAGATTGAATGTAAGGCGAAATGGGACTTGACGGAAAGTTGGAACCCCACTTCCACCCCACTCTATCAGCAAAAACCTGGCGCTATCACAAAGCAAAAGGCCGACAAACAAAAGACTATCAGACGACGGAATGCCGAGCGTGCGAAGCAAATGGGCCTTCCCTATACGCCTGAAACCAACCCACGCTAAGTAAAAAAAGATAGGAAAGAAAGGAAAGAAAAGATGAAACAACAACGTAAACTCCTACTGCAAGCAGCCTCAACACTGCGTCGCTGTGCCCTCGTGGCCTTGCTTTTGTGCAGTGCAACAATAGTGGCCAATGCTCAAGAAGGGCCATGTGCCTTCCGAAACACAGCGTTTAAATCGGGCGAATTCCTCACCTACAACCTCTATTACAACTGGAAATTCGTGTGGGTGAAAGCCGGAACAGCCAGCATGTACACCGTGCAGAGCCGCTATGAAGGCAAGAATGCCTATCGCTGTAGCCTCACTACACGCGGCAATGGCAAGCTCGATAACTTCTTTGTACTGCGAGATACGCTGCTCTGTTATAACAGTTTGAACATGGAACCGCTGTATTTTCGTAAGGGCGCACGCGAGGGAAAGCGCTACACAGTGGATGAAGTCTTCTACAATTACAACGGAGGAAAGGCCAATGTTCGCCAGCACCGACTCCACAACGATGGCTCAAACACATGGGTGAAACATAGTTATAGCGACTGCGTCTACGACATGTTGAGCATCTTTATGCGTGCCCGCTCCTTTGATCCGATAAACTGGAAGAAGGGAACGGCTATCAGTTTCCCTATCGTTGACGGCGATGATCGCACCCCAGCTGAATTGCGTTTCGACGGAAAGGCTACGATAAAGGCGGATAACGACGTTAAATATAACTGCTTGAAATTGGCTTATCTCGAACTCGATGACGGCAAATATAAACGTATTGTCGACTTCTATGTGACCGATGATGCCAATCATGTGCCTGTGCGTCTTGACATGTATCTGCGCTTTGGGGCTGCAAAGGCGTTCTTGGTCGGTGCAAAAGGACTCAGAAATTAACGCTGTGGCGCGTTTGCATCCATAGCAACGGTTTACACAGCGATACAAAATAAGCCGCTTATACGCAACGATAAGCGGCTTATTTTGATTCTTTTCATGTACAGGGCTGCCGAACTTTGTCAACCGAGCGAAAACGCGTTGCAATATCTTTTCACGCAAACCAGCTTTTGAACTGCCGTTAATCAGGCGGTGATTCCTCTCATTTCATCGCGCAATGTTCGTTACATTGCGCCACCTTTTGTACCAAATCTCAAACCTCCTCTATATCAAGCGCTTAGCCACACGCGGCCACACGTTCCATCTCCACATTTATTCTTTGCACCATGCACATAGCCTTGGCGAGCCGTTTAGTCCATGATTTAGCGACCAGCATAGCCCAACGAGAGCACACTGATTGTCACCTCGCCTGCCTTCGCCAATTCTTTTGCACAGGCAAGCATTGTGGATCCAGTCGTGATAACATCGTCGATGAGCAACACATGATGTCCGCGCACTCGTTCAGGATGATGTAATTGAAATGCGCCCTTAACGTTTTCGCGCCGCCGTTCAATGGTTTGCTGCGTCTGACTGCCCTTATAATGCAGGCGAGTTAAGATGTGTTCGTCAATCGCAATGGAAGTAACGTGGGCAATTCCCTCGGCAATCAACAGACTCTGATTATAGCCGCGCTCCCGACATCTGCCGCGGGTCAGTGGCACAGGCACTATAAAATCAATGCCTTCAAAAAAGCCTTCAGCCTTCAATTCAGTGGCCATGAGTTCGCCAAGTCGCTGCCCGATGGTGGCCTGATGCCTGTATTTCAGTGCATAAATGGCCTTACTGATAGGGGCATGTGCGGCATAAACAACCCAGGAGGCACCGCGTTCAATCGGCACCTGCTTCCAAAACAGGCGACAAACGGGATTGTCGCGCGCCTCAACGGCATAGTGAGTGCGAGGCAAATGACGATTGCAGGTGGTGCAAACCGCATGTTCGGTGGGCGCCAACCGATGCTGACAAATCACACAGGCGCGTGGTTTGACAACCTCTTTCACATGCCGTAACAGGCTAATCATCCAAGTTTTCGCCAATTTCTTCTATGCAAAGTCGAACCAATCGCATGTCAAAACCCCGCCCCAAAGCATACTTCATGAGCTTCATTGAGCGTTCATAGTCGTTGCGACCCTTTATCGTTGGCCACTTATGTTGAATGAGAGGGCGGAGTTTTTCTAAATACATCTCGTCGGGAATCTCCTCAAAGAAGGGGTCGGAAAGGCTTCGCGGAATGCCTTTTAGATAAAGCGCCTGCTCCACTTTTCGCCGTCCCCAGCCATTAAATTCTATCTTGTCTTTGATAAAAGCCTCACAAAAGCGGGCATCATCTACAAAGTGATGGGTTGTGAGATAGGCCATGATACGCGCTTGCGCCTCATCATCAATCTCCCATTTCCGAAGTTTTTCGAGCATCTCTTGTGTGCAATGTTCTCCTTTTGCACATAGCGTTGCCAATCTATTTTGAGCTTGTTGTTCTGTCATAAGAAGAAAATAAAGCCTCACCCCCACCCCCTCTCCAAGGAGAGGGGAGCCGCTGAATGAGGCTACTTGTATTTTGTTTATGAATAATTATTTATATGTTGTTACGTAATAAGATTGAAAAGAGCCTTTCTGTGCATCCTTTTCTCAAGCTCAAACTCCCTCCCTTGGGGAGGGTCGGGGTGGGTATCAGTCTTTTCGGGCTATCACTACCCTCTCCTTTCCATATTGGTCGGTCTTCACTTCCACCTGTTTATAGCCCTTGCTTTCCAGCATTTCGCACATTTCTTTGGCAAAAAGAGGATTGATTTCAAACGCCAAAAGACCATGCGGATTGAGGTGAGTTGTGCCATAATCTGCAATGGCACGATAGAACAACAGCGGGTCGTTGTCGGGCACGAAAAGGGCCGTGTGAGGCTCATGTGCCAAGACCTGTTCGGTCATGTCCTTGCGCTCACGGTCACAAACATACGGAGGATTGGACACGATGATATCAAACGGCGTGGCCGCGAGTGCTGCTTCGTCGAGCGAAAGCACGTCATGCCACTCAAAATTCACCTGAGCTTGCAGGCGATGTGCATTCTCTCGCGCCGTGAGCAAAGCCTCGCCACTGATATCCCAGGCTGAAACACTGCTGTTCCAAAGGTCGAGTGCGAGGGTGACGGCAATACATCCACTGCCTGTTCCAATGTCTAACACACGCAGGGGCACGGGAGGTTGCAACGCACAATAAGGTTGGTTATATGCCGAAAGAATTGTTTCGCAGAGCACTTCTGTTTCAGGTCGTGGGATAAGTACATGGGGATTGACCACGTAATCACGCCCAAAGAAGCGTGCCGTTCCCGTGACATATTGCACCGGAATGCCTGCTTCCAACTGCTGAAGTGACGTTTCCAAACGCTGTTGTTCGGCAGTAGTGAGGTTGTCAAGACCGCCAGCATAGAGGTCGGTCAGCGTCAGTTGAAACAATTCTTCCACGAGCGTTCTGACAACAGCTTTGGCTTCTCGCTCATCATAATGAGGCAACAAACGCTGCCATAAGTCACTATAAGTCATTGATTTCATTAAGCTTTTGAATAAAATTCATGCGTGCCTGTCTCACCTCTTCTTTCGCCTTGTCGTCAAACATCGCATTAAGGTCGAGATAATTATTCTTATGTCGGTCGGCCGAAGCATTATCCAAGAGTTCTACAATGTGGCCCATGCGCAGATGATCTAAGCTTAGTGCCGGCTGATAACGCTCGTCTTCATCCTTAGAAGCGGCTACCACCGTAACGAGTTTCACACGTTCCAACCGCATCAAAGCATCGCTAATAAGGCGCACAGGGACTCCCGTGAGCTGCTTTAAAGCCAAGACTGTCAGTGCAGGTTGGCCCTCGCTGAATCGCTTGGTGATATGTTTCATCACGAGCAAAGCAATCTTTCGTCGGTTGGCCTCACTGATATCGTGTGGACTTATCATGTATTCGTAGTAGTCAAAATACTGGTTCATGTAACACAATTCGGCACAAAACAGGCAGATATACCACGATATTTGCATCCATAACATGAATAGAGGCAGCGCGGCAAGTGACCCATATACCGCGTTATATCCAGAGAGAAAGAGTTGTCCATGCACGTAACCCCACTGCACAAGAAGCATGGCAATAGCGGCCAAGATGGCTGGACCGACAACGGCAGTGAACTTCACTCGCGTGTTGGGCATCACCATAAAGAGTGCCACAAAGATAAGCATCAGCACAACAAACGGCAGTAAGCTCACCACAACACGGGCGATTGGACCCAGAAGAAAGAAGGTTTGCAGGTGCTCAGTAGTAGTGTTTGCAATGATACTTACGCCTGACATGACGATGATAATCACGGGTACAAGGAACATCATTGCAAGGTTATCAGAGAGGAATCTGCCGATAGATCGCTTCGTGTTTACTTGCCAAATGATGTTGAAAACGCTTTCAACGTTATAGATAAGACTTAGTACACTGTAGAGCATAAATAGCAAACCAATGCCTATAAACAAGCCTGTTTGCGCGTGCTGTAAATAGGAATCAGCCAAGGCAATGATAGAGTTGGCGGCCTCGGGCTGGCTACCTAACGATGTGCGCAGCCACGTTTCGATGTATTGAGAGAGGCCAAAGCCGCGACCAATCGCAAAGATAAGGGCGAAGATGGGCACGATAGCGAGAATCGTACTGAATGAAAGTTGGGTGGCATAGTCCACATGTCCGCGCTCAATAAATAGCTTGACAGCCATATAAATCTTGCGAATGACATTCATTCCGATGCGTTTCCATCGGCTATTTTCATGGTCATCCTGTCGCCAGGTGCCAAAAACCATGAAATATTTGAGTTTAGATCGTTTATTCATGCAGTTGCAAATTTAAGGAAATAAAGTTAGGTTTGCAATGAAATGGGATTCAAATTTTTCGTTCTTCTGCCTCAACATCACTGCTGAAACCATGCGATGCTGCCCACGTAGGCATGCTTTTGGCGCACTATTCCCCTTGCTTTTTCATGTTGCGAGGGTGGTGGTTGAGAATCTCTTCGCGCAAGGTGGTCGTGTCGATATGCGTATAGATTTCGGTTGTTCCAATGTGTTCATGACCGAGCATCGCCTGAATGGCACGCAGGTCTGCCCCACCCTGCAACAACGCCGTAGCGAAACTATGGCGCAAGGTGTGGGGAGAAATGGTTTTCTTGATGCCAGCTTCCTCAGCCTGTCGCTTGATCATGATGAGTATCATCGTGCGAGTGAGGTGATGACCACGGCGATTGAGGAACACAAAGTCTTCCTCTCCGGGTTTGATATCAAGGTGAACGCGGTCAGCAAACCATAGGCGTAACTCTTTGATGGCACGTGGAGAAATGGGCACAAGTCGCTCTTTCGACCCCTTACCGAGCACGCGAATGAAGCCATCATCAAGGTAAAGTTCGGAGAGTTTCAGGTGGACCAGTTCGCTCACACGCAGCCCGCAAGAGAACAACACCTCAATAATTGTGCGGTTGCGCTGGCCTTCTGGTTTGCTGAGGTCTATGCTTTCTTCCAAGCGGTCGACCTCTTCGGTGGACAGCACCTCGGGTAAATGTTGGCCCAAGACCGGCGATTCGAGCAATTCAGTAGGGTCATTGTCGATATAACCATCCAATAACAGGAAGCGAAAGAACGAGCGAATGCCACTCAATATGCGTGACTGCGAGCGCGGACCGATATGAAACTCGTGCAGAGAAGCGGCAAAATGCTGCAAGTCTTCAAGCTGAAGACGCAGTAAATCGCGTTCTTCACGCTTGCAATAATCAATGAGCCATGCGATGTCATGACTGTAGGCATCGAGCGTATTGGGCGAATAATTGCGCTCTAACTTTAGATAACGCAGATAGGCCTTTAAGATATTGGCACTGCTTTTCTTGTCGGTTTCCATTTATTTTATTATTTTTGCTGCTGCAGCCTTTGTCCAACAATGAAGCGTTATGACTGCATGTCTGTCACCATTGCTGCAAAGATAAACAAAAAAACCGAATATATGAAGATACAAATCATCAATGGTCCCAATCTAAACTTATTGGGAACACGCGAGCCCGGCATCTATGGCAGCAGCTCGTTTGAGGCTTTCCTGCCGAAACTTCAAGCGCAGTTTCCCGATGTTGAGCTGCATTATTTCCAGAGTAATGTAGAGGGTGAGCTCATCAATCAAATACAAGCGGTGGGCTTCGACGCTGATGGCATCGTGTTGAACGCCGGCGCCTACACCCACACGAGCATTGCCCTGCACGATTGTATCCGTGCAATTGCGTGTCCTGTTGTTGAGGTTCACATCAGCAATGTGTTCAAACGAGAGGATTTCCGCCATCATTCTTTCTTGAGTCCAGCCTGTCTTGGTGTCATCTGTGGCTTCGGTCTGCACGGCTATGCCATGGCCATTGATGCACTGATTGACCACCATTCAAACGCAAAATAGGGTATGAGCAGACACGGAGACGCTCAGGTTGACGCACTGCAACACGTGGAAGACCCTATCAACGACTATATTGCACAGCACATCGACGCAGAAGACGACTATCTTTATCGCCTTTATCGCGCCACAAACATCCACACCATACACGGTCGAATGGCCAGCGGACACATCCAAGGTAGGTTGTTAAAGATGCTCGTCACCATGATTCAGCCCCGCAATGTGCTTGAAGTGGGCACATTTAGTGGCTATAGTGCCCTCTGCTTAGCCGAGGGATTGCCGCCCGAAGGCAAGCTCTATACGTTTGAAATCAACGACGAAATGGAAGACTTTACGCGTCCATGGATAGCGCAATCTGCCGTGGCCGACAAGATTGTTTTCACCATTGGAGACGCTAATGTGCTGGCGCCGAGGCTCGGAATCATGTTTGATCTGGCCTTCATTGACGGCGATAAACGCACCTATATCGAGACTTATGAGATGACGATGCGCCTGCTTCGAACGGGCGGTTACATTCTTGCCGACAACACCTTGTGGGATGGTCATGTCATCGACCCAGCCTATGACCACGACCAACAAACGATAGGCATACGCGCATTCAACGACCATGTCAAGGCCGATTCACGTGTAGAAAAGGTTATTCTGCCGCTGCGCGATGGACTTTCTCTCATCCGAAAGATTAAAGATTAAATCCATTTTAAACCCAAACACTGATGGGAAGGAACAAATTTTCACAACAAGAGATTCACGAAATCGGTAGGTTGCTGCGATTAAAAAACGCGGGCAACCGACTGAAACAAAAGATGATACGACACGATTTGCGTGTAGACTATGAATTTAACATCTCTGATTTCAACGAACCCGGTAAGGCTTTTGGAGAAGAAGAACTGCAACAGGCTATTCAACGCGGTGCCATCCAAGTCCTCGACGACGCCACAATTGCGGCCATGAAGGCTAAACGGGCACGCGACAAGGCACGGGATGAGGCTGAAAAACAACAGGAAGCAAAGGCCGAAGGAGCCGTAGACTGGAAGGAAGCCATGAAAGAATGGGAGGCATGGCAACAGGAAGAGGACCGCAATGAGGGTGTATAAACGCGCTGATTGCAGTCTTTTTATGCCATCAACGCTATGACTTCACACGATAAAATGCCACGAATCAGCACATGATCTCACCGCCAATCTCTGCACAAGGCACGGCATTGGCGGTGAGCGCACTTAGATTTCTTTCGTAAAAAACTTAGATTTCTTTCGTAAAGCGCTCGGGAATCACGGGCATCGCACCGGCTTGTGTGCACACATAAGCACTCACATTGACGGCCAACTGATGAGCCTCTTCAAGGGTTTTCCCTGCGAGTAAGGCTGCACAGAACGACGCTGTGAAGCTATCTCCGGCCCCAACGGTGTCGGCAACCTCAACTTGTGGGGTCTCAATAAACGACTTAACAGCCGGTCCAAAGACATAGCTGCCATTGATACCACAGGTGACAATGAGCATCTTTAGATTGTATTTACCGAGTATCAGCCAGCATTTGTTTTCAATATCCAAGCCGGGATAGCCAAAGAGTCGACCGATGGTGATGAGTTCTTCGTCGTTGATTTTCAGAATATCACACGCTGCCACCGACTCACGAATAATGTCTTTGGTGTAGAAATTCTGTCGAAGATTGATGTCAAGCACCTTTAAGCAGTCTTTCGGAGTAGCCTTGAGAAACTGTTGAATGGTGTTGCGTGAAACACTGTTACGCTGTGCCAATGTGCCGAAACACACCACTTGCGCACGCTTTGCAGCGGCTTCAATCTCCTCATTAAAAGGAATATTGTCCCACGCCACATCCTGTTTGATGTCATAAGTGGGCACTCCCTCTTCGTCAAGTGTCACTTGTACGGTGCCCGTTGGCTCTGCAACAATCGGCATGATATAAGGAAGTTTGACGGCATCGAGTTCTTTTCGTGTCTGATCGCCAAGGATATCATTGCCCAACGCACTGATGGCTACGGCGTCATAACCAAACTGATGTACGTGATAAGCAAAGTTAACAGGGGCTCCTCCAAGCTTAGTGCCTTGAGGAAGGCAGTCCCATAACGACTCTCCGATACCCACAATCGTTCTTTTTTCCATAGGAATTTTGTTTTATAGTCCCCCAAACGCTTCCTCCTTCTGAATGAAAGAAGTAGGGTGGTGAGGCCTGTTGGTTAATAATTGTGTTTTATTTTATCTTCTCTGTTCGTGCATCATGCGGGCTGAACGCCCTTTTCTTGCACGCCGATGTGTTTCCTTTGATGCGCTCGTGGCTGTGCCCTTATCGGCTAAGTCTGCCCTTATGCCAAGCCCATAACAGGCCCATGACGCTTTATTTCAATTCATAAATCGTTACGCGCGCACCCTTACTGACCGTCAACTTATCGTAAGGCACCCTGGGAAACACCAGATTTGTCATCGCCATTCGACCGCTTGCATCGAAGGCTTCAACGCTGCATTTGTCGACGAAGAGACGCAATTGCGTGAGCTTTCCGTGTGTCGGTGCGATGGTAATGGCCTTAAAATGGTTGCTGAAATCAGTGATTCCGCTCGCCGTTCTGTCCATGCTGAACGTGTGATCTTTGGGCTGATAGGTCATCACCACCTGCTCGTGGTGGGCATTGCTGAGGGTAATCGTGGTGGGTTGTGCCTGCGAACGAAGGTCGATGAGTATCTCACAAGCTGCTGTGGGATGGCTCACCTTATCACCACGCAAGGCCAACAGCTCTCTTGAAGGCGTGACACTGACGTAGGTTTCGCCCTGATCGACAAACAAACCGAGGTCGCGTGGCACGCTGTTGGCACTGCGAAACTGCTGTGTCGGCACCTGATTGCCATACTGCCAATTGCTCATCCATGCCAAGGCCACACGCCGATTGTCGGGTGCATTGTCAAAGGTCACGGTGGCATAATGGTCTTTTCCATAGTCCATCCATTTCGTTACCTTGGGCTGACTCTCACAAACAAACTTATGACCATCAAAAGATCCCACGAAGTATTGCGTCGCACTGCCTCCAAAAGGGCCTCCGGGATTGATGTTACAAAGCAGCAACCACTTCGCCTCTTTCGTGCCTTCGACAGGTAGTTTCATAAGATCGGGGCACTCCCAAACGCCATCATGGTTGCCATATTCACGTCCAAACGCACTCTCAAAGGTCCAGTTTTTCAAGTCCTTTGAACTGTAAATGTTCATCTGTTGGCCTGCAGCGAGGATAAGATTCCAGGCATTGAGGTCTGCATTCCAAAACACTTTAGGGTCTCGAAAATCGGTAATTCTATCGGTCAATATAGGGTTCCCGGCATATTTTGTGAAGCGCTTTCCGTTGTCAAGACTATAAGCTAAGCTCTGCACCTGACTTGTTCCAGCCGATGTATAGAAGGCAACAACGGCGTCTTTTCCCATGCCGGCACTATTGGTTTTGTCTACAACTGCCGACCCACTAAAGATAGTTCCCAACCCATCGGGACGGATAGGACAACCTTCAAAGGTCCAATGCACGAGGTCTTTCGACGTGGAATGACCCCATGTCATGTTCTCCCATTGCGAGCCATAAGGGTTGTATTGGAAATAGAGATGCCACACGCCATCTTTATAAAACATGCCATTGGGGTCGTTCATCCAGCCCCAGAGTGGGGTGTGATGATAGAGAGGACGATATTTTTCGCGGTTTTTCGTGTCAAAATGTGCCACACTTTGCATGGCTTTCCAAGCCGTAAAGTCCTTGACATCGCCCGTAGAATGTCGCTCGTTATGAAACGTTACATCGAGCAACACAGGTTTATTTGTGTAGCGGCCCAGGTCCAACGGCACGCTATAATCAACGTGGTCGGCAGCTAACTTCACGTTGAGTGTCTCAACAACCTCATTGTCTACAATCACTTTTAGCGCCGCCTGGGCTTCATCTTCCTCAATAGGGAGCAGCAGATAGCGTTGCTCTGGGGTGAGACTTACTAACACATGATTGTCACTGAGCGCTGAGATTTTCATCGGCACTGACTGAGAAAATGCTTGAGTTATCATCATCCAGCAAATTAATAAACATAACATTCGGGGATGACGAAACTGCCTTCGCACCCACGTTAACTTCATTTTAGCGTGTACTTGCATATTATTTCTTGCTTAAGTTACTCTTTTCTGAAACCTCTCCATTGTGCTTTTCTGCATCAACGAGCGCCACAAAAGAGTAGGGGAGAAGGCAAACGGAAGACTGCCATGGGGCATCACAAGACCGCATAAGACCGAAACACGCACACAACTCATGAGAACATGGATTGCACGCCCACCTGAATACTCTCTGCAACTGTCGTTGTTAAGCGTGCTCCTGTCGGTGTCTGACACGCTGATTGCTTTCGGGGAGGCGTCTGAAGAACAGCCAACAGGAACACAAATAGAGTTGGTTCAAAGATAGAAAAGAATCGATGAAAGTCCAAACAAAACCTCATTTATTTTTTCTTTTTCATCAAACATCTTCGTTTTGTCCTCGTTCTTGTTTCTTTTTTCCGCTTTCATGCCATGCCTCAGTCAGCCAAACTGCCCACAGAACTCATCGAAACAGAAAGATGAACCCATCGAAACGAAAAGAAGACAGAGCAATCATCACGATCACTCTGCCCCTGTTTCAAAACAAAAAAATATAACCTTTAACATGACCAAACATTCTTTTCTCGTCGCATGCTTGTAGGACTTACCGAGCCACAACTATGGCTCATGCGCCACAACTCGCGCCCTTTGCAGCCTAATTATCCAACACCTTCGTGCTGTTTTCTTTCCGAGCTTGGCGCGATAAGCCTTCCGAATCAGGAGAAGCGATGGCGCCCAACAGGGCAGTGGCTAACGCGATAATGATTTTAATGACTAATTTCCATTGATTACTTCTTATTTTATCCATGATGTTTTTTGTGTGTTAATGTGATTTGTAGCGATTGTTTTACTCTATTTTCAGTGTTGTCTGCGGCATAAAACCATAGCATTGGAGGCGCAATCATCTGTTTTCCGTCTGTCCTTCCGCCTGCAAGAGCAGGGTGGGAGAGGGCAGAGGCTGTTGTCGGGTGACGGGATGAGGCCCCTATTTAGCAAGACTTCATGCCAGCAGACCGATGCACTCACGCGGCGTTAAGCCTGAGGCTGCGTCTTTTTCTTTTTCTCAATGGTATACTGAGTGCTTTCCTGCACCACCGCACCACTAAGCATGGGTTTGATCAACTTACGCGAATCACCGTCCTTATGCGACTCAGGCATGAAGATGACACGCATGTTTTTGACGTGCTTCAAGGGGTTAAAGCCCTTGGCAGTCTCGGCACCTTTCGTGCTGATTCCAATCTTAAACGTGCCAAAACCATCGAGTTTCACACGCTTAGAGTCCTGAATCTGCATCGTCATCACCTCGACAAGTTCGGTCAAAACGGCCTTCACGTCGCTCTTCTTCATAGAGCAGTTGCGCTCGATGATAGCCGAAATGTCGTCAAGGTTGGCTGTACCATTGTGGATAGCACGTGCATAATACTTGCCGAAACCAGCGTTTTTCTTGTTGTTGTTCTTGTAAATCTTGTAAATAACTGCCATAATTGTTACCCTTTCTTTGGTTTAGTTTGTTAATAATTTTACGATAGTTTTTCCGTACGGAATATTGCGAAACGTTTGCTTTCAAATGGATAGTTCCTTCGCCTTGTGTCGGTTGCGGCTGCTATCTCTGCAATAACTCACATGGAGCCACATACAACCATTGTTCATGACGTGCTCAAAGAGCAGCTGATCGAAGTCCAACACATGCTTGATATAACGAAAATAGCGCCGTCCCATCTCCTCATTGGAGACATGAATATCGGCGGCTTCGCCCTTGAGATGCTGCGAGTGAGGCTCTCCGAAAAGTGCCTCGTTAACGGCTTTTGAGCGATAAGCACTCGTCACGATAATGCGACCGAAACGCTCACGCAAGGGTTCGAGCACATGAGTGCAAAGCGCCTGAAGATTTGCTTCGGCTTCAGCGTCGGGTGTATTGTCTAAACCGAGCCTTATCGCCGTGGCCGATCGTTGCATCTCTTGTTTTGAGAAATGAGGCGAATACATTTCTATGGGTTCATTTTTCATCTTTTTCGAAGTTTTGAGGTTAAAGAAAATGGTTATCCTGAACACGTTGCAAAGATACAAAATTAAGACCCCCTTTGTCAAGTTTTATGTGATACAAAAAAGTGATACATGATGAAAATCGTCAAGATTTAATCTCCGTTAACCATGATAGCGCTATGAGTGAAGAAATACTTCCATATTAATCACTAACTTTGTAGCCGCAAATCACCTGGTAATTAGGGGCAAAACACAGCGTAACCCCATAGAAAAACTAACGAATGTAGCCTGAGACGGACAGCGTAATTAAATGGAAATCAAGTTGTTATCCTCTCACTGCATCAAGAAAAAAACAGTAAAATGAACGAAAAAGAATGTATGTTTGAAACCATGAAGAGCGAGATTCTTGCAATTCTTGCCCTCCCGCCATCGGCAGGTTACACCTGGAAAGGCACAACGACCGACCTGCTTGAAGTGATCAATGCCGTAGTCATGCGCTATGAACTCATTGACGACATGGGCCAATGTTACACCTTCGGCCGACTGACCCACGACATTTGTCTGCGTCTTAACCGCCGTGAGCCTCACAATCCGCGTGCATATCTGGCCAAAGCGCGCCTAAGAAAGAACCTTCGTCGACCTCCACTCATGTTGCGTTATGAAGCTGCTTTACACCACACGGCAAGTCCATTATTCAACCAAATTGTCAAGAAATAGTTTTGTTTATCGGGTATTATCGACGAAATATCCGCAAAATCGTCAAATTTGTCCGCAAAATGTGTAACGCAACTCATAGGGGATTTCGTAACTTTGCAGCAGAATCAAGAACATCAACGGCGGCAACGCTTGAAAAAACAAGATTCTATAGGCCTTGCCTTTACAGGGCATCAGTATTCCAAGACATAATAAAGGGTAACGACAGAAAACAAAACATAAGGGTTAATGAAAGGAGAGACCCAACTGGATGTGATATCCGGTAATTAGTCTATCTCTGTAGTTATTAGCATTTGATTTAGCAAGTAAAAAGACATTCAGGTTAGACTAGCCCCCTCGCATATGTGAGGGGGTAACTTTTTTAAACAGCCTTCATGACAGCTTTCCACAAATTTCATGCCATAGGCACTATGCTTTCGATAAATTTTTGCAGCCATTTCATGGGATCAAGGCACACAAAAGTCTCGACAAAGCCACTCCCCACTGGCGGAATCATAAAACTATCGGCTGCGGCGATGCAAGCAAGTGAGCTGCCAAGAAAAATCATTTGTTGCCAGCAGCGCATTGTTTTGGTGGCGGAAACGCAAACGAGTCATCTACCAAAGAAAACATCTTTTGCCAGCAGCGCATTGTTTCGGTGGCGGCAACGCAAACGAGTCATCTGCCAAAGAAAAACATCTTTTGCCAGCAGCGCTTTGTTTCGGCGGCGGCAACGCAAGCAAGTGAGCCTCTAAAGGATTTAAAAACATGCGACCTAAACAAAGCATCGACGACGACGAAAACGCTACTACGTGAAATTATTTAATTGTAAATAAAAATACGACGACGACGAAACACTTCGGCATTGCAGTCTTTTTCTTTTTCGACGTCTTTTTCTTTATCTTGTTCTTGTTATTGTTCTTAAGGAGCGCTAACGTCTTGATACTCAATGGTCTCATTTGTTAATTCCTGTAAAAATAATATTTTTTGGAGAAAAATAAAATTAAAAAACTCTTAAGATTTATTTATTTCACCTCGTTTTTTGCTTCATTTTTCGCCACGTTTGTTTATCTTTTTCATCGTTTTTCACCTCATTTTCCTCCCCATTCTGCACGTTCTCATCCCCCAAAATGACAATATAGGAGGCTTAAAATAACATCATGTAAACACTACACAAATAGGAGACATCAAGACACCTTGGCGATTTATTACTGCCGACCACTTGGAAGAAAGAAGAAAAGAGGCATATTATAGCACTAAAAAATAGTCACATTATGCACCTTTTCCCTTATTTATCAGTTATAATCTGTATGGAATCATACTTTGGTAAACTCTCTTTATAGCGAAATCAATGTTACATTATATCTTTAATCGTTCTATTTCTGCCCTGATTTCATCTATAACCTCTTTATTAGCAATATCACCATCTAAGCTCAATACAATGAAAACTTTTCCACTATACTGCGCTTTGAAAGCTTCAAAATTAGCTTTCATCCGTTCAGATACAGAGTAATTCCCAAAATTTGACTGTATAGTTACAGGCTTTATTTGTAGCCCAAACGCTTTGTTTTCAGTAACATAACCTAAATAATCTATGTCTCCGGCATGATCAAGTGTTTCAGAACTTTCTTCAAAATGAATTTCAGGGAATCGCTTAGAGAGTTCATCGTTGACCACAGACTTCTCTCTCAGATAACCATCATAAGTGCGATTGATGGTCAAATTATAGATATAGTCAATGCAATCCTCTCTACGTAGGTTGCGAAAAGCTTCTTCCCACTCGGGGATTACTACTTCTACTATCTTTGCATAGAGCCTTTCTCCGAGCTCTTGTAGGCTTTCACGCGTAATCTTAAAATTAGTTTTACCAGCCGTTTTCGCATGTTCGAAATACCATTTCTCCCATTGTTCGATAGTTCTTGGCTGACATTCTCGGATGAGAGCCATCACTGCACCTACCTTATTGGGTCGTGATAGCTGATAAGTCTGCGTTGCATAGTTTAAGACTCGCTCCTTTTTACCGAAATCTAAGGAGTATCTTTTGATTTCTTTTCGTGTCATTTTATGATAAAATTAAGTTTATTATTAAGGGTATTATATTTAGAATACGATCACATCTGCAACATTCATTTCGTATTTATGAGTTTTAAGAACTTCGTTTTATACTTAAAATCTAATGCACAATCAACCAAAGCCAAACCTTCTTTCAGTAGATGTGCGTTAACAAAGCTTTTATTTTCAAGATAAAGATAAGCCATGAGATGATTGTCTTTATCGTGTTTCATCTCATCATGCCTTAGAAAAACTTTCTTTCCAAGTATTGTTCGATCTAAATATTCGGTAGCTTTTCCATTAATAACAGGACTTTGTTTGATACCAATTAAACGGACTATTAAGTCATTGTTGAGCCGAACTAACTCGGGACTAAGAATCTCTTTCACGATGAAGTATTCTTCTCGCTTACCTGTACTGTCTTTGTCTATCTTCGAACCGTATTGGATTTTCTTCACATCCACCTTCTTATCCAACCGATGAGTGTCTACAAATCGATAAGGAAGTGCTTTGATGCGCTGATCAAAATCAATCTTTAAATCAGCCTGTTTAAGAATATTTGTCTCTACTTTCATAAAGACATCATCTGTTCCTATTCGTTCTTTAATCAGTGGAATAAAGTCTGGATTGATTTCATAACCTACAGAGTTTCGACCAAGATTCCTCGCAGCAAGCGCTGTTGTACCACTTCCCATAAACGGATCTAAGACAGTTTCACCTGGAAATGAAAACATTTTGATTAGCCGATGAGGCAACTCTTCAGGAAACATCGCTAAATGTTTATCTTGTTTTGCACCAGGGAATGTCCAATGTCCATTGAAATAAGTATTCCATTCCTTATTTGTCATGATAGCATTGGTCTTCTGTTCCGCAGTAGGCTTAGGCGCATTGCCTTGTTTCTTGAATAATAATATATACTCAAAGTCTAACTTCACAATTCCGTTTCGCGGATAAGGATAGCTGCCCATAATATTTGCACCGCCAGAAGTATTCATTGTCGTGACTTTCTGCCATATAATCTGTCCCATAAAATCAAAGCCGATAGTTTCACAAAACTTAATAATCTCAGTGTGAATCGGTATGATTTTATAGCGTCCATAATAGGTTGAGCGCGCAAACTGGTCTCCTATATTAATACAAAGACGGCATCCTTTGTGTAAAACTCTTAAACATTCCTGCCATGTCAGATTAAGATGATTGATATAGGTCTCGTAATCATCATGAAAACCAATTTGATTTTCTGTCCCATAATCTTTCAATTGCCAATAAGGTGGAGAAGTAACCACCAAATGAACACTCTCATCTGAGAGTTCACTCATTTGTCTACTATCGCCATTTATGACAAGATGTTTTGTTGAATCACACATTATTTCAGAGGTATTTTTATAATTGCAAAGTTACAATTTCTTTTTTGAAATCCAATGATTACTCACATTCTTGTGAATATTGTGTTTAATTTCGTAGTTGAAACAAAAAAGAAAAACTTACACCTTACATACATATCCAAAGAGATATACACTTTTATTAGCACACAGTTCTACATCCTATAACTTTGAAATAACAGAACTTCACTCTCCCATTACACTGAAATCAGGAGAGAAAGAGGCACAATTTATGCAGTCATTCGCCCCTCCTCACCCACCAAAATAAGGGAGAAAAGAGAATGGGGAAAACGGATTGAGCAGCAGAGGGTTGGGGGGTTGCGGTGAGAAAGAATTGAAAGGAGAGAGAAAAAGCACAGAAGACACGGCCGAAGGAGACATGAACCATGCACGCACGAAAAGAAATTGGTTGAACGATCAGCTGCCTGACCGCCAGAAGGAGACTTGAACCATGCACGCGCGAAAAGCGAACAATAAGGAAAAAAGGATGCGAAAAAGCCACGATTTATTTTGTGTTTTACTTTGTATTGTCTGTGATAATCTTTATCTTTGCAGAAAGTAAATTCATCATGGCAAATCAATCTCAGTGGCAAGAGGATTATTGGTTGCCGCTGTTGCAACTGTATCTCAGGAAACCCGTGGGCATTAAACCTGCTTACTCACGGCCAATGGTGTTGCTTGCCCTTGAACTTAACATTCCACCGAAACAGCTTTCAGAACAGATGGTGACGCTCGACAAACGCGAATCGGCCTCACTTCAGCAGTTGTGGAAACGTTTTGCCACACACCAAAAACAGCTTTCACACGAGGTGCAAACCATGCGAGAGATGCGTGGTTTCAATCATCCCGAACAATTTTATGAGGGCGTCAGTAAGGCCGAGACATGGCAAACAGACTTCCGACCGCTTGAGGTTGACAGCACGCTGACCCCACTTCATCTCATCATTATCCTTGATCTTTATTTTCGGCTGACGCCAATCACAATGGTGAGTGACACGCCCGAAATCAAGGAGTTGGCCTCGTTGCTGGCCCTCAAGCCTGAGAAGGTGGCCGAAGTGATGTGTGTGTTTCAGCTGTGCGACCCCTATTTGAATCGTATGGCCTTTGAGGTGAGCAACCTTTTTGCCGCTTGTCACGATGTGTGGCAACGCTATGGCAACCTCGAACCCAATGTGTTGGCGCGTGAAGCAGCCTTGATGAAAGAATATTTTAAGACAGCATGGCACAAAAACTAATACAAACTCAGGAACAGAAGCTCACACAGCAGATGAAACTCTCACAGCAACAGATGCTACAAGTGCATTTGTTGGAGATGCCATTGACCGAACTTGAAGAGAACATCAATGCTGAACTCGACGATAATCCCGCCCTCGAAAAAGACGATTCTGCCATGGGATTGACCGACAATGAGGGGGAGGATGGATATTCGGAAAACGAAGATGGCGACGACTTTGACACCATAAACGAGAGAGAAGAGCGTCAGGATGCGCTGGATGCTGCCTTGGAAAATATTGAGAAAGACGACATTATGCCGCAAACTCCCTATGCAAACAATCACGATAATGCCGACTATGAAGAGACGGTTTATGGTGACACAACCTCGTTTTATGACAAGCTGAAGGAGCAAATGGACATGCTCACACTGACTGAAAAGGAGTATGCTGTGATGGAATATCTCATTGGAAGTCTTGACGATGACGGCCTCTTGCGCAAAGATTTGAATACCATCAGCGACGAATTGGCTATCTATCATAACATTGATGTGAGCGAAGCGGAGATTGAACACGTGCTCAAGATGCTGCAAAACATGGACCCTGCCGGCATTGGTGCACGCTCGCTGCAAGAGTGTTTGTTGTTGCAGGTGGAACGAATGCGCGAAGAAGGCACGCAAAACACCCGTCTTTTAGATGCTATGGAGCGTGTGTTCAAAGAGTGTTTTGATGCTTTTACAAAGAAACATTGGGACAAAATAAAACAGCAACTCGGTCTTAGTGACCTCCAGGTAGAGACACTTCAGCGCGAGATTCGCAAACTAAATCCGAAGCCCGGCGCCTCACTTGGCGAGACAGAAGGCCGAAACATGCAGCAGATTACGCCTGACTTTATTGTCGATACGGCCGACGATGGCACGATAACCTTTAGTCTTAATCAAGGACATATCCCCGATTTGAAGGTTTCTCCATCGTTTACGGAGATGATAGATGCCTATCGCAACAACAAGGAAGGCATGAGTAGGCAGACCAAAGAGGCGCTGCTCTACGTTAAAGAAAAGGTGGCTAAGGCCCAAGGATTCATCGAAGCAGTGAAACAACGCCGTCAAACGCTCATCCTAACGATGCAGGCTATCATCGCATGGCAAAAGAAATTCTTTCAAGACGGAGATGAAAGTGATCTGCGACCCATGATATTAAAGGACATCGCCGACAAGACTGGGCTCGACATTTCGACCATAAGCCGAGTGAGTAATGTGAAATATGCCCAGACAAAATGGGGTACCTTTCCTCTTCGTTTCTTCTTCACCGACGCATATACTACGGATGAAGGTGAGGAGATGTCTACGCGAAAGATTAAAATTGCGCTGAAAAACGTCATCGAAAAAGAAGATAAACGCAAGCCACTCAGCGACGAAGCACTGACCAAACTCATGAAAGAAAAGGGATTTCCGATTGCCCGGCGCACGATAGCCAAATACAGAGAGCAACTCAATATCCCTGTGGCGAGGTTGAGAAAGGCGTAGAACAAGTAAAAAACAACAATGATATAAAGATGCACACTCCCTCATTTTAAGAAAGAGAAAGACTCACACGAGTTTGCACTCCCTCTCTTAGTAAGGGCTGAAGTAGGCTTATTCTTATGAACGAAAAAAACATTATATGGACAGCACGCATATTTAGTTTGGTCTTTAGTCCATTCTATCTCCCCATTGTGGGCCTTGCTTCGCTGTTTCTTTTCAGTTATCTGAGCCTCATACCATTAGGATATAAGCTCACGGTATTGGGCCTTGTCTACGTGTTTACCATCCTTATGCCCACCTATCTGATTCGACTCTATCGACACTATCAAGGTTGGCGCCCCTTCGATTTCATCGTTCGAGAGCGTCGCATGGTGCCCTATGTCATCTCGATTGTGTGCTATTCGGTGTGCTACTACCTCATGAGTATAGCTCATATCCCTCATTTCATGGGCAGCATCCTTGTGGCAGCGGTACTGATACAGGTGGTTTGTGCGCTGATTAATGTGTGGTGGAAGGTCTCTATGCACGAAACGGCTATCGGAGGCGTATCGGGTGCCCTGTTAGCCTTTGCCATTATCTTCACGTTTAACCCTATATGGTGGTTCTGTCTCGTGATGCTCATCTCGGGAATCGTGGGTTCCAGTCGCATGATATTGCGCCAACACTCGCTCTCTCAGATTGTAGCGGGGTGGTTTCTTGGCTTTATTCTTGCCTATCTTACCATTGCCTATGTGTGACATCAATCCTTGTTTGAAACATTAAATACTTAAAAATATACAGTTATGACACCAATTATCAGTATTATTATGGGTAGCACAAGCGACTTACCCGTAATGGAAAAGGCCTGCAAATGGCTCAATGACAATGAAATTCCATTTGAAGTGAACGCGCTTTCTGCCCATCGCACCCCCGAGGCTGTAGAGACTTTTGCCCGCAATGCCAAACAAAGAGGCATCAAAGTGATTATCGCTGCCGCAGGAATGGCTGCCGCCTTACCTGGCGTAATCGCTGCCTCAACACCACTGCCAGTGATTGGTGTGCCCATCAAAGGCATGCTCGATGGTCTTGATGCCATGCTTTCTATCATCCAGATGCCACCCGGAATCCCTGTGGCTACAGTTGGAGTGAACGCTGCTCAGAATGCCGCTATCCTCGCAACTGAAATGATTGCCCTCTCTGATGAAGCCATTGCAGCAAAGGTTGACGCCTGGAAAGCTGGACTCGGAAAGAAGATTGAGAAGGCAAACGAAGATCTGAAAGAGGTAAAATACGAGTATAAGTGTAATTAAATACCCAGCCCCGACCCCTCCACAAGGGAGGGGAGAGGTTAAAGGTAGGCTTTTGTTGGACTTCTTATCATTATGAATATCGATTTATTTCAATACAAACGGCGTGAGACTTCGACTGTACATATCGGCGCAATAGACATGGGAAGTGACTTCCCTGTGCGTGTACAGAGCATGACAACTACAAATACTAACGACACGGAAGCATGCGTTCGGCAGACAGAAGAGATTATCAAGGCAGGCGGAGAATTAGTGCGTTTGACGACACAAGGAAAGCGAGAAGCTGAAAATCTCAAAAACATCAATGCCCAACTGCGCTCAGAAGGCTATACCACTCCCCTCGTTGCCGACGTACATTTCAATCCAAATGTGGCCGATGTCGCTGCACTCTACGCTGAGAAAGTACGCATAAACCCCGGTAACTACGTTGATCCTGCACGCAAATTTATCAAGCAAGAATACACTGATGAGGAGTATGCGGCAGAGTTAAAGAAGATAGAAGACCGCCTCATTCCGTTCTTAAACATCTGTAAAGCCAATCACACAGCCATACGCATTGGTGTCAATCACGGCAGTCTGAGCGACAGAATACGCAACCGTTACGGCGATACGCCCGAAGGAATTGTAGAGAGTTGCATGGAGTTTCTACGTGTATGTAAACGCGAAAACTTTACAGATGTGGTCATCTCTATTAAGTCTTCAAACACTGTAGTCATGGTGCGCTCGGTGCGATTACTTGTTCATCAGATGGATAAAGAGGGCATGAACTATCCGCTTCACCTTGGAGTTACCGAGGCAGGAGAGGGCGAAGACGGACGCATTAAGAGTGCCGTGGGCATTGGAGCACTGCTATCTGACGGCATCGGAGACACCATTCGTGTGAGTCTGAGCGAAGAACCGGCTGCCGAAATTCCTGTTGCCCGCCACTTGGTTGACTACATATGCCAGCGCGAAGGCCATCTGATTGTGCCGGGAACACAAGCAAAAGCCTTTAACTGGTTGCGCCCGGAACGTCGCTTTACGCGTGCCGTTGCAGGTATAGGAGGCAGCAACACCCCGATAGTGATAGCCTCGGCACTCAGCGGAAACGAGCAAGAGGCCGACTTCATCTATGCCGGTCAGGAGATTAAAGACCGCAAGGAAGGACAAAAATACATTGTCGACTACAACCAGTTTATGTCTCTCGACGACAAAACAGGCGTCTATCCCATCTTCCCTGTGACGGCCATTCCGTTCATAGCCATGGTAAAAGCCGATGTGAAATTCCTCGTTTTGCAGTTTGGTGCACCGACAGAAGAGTATCTCACTTGCCTCAAATTGCATCCTGAAATCGTAGTCGTTAGCATGAGTAATCACCCAAATCGCTTGGCCGAACAACGTGCTTTGGTGCACGAAATGTGGGAGAATGGTGCCTATAATCCTGTGGTCTTCGCTGAGATGTATCATCATTCCGCAGCCGAAAAAAGTGAGTTCCAACTCGAATCGGCGGCAGACATGGGCGCATTGATGATTGATGGACTGACCGATGGACTATGGCTCATGAACGAAGGGGATATTCCGCAAAGTGTCATCACCGACACGGCATTTGGCATTTTGCAGGCTGCTCGTCTTCGTACAAGCAAGACTGAATATATCAGTTGCCCGGGTTGCGGTCGCACGCTCTATGATCTTCGCGAAACGATTGCCCGCATCCGTGAAGCCACAAAAGGCATGAAGGGGCTTAAAATCGGCATCATGGGCTGCATAGTCAATGGTCCCGGTGAGATGGCTGATGCTGATTATGGTTATGTTGGCGCAGGAATCAACCATGTAAGTCTTTACAGAAAACAGGTTTGTGTGGAGAAAAATATCCCGCAGGAAGTGGCTGTTGAGCATCTGCTGGCACTGATTCGGAAAGATAGGGAGGGGGGAGTATAGTTGACAAGTAAACGAGTTGACGGGTTGACGAGTTATTTGTTTTGTTGATGAGTAAACGGGAAATAGTTGACAAGTAAACGAGTTGACGGGTTGACGAGTTATTTGTTTTGTTGATGAGTAAATGAGAAATAGTTGACAAGTAAACGGGTTGACGGGTTGACGAGTTATTTGTTCTATTGATGGATAAAAGAGGTGACGGGTTAACGAGTTACTTGATTGGTTGACGAGTAAACGAGTTGACGGGTTGACAAGTTATTTGTTTTATTGATGGATAAAAGAGGTGACGGGTTGACGAGTTATTTGTTTTATTGATGAGTAAAAGGGATGATGAGTTGATAAGTTATCCGAGGGATAATAATATATTGTTGGATAACGGAGGATATCGGATAGTTGTGGCGCAAATTAACGTAAAAGGATGAGTTTTTTCACCCTAAAGTAAAGGATAATGAAATAGTAAAAGACGATGAGTTTACGAGAAATATTGAATCATAGAAGGGCGGTTCGACATTTCGATCCAACCAAACCACTTGATAATGCGGTTGTAAGGGAGTGCATAGAACAGGCAACATTGGCGCCAACGTTATCATGTCACGGATAAAAAGGTGATGGAGGCGCTGACAACGGCTTGTTTCAATCAGCAAACGGCACGCACGGCGCAACAATTTGTTGTCTTTGTGACCCGACAAGACCTGTATAAGCAACATGCAAAAGCGGTACTTGCCGAGGGTATTGAGGAAATCAAGCGTAATAGTCCGGCTGAAAAACAGGAGAAACGCATTAAAAAACAAACGCTATACTATGCCAAACTCATCCCCTTTATCTATTCGCGGGGCCTTGGTTTGTGGGGCCTTGTGCGCAAAGTATTGGCTCAAGGTGTCGGTCTTTTCCGTCCGATGATGCGCCAAGTGAGTGAAAGCGACATGCGAGTTGTCGTGCACAAGAGTTGTGCTTTGGCTGCACAAACGTTTATGTTGGCTATGAGTGAGGCCGGATATGACACGTGTCCGCTCGAAGGTTTCGATAGTTTGTTGGTGAAAAAAGCCCTACATCTGCCCCATGATTGCGAAATAAACATGGTTCTTCCGTGTGGAATCCGTTTACCAGATGGCGTTAGAGGTGAGCGTTTCAGACTCCCATTTGAAGAACAATATCATCAGATTTAAACATTAGTTCTGCCAAATAATAACCCTTTATACGGCAGAACTAATTATCATCATGCCTTACAAATAATGCCTTACGCATAAAATTAGCTAACAATTATGCATTAACCAAGCTCATCATGATGCATTATGAATTATGCATTATGCATTAAAAATCACTTTCCTTTCAGCAGTTTTTTGATATCATTGAGCTTGTTGAGTGCTTCAACAGGCGTGAGATTATTCACATCAAGCTCAAGGATTTCATCGCGAATCTGGGCCAACAAGGGGTCATCGAGCTGGAAAAAGCTGAGTTCCATGCCATCTCTGTGCTCAGCAATCTTATTGGTATTAGGCTTACCTGCACGCCCTACACCCGAATTATCGGCCTCTAACTCCTTCAGAATAGTGTTGGCTCGCTTGACAATCGAACGTGGCATACCGGCTATTTCAGCCACATGTATACCGAAACTATGCTCACTTCCGCCCCGCATTAGCTTGCGAAGGAAGATCACTTTGCCGTCAACTTCCTTCACACTTACATTGTAATTCTTGATGCGAACGAAGTTCTTCTCCATCTCATTTAGCTCGTGATAGTGGGTTGCAAAGAGTGTTCTTGCACGGGCTTTTGCCTGTTCATGCAAGTATTCTACTATGGCCCAAGCGATACTTATGCCGTCATAAGTGCTCGTGCCTCGACCGAGTTCATCAAACAATACGAGGCTACGTGGTGACACATTATTTAGGATATTGGCGGCTTCTGTCATCTCAACCATGAACGTAGACTCGCCTAATGAGAGGTTATCGCTGGCCCCAACGCGCGTAAATATCTTATCAACGAGCCCAATACTTGCCCGCTCTGCCGGTACGAAACACCCCACTTGAGCCAATAAAACAATAAGGGCCGTTTGACGAAGCAACGCCGATTTACCAGCCATATTCGGTCCCGTGATCATCATTACCTGCTGCTTTTGCGTGTCAAGATATACGTCGTTAGGCACATAATGCTCGCCTATCGGCAACTGAGTTTCAATCACTGGGTGACGTCCTTGGCGTATATCGAGCACATCACTATCGTCAATTTGGGGCCTGATATAAGTGTTTTCTTCCGATATTTTAGCGAAGCTTAACAAGCAGTCCACACGTGCCAAAAGGGTGGCATTGATTTGAATTTGTGGGATAAAGTCTTGCATAGCTAACACCAATTCATTGAAAAGTCGGGCCTCTAATGCCATGATTTTCTCGTCGGCTCCAAGGATTTTCTCCTCATATTCTTTTAGTTCTGGGGTGATATATCGCTCTGCCTGAGCCAGTGTTTGCTTGCGAATCCATGTCTCAGGAACCTTATTTTTAAAAGTATTTCTCACCTCAAGATAATACCCAAAGACGTTATTAAAGCCCACCTTCAAACTTAAAATGCCCGTTGCTTCGGCCTCGTCCTCCTGGATTTTCAACAGATAATCCTTTCCGTTTCTACGCATTGTACGCAACTCATCGAGTTCTTTGTTGTAGCCATCTGCTATGACATCACCTTTCGCAACAAGCTGAGGTGGGTCGGGTTGTATTTCTTTTTCGATGCGTGTTTTTATGCTTTCACAAAGGTTTAGCTGTTCACCGACACGCTTCAATGCTTCATTTTCTGAATAAAGACAAGCCTCTTTAATCGGTCTTACCGCGTCGAGTGCGTTCTTGAGTTGCACGATTTCACGAGGCGAAACACGCCCAACGGCCACCTTAGAAATAATGCGTTCAAGGTCGCCCACACGATGAAGTTGCTCGTCAACAAGCTGTCTGAACGATGGCTTTTGAAAGAAATAATCTACTATATCAAGGCGTTCCTTGATGGGAGCAACGTCTTTTAATGGGAACACAAGCCATCGTCTGAGCATACGACCCCCCATAGCTGTGACCGTGCGATCAATGACATTGAGTAGCGAACTGCCGTCTTCCTGCATCGGAGCAATGAGTTCCAACGACTTGATTGTAAACCGATCTAAGCGCACATACTTATCTTCTTCGATGCGAGAAAGCGAAGTTATATGGTTGATTTGCGTGTGCTGAGTTAGTTCCAAATATTGAAGAATGGCGCCACCCGCAATGATTCCGTTCTTCATATGCTCTACACCAAAGCCTTTAAGCGACTTTGTGCCGAAGTGTTTCAATAGTTTTTGACGTGCATTCTGCTCGGAAAACACCCATTCATCCATTTCAAACACACAATGTTTTGAACCAAAATAGCGTTCAAAATCTTGCTTATGGTCGCGGTTATACAGCACTTCTTTCGGCGAAAAGTTGCCCAACAGCTTCTCAACATAGTCGTATGTGCCCTCACCTGTAAGGAATTCACCGGTCGAAATATCCAAAAAGCTGATGCCACAAGAGGCCTTTCCAAAGTGCACGGCAGCCAAGAAGTTGTTTTCTTTGTAGTTCAACACCGTGTCGGTCATGGCTACTCCCGGCGTAACGAGTTCGGTTATGCCTCGTTTCACCATCTTATCCATCTCGGTAAGCCCCTTCTTTCCCTTAATCTGCTCACGCTTTTTCTTCGGATCTTCCAATTGATCGCAGATGGCAACACGCTTTCCTGCACGAATGAGTTTCGGCAGATAGGTGTCTAAAGCATGATGAGGAAAGCCGGCCATCTCAACAGAATTTTCGGCCGAATTATTGCGTTTGGTCAGTGTGATGCCCAAGATTCCGGCAGCAATAACGGCATCTTCACCATAGGTTTCATAGAAATCGCCACAACGAAACAGCATCAACGCCTCGGGATGCTTTGCTTTCATCGAGAAAAACTGCTTCATCATAGGGGTCAAACCCTTGTCTTGTACTGCCATCTTTATTCTTTCTTTTCTATCAAAACCTTTAATTATACAAAGTTACAGAAATCTCATGAGACAAAGAAACCAATTAGGAAGCATTAACGTTAAGTTTGAAGAAAGGGGAGTAAAGAGGATACTTATTCGCTTCTTTCTGACATTCTAAGCAATAAAAACAAGCCTTCTTGAATCTTATTTTCTATTGTTTGATTTACAAATCAATGTTTCCTAATTTCAAAATTCATTGTCCTAATCTAATAAATAAAAAGAATCAACCCACTACCATGGCAAATTTCAGGCCCAAAGCATTAGCAATTTGCAAGAAGGTTGATAGTTGCATATCACTGTTACCACGCTCTATCTGCGAGATATATTCACGCTTTTTACCTATCATTTCTGCCAATTGTTGTTGGGTGAGTTTTTGCATTTTGCGCTGCGTTTTCAATAGTTCTGCATAGTAATATGCATTGGCACGTGCCTCAAAAGCCTTGCGCTCAGGACTATCTATTGGGCCATATTTCTCATTAAAATGCTCACTCGAAGTGTGCAATTGAGCCAATTTTTCTGCATCAAGTTTCTTCATATATCAATCCTCCAAATATTTTTCAATCAGTTTTTCAGCCTTCCTAACTTCTTTCTTATATTGCTTTTTATCTTTCTTAAGAAAGGAATTCAGAAACAAAACTTGTGAACAGTCAACAAAATTACTTGCATTTATTGCAAAGACTATCGTTCTATATTCATCACTACCCACTGAAATTCTTGCCTCATAAAACTCACTTCCTTCTATCTTTTTAATGAATTTACTATTCACAATACGCTGTGTTTTGATGATATGTTCTACATAATCATACTTTTCTTGCTGTCTAACATTCAGCATACTATAAAAGGATTCATAGTCATCTGAATAGAAAATTTCTCTTATTTGTTCATCCATGGCAAAAGTAATTTATTTATTCTATATTTCCAAATAAATGGAATATATTTATTACATATTATATTTTTCAAGCTATATTATTATTAATCATGACATCAAATGCTTAAGATTACAAATATACAACTTTCAACTTAAAAAACAATTTTATTGTGAAATGAAAATGACGAATTAGCCTTCATATTCCTTACACACAATAACGTTATTTCAAACCCATTTATCTAACAAAATTATTTGATTCAGATGGGGCGATGATTCTACTCAAATCGGCCTATGATTTGACGGCTATTGGAGAACAAAAAGAAACATATTTTTAACTAACTGAACCTCAAATAGTTATAAATAAAAAAGAAAGAATAAAAAAGCTACTTTGAAATCATGTGATAAAAAAGTTATCAAGGGTAGGAATAAATAGCACAAGCATTCAAAATTAAATAATTTTTATGGTGCAAATCATTTTGAATAGCAACCTCAAAAATATCTGATGTTCAATCCTCACTCATCAAAAAATGCAATGAAACGAGTCTTGTTTCATTGCATTTCTTTTTCGTCTAACAGATGTTTCCGTAGCATAAGCAGTAAGGAAGCATCGTTATTGTTTTGTAGTTTCATCAAAGGCAGCGGCTTCGGCAGCAGCAATGATTTCTTCATCACTTTGCATGCGTGCGCTGATGTTGCTCAAATCAAATTCTGACGGCTTATCTTTTTGCTCACGTTCTGCCACTTCATTGTCGCTTCTATACATGGGTGAGCGGCGCCGATTCTTTGCCGGACGGTCCTCATACACCTTTTCATGGAACGCATTCTTATGTTTCTCTGCATCGGGGATAGTGTCATTTCCATTCTGCGAAATAATGAAACTATCGGCTGCATCGGTACTCGGCACATTCTCCACCGGCTCTTCTTCCATCTTTGTGCGATTGGCTTTTGCTGTGAAAACAGCATCGATGAACTGAGGTTCTTTGCGCAATCGTTCCAAGGTTAGTTTGCTGGCAAGCTGCTGACTCTCCTTTTTGCTGTAACCAACTCCGTTACATCCGTCAATGCCTTCAATGACAACCTTGTAGTTAAACACAGGACTTCCGTTATTATCCTTGCTTTGTTCGAGGATATCAAACGTCAGACGAACGCGGTTTTTCTGGCTCCATTCGATGAGTTTACTTTTGAAATTCACCTCCTTATAAGCCACTTTGTCGATATTTATCATCTGTGCTAAGATGCGATTTTTCATGAAATTCATACATGCATCATAGCCTCTGTCTAAATAAACAGCACCTACAAGGGCTTCAAAGGCATTGCCTCCCATATAACTATTGTGCGAAGAGCTGCGCCCGTTACTAAGTATGAGTTGGTTGATTCCCAATTCATTGGCTAATTTATTGAGCGTTTCGCGCTGCACAAGTTTAGAGCGTGTGTTTGTCAGAAAGCCCTCGCGTTTTCCTGGAAAGTGTTGATAGACAATGTGACCAACAATGGCATCAAGGATGGCATCGCCCAAAAATTCGAGTCGTTCGTTGTTAACGGGCTTACCTTTTGCATTGCGTTTCATGATGCTTTTATGCATTAACGCAAGCTTATAATAGCTGATGTCGCGCGGATAAAAGCCTAAAATAGTGTATAAAGACGAATAAAGCTCCTTCTCCTTACGGAAAGGAAGCTTTATTCTATCAATGATTTTATTCAGCATACTTCTTGAAAACAACGCAGCAGTTGTGTCCACCGAAGCCGAAAGTGTTGCTTAATGCGGCACGCACTTCGCGCTTCTGAGCTTTGTTAAACGTGAAGTTCATCTTGTAATCCAATGCTTCATCGTTGTCACCTTCAGTGTGGTTGATGGTTGGAGGAACGATATCGTTCTTCACACTCAGCACACAAGCCAAGGCTTCTACAGCTCCGGCAGCACCAAGAAGGTGGCCCGTCATACTCTTTGTTGAGCTGATATTGAGCTTATAAGCATGTTCACCAAAGACGTCCTTAATAGCTTTTGCCTCTGAAATATCGCCCACTGGAGTAGATGTTCCGTGTACGTTGATGTAGTCGATATCCTCAGGTTTGAGGCCAGCATCCTCCAAAGCGCGTTGCATTACGAGTTTAGCGCCAAGACCTTCTGGGTGAGAAGCGGTGATATGATGTGCGTCGGCACTTGCTCCTTCGCCTACCATCTCTGCATAGATCTTAGCCCCACGAGCCTTTGCATGCTCTAATTCTTCGAGCACAAGACAGCCAGCTCCCTCGCCCATTACAAAGCCATCACGACTCGCACTGAATGGACGGCTTGCATGTTCTGGGTCATCATTGCGTGTAGAAAGGGCGTGCATGGCGTTGAAACCACCGACACCAGTCTCACAAATGGCTGCTTCGGCACCACCACTAACAATGATATTGGCCTTACCAAGACGGATAAGATTGAATGCATCAGCCAAAGCGTTGCTTGAAGATGCACATGCACTCGTCGTGGTATAGTTTGGTCCGTGGAATCCATACTGTATACTAATCTGACCAGATGCTATATCTGCTATCATCTTTGGAATGAAGAAAGGATTGAATTTAGGTCCTTGATCTTCATGTTGTCCATAATATACCACTTCATCCTGGAACGTTTTGATTCCTCCAATGCCTACACCATAAACCACACCAATGTGGTTTAGGTCTTCTTTCTCAAGGTCAAGACCAGCATCTTTGATGCCTTGTGCAGCACTAACCATAGCCAACTGGCAATAACGGTCCATCTTTCGTGCCTCTTTACGATCGATATAATCGTTCAAATTCAAATCTTTTACCTCGCAGGCAAACTTTGTTTTGAACAACGTTGTATCGAAATGAGTAATTGGTGCAGCACCACTCTTGCCCTCAAGCAAGTTTTTCCAGGTTTCTTCGGGAGTGTTTCCAACAGGTGTAACAGCACCGAGGCCTGTTACTACTACTCTCTTTAATTCCATAATATAAATAAAAAAGATTAGGGATTAGGGATTAGTGACTGGGCACAACAGGTTGTAACCCAATCCTTAATCACTAATCCCTAATCGTATTATTTGCAAAATAACTTAAGTAAAGCTATTACTTTGCGTTCTCTTCGATGTACTTAATGGCGTCACCTACAGTCTGAATGGTCTCTGCTTTGTCGTCTGGAATAGAGATACCAAACTCTTTTTCAAATTCCATAATCAGCTCTACAGTGTCCAAAGAGTCAGCACCAAGATCGTTAGTGAAGCTTGCTTCTGGCTTAACTTCAGCTTCGTCAACACCAAGTTTGTCTACGATAATAGCCTTTACCTTGCTTTCAATTTCTGACATAATAGTTACTTTTTAAAATGTTTATAATTAATTTCTAAATGAAAAACTGGGTGCAAAGGAACTAATTTATTTTCAATTTCCCAAACTTTTCATACAAAAAAGCGTCAAACGCTGCACAAACACCCCCTAAGTGTGTAATAAATTGACGTGCGTTAACAATTAAATTCGCTCTTTACTCCACTTTTTTTCATTTGCGTTTTCTTTTCTTTCATCATTTCATCTTATCTTTGCAACCGATAATTTTGATGCTAAAAAGAGGTTTCTTATACCTATTATATAATAAATATCAACATTAAACGAAATGAAAAAAATAACATTTATTGCTATCGCACTGATGCTTTCAGTCTTGAACATGAATGCACAGACGCCTTCAGACTCATTGAACAAGCCCGTAAAAAACCTCTCTGTTGAACTCATGGGACCTTCAAACATGCTGGGTATTCACTTTGATTCGCGCTTCAAGGCCAACAAAGGATTTGGCTATTCGGTAGGATTGGCATGGGCATATCTGTCATCTGATAACTTCATCAACGACATTAATCACTTTAATATCGTTTCTTTCGTGCCACGATTAAACTATCTTATTGGTCGTAAAAACAAGAAATTAGAGCTTGGTGTAGGTGCAAATCTCAGCTTGGTTTTCGGAAGATACGAGTATGATTCGTATAATTTAGTACAACAACCCGATAATTCTTATAAGTTAGTTTTTGACAAACATATCAAAGAAAACCGCAGTTTTAGTTTCTATTATCTCTTTACTAACATTGGTTATCGCCGTCAAGCACCCCATGGTTTCATGTTTCGTGCAGGCATCTCTCCTATCTTTGGATTCAGCGAAAGCCACTCGGTTAAAAAGGTATTTGTGTTTCCTTATTTAGGATTTGGAAAGTCTTTCTAAGCTGTTTCAATTGAAAAGCTGTTTGATTTTCGCTACAATCATCTCTGGACGAATGTCGTTCATGCAGGCATAATCACCGCGCAAACAGGGTTTATTGCCATAAACGGAGCATGGACGACACGCCATATCCAACTGAACGGCATTCTCCTCACTTTGATTCCAGCCCATAAACCCTGCGTAAGGATGCGTAGCTCCCCAGATGCTTACAACCTTTGTACCCACCAACGAGGCCAAATGCATGTTGCCACTATCCATACTTATCATCACATCTAAATGGCTCATGAGTATCAATTCGTTGCGCATTCCACCGAGAACTGCCGAAGCATTCGTGCAATTGGCATAGCGTTTGGCCCATAAGTCGAGTGTTTCGCGCTCCTTTCCTCCGCCTCCAAAGAAGAAAATGCAGCATGAGGGATAGGCCTTTATCAGTTGTTCAATGGTTTGTTCCATCTTCTCTAACGGATAAATCTTCCCCTTATGAGCTGCAAAGGGGGCTATTCCTATCCAACGCTGAAACTTCTTTTTCTCACCGATGAGGGGCATAAGCTGACGCAGATTTCCTCCTTTCTCACCAAAAATAGAGTGAAATTCAAGGCTCACGGGATAGCCTAACTTTGCTAAAACGGCTGCATAATTCTCAAAAGAAGTGGGTTGTTGCACCTTCACCTTATTCTTTTCACTACACAATAACTGCTTTCCTTTGCGGTGTTTATCAATATGTGCGACATGAAATCCACACAAATGGAATCGAAAACGCAGGTATTTTGTTCTGAGCACATCATGCATATCGGCCACCGCAGTAAAGTTTTTGGCAGCCAATCTGCGATAGAGTGCATTCAAACCTGATAGTCCTTGATAGTCCTTTTTAAGGTCGGCACTCATAAAACTCACGTTAGGAGAGAGTCCTTCAAACAGCGAACGGGCAAAGGGTTTGCTTAACACCGTCACATGAATATCAGGATATTGTTTCATCAACGAGGCCACAACAGGCACCAACATGGCTACATCACCAAGGGCAGAAAAGCGGATAAGGAGAAGATGTTTCATGAAAACACTGGGCCGAAGGCTTCATTTCTTCTTTCCAACGGCCTTTTCTAATGAGCAGTTTATATTTAGTTTATCGTCTTTTATTTCTTATATAACACAGGGTTTGTATCTGCATCATTATACATTTTCATTTGACGATACACCTTCATATACTTCTTTCCATCGGCTATATCCTCAAGCAACTGGTCGACAGCTGTGTCTAAATCGCGTTGCTGTTCAAGCAAAACGTCTAACTTAGCGCGGCACTTTGCAAGATGTTCTGGTGTGGCATCATTGCGCTCTGCCTGCTCTTTCATGTGATAAATCTTTAGCGCCAAGATGCTCAAACGGTCCACTGCCCAAGCCGGACTCTCGGTGTTGATGCGTGCATCTGGCTTTACTTTCACCTCTTTATAATAGTCGCGGAAGTATGAATCAATCTGTTCTACAAGGTCAGTACGGTCTTGATTGCTCTTGTCTATACGGCGTTTGAGCGTCAAAGCCTCTACTGGATCAATCGCAGGATCACGGATAATATCTTCAAAATGCCATTGAACGGTATCTATCCAACACTTCTTATAGAGTTTGTTTTCGATTGTTCCTTCTTCAAAAGGATTACAAATGGGCGTGTCAATGTTGTCGTTTACATGGTAATCATGAATCGCTTTACCGAAGATTTCATTGCAATGTTGTGTGAAAGACATATCTTATAATTTATAGGTTATGCATATATTGAATTGGTTCTCGATGGATTAGGTCTGCCGGTCTGCAAGCAAACGATGATGAATGGCAAGGCCGAACCATGAACGTCTATATTGCAAAAGTAAATATTTAATTTCAAAATCGCAAACATTTATCCACAATATATGTTGATAAGTGGGTGGAAAAGGCGTTCAAAACCCCTTTCTTTCTTTTCCACTTATCCACAGCCCACGACCCACTCCCACGCAGCTGTGGATATCAACAGGCTTATACCGCGACAATATTCCACTTATCCACGCTTTTTCTTTCAGTCAAGTTATAAACTTATGAAATATCATGTCATCTCATCATTTGTGGATAACCTTCTATCTCTTTGAATCTCAACAGAAAGTAATCCCACGTAATGTTTATAAACAAACGCTATTTGTGGATATCGCTATCCCGCTGATTTCATGACTTAAACTATCAACTTTTCAACAACCATTATTATTTCTCTTCATTTATTTTCTTTAAAATTTAAAGTATAAAATAAAAAGAAACAAAAGGGAAAAAACGCGCATCAGTGATTTTAACCTCAAGAAATTATAACGCATAAAAGGCTTCATGAAATTTATTTCATGAAGTAAGTTTCTCATCACTCGTCTTTTCACAAAGGCTGTTGCCTACTCATCGTGTTTATGGTTTGTAGCAAATCACCACGCCATTTACATGATTTCACGGCCTCATTTGATTCTGATTGCAGCTCAATTTGACGCAGATGTTGAAACAATGGTGGATAAACGGAGTAAGCGTTTCATTCTCAGCAGGTTATAAGTAAGTGGGCAGTGGGGGATAAAACGCATGGGCAGGCGAGGCAATGGCAATTCAGGTGTGTGCGAAAGAAATCGTGAAGGTTAAGTCATTAAACCTATACTTTCATGTGTAGTCAGGGCAGGCACACGCTTCCTTTAATGATGTTGTTTAACATAAACATAGGTTGAGCGAAATGGCGTAACTCGCTTTGCAGTAAGTTCTTGGGGGTTCTATTCGCTTAATCATTACTAATGAGTATTTATGTTCATCGGTCGCATTTGTTACTTCCATTCATTTAACATTGCTTTAACTTTGTAACTCAATAGAATGTTAACATTGATGAGGTCGTTGAATCTCTGAAAATTATCTTTAACTCTTGGACTTTCGCAAAACATTTTTTGCCTTGTTATGCCTTGCAAGCATTTTCTCCACTGTTCAAGCACAGAGAAAAGCTAACTTGAAAGATACCGTTATTCAGTTGAAAGTGGTATCGGTCATGCCCAATTACAGCCTTACCTCGCCCACCATGCTACAGGCGTTGTCGAGTCAACGCCGCATTGCGGGCAGCACTTCGCTTGTAGAAATCAAAGCCGATAACCAGCATCTCGCAACAATGAAAGACGCTTTGCGCCTTCAACCCGGTGTAATCATCCAGGATATGTTTGGTGGTAACGACCAGCCGAGGCTCAACATACGAGGCTCTGGCATTCAAAGCAATCCACAACGGCGTGGCGTTTACCTCCTTCAAGACGGCATACCAGTTAACTTTTCTGACGGTTCTTACGTCGTAGGTATTATGGATGCGATGACTGCCCAATATATAGAGGTGTTCAAAGGAGCCAATGCTTTGCGCTTTGGTGCAGGCACCTTGGGTGGCGCTTTGAACTTTGTGAGTCGCACAGCCCTTAGTGATACCACAACAAGCATAAAGCTGGAAGGAGGTTCTTATGGCAGTTTTGGCCTCACTTTTACTACTGGTCGCCGCATGGGAGCCTGGGATGTGTTTGCTGCTTCAACCTATAATCGGCAGGATGGCTACCGCATTTACAATCAGAACAGACGCTTAACGGCTTCACTCAACATAGGATGGAGGAATAAAAATAAAACTCTTGAGAATAGAACCTTTATGCATTTCACTCATCTTTTCTTTGAGATGCCGGGTCCACTGACGCTCGATCAGCTGATGAAAGACCCCAAACAGGTGAGTGCCGGCGTAGACCTTCCCTTCTCGATGGGGCCAAACATTCTTCGCGATAAACCCTATCGCAGCGTAGATATGGTGCGCATTGCCAATCAAACAGGTATTCATCTCAGCAACACGAGCAATCTTTCGGCTGCTGTTTACTATCAATATGCCAACGATTGGTTTGCATTTCCCATCACCATTTCAATCCCTCATTCTTATAATAATGATGTAGGCATGACCTTGTTTTATAATTATGCCCACGCGCGGATACAGCTTTCATCAGGACTTTTGGGTTCATGGGGCTGGATAGATCGGCGCACTCATATCAACAAAGACGGCAAAGCGTCGTTTATGTTCGCTCATGACAGACTGCAAGCTGCCAATCTTACAGGCTTCGTTGAAGTCGACTATGCCCTTAAAGACCGTCTACATGTGGTCTTAGATGTGCATGGTGTGCTCAACAAACGCAACAGTCGAGACGTCTTTTCCGACCCTTCTTTGCGCCCATGGTATAGTCATATGTCGGGCAAATACCGCTATTTCTATTCTAACAACAGTTCACAGCGCCGCCAATATGCAGCTTTCAATCCGCGCATAGGCATGGTTTTCAACGCTGTAAAGCATAAAGACATCCAACTCTTTGCCAATATCAGTCGCAGCTATGAGCCTCCAACCTTCGATGAACTCGTGGGAACGGAGGTGACATCAAACATCAATACGAGTCCGAAAAAACTCTTTTCTATCGGTTTGGAGAAACAAACGGCCACGACTTTTGAGGTAGGAAGTAAGGGACGTTTACGCCAATTGTCGTGGAATGTGGCTTATTATCACTCGTGGGTAAACCATGAAATCCTTGAAGTTAAAGACTATGTGCGGGGTCTAAAGCGTACGGAGAACTATCCACACACCTTGCATCAAGGCTTGGAAATAGGCATTCAGGCAGCAAGTAAGCCTCATTTCTTTGGTCGAAACATTGGTACTTTCACGCTCGGTGCAGTCTATGATTACAGTCGATTCATCTTCAAAGGTGGAAAATATGATGGAAAATATCTTGCAGGTATACCCAAACATTACGTCAATGCCTCGTTAGACTATCGCCATTCTTCAGGACTTAATGGTTCGGTTGCATTGGAACTTAAACCCGGAAAGACGCCGATTGACCACACAAACACCATGTTTCAGCCTGCCTATCATGTGTGGAATGCTCGCCTTGGCTATCAGTTGGGCAAGCATATCAATGTATATGCCGAGATGAAGAACATCGCTAATCGACGTTATGCATCAAGTTATATCGTCAGTGATGAGATACATCAGCCGGCCATTCCATTCCCCAATTTCACTGCCCACCAGCTAACCTTCTTCATTCCCGGCCCTGTTCGCAGCGTCTATGCAGGCCTTACATGGCGTTGGTAGAAAGAAATCAATTGACAATAAAAATAAAATCATCATGAATAATAACAATAATAAAAACGAAAAGACTATGGTAGAAAAACGCATGAACATGGAACAAGGTCACTGGGTACTGGCAAAACTCGGAAAGAAAGTATTGCGCCCAGGAGGTAAAGCCCTAACACAGGCAATGCTTAATGCCATGAATATCACGCCCGATGACGACGTTGTAGAGTTTGCTCCGGGTCTCGGCTACACGGCAAAGCTGGCACTTTCCCGCCATCCTCATAGCTATACAGCGGTTGAACTCAATGCCGAAGCGGCGCAACGCGTTAGAGATAACGTGCAGGATGACACGATAAATATTGTCATTGGCAATGCTTCAGAGACAGGTTTGCCTGATAAGAGCGCCTCAAAGGTATATGGTGAGGCCATGCTTACCATGCAAAGTAAACAACAAAAGCAAGCCATCATCGGCGAAGCAGCACGCTTGTTGCGCCCGGGAGGCTTATATGGCATCCACGAAATAGGCATCTTTCCTGATGATACGCCACAAGAGGTGCGCCGAGAGATAGAGAGTGATCTTGCAAAAGGCATCAAAACCAATGTCCGTCCGCTTACCGTTGCCGACTGGAAGCAGTTGTTAGAAGACAATGGATTTGACATTTCATTCATTGAAAGCAAGCCCATGCATCTGTTAGAACGTAGGCGTGTGATTGCCGATGAAGGCCTTTGGAGTTTCATTTGCATTGTGTTTAGAATGTTGAAAAACCCTGTTGCTCGCAAGAGAGTATTGGAAATGCGCAGCATCTTCCGTAAACATGCCCACCACATCAATGCGATTTGCATTGTGGCACGCAAGCGATAGGGATATAAAAGCAAATCAATGAAGAAAAGAAAACATCGCGTTAAGGTGGCATCGAGGCTGCAATTATGGCTGAAAATGCTTTGTTTTTGCCTGGCATTGGGCTTGATGTCATGTGAGAAAGAATCGTTTTTATCAGATGATTTGCGTCAGGGCGACAAACTCTTACCCAATAAGAAAGACTATGTGGATAAGGATTTAGGCACTCGCTCGTTAGCCGAAGCCATACAAGGTGACTTTAATTCGCGACTGTCGATGATATATTATGATGCCGCACGCAAGGAACCATTGCTCTATTTCACTACCGGCAAGCACCAAGTGCAGTGTAGTGTCAATGCAAATGGGTCGTTACATGTCAGCATTCACAAGTTCCACACGAACTTTATGCCGTTATATATCAGCGTCGAAATGGACGTATTGCTCACCGAAACCCAAGGCGACACTATTCGTTTGGAGGGACGTGACGGCATTGTTCGCACTTCGGATGAGGGTAAACAGATTGGTTTGGAACTGCCAGAAAGCGATGATGCCGAGCTCGAGGGATACTATCTGCGTTCTAAAAAGGAGGTTTCGGCATTGATAGACCTTATGTTACCCATCGCCATGAAGATGCAATGGCAGGGCGCAAAGCCATAAAAAAGAAGATAAGTTAACATTAGTAATTTATAAATTAAATTTAGAATAAGATGAAAATAAAGCAATTTCAACAGATGATGAGCATGGTTGCAATGCTCATTTTGGTGGCATTCATGACAACATCATGCAATAAGAGTGATGACGATACCAATGTTTCGGCGGCTGTTGCCAAGGTTGTTGGCACCTATCGCGCCACAATCACGCCGACAATGGGCACGCAGGCAATGGCTATGGGCACTCATTCGGTGAAATGTGAAGCCATTGACGGCGGCAAAAAACTGCACTTCTTTTTCGATAATTTCAATGCACCAATGGTGGATGAAAACGGAAAAGTAAGTAAAGATAAGTTCATGCCATTCGTGGTTTCGGTAGATGTGGTCATGAATGTAAAGGATAATAAGGACGGAAGTTTAAGTCTTTTATCGGAAAAAGGTACTTTCAAGGCTAAGCCAAAAGATGGAAAACCCATCGACATGAGCAAGCTTCCAGAGGGTATTTTGCCTCCAAACCTGAATGGTTTTGAAACCAATAAGTTGCAGGCGGAAGGCACTTTCAAGGACGGAAAACTGCAACTGAATCTCCTACCCAACATTCTTCCTGTGAAGATTGTTATTGAAGGAGTGCGCGAGTAGTGCCATCTCATGGCATAAATCGTGTGGAGAAATGAGATAAAACGCTAAATTTTTATTTACAAAACAGCTATAAACAACATGAAATTACCTATACATCATAAGCAAAACAGCATGGCGGCTATCGTTGGTGGCTTGCTCATAGCGTTTAGTTTTGTCGTCAGTGGTTGCACAAAGACAGAGTTAAACGAGACTGAAAGAGGCTTGGTGGCTAAACAAGAATTGGCTGATCGCTTCGACAAACTCTTCTATGAAGGTTTTGAAAACCCTGATGAGACGGAGAAAAAGCTAAGAGAATTTGAACTCAATGATTTGGTTTCAAACGATAAAAACCTGCTGACCGACCAGGATATTCGTGTCAATAAGTCGATGATTGAAATGACTATTCGGTTGAGAAGAATACAAAACACGTTGGAAACTGAGCTTAACAAGGGCACAATCTTCGACGGATTTATTCAGAAAAACAGGGTGTTGCTCAACTGCAAGAGCGTGCTTCAGGAGCTGCCTTATCGTGCAAGAAAGGGCAAAAAGTATGAATATTTGGAGACGAAAGTGGCCGATATAGAACGTCTAATCAATGAAACATTGACAAAGAAAGAAAGAAGTTTAGGGCCAATTCCTAACGAGTTGTTGGGAAAACAATGGAAATGGAAGATAGATTTCGACCCCTATCAGTTCAATTCTGCCGACCTTTTTTCGGATATTTTCAAGAAATTGAAAGACTTTAGCTTTGATTTTCATTTCAATAACGACAATACCATCACGGCAAAACGTTTCTTCTTGGCCCCTGTTATCATAGAGGGTTCAGCGAGTTTTGATGCAGCCGGCGACTGGACTCCAGCGTTAATGGGAGATAAAAAGATAGAATGCTATGCATACAATCATAAGCTATTCTTTTATGTTCCGATGATAGACAACGCCGATTTTAATACAGGTCGGGGCAATGTTGCACATGCTTGGTACTATGAATACGATTATAAGGTTGAGGGAAATGAATTGATACTCATGATGAATCGTGTGGGGCTGTACACCATGGTCAATCAGTTTATCACCACAAAGAATGACAATGAAATGGAATATAGTTATGCTGCGGCTTTCAAGTCATTCACTTTATCGAGTAATTCGCTATGAATCACGCTGTAAAATCAATGCTATCGTTGTGTGTTTTCATGCTAACGGTTTTTGCAAGTTGCATCAATCGTGAGTTTGATAGTAACGATGAGTTTAAGCATAGCAAATCCATTGCGCTCAATGCAGACAATGATCGGCTGCTCTCTCGCATCTTTATTATCAATGAAAACAAGTCTTATTTGTGGTTTGACCTCAATAATGAGGTGGCAAACTTCTCTAAACCTCAGTTCACTTTGCCTATCGTTGAAGGCGGAAAAAACAGTTTTCGCAATCTTCCCTTGCGTGGATTGATTTATGAATACAAGGCTTCGGAGAATGAACTCACATTTAAGAATGTGCCCGAACAATTCGTTCAGATGGGCAACGACCAACTTTCGTTGACGTTTAAGCTGTCAATGACCGATGGAAAAGAGGTGGTTCTACCCAATAAGAAAGTGGTAGAGACCTCGAAAAAGCAATATCTTCTGACCTTGGTTCGCCTTCAGTTTGCCTCTGATAATGCCACTTTCAATGTGGGAGAGAAGATAAAACGAGGGGGGAGAACCTATGAATTTCTTCCGTTTAAGACCGAACTCACGCTGATAAATTAATGAAAATGAACCATAAACTATATAGGTTGATACCATTGTTGTTGTTGATTGGCGTGATAAAAGGTCATGCACAACAAACACGATTGGACACAACGAAGACGCAACAGATAAAGGAAGTCGTTGTGACGGCCGACAAACACAATAAGAATGTGGGCGAAATCAAACGCACAGCCGAGCAACTTCGGGTGGAGATGCCTGTTGATATGAACGACTTAGTGCGTTATATTCCGTCGGTAGGAGTGTCGGTTTCGGGTTCAAGAGGAGGCATGCGAGGCTTTGCTATCCGTGGAGTTGAGGCCAATAGAGTGGCAATCAGCATTGATGGTATACTGCAACCAGAGATTCAAGACAATATCGTCTTCAGCTCATATGGCCTTTCTAACGCCTCAAGAATAGACTTTGATCCCTACTTTGCAACGTCAGTTGAGATTCAGAAAGGAGCCAATTCGTTTGTCAGTGGGACTGGAGCCTTGGGCGGAACTGTTAACTATTCGACGAAGGAAGCACGCGATTTGATTGGTGAAGGCAAGTCATGGGGCGTGTTGTCTACAATTAATTATAATGGGAAAGAGAACCTACGAACCTATCTTTTGGGTGGGGCTGCGCGTTGGAATCATTTTGATGTGCTGTTGATGGGTGCGCGTCGGGATGGCAATGAGCTTAGAAACTTCTCGCATGGAAAGTATACCCGCAACATCACTTCTACGCAAATAGACCCTATGGACTTTCATCAGAACACATGGTTAGGTAAACTTTCCTATGCGCCGAGCGACAATCATAAGTTTGTTTTGTCGTTTTATGCGATGAATCGCAAGACAAATGCCGATATCTGGACCCTCGAACCGATAGATGCTTTCACTGCCGATGGGAAACCTTATTACTATTCTCATGACCAATCGCTTTGTCGTTCACTCTCGTTTTCCTATCGATACCTGAACGAAAAAGGCTTTATTCGTAAGCTGATGGCAAAGGCCCATCTGCAAAATTCCTATTTGGATGCCACCACATGGACCGACTTTTATCGTCCAAACTTTGACCTTGTGAACAGTGATATGACCCTCATCTACGAGGGAAAGCACACGAAGTATCGCGGACAAGCTACAAAAGACAAGCTCATTCAATTGAATATAGACAGCAAACGCTTTGATTTGGGCAACTTAGGAAGCCATATTTTCAACCTCTCTACATTGATAATGCAGCGTAACAGCGATGCAAGAAACGTGGATATTGAAGCTCCTTTGGCCTCAGATCCAGTCACTGGATACACGGTTAGAATGGGAAAGGTTTATAAATACGGTGAAGCCATGGGGGTGTTTGCCCAAACTTATTCGTTCTTAAACCCCATAACACGATTCAATTGCGGGCTTTCTTTGATGGATGATATAGCGTTTGGCAAGAAGTTCACAATGAAATTGGGTGTGAGATACGACTATTTCTTGACGAAAGACAAGGCAGACGAGGGCGAACAAAACATGGGATATATTCGCTATCTCTTGCAAAATATGCAGGGAGCAGCCATGAATTTCGACCCCATTCACGACAAAGAATCAGGCTTTTCGTTCTTAACGTCGGTGTCTTATGCCTTCCATCCGCTGCTGAACACATCCTATCGGTTCTCTACAGGCTTTCGAGTTCCAAACACAGAAGAGAAGTATTTCCAGTTCTATAGCCTTTGGCCATCGTTTGTTGTGTTATCAAACAGGGGCTTAAAAGCCGAGAAATCTTTCAATCATGAAGTCGAATTAAATGGTCGGGGCAAAGGTTTTGGCTATTTGTTGAGCCTGTATTATAACCAATATTCAGACTTTATAGAGCTGAAACAAGGCACATTGACGATTGAAGAGCCTTTAATGCAGCGGTCAAAAAGCATTTCTTATGCCAAGAATGTCAATCAATCGTCGGCCCATTTGATGGGATTTGATGCTGCCTTACAGGTATATCCCGGTGAGTGGATAGACAGATTACAAGGCTTTATGCTTTCATCGGCCTTTAGTTATGCCGAAGGAGAGTCGTCATCGGGAATGAGTATGCTTGGCATTCAGCCTTTAACGGGAAACGTCGGCATTGAATATACGTCGCCAAATGGGCGTTGGCAGGCCAATGTTAAAGCCAATTTGTTCTTTGCAAAGCCTGTATCTCAAACTACTTTCTGGGATAAAGACGCCGCAGGAAAAGAGCTTATACGCCGTTATCCGGCTTCATTCATGAGCAATGCCTATACATTTGATGTCTACGGATATTACAAACTGACACGCAATCTCACGCTAAGGGCAGGCATATATAACCTGTTAAACAATGAGTATCTACGTTGGGATGACTTGCGACAACTAACAAATCCCGCGCTGCTTTCAAACATAAACTACTTCTTTCAGGATGGAAAGAAGTCGTTGAGCAGGTTTACTCGTCCTAAGAGATATATCTCTATAGCTCTTGAATACAAACTTTAAATGAAATAAAACAGATATGAAAAGAACATTAATCATTGTCAGTCTGCTCACAACCCTACTCTTTTCGGCTTGTGATCAGCGCAATACGATTGACGTATATGAAACAAACAGTACGCCAGACCTAAGTAATCCTGTCATACAAAAGCTGACAAATGTCAGTTGGTATAAGGGAGGTAGCTTAGAAAACACAACAGTTTGGACCACCACTAAGTTCAAAGATAAAGCTTCTTCGCCTTTTGAGAGCATGCTTTATTCTATGGCTTGGATAGGAATGGAACTTCATCGGGACGGCACTTCCACGCTATTGTTCCGCCCACCCTTTGGAGAAAGCACTTACATCTTTTGCCAAGGGAAGTGGAAAGTGTCTGAAACCGAGAAGAATACTGTTATCATCGACACGAAGATTCCAGTGGGATATACCAATATTAAGCTTAAAGTGAAGAACATAGAAGCTAAAGATAACGTCAGCATTCTAACCGCTTCATTGGACTTTGGCGACCGAATCTTGATGTTAGACTTTTATAATAGCACTTCGATTTATGGCGATGAACCTGATAACGACTATCCCGGTATCGGCAAATCTACAAGTCAAGATTGGTTCTCTACAATGAAAGTGCAGCACGATAAGCTTGCAGAGAGCGACTTTCTCAACACTTCTTGGGAGACCATAGGCTACAAAGCAGAGAATAAAGACGAGGTAGATGATAAGTCGGAACTATCTATGCGCACGCTGCATATAGACGATTTGCTGACTAAAACGCCTGCTTTCTTCTTTGGTTTGAAGTTCTCTTTCGCTGAGAATCATAAGGCTTTTATTCAATCTCCAACGCTAATGAAAGACTTGTATCAAAAGAATTGGAGTGAGATTGAAGAGGAAAAATATCCTGTTGTGACGGCAAATTGGAGAATAGATGGTAGCCGTCTCATCGTTGAAACAGACGAATTGCCTTATACAAGCTTTGGAGAAACGATGTTTAACCTTATCACTGACAAGACACAGGCTGTCTTTTGGCCTTCTAAAACGCCTGATAAGGGAGTGTATTTATGGCGACATTTCTACTATATCTTTGAGGTTATAAAGCATACCGACAAAGGAAACTGGTATCGAATCACGTCACCTGAGGAGACACACTACGTGTTTATGTTGAAGACTTCGATGCCCGATGTCTCTAAATTTGTAGGAGTTAAGAACGCGGTTAGTAAATTAAATTAAGATAATGAAAGGCATATTGAAAATGAAAAAGTATCTATATACGTTGTTGTCCCTATTATTTGTGGCTACCATTTCATCGTGTGAGAAGGGCGATTTGCTGAACATCATCACGCAAGATATTGACTTAAACGAGAACTCTAAAGAGTATCAACAATATCTAAAGGAGCGAATTGAGTCGTATTTGAAGACTTATCGTTTTGAAGAAGCAAAGAAATTAGTGCCTAAACTCGCTGACGAGGAGGCGCAAAAGCGGTTTTGGGTCTTATATAATAAGTATCATCAAGAGGCTCTAACGCAAGGATGTGGCTATATCTTAGCATCAGGTGACACGCTGTTTCTAAAGGTAATGAACAAAGACGAGATAGCCCCGAGTCAGTTAAAAGTGTTGAATTCGTTTTATGATTACCTCGAATTGAAGGGCACAAACCAAGAAACAACGCTGTGGGGCTTAGGAAATTATCCTGCATTGGAAACGCTTTCGTTCCCTTCTTGCTTTGTTTCTAAGGTGAAAGATCTTGATAAACTCAAGCAACTTAGAGTCTTTTCGCTCACTGCCGACAAAGAGAAATATGAGTGGTGGTTTACTTCTAAGGCTTTCAAACCTATTGATATGGCGGGTTATGACCTATCAAAGAATGATAAGTTAGATTCACTTCTGTTCGATGGTGTAGACATTTCGAATCTCAAAGTGACTTCAAACACCATGCGGTTATTGTCATTGAAGCACGGCATTTATACCAATGCGAGCCTCAATAACATTCATGTAAGGAACATAGATATAGAGAATTCGGACGCAGCCGATGACGAATTGATTATCAATAACAAGGCAATTCAGCGCTTATCTATTGAGACTAATGCCGACAATAATAAGCCGTTTAAGCTTATAAACGTAGCAAACTCGTCGTTACATAAGCTTTATGTGGTGGAAACTTCAATGGAACAGCGCACACTAAAGAAGGTAATCTTGAATGAAAATATAGATACTTTGACTATTGGTGGCTATATTTCGCGCGGCGATGTGCCACAACAAAGCGTGGAACTCGTTGGACTTTCAAGGCTCAATCGACTCAAACGTTTATCTTATAACCCTGATTTCAGCCCCATAGCTACTAAGGATTTGCCGAAGAACATAGAGGGATTGTATATCGGTGGCTCTGGAAATGTGCCCTATAAAGACGGAGATTCGTTTGACTATAGCCACCTTTCAAAGCTTAAAATCTATTCAAACGGAAAGTTTATTTCGGCAAATATGAAGCTATCTACAGCCATAGATTCGATTTATTTGTTTCCTTCTCAGGTATTTGGTGACTTAAAAGAGCTTGACTTTTCAAGCTTAAAATTCACCAAAGCCGATATTTATATAGGCTGGTTAACGCGAAATGATGTGGAGTTGCCTATACTTAAGCGCTTCGTTTTCCCTGCAACACTGAAACAACTCAAGTTGAGTAATGCTCAAAGTGAGGTCGTTGATCTGAGTCGTTGCACGCATTTGAAATCCCTTTATGTCGATGATTCACGTACAGGAGAGAGGGCAATTAAGAAACTGATACTGCCAAAGAATCTCAAGAAAAGTGACTTTAAGCGACAGCATAAGAGTGAGTTTGAAAACGATTATGCCTTTAAGTTGTCGGATATTAATAATGAAACAGTGATTGAAAACCTGCCTTCGTGGGTTGAAAATGACGGAAACGGGACGTATAGTGTACCGAATGATTAGTGAAATGAATATGGTTTTAACTCTAAAATAAATTGTAAAATGAAAAAGATATGTAGTAATCTATTCGCTGTTCTCTGTCTGATGATGGGAACAATGATGATGTTTTCGTGCTCAAAGAGTGAGGATACGCCAAATGAAAAGGGTAATCCTGAGGCACAAGTAAAGGTGAAAGAAGAAACGAAATCGGCTATTATCAGCGTTAAAAACCTACCCGCAAAGAGCGAAGTGCTGTTGGTTTATGCTGACGATCGGGGGCAGATGCTCACCAAAGGCCTTACCGATGCACAGGGAAACTGGCAGTTTGACGCCGACCAATTGGTGGGATTTGAACAGCATTTGAAGGTAATGGTGAAAGAAAATGACCAAAACAAACTGATTCAAACCCTCACTATTCCGGCTGCAAAGCAAACTCTCACACAGCAACAGATAGAGAATTTGCTGATGAAACACACCTGGAATTCGGTTGTTTACACTTCACGCATGCTCATTAAACATAAGGGAAACCTGCCTTTGGATATGTTTATAGGGGTTGCACAAAAGCAGTTTAAGTTCGAAAATAATGGTAAGTTTGTCTTCAAGGTAACCTCTCCACTGAACTTTACCGATAATAATGGCTCGTGGAGCCTTAGCAATCAAGAGCTAACCATTAATACAAAGATTCCTCTTGGACCTCTATCCATGACGCATGTACGCATAAATAAACTCACCGATGATGAGCTTTCGTTGTTGGCAGAGATATCCGATGGCTTGTTCTTAATAGGTTTTAAGCCACTGAGTTAAGATTCATTATTGGGGCGGAAGCGTGAGTTTCTGCTCCAATTTCTGCTTTTTGAAGTCCTGATATGCTATAAAATACATAAAAATAGGTATGTCATAGTTTTGAGAAAGTGTGTACTTTTGTAGGCGAAAGGTTATCATTTACATGGAAGAAACGCTCTACTCAAAACTCGAAACCACTGCACTCTTCTCGGGTTTAACTGCAAATGCCATTGAAGAACAATTGAAATCACTGCATTACAGCCTTCAAAAGGTGCCTGCAAAGACGCTGTTCATGGCAGAACATCAACCACTTCACGAGATGATATTGGTGCTTGAAGGAAAGGTTTCGGCAAGAATGGGGTCGTCGCGCAGCAAGTCTTTGATGGTAGACTACCTCAAACCAGGATTTATGTTGGCTCCGGCCTTCATACTTTCTGACCATAACCAGCTGCCTGTTGAAGTCAGAGCAGTTGAAGAGAGTACGCTTTTTTGTATGCCGAAAGCTGATTTTTCGCAGCTGATTAACACCAATAGTCTTGTCTTATTCAATTTTTTGGATATCCTTTCCAATATCAATTGTTTCCTGATGAATAAGATTCGGATGATTTATATGGCTTCCATCAAAGAAAAAATAGCCTCGTTTCTGCTCCATAATGTTGAGGCTTCACACGCTAATATCGTACCATTGAGGTTGTCAAGAAAGCAACTTGCCGATAGGTTTGGTGTGCAAAAGAGTTCACTTATCCGTACACTTAACGATTTAGAACATTCAAATCTTATTTTCGTTCGTGAGAAAGAAATCGTTGTTCTCAATGTCGTCGGACTCAAAAATGTGTTGAAAGGAAAGTAAAACAGTAATTTTCCATTCGCCGTTTCCCGCGCAAAACATGCAAGTTTTGTATTTATCAATTTAGCAACGCAGTAGGTGTTGTGTCAATGTTTCTATAAAAGTGTCCGTTATTGTGAATGTTGTGATTGTGCAATGTCGTGGGTGTTGTGGCAATGTTTTAATGAATATATCCACCATTGTGAATGTTACAACGATGCAACGCCGCAGGTATTATGTCAATATCCCAAAGAATACATCCGCCATTGTGAATGTTACAACAATGCAACGCCGTGGGTGTTATACCAATATCCCAGAGAAACCTCCCCACATTATGAATGCGCTCACCACGCAACTCGGTACGAGTTGTTCTTTTGATAGCCCGGGGTTGGCGAGGAACGAGCCTACCCCGGGTAAACGTTTGCATGGAGATTCAACGCCATAGGTGTTGAGCTTTTTCTATGAAAACATGGGTATAGCGAGAGGATTCATGGCGAATTACGCTTAGAAAGCGTAACACTGATGGCGTTGAAACATTTATTTTATAATATATTTAATGCCAACATACGAATAAATAAATGGCAATATGTGAAAACATTTTAATGAATACATCCGCCATTGCAAATGTTGTAACGATACAACGCCGTAGGTATTATAATAAATTCCCAATGAAACTTCCCCTCATTACAAATGTGCTCATGATGCAACGCTGTAAGCGTTGTACGTTTGATAGCCCGGGGTTGGCGAGCGAAAGCGAAGGCTACCCTAGGTCATTTGCCGTGAGTGGTAACAACGCTGTAGGCGTTGTACCTTTTTTTCCTCGTTATTTTATTGCGACATTCCATATAGAAAAAGCACAACACCTACGGCGTTGACCCCCTCACTACACGTATAACCCTGGGTAGGCTGGTGCCAACCCTGGGCTATCAAAAGCACAACGCCTACAGCGTTGATTATCAATGACATTACAAAATGCGTCGAAAGGCCATACAATTTGCATTATTTCATAGCATAAAACACGGCAAATTACGCGCTGATTTACATCAAATCATTTTACTCTTCATTAGCAACAATATTACCACCCCCAATTAACCCTAAAATAACGCCCTCCATTTCTACGACTAACTACTCCCCTCCCTCTTCGGGGAGGGGTAGGGGGAGAGGCCTTGTTTCCCTTCCCCCACCAAACAAAAAGTAGGATAACTCTACTTTTTTTAACATCTTTTTTGCACTGAATATCAATTATTTCACCTATATTTGAGACGTGAATCATCTACCTTTTTAGAATGAGGTGGGAACGCATGGAACATTGTTTGCAGACTGCATTGATAGCCCATGTTTTGGAAGTTCACTTTAATGTGTACGTGCTTACACCTGCTTGGAAAACTTTTTGGCCGTGAAAGGACTTGTTGATAACGGGTTTCGGGCCTTAAAAAACATAGAAAACACGATTATATTTAACTTTAATAAGCTTATGATATATGCAAAATTGACAGCTGCAGAAGCTGCGGCCATGATTCAAAATGATGAAACAGTGGCGCTATCGGGCTTCACTCCGAATGGTGTTGCCAAAGCCGTTTTTCGCGAACTCTCTAAGCGTGCCTTGCACGAACATGCCGAAGGACGCCCCTTTAAGGTTGGAATCATCACGGGAGCCTCTACGGGTCAGAGTGTAGAAGGCGACATGGCAGCTGCTAACGCCATTAAGTTTCGCACGCCATTCTCTACAAACAAGGACTTTAGAGAGCACGTAAATGCCGGTGAAATAGACTTTGAAGATATGCATTTAGGCCATGTTGCCGAGCGACTTCGCCGTGGTTTCTATGGTGAAATCGATTGGGCTATCATTGAAGTAAGCGGATTTATGCAGGCCGGAAGCACGTGTCGAGGCTATCTTACGAGTGCAGGTGGCGTGGTTCCAACCATTGTTCGCATGGCCAAACATGTGATTTTAGAACTCAATACGTTTCATAGTCTGCAGTCACGCCTGTTGCATGATGTCTACGAACCGGCTCGTTGTCCCCATCGTATGCCGATATTGATCAATCAAGTGACCGATAGAATAGGAAAAGAATTTGTCGAAATAGATGGTCATAAGATTGTGGGCGTGGTGGAATGTTGTATTCCTGAGGAAGCAAGAGCCTTCAAACCTGTTGATGAAGTGACGAGTAGGATGGGAAATTTTGTGGCAGATTTTTTGGTTTCCGACCTGAAACGAGGTCTTCTTCCGAAAGAGTTTCTCCCCGTACAGAGTGGTGTTGGTGTCATCAGTAATGCCGTTTTAGAGGCTTTGGGGCATCATCCTGGCATTCCAAATTTCTCTGTTTATACCGAAGTTGTACAGGATGCGGTGATTAAACACATGAAAAACGGGAAGATTATAGATGCGAGTTGTTCGTCATTAACAGTGACAAATGAGACTCTTATGGATATTTATAGTAACATGGACTTCTTTTATCGTCACGTGGTTATACGCCCAAGTGAGATCAGTAACTCACCCGAGGTGATACGACGGCTTGGAGTTATTGCCATGAATACAGCCATGGAGTGTGACATTTACGGTCATGAGAACTCGAGTCATGTGTGTGGTAGTCAGCTGATGAATGGCATTGGAGGCTCATGTGACTATGAACGTAATGGTTATTTGAGTATCTTCACGATGCCAAGTACAACAAAAGATGGGCGAATCAGTACGATTGTACCGATGTGTAGCCATGTAGACTCAACGGAACATGACGTAGATGTGATTGTGACGGAACAGGGAGTAGCTGATCTTCGCGGTAAAGGGCCACAGCGAAGAGCTATAGAAATCATTGAAAACTGTGCGCATCCAGACTATCGTCCGTTGTTACGTGAGTATCTACGCAAAGCAGGTTGCGGGCACGAACCTCATTGTTTATCTTCTGCTTTGGCTTTCCATGAGGCCTATTTAACAAAGGGTGACATGCGATTGGCTTCATTTTAAGGAGAAAACAGAATCATTATAATAAATCAATCTATACAAATTAAGCGATATCAAAAGGTAATGGATAAAAAGATTATTATGCAATATAAGGCCTCTTTCGATAGTATTGTTCAGTATATTGAAAGTGATGACGCCAAAGAACAAATCGAAGTGTGGTTTGCACGCGAGCTACAAAGTATATTAGGTTATGCCCGTTGGGAGAACTTTCTGGTCGCAATACATCGTGCAATGGATTCATGTAAGTCGCAGAATATCAGTGTTGATGATCATTTTCGTGAGGTCACGAAAATGATATCAATAGGAAAAGGTGGAAAAAGAGAAGTATCTGACTTCATGCTTACACGATATGCGTGTTATCTTATCGCTCAAAATGGCGATCCAAAGAAAGAAGAAATAGCGTTCGCTCAAAGCTACTTTGCCTTACAAACGCGTAAGGCTGAACTGATAGAAGAGCGATTAAACCTACTCTCTCGCTTGGAAACACGCGATAAACTGAAAATATCTGAAAAGCAATTGTCACAGAATATATTCCAACGAGGGGTTGATGATAAAGGGTTTGGACGCATACGGTCTAAAGGAGACACTGCTCTTTTCGGCGGATATAGTACAGAAGAGATGAAGATTCGATTGGGTGTGAAGTCCAAAAGGCCATTAGCTGACTTCCTTCCCACGCTTACTATCGCAGCAAAGAACCTTGCTACGGAGATGACTAACTACAATGTAGAAAGTAAAGACCTGCAAGGTGAACACCCTATTACACGAGAACACATACAAAATAATAAGAGTGTGCGTGATATGTTAGGGCAACGGGGCATTAAACCAGAAGATCTTCCACCCGCAGAAGATATTAAGAAGATAGAGCGTAAAGTCGTTCGAGATGAGAAAAAGATAGAACAAGCATCATCAAAATTACCAAAAGATAAGAATGGATAATAATAATCTATTAAATAGAATATTGCAAATAGAGCATGGTTTTCAGCACATCATAGATGGAACTGACGAAATCTTTGCTGCGTATTCTAAGGAACAATGTTATGATTTAGCATTAACATGGTCCAAACATGAAGCTTATCAAGTACGAATGTTGGCTACTTCCGTGTTAGGTAGATTGGCAACAGAGGATGATGACGTGCTTTCTATTTTGAGAAAACAAATAAGTAACGATGCAAATTGGCGGGTACAAGAAATGCTTGCAAAGGCTTTCGATGAAGTATGTAAGTGTAGAGGCTATGAAACTTCATTGCCTCTTATAGATGAATGGCTTAATGATAGCAATCCAAATGTTATTCGTGCAGTGACAGAGGGATTGAGAATATGGACAAGTCGGCCTTTCTTTAAGGAACATCCATCAATAGCTGTTGCGTTAATTAGTAAGCATAAGGCGCACGAAAGCGAATATCTTAGAAAGTCAGTAGGTAATGCTTTGAAAGACATAAGCAAGAAACACCATGATTTAATACAGCAAGAAGTACAGCAATGGGATTTATCTAATCCAAAGATTCTATTCACTTATAAATATGCAACGAAGCTATTCAAGTAAAGATTACAATAGATAGTTATTCTTTTTAGGCGCTCTTGACATGCGATTGGCAGCGCTTTAAAGGCATAACGCCCAATAGTTTATAAGATAAACTATTGGGCGTTGTTATGCAATATCAATGATAATCAAATGAGAATGACGTCTTTTTGTGCATAAAAGTCTTTGATAGTCTTCACAATAGCCTTTGAAACGTCGGTATCAATATAGTTATATGGGCGTTGTGTTTGAATGGATTTAACAAACGAAACAAGTTCATAGCGGATACCTTCGCCATCGAGTTGATAGAAATAACGCTTGTTGTTGGCGGGATTTTCCTTTCTGATTTCAAAATAATCTGTTTTCCACCATGGTGAAGGTACATAGAGATAACCTTCTGTTCCCGATATAATCAACTCACCTTCTGACTTCACTCCTTGCCCTACTTTCATAGAGGCCACGGCATGATTATACGTGAAAGATATCTTTGTAAAGGCATCAAATAGGTTCTTATCATCCTCAAGTCGTGTTACAATTTGACGTTGATGATAATCTGTTCCGAGTAATTGGAAGATGGGAAGTAAGGCAGTTGGTCCCCAGGCGCATATGCTATTCCACTCTTTTTGCACATTAGAAAGGCTCGTACATGTGGCATCTACCGAAACAATATCACCGATAACACCAGTCTTTGCCAATAAAATCAGCCGATAATACGCCATAGAATAGGCTGTTTTCAGTGCGTCGGCGAGGATACATCCATGCTGGTTGGCCAGCTCACGGAGTTCTTCATATTGCACAAGATCAATTGTTATGGGTGACTCACAAAGTACATTCAGCCCATGATTCAAAGCTTTTTTGATGTCTTCATAATGCGAAACAGGACTTGAAATGATATATACGGCATTGCAATTATCAAGTAATTCATCGATGGTTTCATACGAAGGAATATCTTTTATGTTGCTGTTGAGCTTGAAATGTGAACGCGAATAGATGCCCGAAACATGTAGTCCGTTGACATAATTGGCTTCTCTTACAATCTTGTTCAATATGGGCGACTCGCCGATGAGCCCCAAGTGAATATCACATTTCTCTGCTCTTAGCTCCGAACTTGATATGCCTTGCGTTCTATCTAAATAGACAACCTTACAGTATTCGTTAAGATAGTCGAAGTGACCTTTCCAATCTGACCCCACCGTAAAGATGTCTATACCCAATCGTTTGATGTCATCAATCTTCTGACCCTCATATTCTTCGACGATGATTTCATCGGCAAGACCAGTTTGTCTGACGTTTTCTATGCGCTCAATGAGTGATTGTTGCACGTTAATCTTACCTCGGGCACGGTCGAAATTGTCTGCCGTTACACCGACAACAAGGTAATCTCCCAATGCCTTTGCACGCTCTAAGAGTCGAATATGACCTTTATGTATGAGGTCATAAGTGCCATAAGTGATAACTTTTTTCATGTAATGGTTTATAGAAGTCCGCGTTTCTGCATATCTTTCAAAGCCTCAAGCAGACGTGTATTGTCTTCAATGGTCAGTGCACCAATATGACCTACGCGGAAGATTCTATCCCGCATATCGCCTCCATTGGGGCAAATCCAAATGTGATATTCGTCTTTCAATGTCGTAAACACATCGTAAGCAGACACGTTTCGAGGGTGAAGAGGAGTTACTGCGTTACCCGGTGAGTGAGAAACAAAGTCAAAAGGCAACGCCTTTACACGCTGACGGAAGTCATCTGCGAGTGCTTTTATCTTACTTCTTTCGGCTTCTTCGCCTCCCGCTTCATTGATTTCGTGCAGTCGTTTATTGATTTGTCTGAGGATGCCTACAGCCGGAGTGAAGGGTGTTTGGCCTCGTTCTCCGTTCTTTAATGCATCTTTTAAGTCGAAATACATACAGCCGGCATCGTGTTGATAAACACGTTCTACGCCACGAGACGATAGGGTTATGATTGAAATTCCCGGCGGACAAGCCAACGCTTTCTGTGATCCTGTGATCATTACATCGGCACCTAAGGCTTCCATATCAAACGCATCGGCGAGAAAAGAGCTTATAGCGTCGACAACAAGAAAAAGATTATTGCGCTTACAAAAAGCGCTAATGCGTTCTATATTGTAGTGAACGCCTGTGGAAGTTTCGTTTACATTGACCAAGAAACCGGTGTAACCTTGCTGCTCATAGGGTGCAAGCATTTCATCAGTAATGTCATATCCAAACTCAGGTACAAGCTCTGTATAAGGTATATGATGTACTTTGCAGAGCTGAACAAAGCGTTCTCCAAAGCTACCTCCATTGATAACAAGCACCTTATCCTGTGGAGTGAAGGTGTTTATCAAGGTTGCTTCCATTGCCGCTGAACCCGAACCAGTAATAAAAACGACTCTTGCGTCTTTGTCAGCCTTAGCAAATTTCTTGATAAGGGCTTCGTTTTCAAACATCACTTGTGAGAATTCAGGAGTTCGAAAGTATGGAACTTGCTCACTACCTATGGCTCTTACGCCCTCACTTGACATCACCGGACCAACGGTGAAGTTTAACATTATGTCCTGATCTTGCATCATTAACAATACTATTATAACCTATTTGCATACAAAAATAAGAAAAATAATTCGTTATAAAGGCAGAAATTCGTTATTTATCCTTACCTTTACTCAAAATTATTACATTCAATATGAGAATCGTTTTGTTTTGCGAGAATAAGTATGCCATAGATATTTTGCATCCCATTCAATTGGAAGCAGACCGCGAAGGAGGGAATGAGGTGCTGTGGTATGTGCATGAAAAGAAGATTCCTGACTTTCCTTTGAAGCATGAAGTGCGTTGGACAACGAGCATGCAAGAGACTTATGACTTCATGCCCGAAGCCATCTTCGTGCCTGGAAACATTGTTCCCTACTACCTTTCTGGTGTGAAAATACAAATCTTTCATGGCTATGCAGCTGAGAAGAAAGACCATTGGATTATCCGAAGATACTTTGATTGTTACTTCACGCAAGGCCCTTACTTCACTAAAAAGTTTATGGAGTTGTCGCTGAAATACGGAGATTTTGAAGTGTTGGAAACGGGTTGGCCACGCCAAGACTGGATAGCTGAACACCGAAATGACTTTAATCAAGAGCGCGAACAGCTGTTAAAGCAGTATGGAAAGCAGCAAATTGTGCTCTATGCACCTACGTTTTCGCCAAAACTCACGTCACTTCCGCTCATCAAAGATAACTTAGTGAAGCTCAGTAAGCAAAAGGATGTGTTGCTGTTGATGAAGTTTCATCCGCTGACACGCCAGGAATGGGTGGATGAATACAAGGCTTTGGCGGCACAATATGACAATATTGTGTATGTCGATGACTACAGTGTGACGAAATATATGCTAATGGCTGATGTGATGATCAGCGATACTTCGTCAACAATTTATGAGTTCTTATTGCTCGATAAGCCTGTGGTGACGCTCAATGCCATATCGAAAGACATCTATTGGAAGAACATAACAGACCCTAATCTCCTATGCGATGCCGTGGAAGATGTCGTGACACAAGCATCAAAACGTTTGGTCGCATCAAGAAGAAAAATTAACCACCGATTGATAATGTAGAAATGGAGATGTAAGTAGGTAAGAGGCGTTTCATGAATTATGCCATTCCACGGCATGGATTAACGAAAATAGTATAACAAAATACACGTTTCAACGCCGCAGGTGTTGCGTTTTTTTCGACGTAATCCACCATTTACTCATGCGTATATTGCCGTCAATCACACCATGATATGAATATTTCAACGCCATAAGTGTTACGCTTTCTAAGCGTAATCCGCTATTAATCCATATGTGTATAGAGGTTAATCACACCATGAAACATACGTATCAACGCCGTAGGTGTTGCGCTTTTGATAGCCCAGGGTTGCCAAACGATAGTGTAGGCTACCCTGGGTTAATGTATGGTTTGTGGGGAACAACGCCATAGGTGTTGCGCTTTTTTTGATTAATTTGCCATAAAAGGGTTCATTGTAAGCGTGCCTTCTCAAAAAAAGCTCAACACCTACGGCGTTGCATCTCCTTGCGAATGTTTACCCGGGGTAGGCTCGTTCCTCGCCAACCCCGGGCTATCAAAGGAACAACTCGTACCGAGTTGCACCATGAGGGCATTTCAATCGCCAAATACATTTATTGGAATACCGGCATGACACCTATGGCATCGGTGTTTAACAAACAATTTATTGGGTTATATTAATGTAGCTATTATAATACGTTATCAATGATATTCCAACGAATCATGCCACAAATAATAAATCAATACGCATTTCTCAACGCTGTAAGCGTTGTACGTTTGATAGCCCAGGGTTGCCAAACGATAGTGTAGGCTACCCTGGGTTAGCGTATGTTGTGCGTGGAACAACGCCATAGGTGTTGCGCTTTTTTTGATTAATCCGCCATAAAATGTTTCGTTGTAAGCGTGCCTTCATAGAAAAAGCTCAACACCTACGGCGTTGAATCTCCTTGCGAACGTTTACCCGGGGTAGGCTCGTTCCTCGCCAACCCCGGGCTATCAAAGGAACAACTCGTACCGAGTTGCACCATGAGGGCATTTCAATTGCCAAATACATTTATTGGAATACCGGCTGACACCTACGGCGTTGACCTCCTTATTACACATATAACTCAGGGTAGGCTCACGCCAACCTTAGGCTATCAAAGGTACAACGCCTACAGCGTTGATTTGCAATTGAGACATTGATTTGTACATTTCATGAACCAATTTACACAGACCAACGGCATGGATTAATAGCACACTATACGGAAATGTATAGCATCTATAGCATTACATCATTTGTTTCATCACCCGATTTACGCCATCTCACGGCATGGATTAATAGCACGTTGCATGGAAACGTATAGCATCTATGGCATTACATCATTTGTTTCATGAACCTATTTACGTCACCTCACGGCATGGATTAATAGCACACTATACGGAATTGTATAGCATCTATGGCATTACATCGTTTGTTTCATCACCCGATTTACGCCACCCCATGACATGAATGAATGAGGAATTATGGGAAAACATATAATGTTAATGGCATTGGATGATTCATATCACACGCCGATTTGTAGTATTTCATCGCGCAAAATGAATGGGTTGATGAAATACTTTCAGCCGTCCTTAGAAATCCTTAGTTTTTGTTTGCTTGCTGTTTCAAATAAGTGCGATAGGGCATTTGCAAGTCGAGGTATCTGAAATTCTGTGGAGGCATTTCGTCAGGCAACTGCATGTAGTTGCCATAACAATACTTTAGATAAGCATCGGGCTTAGCAACGCCCATGAAACTATGGCCTTCAAACGAGATGGGTGTAGGCTCTCCATAGACCTCACGCGGTAAGATTCCGCGCTCTGGAGCGTTGTCATGGTCGGCCACGAGCGTTGAATGGTCGAAGTCATACTCGCTTTGTATCTTGTCAAGTTTGCGATGTAACCACGCCGAAGAAAACAGTTTGTGACACATTTTGATGAAAAGGCAGTCGAGACCATGCCCATGTTTGTAAGGATCGCGTAGGTTATAATACATCAATCTCACGTAGAAATCATATCTCATATAATGCCACTTGCGTTTCAATGGGTTTGTAGTCATGCCGTCAAGTGGAAAGATATCCACGGGCAATCCGCCTATAAAGTTGAAGCTTCTGCGCAGAATATAAGTGGTGTTTGCATCTTGAATGCGTGCAAAGGCATAGGGGTAATGTGGGTTTTGGATGCCACTGACGAGCTCGATGTGCTTGGGTAACCACTCGTTGGCATGTGCAATGAGGATGTTATAGTCCTTTCTTGGCAGGGCAATGTCAGCGTCGTCATCCCATGGAACAAAGCCTTTGTGGCGCACAGCCCCCAGCATTGTGCCCGCTAAAAGATAGTAACGCAGATGGTGTTCACGGCAAACGCGGTCGATATTCACCATAAGTTCAAGGATGTAGGCTTGCAGTTTTTTGGTTTCTTCGTCTGAAATCCTTCCCTTTTGTTCTTTCATTTTATAATGGTTTTAAGAGTTTTATATAAATTATTTCGCACTGATTGAGGTTTAAGAGACCTTATCTTCAAGTTTCAGAAGACGCCTTTTGGGAGGTCATTCGGAAATATTTATCTAACACAAGCAGTGAAATGATGCATTCACGACAGGCATTTCTAAACCTGTTTACATGTTCATGGGCGTGATTGATGATGGCTTGTGCCTCGTCGGGATGACTGATATAATAGTCTATTCTGTCTTCTAAGTCGCTGTAATCAGGCTTTATTTCTATGTAATGATAATTGGGAATGAGCGTTCCTTCCATAAACCATGTTTCATACTTTGGGCGTGGCATGACGGCGATTGAATTTGAAGACATAATCCATTTGAGGTTGCTCGCCACATCATTACCCTCTAAGGCCATGATAAACTTATAGTCGAGATGCTCCCGAATGGTCATTTTCTCGGTGTACCATTCCGTTAAATGCTTGTCGATAACACCGATATTGAAGCGTGGATTACCGAAGAATTTCTTGACGAAATCATAGCGGTTCTGCTTTAAAGTGTTGCTATCGAACTGGCCAATCAAGCCTCGAAAGACCACTTTATTGGCTTTTTCGGTGAAGCGAAGTGGGTCGTTTACGAAGAGGAAATGACGCACACGATCGAGTTTCATCAGTACAGCGTTGGCATTGTTTGCATCAATTGGTCGGCTCTTTACAATTGAAGGAACCTCCGGAATGGCGGTGATGTCACCAGGAAGTAACTTCCATTTGTTGTTCAAAGGAAAGGCCTTTGCATAGCGAAATGAGTCAAGATAGTAAACCGATTGCCCTGTTTTCTTTTGCTTTGCGAGGCAGATGGCCTGCTGTTGAAAGGCAGAATGGTCGATGGTTGAACGTTGAAGCTTGTTGTAATAGTCCACGCGTTGCGAAATCTCTTCCCAGTCGTCGCGTTGTGAAACCTTTGAAAGCACAGTCTTGCGAAATAGGGATAGCAGGCAGTGGGGCGTCAGAATCCAAAGATAAGACGTGAGATAATAGCGCAGCTTTGAGTTCTTTCCGCTGTGCAACATATAGTAAAGTTTGCGTGGAATCATCATGATGATCATGTGTTATAGGTGAATAGATCTTGACTTTTGACAAGAAGTAAACAACAGATAGCAGGGTTTAGCCTTGCGGTTGAGGCTGTTCCTTTTTGCGTTTCACAACCTTTCCATTCTTCACTTCCCAGTTTTTATTAAATTCTTCGCGTGTTCTTTTCCAGCGATTGTGGCTCCATAAGTAGAGTTCGGGCTGGTTTTTAATAGACCTTTCCAATTCTTTATAGTAGAGATCTGTTATTTCAAAGTCGGCCATCTCTTTGGTGTTGCGGCTGATGAGACGCATTTCGCAGTTATAGTGGCCTCTTTTCACACGTGTAACATGGCCATAAAAGAAGGCCTGTCCAGTGTGTTTGATAATTCGTTCGGCTCCGGTGAGCACTGGAGTGTCGTGGTTTAGGAAGTCAACCCAATGATGTATGTTCCACCATAGCGGCACTTGATCGGATATATAGCCAACAATGAGCGGCTTTCCTTCGCGAGAAAGCGTGATAATCTTACGCAAAGACTCTTGCATGGGGATGCATAAGGCGCCGTGAAGTTCGCGTACATACTTGAACAAACGATCGAAATATTCGTTTTCAAGAGGGTGATAGAGCTGACAACAAAGGCCGTTTGATGTCCAATAGGGAAGCGAAGTAATCCATTCCCAGTTGCCTAAGTGTCCGAGATATACGCCTATCGACTGGCCTTCGGAGAGGATTTCATGAATCTGTTCCATACCCGTGAACGTCATTCTCTGCATGAGTTGTCGTTTACTTATAGACATAAGCTTAACTGTTTCGACAAGATAGTCGCAGAACCAATGGTAGAATTGGTGCTCAATCTCACGCAGTTCGGCTTCTGATTTCTCTGGAAACGAGGTGGAAAGATTGTTCCAAATCACGTCATGTCGATAGCGAACAACATAGGTTATGACGTAATAGAGTAGGTCAGAGAGGCGATAAAGCACCCATAAGGGCAACAAAGACATCACCCACCAAAAGCCATAAGCGAGGGTATAAGCTATATATAACAGTGCTTTCTTCATTTTGTTTAGAGCTGAACTTTGAGTTTATCCTTCACCATTCGGTACATATATTGATAGATAATGGCCTTAAGCTCGGTCTCCATCTGGTGTTGTTCTTTCACTTTTCCTACGAGGTTATGCTCCATAAGCAGGTCGGTGAGTTTGTAAATGGCTTTGGTTTGTTTGCCATCCCATTGCAAAACATAACCATATTTCACGTATTGATAGATGCCATTTAGATAGTTTACAGCCCACGTTTCGCTTGCAGGCGTGCCGAGAAGGTCGTCACCAAAGGCCAGATAAGGAGTGGGATAGCGGATGTAGTTGAGCAAGGTTGGCATGATATCTATTTGTTGTGCGATGCCATTTACACGTTGAGGCATGATGTCACCTGACGGATCATATATAATAATAGGTGAGCAAAAGCCGCCTATATCGGTTTTATATTGTGCATGATCACTTTGATTTGTGTGGTCGCTTGTAAGCACAAAGATAGTGTTTTTGAACCATTTCTGCTTGCTTGCTGAGGCAAAGAACTTTCCAATGGCCATGTCGGTGTAGCGTATGCACTTTTGAATGGGCAGATGTTCTTCCTTATAAATGTTCTTATATTTATTGGGAACAACGAATGGGTCGTGGCTCGACACGGTGAAAAGTGCCGTCATGAATGGCTCTTTTAGCTCGCCCATCTTCGCACAATAGTATTGAAGGAAGGGCTCATCCCATATTCCCCAGTTGCCATCGAAGTCCTTATCGCCACCAAAACGAGGGTCATTGTCATAGTCTTGGCGGCCATAATAGTTTTGGAATCCAATCTTTTTAGAGAATGCCAAAAAGCCCATTGAACCACGGTTTGCCCCATGGAAGAAGGCCGTTTGATAGCCCCAATGGCTTAAAAGGCCTGGTAAGCCGGTGTAATCATTCATCGAAGCGGGCGTGAGAATAAAGGGTTCACCGAATCGAGGAATGCTACAAAGGATGGAAGGCATACCATCAATGCTCTTTCTTCCATTGCAAAATGAATAACGATAAACAAGACTTTTCTCAATCAATCGGTCCACATTGGGCGTGTATCCCTTATATTTCCCATCGAAAAAGTCCTTATTAAAGCCACCGATATATTCTCTTCCGAAACTCTCAACGATAAGGATGACGATGTTCTTCTTGTTGAAATTCCCCTTCGGGACAATCATGTGGACGGGCGAATAGACCTTTGCGGCCTCATTGAGTGATGTGTAATAACGAGGTATTTCGAAGTCGGATTTGCCAATAGTACGTATTAATGCGAACGGCGTATTAAGCACAACAGCGCAGTCAGTGGGTCGTTCTACAAACTGATTTGCATTGCTTATGGTGATGGGTCGCACGCCAGATTGAAGTCCTCCGCGGCATCCTGCCACAGTAACTATGCCTGCTAACACGAAGCATACAAGGAGTTTGAGTGTGAAAGCCCATCTTTCCTTCGGACGCTTATAGTCACGATAGTCGGTGTGTGGCATGACATAACATTTACAGATGGCCCAAACGATGAGTCCAAAGATAAGTAAAAGATACCAGTGGGTCAGCGTATTATGAAGGATAATGCCTGTAATGTTGTTCTCATTACCAAACTCTCTGAACACGCTTGTTGTCGTTCGGCGCAGTGTAAAGGGGAAGTAGACAGCGTCAGCAAGGTTGATGGCTAACGCAAAGGCATTGACAACAACAAACAACCACTTGCAGATGCGGTGATAAATCGGGTTTTCTTTGCGCCAAAAAGGAATGAGCATGAGAACCATGTAAAGGCTGTTTGTGTAGAGAATTGCCGTGGTATCAAACATCAAACTTCCTTTAATCCAGGGACCGATAGTGCTGAGTTTGATTCCTTCGGCAAAGTAACTGTAGTTCACAAACACGTAAGTGACGCGTGCAAGAAGGTAGATAAGGTAGGCCAATAGCAAGTTAACAAGCAATGCTATGGGCGAACCGAATGATGATTTTAATAGGTGTTTCATGCTATTCCATCCTTTCTTTAGTTTACACTTGTTGCATTTCGTGCAGCTTTTTGTAGTATCCGTTATTGCCAATGAGTTCATCATGCGTGCCACGTTCAATGATTCGGCCTTCATGGAGCACGCAAATCTCGTCGGCATTACGTATGGTTGACAGTCTATGGGCTACCGCAATGGTCGTTCGAGTCTTCATTAATTTCGCCAAAGCATCCTGTACTAACCTTTCACTTTCAGTGTCGAGAGCCGACGTTGCCTCATCAAGTATGAGGATAGGTGGGTTCTTTAAGATGGCACGCGCTATGCTTACACGCTGCCGTTGGCCTCCCGAGAGCCTACCACCACGGTCACCTATGCTCGTGTTGAAGCCCTCTTCACTCTGCATAATAAAGTCAAAAGCGTTCGCAATTCGAGCCGCTTCAGCCACTTGTTCATCGGTAGCTTCCGAGGTGCCGAACTTGATATTGTTCTTGAAAGTGTCGTTAAACAGGATGGCTTCTTGGTTTACATTGCCGATGAGGCGACGCAAATCATGAATCTTTAAGTCTTTAATGTTGATGCCATCAATAAGTATTTCTCCCTCTTGTACATCGTAATAACGAGGAATAAGGTCTACAAGAGTGGACTTGCCTGAGCCACTTTGACCAACGAGTGCAACCATCTTGCCTTTCGGAATCGTGAGGTTGATGTCGCGAAGCACCCATTTTTGTTCATATTTGAATGATACATGACGGAACTCTATGTCGTGTTCAAAGGCAACGATTGACTTTGGATGAGCACTCTCTTTGATGCTAATCTCGGCTTTAAGTATCTTATCTACGCGTTCCATACTGGCCAATCCTTTCGGTATATTGTAGCCCGCCTTCGAGAATTCTTTTAGGGGATTGATGATAGAATAGAGCATTACAAGATAATAAATGAACTTAGGGCCGGTCAAAGTATGGTTGTTTAACACGAGCATTCCACCCACCCAAAGCACTATAATAATCATAACCGTGCCAAGAAACTCACTCATTGGGTGGGCCATCTGTTGGCGAATGTTCACTCGCATGACATTCTTTCGGTAGCAACTATTTACTTTATCAAACCTTTCATTCATCAGTTTTTCTGCACAAAAGGCTTTAATGATGCGCAGACCACCAAGTGTTTCTTCCACCTGACTCATCGTATCGCTCCATAAACTCTGAGCTTCTATGCTTTGAGCCTTGAGCTTTCGCCCAACGATTCCCATGAACCAACCGAAGATTGGCACAAAGATTATCGTGAAAAGTGTAAGTTGCCACGATGTAATCACTAAGGCTGCAAAGTAGCTAATGATGAGAATTGGGTTCTTGAAAAGCATGTCTAAGCTCGCCATGATAGAGCTTTCAATCTCTTGAACATCGCCACTCATGCGGGCAATGATGTCACCTTTGCGCTCTTCGCTAAAGAAACCGAGCGACAATGCATTGATTTTCTGGTAGAGTTGGTTGCGGATGTCGCGCACAACTCCTGTGCGAATAGGAATGATTGTGGCTGAAGAGAGAAAGTAAGCTCCTGTTTTCAACATGGTCATGAAAGCCAAAAGCAGACCTATTATCAATAAGGTGTTGGCCGGGCCTAACGTGAAAATATAGTGCTGAATGTAATAGTTGGCGTTGTTAACCAACAGATCTACGAAGCTTTCTAAACTATGAACATTGTCCCATGTGATGAGTTTCGTGACAGGTTTAACGTCACTTGTCTTAAACAAAATCTGCAAAATAGGAATCAATGTCATGAAAGAAAAGATATTCAGCACCGCTGAAAGGATGTTGAATATGATGCTCCACACGAGATATTTCTTATAAGGTGGAACGAAGCGTCGAAGCACTTGCAAGAACTCTTTCATACGTTTTCGGTCTTGATTTATTTAATTTCTTCGCCAAAGAGCGTTGCACTCGTCGAACCAGTGATACGCACTTTAATGAACTCGCCTATGTGGTGATTACCTTTTTCGACAATAACGGCTTTGTTTTGTTCGGTTCTTCCCATGAGATGATGACGGTCTTTCTTACTGAATCTCTCTGTAAGAATCACAAATTCTCGGCCTTCATCCTTCTTGTTTTGTTCGGCACTGATGGCTGTTTGCAAATGAATGAGCTGATTGAGTCGGGCAATCTTCACTTCTTCGGGTACGTTGTCGGCCAGATGTTTGGCTGCATAGGTGCCGGGACGTTCACTGTATTTGAACATGAAAGCACTGTCATAGCCCACCTCTTTGACCAAAGAGAGCGTCTGTTCTTGGTCTTCTTCCGTCTCATTATGATAGCCAACGAAGATATCGGTAGTCAAACCACAGTCTGGAATGATGCGTTTTATGGCAGCAACTTTATCGAGATAGTCCTCCCGTGTGTACTTTCTGTTCATCAGTTTCAGTATCTTATTGCTGCCACTTTGAGCGGGAAAGTGAATGTGTTTGCAAAGGTTTGGCTCGTCGGCAATGGCATGTAGGATATCTTCTGACATGTCTTCAGGATTCGAAGTGGTGAATCTCACACGCATATCAGGCACACTTTGCGCCACCTTTCGAAGCAGTTCGGCAAATGAAGTGCCGTTTTCGGGGCGCTTACCATTCGGCAAAAGACCATACGAATTGACGTTCTGGCCAAGCAAAGTAACCTCTTTAAACCCTTTATCATGTAAGTCTTTGACCTCTGCCAAGATGCTTTCCACATCACGACTACGCTCTCTTCCGCGTGTATAAGGCACGATACAATAGTGGCAAAAGTTGTTACATCCGCGCATGATACTAACGAAACCACTCACCCGATTGCCTCCAATGCGTTGCGGAAGCACGTCACGATAGGTCTCTGTTGTAGAGAGATCGGTGTCTACTGCGGCATGACCAAGCTCGCATTCTGCTATCATTGTTGGCAAGTTTAGATAGGAATCAGGACCACAAACAAGGCTTGCGTGGTGGTTCTTTATAAGGTCGTCTTTCACTCGTTCGGCCATACAGCCGAGCACACCAAGGATGAGTTGGCGTCCTTTCTTTTGCTCGGCATGCAGTGTATCAAGTCGATTGTATATCTTGTTTTCGGCATTTTCGCGTACACTGCAAGTATTAAGAAAGATGGCATCTGCCTCTTCTTCGTTCTCACATACCTCGTATCCGGCCATCTTCATGACTGAAGCGACGACCTCACTATCGGCTACATTCATCTGACAGCCATAGGTTTCGATGTATAATTTCTTGTCCATAAATGATAAAAAAGCCTGAAATCAGCCCATGACTCCCTCCCCAACGAAGGGGAGAAAAAGCTTAAAAGGCTTGTGAAGGCTTATATGTTGTTTGCTTTATTGTCTTTATATATAATTTAATTGTATGTTATCAATATTGAAAAGTCTGTCGTAATTTCCGCTTTTTACAGCTTTCTTCATTCTGAAAATCAGTGGTCTCTGTTCTTTTAATGCGTTCAACGGAGGATACAAAAGACTTTAGCCAAATGTCATCTCCTATTTTTTCGAGAGACTCCGGGAGTGGATATGCGGTTTGAAATGAAATTCAACACGGCATAAAGTGCCACACCTGTAATCAAGCCTGCTATGGCATCAATGGCATAATGCGCCTGAATGTAGACGGTAGCCATGCATAAGAACACGTAGAAGGGCAGCAAAGTAAACAGCAGTTTGCGGTTACCACTGCGCCAAGCCAATAGTATGCAGATGGTGCTTACACCGACATGACTGCTCGGAAAGGCTGCCGTGGGGCGCTCACCTGCGGCTTTTGCATCTTCAACGAGATTGTAAAAGATGCCATGAACATCACCCGGACTCGGCAAACAAGCTTGATGTGAGTTGAAATAATCACCCACATTGGGAAATATTCCGTGTGCAGCATTGTGCAAACCAATGGCTTTATAATAAAAGGTGGGCCCTGCAACAGGCAGTAAATCAAAGATAACGTAATAGCTGAAAAAGGCTCCCAAGATGATGAAAGCAGCCTTTCCAAAGTCTTCATAGCGTTTGAAGAAATAGTAAAGTGTTACTACTGCTATCATCGGAAAATAGGAAACATAACCACAATCCATGAGTTCACTCACAATGGGTGAGGGGAAAGCACGGGCAAATTCGAGTGCAGGTTGGAAACCAAAGAGCTGTTGTTCCCAGGTGGCAAACACGTGATCGAGGTTCGGAAACATGCGATTGATTTCGTAGGTATCGGGATACCACCATGCCAACATGCCCATTTGGGCTGCCACACGGACAAACATTGTAAACCTACAAGGCAGTAATCGATAGACAATCCATAGGGCAATGATAGTTGCTCCCACGCGAACTCGCTCCCAAACCATCGTCTCGGGATTCGTTAATTTGGTAGAAGTGAACAGCACAATCAATAGGGTAAATGCAATATAAGCAATCACAACCCACTCAAAAGGCATGAGACCTTTGTGCTCAGCCTGCCATCCTTCGCCCTGCCAAGGCCATGTAAAAGTGTTCTTGTTTCTTCTTTTTACCATTTACAACCATTTGTTCTCGCGATACCATTCAATAGTTCTTCGCGTACCTTCTGCAAGGTCTACCTGCGGATGAAAGCCCAATTCATCTACTGCAGGCTCTATATCGCAACGCCAATTACGCTGCTTTAATATGTTATATTTATCGTTGTTGAGCGCTGAAATCTTACCCGTCATGTGAGCAATGTGCTCGCCAAAGAACGTCACGACACGCAAAACCCAAACCGGAGCCTTGATTCTTATCCACCAAGGATTGCCAAGGCATTTATGAATCAGATTGCTGAAGTCTGACGATTGGTATACATTGCCGTCACTGAGAAAGTATTTTCGTCCGTCACGTCCATGGTCGAAAGCCTGGAAAACGGCTTGAACCACGTCGGTAACATAAACAAATGTGATGTCCTGACGCTTGAAACCAACTGAAAAATCAACGTGCCCCTTGATGCTTTTTGCCATTAAGAAGTAGTCGCGTTCACGCGGTCCATAGACTCCTGTGGGCCTTAAAATGATGTAAGGGAAATCATTTCCCACGCGCTCCAAATACGCTTCGGCCATGAGTTTGCTTTTCCCATACGCCGTGTTTGGCTTCGGATGGTCGTCTTCTGTAATCTCGTGATAAGGTTGTTGCTCTTTGATTGCGCCATAAACACTAAGACTACTCAAGTAGATGAAACGTCGGATGGGCATGTGTAATGCCAGCAACGCTTCAACAAGATGACGCGTTCCGTCTGTATTTATCTTGTAAAAGTCGTCGGCATGTAGGCACTTTGTCACGCCAGCGGCATGCACAACGTAGTCGAACTCGTGTCCGGCAAGTTGCTTTTCCAAGTCTTTTTCAGAGGATAAGTTGAGCTCAATGAAGTGTATTCGCTTATCGGTGAGATACTTTTTTGAACTGCTTTTCCTCACAGCAGCCCACACTTCCATCTCCCGACGCAGCGCTTCTTCTACGATAAAGCTGCCAATGAATCCACTGGCACCAGTCACTAATATTTTCATTAAATAGCTATTTACGGGGCAAAATTAATGGATTTTCCATGAATGGCAAAGGATTTCTCTGAATATTTAAGGTGAACCCACGGCATGAACGCTATCCCATTGGCTGATAATCATGTGAAACCAAGTGGGAAACTACATTCATCGTGAATGAACTGCAAAGTCTTTTGACGTCAGCATCCCAATCCCCTTTCTTGTTAGAATGACCCTCCATATGCACTTTTCAAAGCCTCCTGAAAATAGAATGTAAGTCAATGAACCTCAGTATTTTATGCAAACGATGAGCAAGAGTGATGTGAGTCGTCATGCAATCTGCATCATTTCGTGGTGTAATCTGCGTCATTTTAGCGTGTCATTTGACTCATTTTATAATGCAAAGCATGGCAGATTACACGTCTATCTGCCCCAAATCATAAAACAGCATGGGGCAGGATAAATCGCTTTATGCATCATCAGCCCTCGACTTTATTTCGTCTTTACAGAATGATATGTTCGCAATTATTTTCAAATATCCTTGCCATAAAATTTGGTTATGTCGTGATTGATGATTATCTTTGCATGCGAATTCGGGATGTAGCGCAGTTGGTAGCGCACACGTCTGGGGGGCGCGAGGTCGCCAGTTCGAGTCTGGTCATCCCGACAATTCAGTCAAAAGGAAAGCTAACGGCTTTCCTTTTTTCGTTTGAATAAGCAGCAATAAGCGTTTGATATAGCTTTAACGGCAAACGTTTGTAAAGACATTGTTTCAGGAATTGAACGTTTTCTATTCATCGAAAGAGTTGTTTTTCATCTTTAAAGCTATCATATTACATGTAATATTAAGCTTGTTCTGTAGATAATTTCATGTTTAATATAACATAAATGTAATAATAAGATGTTTAAAACGAGCTTATTTCGACAAAAAACTTGCATTAGTTATTATTTTGTTTTATATTTGTATCTAAAATAACATGATATGGATCAGCAATTAAAAGAACAGATACTATTGCGTATGCAATATGATAATCCTTGGTGGACTACAAATAATATCCCCGAGGATTTACAGAAATTACCCCATAGATTGTATCTGAGTTTATTCTATCCTTTAGTGAAGCAGAAGGAGATTAGACGGGGAGTAATCCTTATGGGGCCACGACGTGTGGGCAAAACTATTATGCTTTATCACACCATTAGCCAGCTGATAGCTGATAAAGTGAATCCTCAAAGGATTATTTATTTATCGGTTGACACTCCAATTTATAATAATTTATCTCTTGAAGAGATGTTGTCCATGGCGTGTGAAGCCGTAGGACAGGAAACTATTTCAGATGATTATTATGTCTTTTATGATGAAGTTCAGTATCTGAAAGAGTGGGAACTTCATCTTAAATCGCTTATAGATAGTTACCGAAACGTAAAGTTTGTTGCTTCAGGTTCAGCCTGTGCAGCTCTCAAAATGAAAAGTATAGAGAGTGGAGCCGGTAGGTTTACTGACTTCATCTTACCGCCTTTGACCTTTCATGAATATCTACATATGCAGAAGATTGATAATATCATTGTGCCAAAGAGATTGAATTGGGAGGGGCAAGTAATAGAGAGTTTTGATGCCATTAATATGCAATCGTTGAATGAACACTTTTTAGATTACATTAATTTTGGTGGATATCCAGAGATTGTTTTCTCTGAAAGTATGCGTAAAGACCCTAATCAATACATCCAACATGATATCGTTGATAAGGTGCTTTTACGTGACTTGCCTTCGCTTTATGGTATTAATAATACCCAAGAACTCTACAGATTATTTGTTCATATCGTTTTTTTTACGGGACAAGAGTTTTCATATGAGGACCTATCTCGGCACTCGGGAATAAGAAAAGAGACAATAAAAAAGTATGTGGAATACCTTGAAGCAGCCTTCCTTATCAAAGTAATCCATCGAATAGATGCCAATGCTCGTAGGATGCAACGCGTCACTTCATTCAAGATTTACTTAACAAATCCTTCACTACGCTGTGCTTTATTCTCGCCTCTTTCAATGGCAGATGAGATGTTAGGAAGCATGGTTGAGACTGCAATCTTTGCCCAATGGTTACAGCGTGACTATGCAAACATATACTATGCTAATTGGAAGGACGGGCGGAAACTTGGCGAAGTAGATATGGTTGGAATAGATATTGCACACCAAAAACCTAATTGGTGTGTTGAAATTAAATGGTCAGATCGATATGTAAACAAGGCTTCTGAACTCAAATCTCTATTGTCTTTTCTCGAAAAAAATAAGCTTTCATCCTCTATTGTGACATCAATTTCAAGTTACACGAAAAAGGAACAAGAGGGAAAAAGGCTATATTTTATGCCCTCAGCCCTATATGCTTATCAGATAGGATATAATACTATAAAGCAGAAAGTTATGAATGTTGGAATGTAGTTCCTTGTTCTGTATTTTCCAAAATAAGATTAATTACAAGATGTGACAAGGCTGATTCAAGCATAAAATTTGGGCTATCGTCACACGTAATCAAAGATTTTTGTGTAAGTTTGCAGTCTATGGAGCACGAATATTACATGAAACGGTGCCTACAATTGGCTGAGAATGGACGACAAAATGCCAAGCCTAATCCCATGGTTGGGGCTGTAATTGTGGCGCAAAATCGTATCATTGGCGAGGGATATCACGTCAGATTTGGTGAAGGACACGCTGAAGTTAATGCCTTTGCAAACGTCAAACCAGAGGATGAAATGCTGTTAAACGAGGCCACAATCTACGTGTCGTTAGAGCCTTGTTCGCATTATGGGAAGACGCCACCTTGTGCAGATCTCATCATCAGTAAAGGCATAAAGCGTTGTGTTTGCGGTTGTGTTGACCCCTTTGCAAAGGTGCAAGGACGAGGTATTCAGCGTATGCGCGACGCAGGAATTGAGGTGATTGTCGGAGTGATGGAAAAGGAATGTCTGGCGCTAAACCGTCGTTTCATCACATTTAATGCCAAACATCGGCCTTATATTCTATTGAAATGGGCGCAAACACTCAATGGTTTTATCAGCCGAAAAGGTGGTCCATTGCAACTCTCTACACCCAAAACACAGATGCTTGTGCACCAGTTGCGGGCCGAAAACGATGCGATTCTTGTGGGACATACCACCTTTTTAACAGATCATCCGAGGCTTGATGTGCGGCAATGGAGTGGGCATAACCCCGAACGCATTGTGCTTTCGCCGACGATGGCAGCACAAAACGAATGGCCATCCAATTGGACTGTCGCTGCAACCATTGACGAAGTGCTCGCCCATCTCTATGCAACAAAGAAACAAAGTCTTGTGGTTGAGGGGGGTAGAATGACGCTCCAAGCCTTTATAGATCGCGGACTTTGGGATGAGATTCGAATCGAAACAGCCCCTGTTTTGATAACAGATGGCGTGCCAGCTCCACACATTCCATCTGATGCTCACATAGAAAAGACAGAATCAATCGACGGAAACCAAATCATCACATTATGCAGATAATTCTTGCTTCTGCCAAGATTATGAACTCCAAAACGGCCGTTTCTGCGCCTGAGAAGACTGTACCTGTATTCTCATCTGAGGCAGAAAGGTTTGCATTAGAGATGAGTTCATGGGATGTAGAAACGCTTGCCAAGCGCTTGAATTGCAGCAATTCTATCGCCTTAGAGAATCAGTTGAGGTTTCAAAGTTTCTTTAATGACGACGAGAAACTGCCTGCTTTGTTGGCTTATAACGGTCATGCTTATAAACATCTCCAGGCATCTTCGTTCACCGAATCAGACTTTCGGTTTGCTCAACACCATCTTTTCATCACGTCATTCCTCTATGGATTGCTTCGTCCTTTAGACCAAATTCATCCCTATCGCATGGAGGCTAAGGTGACGCTTAAAGCCACACAACATCATAATATGTTTGCTTTCTGGCGCCCACTCCTTACAGATATGCTCATTGATGCAGTCAAACAAGACGATGGAATATTGATACATTTGGCCACCGAAGAGTATGAACATCTCTTCGATTGGAAGCGCATTTGCCGTGAAGTCAAGGTCATTCAGCCCCTATTCTATGTGGAAAAAGGGGATAAAATGAAGGTTGTCTCCGTCTATGCCAAGCAATGTCGCGGTGCAATGACACGCTGTATTATCCGTCATCAGTGGCATTCTCCCCAACAACTCCTCACGTTCAATGAAGCCGACTTCGTCTATCAACCGAATTATGGCGATGAACTTCACCCGCATTTTATATTAAACCAAACATAAAAAAATAACGTATGATTGAAGTAGGACAAAGACTTCCCGAGGTCTTAGGCATCGACCAAGATGGTAAGGAATGGAAAATCAGTGACTTTAAAGGCAAGAAATTAGTGCTATATATCTATCCGAAGGACTCTACTCCGGGTTGTACTAACGAGGCATGTAACCTCCGTGATAACTACGAACGATTCATTTCACAGGGTTATTCCGTGTTAGGTTGCAGCACACAGGACGCCAAATCGCATCATAAGTTCATAGAGAAGTATCAGCTTCCTTTCCCACTTCTCTGCGACACCGACCTCAAACTCGTGCAAGAACTCGGTGTATATGGCGAGAAGAAGATGGCTGGTCGCACGTATATGGGCGTCTTCCGCACAACCTTTATCACGGATACTGAGGGCGTAGTAACGCGTATCATTGGACCAAAGGAAATCAAAGTGAAAGACCACGCCAATCAAATCTTGTAATGGAACCATAGGGATTGAAAGAAGGGTGGATAGGGATAATCCAATCAGCAAATAGTAAGCGACTTATAGGTTAAATCTTTTGAAACCCTTTTACAAATCTGTTTAATAGATTGGCAGCTTCAAAACGCGCGATGGTTTTTATCCCGTTTTCGTTTGATTTTTGTGATTTCATAATGTGCTGACTGTTAGATGGTTAAGCGATTCTTATGGAATGACAAGGCTTTTAAACGACAAAAACGCACATGATTTGCGGCAGATTGGGCAGTAAAAAGCATTGATTCACCGCTTTGTTTGGTGCAAATCATCGTGTGATTTGACGCAAATGATGATGCAAAACGGGTTGGAAGGCGAAGCCGAGAAACGAAATTCATGGAATCAAAGCCATGAAAGGAGGGTGTGTTTATACTTTTTTCGTGTCTTCGTTTCTATTTCGTGGTGCAGTGGAGTGTTAAAAACAAAGAAATCATTTGACAAGATTTTCGTCGTCCTTTTGTGCATATCCGTCGCTCTTTTCCTATCCATCGTCCCCTTATTTTAGTTCATGAGGGTCCTCCCTTGACCGAGAATCCCTGTTCACATAAAACATTTTTCTTTGATAATCATTTTCATTTACAAATAAAAATAGCTATCTTTGTAACATTATGAAACGCAAAATAGTTTTTATTTCATTGCTAACGCTCTGCCTAAGTGTATCGGCACAGCAGGCAAAAGAAGACATTAGGTTAAACAGACTGTTAGTGGCTGGAAACAATCTGTTAGTGGCTGGAAACTATCTGGCTTATCCTGGCCCATTACAAAAGTCACTTACGCGAGCGCCTAAAGGCTACAAACCTTTTTATCTCAGTCATTATGGACGACACGGAAGCCGTTGGCTCATCGGAGATCGCGACTATAATCAGCCTGTTCTCATGTTAGAGAGGGCCGATTCATTAGGAAAACTAACGCCGAAGGGGCAGGAAGTGCTTCGCGATTTGCGTCTGCTTCGCGATGCAGCTAAGGGGCGTGACGGCGAACTTACACCGCTTGGAGCTGAACAACACCGTCAGATTGCTGAACGCATGGTGCGGAATTTCCCCGAAATCTTTAAGGGAAAGACCCACGTTGACGCTAAAAGTACGGTGGTTATCCGCTGTATTCTGAGCATGGAAAACGCGCTTCAGCAGCTCGTTCGCATGAATCCAAATCTCGAAATCACGCATGATGCAAGCTATCATGACATGTATTACATGAATCATAACGACACTTCGCTCTTCAAACAGCGTATGCCAAAGGCTGCACGTGAGGCATTTGACAACTTCAGTAAACGTCATATTCATCCCGAACGACTAATGAATGATCTCTTCAATGATAGCACTTATTGGCAAAAAGAGATAAATTTCAAACAACTATATAGCACACTTTTCAAGCAGGCTTCTAATGTTCAGAGTACTGAACTGCGTCATGAGCTCTCATTGTTTAACCTTTTTACAGACAAAGAACTCTATGATCTTTGGACCACAAACAATGCTTGGTGGTATATCAACTATGGCCCTTCACCCCTCAATGGCGGTCAACAGCCAACGTCACAACGCTTTCTTTTGCGCAAGATTGTTAGTGAAGCAGACAGCTGTTTGATGTTGAATCATCCCAGTGTTACACTGCGTTATGGACACGATACGATGGTAATGCCGTTGACTTGCCTGTTAGATCTTGACGGAATGGGTGTGCAAGTAGCCGACCTTGAGCAAGTAACGATGAAGGGATGGAATAATTATCGCATCTTCCCTATGGCCTGTAATCTTCAATTTGTGTACTATCGTAAGCCGGGAAGTGACGATATTCTCGTCAAGATTCTACGCAATGAGAATGAAGCTAAGCTACCCATTGCAACCGATGTCTACCCATATTATCATTGGAAGGACGTCAGAGCGTATTGTCTAAAGGTAGCCGCTGACAGGCCATTGGTGAAAGTTGACGACCCAACAAAACACTAATGACGTTGCAAAGAACATAGAAAGAAACAGAAAACTAACTTTAATAAACTCAAATAATAACACTAAACCAAAACCAGAATGAAAAGAAAGTTTTTGATATTAATGCTTTTAGCCTGCACGTTTTTAGGCCATGCACAAGTTAATCGGCCTAAGTTGGTTGTAGGAATTGTAGTAGATCAGATGCGCTGGGATTATCTTTACTTCTATAATAAAGAGTATGTTAGCGACGGATTCAAGCGACTTTTGTCAGAAGGATATAGCTGTCAGAACACTATGGTGCCTTATATTCCAACCGTAACTGCCATTGGTCACTCTTGCGTTTATACGGGAAGTGTGCCTGCTTTGATGGGAATCCTCGGCAATAACTTCTATATTAACGGCAAGGATACCTATTGTTGTGGTGATGAAACGGTGCAAAGCGTAGGCAGTGATTCAAAAGAAGGCAAGATGTCTCCACGCAATTTGTTGGCTTCAACGATAGGAGATGAGTTGAAATTGGCTACAAACTATAAGTCAAAAGTCTTCGGAGTAGCACTCAAAGACCGTGCTTCTATCTTGCCAGCAGGCCATAGTGCCGATGCAGCTTATTGGTGGGATACGAGTGCCGGCCATTTCGTTACGAGCACTTATTATATGAATCAGCTGCCAACATGGGTCAACGACTTCAACAAAGCCCATCAACAGAAGCCGGGGTATGACATCAAACTCGATGTGAAAGGCATCACCGTGACCTTTGATATGGCTGAAGCTATCTTGAAAAATGAAAATCTTGGTCAGGGAACTGAAACCGATATGCTCACTGTAAGCATATCTCCCACCGACGCAATTGGCCATAAGTTCAGCACACGTGGACCCGAAAACCACGATGCTTACATTCAACTCGACCGCGATCTTGCCCGTTTCTTCAAGACGTTGGATGCCCAAGTGGGGCGCGGAAACTATCTCGTTTTCCTCACAGCTGACCATGGTGGCTCTCACAATCCTAACTTTATGCGCAGTCATAAGATGCCCGCGGGTGGCTTTGAATGCTGGAATGTGGTGAAAGAACTTAACCAACAGCTGCAACAAGCCTTTGGAACAACAACCAACTTTGTGTTGGGTGAGAATGCACTCCGCGTTTTCTTAGACCATAAGAGCATTGCTTCGGCCAACCTAAACCTCAAGGATGTGAAGGCAAAAGCAAAGGAATTGTTAGAGAAAAAGCCTAATGTCACCTATGTTGTTGACTATGATGAAGTGGCAACGATGCCTATTGCACAGCCTATTCGCGAGCGAATCATCAACGGATATAGCCGTGAACGTGGTGGAGATCTACTCATTGTGACGAATCCCGGCTGGATAAATAGCTCGGCAAATCCTACATATAAGGGCACAAGTCATAGTCTTTGGAATCCAGACGACAGTCATATCCCATTGATTTTCATGGGTTGGGGCGTTAAACCGGGTGAGACTTCACGTCCTACTTTCATGACCGACATCGCACCGAGTGTATGTAGTCTGCTCCACATTCAAATGCCGAATGCCTGCGTTGGCAATTCCGTTTTTTAGGTCTTTGAATCAAAACACATAGCATCGTCGTAGCCACTGCGCTATTATTCTCATGCAATCGCTACACGCTTTGTGTTTATGGAGGTGGCAACGATGTCGCGCTAATATTTTAGTGAATACATCAAACATTGCGAATGTTACAACGATGCAACACTGTAAGCGTTGTACCTTTGATAGCCCGGGGTTGACAAGCGAAAGCGAAGTCTACCCTGGGTTATTTGCCATTAGTGAGAACAACGCTGTAGGCGTTGTACCTTTTATTCCTTAGCTTTTTATCGCGGCATTCTACGCAGAAAACGTACAACACCTACGGCGTTGACCTCCTCATTACACGTATAACCCAGGGTAGGCTGACGCCAACCCTGGGCTATCAAAGGTACAACGCCTTCAGCGTTGAACCAATATGGTATTATAAACAGCGTCATTTTACGCGCTAATTTGCGTCAAATGGCTGCATGTTTTGCCGTATTTTACACGATGAAATGACGCAAATCGTTTTACGCTTTATTGTCAACAACATCACCATCCCTAAATAACCCCAAAATAACCTCCTCCATTTCCATGGCTAACTACTCCCCTCTCTCTTCGGAGAGGGGCAGGGGGTGAGGCTTTGTTTCCCTCACACTATTTCACACTTTATTATCAATTACGCCACCCTCACAATTGTTTCATCTCGCAACTGCGTTGGTATTGTGCCATTATTCCAATGGATGAATTTCGCAATATAAATGTTCTCATGGTGCAACGCCGTAGGTGTTATGTCGGTATTTTAATGAATGTATTTTACAATATAAATGCCCTCATTGCGCAACTCGGTACGAGTTGTTCCTTTGATAGCCCGGGGTTGGCGAGGAACGAGCCTACCCCGGGTAAACATTCGCAAGGAGATTCAACGCCGTAGGTGTTGAGCTTTTTCTATGAAGGCATGCTTATAGCGAGGAGATTCATGGCGGATTACTCAAAAAAAGCGCAACACCTACGGCGTTGTCTCCTTCAAAATATACACGAACCCAGGGTAGCCTGCACTATCGTTTGGCAACCCTGGGCTATCAAAAACGCAACACCTACGGCGTTGAAACGTGCATTTTATGTCCTTGTTCACGTTTTCTCGCGTTTGAATTCATGGCGGATTGCACTTAGAAAGCGTAACACCTACGGCGTTGATATGTATATTTCTCAATGCGTTTTATGTAAAAACATAATGTGATGGTTCTTGTTTATAAGCATACCTAAATCAAAATCACAATATGTTTGCCTCTGAAATAATTAAAAATTACGAATAAACCATTTCAAAAAATCATTTGCTTTTGAGTTTGATGTGCCTTATTCTCCAAGACTTCTATATAGGTCTACGACACAGGAAAGCTGCTGTTGGCGTGTTTCAAGCAGTTCCATTTGGGCATCAAGTGCATCGCGTTCGGCCTCAAGTACATCGAGATAAGTAGCTCGTCCGTTCATATAGAGTTGACGAGATACCTCAACCGAGTGTTCCAAAGTCTTCACTTCTTCCTCTTTTAACGCATAATAGGCGGCGAGATTCTTGTTCTTTGACAGCAGCGTACATACCTCAGAATAAGCTGTGAGCAGTGTTTTGTCATATTCATATAAGGCTTGTAGCTGTGCGGC
>QWCT01000054.1_pt1 | contig 84874 bp, 61 predicted proteins | sample 1972681 | NCBI WGS metagenome assembly QWCT01 (sample SAMN09866701, study PRJNA288562) | Human oral metagenome isolate pre3_saliva, whole genome shotgun sequencing... | isolation source: mouth | host: Homo sapiens | place: USA: California
GAACGAATCTACTTCACAAGAAGCGACTGCGGTTCCTGAAAGAGAAAGCCCAACAAACAAGCAGGATACAGAGAATACCATGCACTCCGAGCCTGCACGAAATGCTGAGAACGTAACCGTTCAGAAACGTATCAGTGCCAAGATGAGAAAGAAAACACTCGAAGCCTACAAGCGAGCCTATCTTGTGCCGACCAAGTTAAACAATCGTAAGGCAGTCTATCTGAGTAGGGAGACACAGGAACGTGCCGACTTTATTGTGCGTAGATTAGGCGACAGGGGCAGCAACCTTTCAAGCTTTGTGGAGAACATCGTTCGTCAGCATCTGGATGAATATGGAGAGGACATAGAGAAATGGAGAAGGTTATAAACCGCAGGAAGGGGGCGAGGGATGAATTTCAAAAGATTTATTTCCCGCTCTAATCCTACTATCGCATTAAAATATGATGTCATATTCTCGTAAATGAGACGTCATATTTGGGCAAATATGACATCATATTTTTAGCAAGTAGACATCTGAATGATGAGAACACCACGAACACAGTTAAACACAGAATGCACGGCATTCACTTTTTGGCTGCAAAACGCCTCGTGCGTAAATGGTCTTATCACTGACATTGCAAGACGTCAGTTTGTACCCACAAACTGCTCTTGCTCCCCCTCGTCAGACTGTCGGGGAGATAAGACCGTAATCACTCCGTTCTCATCGGTCAGCATTCAGAAATTAAGCAACAACAAATTATCTATAATGATTAACTTTCAAAGGAAACTTATATGAATAGATACAAAGGAAAAGCTGCCCGATGGCAGCCAAAGGATAAGGAAGAACTGCGGATGAACAAGACAGAGTTCATCAAAGTAAGATGTACCTTAGAGGAAAAGCAACGTATCAAATCAAGGGCGGAAAATACAGGGCGGAGGTTCTCCGACTACTGCCGTGAGATACTCCTTAACGGCGAGATAATAGCCGTCCCCAAGATGACCGACAACGAGAGGGAAGCCATTGCCATCCTCCAACATACAGGAAGATTCTATGGGCAGGTTTCCAACCTCATCAAGGGTGTGGATGATGAGGTATATAAGGTCTTAAATATGAGAAGAGATGATAGGAAAATGTAAGGCGATAGCGCACGGCAGTACGGCTCTGGACTATATTTTCAGAGATGGCAAGCTCGGCTATCGGCTTGCCTTTCACAATCTTTGCAGCAGGGAGCCAAAGACAATCTATGAGGAAATGAAAGTGGTCAGCGACTACAACAGCCGTTGCAGGAACAAGTTTCTCCGTATCGAAATCGGCATCGCACCGCAGGACGAGAAAAAACTGCCCGTGTCCGAACTGATGCGGATTGCCCATTTGTTTGCCAAGCGAATGGGACTTGACAACCATCAATGGGTGGCGGTAACGCACAAGGACACCGACAACAGACACATTCACATCATCGCCAACCGCATCAGCCTATATGGAGAAGTCTATGATACCACTTTTGTGAGCAACAGGGCTGCAAGGGTGGCAGAGGAAATCAGCAGGGAGAAAGGCTTGACCATCGCAAAGGAGGTCAAGGCGGAAAGGAAATACCAAAAGGAAAAAGTCAGCCAGACGCGAGAGCAAGCAAAGAAAGTGGTGCAACAAATCTGTTATTCCCTGCTTGACAAATACAAAGGAACAGGCGTTACAGGGCATTCTATGTTCCTTTATGAATTGAACAAAAACGGCATTATTATAGAGCGTATGAAGAACAAGCAAGGTAATGTCTATGGTTTAAAGTTCTCATACGCAGGGCAATCCTTCAAGGCTTCCGAAATCGGCAGGGAATTCGGCTACCGTTCCTTGCAGAAAAGCTTTGAACCAACCAACAGGGAAGAATCAAGGAAATTACATCAAACAGTACAAAAATCAAGAGAAAAGAACGAACTGCCTGATACAGGTTATGAGCTTGTACCAAAGAGCCGTTCCTTAATCTCACGAGACAATAATACGCCACAAGTGCAGAACTCCATTGGTGCAGTGGCAGACACCATCGTTAGCGCAGCCGATGAAGTTGTGGAAGGGTTAGGCGATTTGATTACACCAACCGCACAGGACAATGACTATGCAGAAACAGCGTGGCAGCGCAAACTCAGAAACCAAGCCAACAGAAAGAAGCGAGGGAGGAGAATGTAACTCGCAGCAATAAAGAATACATCATATTACGCAGAAATCCGAGTTTATTTGCAATTTCTTGATAAAAAACAGTATCTTTGCAATCTATTAAACATTTATAATGATAGATGTCTGAAGATAGGCTTCGTATTGGTGATATCGGCTTTGTCTACAACCGCTCTCAAGTTGAGCAGAAGTGGAGTTTGATGGACATGGATAATAGGGCTCCTTTTATCTTTGTTCCTATAGATTGTGAAAAATTCCTAACAAACTCGCAGATTATTACCAATAAAATGAGAGATGACGATGGGCTTTATGTGGGACTTAATCCTGATTATCAGAAAAAAGTGAGTTATGATTATTTGATGTTTGAAATTGGTAGTATAGCTGGATATGTTGCCTTGTTCTTCAGCAAGGACAAAATGAAATTCAAAAAAAAACTGACAAAAACACAATTATTGAACTTTGAATTTAGAAAAGAAGACCAAGATACTCAAAGAGTTTACGGTTACAGTGCCTTAATAGTTTCAGATATGTCGATGAATATTTCTAAGCATATAAACGACAAGTATTTTCAGCTTCGGTTGAGTATGTTTACAGATGTCCGTGATTCTCTAAGCATTGCTCAGATTATGCAACCTTCTCTAAAAGAAATGGGGGTCAACTTGAATTTATTTAATTCTTGGAAAGCTCTTTTGGATAAAAGCCAAATAAAAGAAAATGGTGTCAATACTATATTCGATGCCCTTCTTGATAATAAAACTGAAGTTATGAACGATGTACGTAAAGTGCGTATTCTGTTTACTAATTTGATGTCTTTTGCGAATAAAATCCATGACCATGACAAAGTGGAAGATTAATAGCATAAAGATAGAAAACTTCAAGTTTTTCCATCGCCCTTTCAAGATGGATATTGAAGGTAAGAATTTGCTTCTGTATGGAGAGAATGGTAGTGGAAAGAGTTCTCTCTATTGGGCTATCTATACCTTGTTTCAGAGTTGTTATAAAAGACCAACAATAGATGATGCACAGAAATATTTTGTAGCAGATAACACGGAAAATCTTCGTAACAAATTCTTACCTGATACTCAGAGGTCTGGTATTGATTTAGAATTTATATCTGAAGATGACGGTCGTAGAAAGTCTTATGAAGACTCAAATGTCAGGTGTAATACTTCTACAGACCCTTTTATGAGCATTACTGCAGGATCTAGTACCTTCATGAACTACAAGTTTCTTTCTGCCATCTTCGATTTTAAAAATAGCAAGCAGCCCGAGATCTTCAATATTTTCGTCAGTGATATTTTCCCAGCTCTAATTTTACAACCATCCATGAAACTCATTCACTATGATGGTACACAATCATCTGTAATGACAGCTGACTACTGGTGGAAGTATTTAAATAATAACCTTCAGAATCTAAAGAGAGGTTCTAATCCACATTATATTTTGAAGACTTCTGATGAATACATACGTTATTCCAGACTGCTGAAAGAATTTAACAGACAGATAAAGAATAATGTGACCCTAATTGAAACTAAGGCCAATCAGATGATTTCTAATAGCTTCAAATTGAATGCAAGACTTCAGATGGACTATGAGAATGCAAGGATTACAGATGTCCAGATGGGGCCAGGAGTATTATATAACAAAAAAATATTACCTCCCAAAATAAAGGTTAAGGCAGAATTCAGCCATAACCATATTGTTGGACATAATGACATATTACATCCTCGCTCCTTTTTCAATGAGGCAAAACTTACTTGCCTTGCCATTGCGATGCGTTTTGCAGTTGTTGAAATTATGCACCGTGCCGAGGATGATGGTGCCTCTGCACTATTCCTCGATGATTTGCTGATTAGTCTAGATATGTCTACAAGACTTGAAGTAATGGACATTATTTTGAGTTATGAAAGTAATTATCAGATACTACTTTTCACGCATGATTACACCTTCTTCGATATTCTAAGGTCAAAGATTAGACAGCAGAAACATGATAGCAGCTGGTTGTTCAAGGAATTATACAGTTTGAATGATGATATAGACAATATACCAGACTATCTACTTGTTGATAATCAGAATGCAATTGATAGGGCAAAAGCTTTTTATGAGCAACGTGACTATGCTGCGTCTGCCAATGCATTAAGACGTGAATGTGAAGAGCAGCTTAAAAGATTGCTACCATTCAATGCTACAGTAGAATTTCAGAGAGCCCCTTTCCCAAAAACTTCTCCTAAACAACTATCCAACATGATGGGTGCTCTCAATCAGTTTTATTCAGACACAGGAATTCCTGATATTACTCCAGATATACAGATGTATAGGGAGAGAATCCTCAATCCGTTATCACATCACGATGCTCGTACTCCAATATACAAGAGTGAGTTGCTAAAAGCTATTGATGAAATTTCAAAACTGAGAACAATATCGGTTTCATTTCTAGTCCAATATGCAGATTGTACGCTTTCAAATGAATTTTTTATCCATTTCACTAAGGGTGGTATAGATGCGGAGGTACACTTTTATTTTTGTGCTGAGTGGATGAAATACACACTGAATGGTATGGATTATTTTTCAAATCCTTTGCTTCACATTACCTCTTCTAATGTGCCACAATATGTAGTTGGAAGAGAAAAAACCATAAAAAGTATTTACAACACACTTTGTAATTATGTATATAGAGGTTCTGGCGGTTATCCAAGTCTTGAAGATGCTATTCAGAAGTGATATGATACTATATTAAGTTATATGTTTTTTTTATATTTATTCTCATCATAATGCTCATTATTCGGCAAGAAAGTATTATCTTTGCAAACAGAATAATAAGCGTTCTTTGTTAGGCAGAAAACAGCGAAGCCCAGTAGTCCGCTCGTTTCCAAATCGTTACCTGTTTGGCTTATGCGATAAGGTAACTTCTTTATTTTCAATTAGATACATTTTAATAATTATCTTGTGTAGTAAGGAGTAATGTAGTAATGTAGTAATGTAGTAAGGAGTAATGTAGCAATGAGTAAGTAGTAAAGTAGTAAGTGGTAAAGTAGTAAGTACTTCATCCAAATACTTTTCACCTTTCACTTTTTCACCCCTAAAAGCCTTTATCATGAAAATCAATGACCTAGCAACGGAAGACCGTCCGCGAGAAAAAATGATGCGTATTGGCGCCGAAAACTTAACCAACTCTGAGTTGTTGGCCATTCTTATTGGCTCTGGTTCAACAGAAGAGTCAGCAGTCGACCTTATGACGCGTGTGCTCAACGATTGCCAAAACAGCCTTAAACGCCTTGGCCGATTATCATATAACGAACTAATTACATATCATGGCATTGGTGATGCTAAAGCCGTCACCATCATGGCCGCGTGCGAATTGGGAAAACGCCGACAGCAAGAACAGGTCGAAGAACGCAAAGACCTTGGCTCGGCTACGGCCATATACAATTTTATGCACGTACGTATGCAAGACCTTGACGTGGAAGAGGCGTGGGCCTTGCTGATGAATCAAAACTATAAACTCATTAAAGCTTTTCGTGTTTCGCATGGCGGACTGAGCGAAACGGCTGTTGATGTGCGCATTATTATGCGCGAGGCTTTGCTCAATAACGCCACAATTGTGGCACTTTGCCATAACCATCCCAGTAATAACGCCTCGCCTAGCGGGGCCGACGACCGACTAACACAAATCGTTAAGAGTGCTTGCGAAACCATGCGCATCTATTTTCTAGACCATCTCATCATTACCGATGGCCGATATTATAGCTATCGCGAGGAGGGCAGAGTGATTTAGTTCGTTTACAAAGGGGCTAGGTCTGCCTATAACATTCATGGTGGGTTCGCTTTCTTGGCTCATTCTAAGCGGGCTGATGAGAATTAATGCATTGCAATTACAGTGCAAAATGTTATCGCAACGTTGTTACTGCCCAACAATAAAAATAAACACTCCCCGACACCTGCCTAAAGGCGCCAGAGAGCTATAAAACCTTACTCGATTACTTTGAGGTTAAACCCTTTTTCTCGATGGTTGACCATCTTTATAGGTCAGTCGTTGCAGCATTATACTATTTTTTTCGCTTTACTTTCGTCATCGTTCAATATTTTTCATTATCTTTGTTGCAACAACATTAAAGCAAATAGCTATGACGCAAGAAGAAAAATTGAAGATAGAAGAACGGATTATTGATGTGCTAAAAACAGTGTACGACCCCGAAATACCCGTTAATATATACGACCTAGGATTGATTTATAAGGTTGATTTGCAAGAAGACGGCACGCTAGACCTTGATATGACCTTCACCGCACCTGCTTGTCCGGCAGCCGATTTCATCCTCGAGGATGTGCGCACAAAGGTGGAAAGCATCGAGGGGGTTACTGCTTCGAACATCGAACTGGTGTTCGAACCCGCTTGGGACCAAAGCATGATGAGCTACGAAGCACGCGTGGAACTGGGGTTTGAATAATCGCTAACCCTTAAAATCCTAGGTTATGAAGAATGTTTATTTTCTTTCAGACGCCCACCTTGGCTCGCTGGCCATCGAACATGGCCGTATGCACGAGCGAAGAATTGTGCGTTTCCTAGACAGTATCAAGCATAAGGCTGAAGCCATTTATTTGCTGGGCGACTTGTTCGACTTCTGGAACGAATACAAAATGGTGGTGCCAAAGGGGTATACGCGCTTCTTAGGCAAACTTTCTGAACTCACAGATATGGGCGTGGAGGTGCATTTCTTTGTGGGAAATCACGACCTTTGGACTTATGGTTACCTAGAAGAGGAATGCGGACTAATAGTGCATAAGAAACCCTTAACCACGGAAATATACGGCAAAGTGTTTTATCTGGCGCACGGCGATGGCTTGGGCGACCCCGACAATTCGTTTAAATTTCTGCGTCGGGTGTTTCATAATCGCTTCTGTCAGGTGCTTTTTAATGCGCTTCACCCACGTTGGGGCATGGCCTTTGGGCTTAATTGGGCTAAGCATAGCCGCATGAAACGCGCCGAAGGCAAAGAACCGCCATACATGGGCGAGGATAAAGAGTATCTGGTGCAGTACACTAAGGAGTATATGAAGAACCACGATGATATTGATTTCTTTCTCTATGGTCACCGGCATATTGAACTAGACTTGATGCTCTCTAAGAAAACACGCATGATGATATTGGGCGATTGGATATGGCAGTTTACTTATGCCGTGTTTGATGGTGAGCATATGTTTATGGAACAATATGTTGAGGGCGAGTCGCAGCCCTAATCTGTTTATTAATACTTATGGCCCTCGCCTCGTTTTGTGCCTCATGCTGCATGAAACGGGGTGAGGGCTTTGGCTTTTCGCCCTCAATGGCTTCTTTATTGGGGTATGAAATAAGCCACAAATTTCAACACGCGAGATGTGTTGTTGTAGAAAATGTAAAATATTCAGCACATTTTGTCGTGCCAAAAGTGGCTTTATTATTCATCAACTGTTCTTTGGGTGGCAAATATTTAATTCTCGCTAGGGGTTGTTTCGGCGCAATTGCACTTAATTGGAGTATGCAGAATATGGTGTTTGCTTTGTATAAATACACAAAATACTTGGCTTTACCTGCGTTTTGCTGCATTTTACCTTGCGTTTTGCTGCAAAACGCACTGCTAAGTGGTGCAAAACGCAAGGCTAAGTGGTGCTAAACGCGAGGCAAAATGTACCAAAACGCATGGCAAAATGCTGCTAAATACATGCTTAAATGCTGCTTGATGCATATTATGCACAATGGATATGCAATATTATTGATAGGCTGTTTGTGTTATTAAGGGACGAAAAGTGCCTAAAAAGTGGTGTTTTAGGGTATAAAAACGGGTTTTTCGCGCGATGAAAAATTGAGGTTTGCAGCTAAAATAGAAAGGCTAAATGGTGCAAATTGCACGGTTGACTCCTCTTGGTGACGAAAAAATAAATTTTGAAAGTGCAAAAACCTGGTTTTTTTTATGCTTTTGAGCGCCTTTTTTCGCTAGAATGAGTCTGCTATAAATGTTAATATGTAAAAGTTTTGTACCAAAACATTGAGCTTGTGAACCCCAATCGGTCATTAGACCACAATGTTTCCAGAGTTCTTGTTTTTGTGTTGTTTCCTAACATCTTTTATTTTCTTGTTGGCATCTTTACTTTCTTTGCAACTTAACGTGTCCCGCTATGCCTGCGTTACAAAGATAGACCATCTGCTCGACAATAAAACAAAATCTGTTTAGACTCAATTCACCGCATTGGGGTTGAAGTGTTTGCGCGAAGAACAAATTTGGTAGACCACTAAAACAAAGCCACGCCCCATCTTTTGCGCTGCTAGGCGTAAGATGGGGCGTGGCGATGGGCAAGCATCAGGCTCGCTAGAGTGGGCGAAACCGGGTCGATGCAGGCTAGCAACAGGCTTTCATTGCATGCAGGCTGGAGTAGAAAGCCAGTAGCAGAACATTATCTGCCCAACCATGTTTCGGGGTTTAGCTTGGCAGTCTCTTTGCGCAACTGGAACTGGAGGATGTTGTCGGCCCCCACAGTGCCTAGCGTTTGGCGTGTGGTTACACGCTGTCCGCGCGTTACACTGGCCGAACGAAGGTTGGCATATACCGAGATATAGGCACCGTGGCGCACCATAACCACCATCGAGCCACCATAACCAAACACGGCACTAACCTCTCCATCGTAGATGCTTCGGGCCTGACAGCCGTCGCCACCCATGATGTTAATACCCTTGTTGTCGAGTTTCACATTCTTAAGTCCTTCCACATTATACTGTCCAAAGTGGCTCACAATGCGATACGAACCAGTGATGGGCATGGGCAACCTACCTTTGTTGGCCTCAAAACCACCGCTAACCATGCGGTCCACGGTGCTAAGCTTATGCGTTTCTTCCACTTCCTTCTTGCTTTCGGCAATGGCTTTTTCGCTTCTTTCGCGTTCGGCAGCAGCTTTTCGTTCGGCAGCCACGCGTGCAGCTTCTGCTTCTCGCGCAGCTTGTTGCGCTCTAGCCTGCTTGTCGGCCGACTCACGTGCCGCTTGGTCGGCCTTAGCTTTGCGTTCGGCAGCCTCTCTAGCTTCTCGTTCAGCTTGCGCTTTCTTGTCGGCCGTTTCTTTCTCGGCTCTCGCTCTGCGTTGTTCGGCCTCTCTAGCAGCCTTTTCAGCCTCCAGTCTTCTAGCCCTTTCGGCCTCTTCGGCCACACGTGCCTCGGCCCTTAAGCGTTCTTCTCTAGCTTTAGCCTCTGCAATACGGCGTTGGTTTTCACGCTCAGCTGCTTCGGCCGCCGCCTTTTTTCTAGCCAGTTCTTCGGCCTTACGTTTAGCCGCTTCGGCTGCTTCGGCCTTTCGTTTAGCCTCGGCAATGGCCCTTTGGCGCGCTTTTTCCACCTCGATAGCAATGAGTCGGTCAATCTCGGCGTTTAAAACAGCATCTTTCTTTTGTTGTTCGGCGATGATAGATTGTATGGTTTTTTGTTCGCGTTGCAGTCCGTCAACGGCCTTTTGTTGCTCTCCTTGTTTGGCTTGCAAGGCAGCATGCTCTTTGCGTCCCTTGTTAAGCAGCGAGCTTTTTTGTCCTTTCACCTCCTCCAATTGGATGTGTTTATCGGTTACTTGTTGCTGTTTAGCCTTCACCAGTTCGCCTTGCGCCTTTTGATAGGATGCATATTCGCGCACAAAACGCATTCGGCGATACACCTGCGCTAGGCTTTTGGCCGAGAAAGCAAACATCAAGTTGTCTTGAACCGAACGATGACGGGCCATATATCTCAGTGAACGGATGTATTTAGCCTTGCGGTCGGCCAGCTGTTGTTCGAGCGTTGTGAGCTGCGAATTAAGAATGCCGATGTTACTGTTGATGTGAGTGATGTCTTTTTGTATGTCGTTGATGTTCTTTTGGCGTTCATCAATCTCGCTGTTAATCACCATCAGCTCTTGCAACTTCTTCTTCACGTCGGCCTGATTGGCTCTCAATGCAGCCTCTTGTTGTTGAATTTTCTTCTTTATCGCCTCTCTTTGGCCTTGCAAACCCTTGATGGCCTTGTCGGTAGCCGACTGTGTGTTTTTGCTTATAGCTACATTCCCGCGTTTGTTAGAGGTTTTATTACCCTTTTGCGGAACAGACTTAGCAGGTTTTTTAGCAGGCGTTTTCGTTGTTTTGACGCCTTTTTTAGCCGGTTGCACGGCTTTAGCCTTATTGGCAGGCTTAGTTTTAGAGGATGCTTTTTTATGTGTAGTGGCAGCAGGGTGTGCATTTTTAGCGTTGCGCTTTTTTTGCGCACCGATAGGAAGAGCCACGAAGAGGGCAAGGAGTATGGTGAGAAGCTGTTTCATTTACATGCTAAGTATTTTGCTGAAGACGTCTTGAGCCTTCACGCGCTTGTATTTGGGCGACACAGTTGTTTGTGTTTCCCATTTGTCGTCGGTCTTAATTTCGTTCATGTTGATGCTCACTTGTAGCGTCTGTCCGCCTTTTACGGCCGAAGAACTCATTGTGAATACTTGCGAAGCAGGGAACATCTTCACGCCAAGCGCTCTAAAATCGGTATATTTCCACACCAGTTTTGATGCGCCATGATTAGGTGCTTGGTAATTAATATCGGTTTGTTGTATGCGTCCGTTGTTAGCATCGGCTAGCCAGGCATAATTAAAATTGCCAGTTTGGTAGGTGATGGGGTTGTTTTGTCCACCACTAAATGTAACGCTAAACTGGTTAAGGTCGGCCTCGGTGATGCGTGGGCGGTCGGGCAATAACAGTTGGTTCCAGAACAAAGCTTGCAGACTATAGAAGTTAAGTCCGTTCTTTTTTAAGAAATCCATCTGATTATAATCGGCCTTGATATACTCTTTGTGTATGCGGTCTACAATCAAAACATACTCGGGTGTGAACTCAATACGCCCCACTTCGGTGCCAAGCAGAGGCACAAAGGCTTGCAAGCGTATCACTTCGTCTTTGCGCATGCGCAGTTGTCCAGGCACAGTGATGTCTTTTCCTGCACCTTTCACGTTGAGCGAGATGCTCCCCACGATGTTAGTGGCATATACTTGGTTGCTGTGAACGCGCTGCATGAAGTTCATTTGGTTGTTGGCCAGCACCTCGCGGTCGCGTGCTGCTTTTGGTACAGTGGTGGTTGGCGTTGTTGTCACTACTGTTTTTGTTTTGCACGAGGTCCAAATTAGTGGTGTAAGTATCACTGCAAGGGCCATGCTCGCCATCCTTTTCGTCGATTTCGAGCTGGTTATGCGCTGCAGTCCGTTAAGGGCGCGCGTTGTTATTGTTGTTTTCTTTTCCATCATACAAAATGTTTTAAAGGTGAAAAGGCTTTTTAAAGGTGAAAAAGTGAAAGGTGAAAGGGTGAAAAGCGAAAGGCCCAAAGCCCTAAAACCACTAGGTTTGTCAACAATTTGTTTCTCCGGAAATTTGTTAACCCTCCAACTCGTCAACTTAAACCAGTGTTGTAAGCCTGTCAATCCATGAACAAAGCTGCTGAATCAGTCTTGTAAGTCAGTCAAATCCATGAGCATGGTCATTTCACGTTCCACACTTCTCCTTGTTTAAGGCTTTTTCATTTTAATTTTTCTATTGATAACAGCCTTGTCGGCTCCTTGTTTTAGAGCCATGTTCCAATATTCGATAGCTTTTTTAGTGTCGCCATTCATTGCGTAAATATCGCCAGCGTGCTCCAACACCACCTTGCTTTTAAGCGATGTAGAGTCGTTTTTTAGAGCCTGTTCGATATAAACCTGAGCTTCGGCATAGCGTTTTTTGAGGAACAGCAGCCATGCATAAGTATCTAGATACGTGCCATTATTGGGCTCGTTTTTGATGGCTTTATAGCTCATTGCTTCGGCTTTGTCGAGGTCTTTACCTTGTTCGCCTAGATAATAAGCGTAGTTATTGAGGCAGCTAGCCTTATCGGGTTTCCATTGCAAACAGCTATCGTAGGCGGCGAAAGCCTCTTTATACTGTTTCTTTTGGTAGAGAATTTCTCCCATTAGTTCGTAAAACTCAGCCACAATTTCCTTATCGCTTTTGGGGTTAATTTGTGAAACGCCCCTTTTGAAAGCGTCTAGGGCCTGGTCTTTCTTATCAATCTGATAGTTGGCCATGCCTTCGAAGTAGTAGAACACCATTTCTTCGGGTGTGTAAGCTTGCGCTTGCTTGCTTAGTGTTAAGATTTCGTCCCAGCGTTGCTTCTTCCAAAGGCTTTGAATGAGTTGCAAACGAGCGCCTGTGTTCTCTGGAGCAACGGCCACAACCTGTCTTAGAGCGTTGTTAACCAAACTATCGGGCATGTTCTTCACCGACATGTAGGCAGCTTTTAGTTCGGCCATGTTGCCATCGTTGGGGTTAGCGGAGGTGATTTTGTCGAACAAAGCTAGCACAGCAGTGCTATCACCGCCAGTGCGTTCGCTCTCTTGCACCACTTGTTTCATGATAGACAACTTTGTTTCGTTATCTGTTTTGGGGCTGATGAGCATCTTGTCGCGTAGCTGAGTGGCCATAGCATCGTTGTTTTTAGCCCGATAATAGTCGTATAGCGATGCTTGTGCGAAGGTATTATCAGGGTCTTCGGCCAGCACAGCAGTGAAAATTTTGTGTGCATCGGCCTCTTTTTGGTTTTGCATTAGCCAGTTTCCCAACATCAGTTTATAGTTTACATCGTTGGGATGGTCGTCGCAAAGCTGCTTTAAGGCTTTAAACGCCGATGTTTTATCGTCGAGCATTTCGTATGCGCGCACCTTTTGCAGTGTGGTTTCTTCGGTTATGCCGTTCACTAGCTCAATTTTATTGAGTGTTTTCAGCACGCCATTGAAGTCTTTTTGGCGCCCATATAATTGCATGAGTACGTTCAGCGCATCGCTGTTGCCTGTTTCTTTGGTGTTAGCCGTTAGTTTTTCGTAGGTTTGGATGGCCTTATCAAAGTTGCCACTATTGATGTAGAACTGTCCCAATCGTTCGGTAAACGTAGAATTATCGGGGCGAAGTGTAGCCGCTTTTTCCAGACAAGCCAGTGCCAAGCTATCTTTTTTGAGTTGTACATAATAAGGAGCTTGCATGAAATACACCTCTGCCGCGTTGGGATTAATGGCTAGACAATGATTCATGAGGTCGAGAGCCGAGGCATAATTGCCAATGTTCTCTTGTTTCACTGCTTCGAGAAAGAAGTAGTCGAAGCGTCGTTTGTCGTTGTACGACAATGTTTTGACTGGCGCAACTTTAGTGGGTTGTACCTTCTTTTTGGCCCAAGCTTTGGGCGTGGCCATGGCAAGCGCCACGACGCAAGTGGCTGTTGCGGCCGCGATGTGTATCAGATTTCGTTTCATCACTTGTGTTATTTCAGTCCCGTGTGTCCGTATCCGCCAGTTCCTCTTTCTGTTTCGTCGAGTGTATCAACCAGTTCGAAGCACACATTTTCGTGTTTGGCGATAACCATTTGTGCGATGCGTTCGCCGTCTTTCACGGTGAAAGGCTCGTTAGAGAAGTTCACCAGCAGCACCATTAGCTCTCCGCGATAGTCGGCATCCACCGTTCCAGGTGTATTAAGTACGGTAATTCCATGTTTAAGAGCCAATCCGCTGCGAGGTCTAATCTGTGCTTCATACCCTTCGGGCAGTGCAATATGCAATCCTGTTGGCACCAGTTGGCGTTGCAAGGGCATAAGGGTGATGTCGGCATCAATATTTGCTCGCAGGTCCATTCCTGCACTCAGGGCTGTGGCGTATGTGGGTAGCGGTTGCCTTCCGCGGTTGTTTATCTTTACTTTCAGCATGGTTTCGTGTTTTAAATGCATTGGCGCATCACTTGCAAAAATACAGAATTATCTTGATATAAGGGCATATAGCCGGCTTAAAATACACAAAAATGGACAAAGAGGATGTAATATGGGTATAAAATCACCTATTAAGTGAAGTGCAAGGGCTGGGGTAGGGGTTGGTGTTTTAGTGTTTTGGAGTTTTCCAAGTGGGTTTTTGTGCCTTATATTCGTCTAGTTTTTTAAAGAGCATTTTCTTGAGTTTGCTGGTGAGTTTGGGCATTTTGTGCGCCAGATTGTTGCTCTCGCCAATATCGTTTGTTACGTTATACAGTTCGCAAGTGTTTGTTCGCCAATAATATATCAGGTGATAAGGGCCGTGCATCAGTGCCGAAGAGGGTCCGTAGCCATCGCGTTTGCTGATGTTTGTGGTCCAGAAATGTGGGTAATGCCACACAATTTGGCGTTTGCGATGCAGCTTTGGGTTTCGCAAGAGTGGCACAAAGCTACGCCCATCCACCACTTGTGATGTGCGGTATTGGCTTACTTGTGCCATGTCGAGCAGCGAAGGGAAGAAGTCTTCTATCATCACGCGGTTGTGATTTTCTGTTCCGCCGTGCGTCACTCCTGGCCAATACACCAGCATTGGCTCGTGAATGCCACCCTCAAGTGCCGAACCTTTGCCCCCACGAGCTGGGTAATTCTGGTCGTAATTATGCCTACCTTGGCGCACATCAATGGCTTGACCACCATTGTCTGACATGAAAATCACGATGGTGTTTCGAGCAACTTCGGGTTTACTGTCGATAAAGCGCAGCAAGTCGCCAAGACTTTTGTCCATGCCTTCAATCAAAGCGGCGTGGTTAATTTCGTTTTCGTTGAGTGGTTGTTGCAGCATTGGGTCGAACATTCCTTGTCCGTTAGCCTGTCGATAGTTGGGTGTAAACCGCTCGTCGGCTTCGTATGGCACGTGTATGGCATAGTGCGACATGTAGAGAAAGAAGGGTTTGCCCTCGGTTATGGGCTTGTTTAAAGCCTTAATTGCTTCGATGGTGAGCGCTTCGGTAAGAAAAGTATCGGTATTGTAATACTGTTCCAGTCCGTAAACATGAAAACGATTGCTACCAAACTCCTTTCTTGCGAGGTAACTAGCTGGTCCGCCGTTGGCTCCACCAGCAATATTCACCATAAAACCAAAGCTTCGCGGGTCTTCTCCAGCTGTTGTGCGTGCTCCGAAGTGCGCTTTTCCGCAGTGTATGGTGTAATACCCCGCATCTTTCAGCAGTTGTGGCAGGGGAGTTATCAATGTTGTGCGATGCCGATTGTGAGCAGATGTCACCGTGTCGGGCTGTATGCCATTGCAATTCCATGTGGGTGGCATCATCTCAGGGTCGTTCATGTCGGTTTCTACGTTATAGTCGAATGTCCAATTGGTAACCTTATGGCGTGCCGCATTCATGCCCGAGAGCAACGAACAGCGCGAAGGCGACGAAATAGCCGAAGCGTAAGCCTGTGTGAACTTCACCCCTCTGCTAGCCAATTGCTCCATGTTGGGTGTGCGATAACGACTGTTGAGCAAGGTTTTTTCTTTATAAAACGGCACTGAAGTCTCTTGCCAACCCATGTCGTCAACAAGAAATAACACAATGTTGGGTTTGTTTTGTGTTTGCGCTAGTGCGTTTGTAGGAATCAAAAGAGCCGTTGGCAGTAGTGCCAGAGGGGATGTTGTCATTGCGAAGAGGGATGTATAGTGTTGTGGTTTGTGGCTTGTTGATGTATAGTTACAAGCCGTTTCAGGAGTTGTTGCTCGTTGGTCTCACCTTATATATAAGGAGGCGTGTGGCGAAGAAACGTTTCACCATTAGTCTAGTGCACCCTTTGGCATTAGTTATTAACACATTTTGGGGGCGCAAGGCCATTTGCCCGCGCCCCCAAAAGCGTTAAGTATGCGTTTATTTTTTAGTTTTTGCGGGTGTAGTCTTAGGTTGAGGCTTTAGCAAACTGGCGTATCTCTTCGAGTCGGCCAGTACTTCAAGTGCGGCTTTCATCTGCTTATCGTCAACCAGCGAATGCCTAATGCGCCCCTTTTGGAAGTAGTATACAGGGATAATACCATCGGCAATGAGTTTTTTAACAGCCTCTTTATTGATGTCGAGGTCTTTAGCGATGTTATGACTCAATTTCTTTTCCAGTGCATTAAACTCGTTTTTGGCATCGTCGTAATAGCCTTCGAACTTAGCCAGCTTAACAAGTTCCTTCAAAAACTTCTCACTTTCGCGGTCGTATGTGAACTTAGAGTTGAGTACGCGTTGCTTGAACTCATCGTATTCGGCATCGGTTATCACGAATTTTTCGGGTTGTGCGATAGTGGGATGCTTTGCGATGTAATCCAATTGATAGTTAAGCAACACTTCGTTAGAGTCTTTAATGCCAGCCAAGTAGAACGCAATATTGGGCAGCGTGTCGGCTTTAACCTCCACATCGGGCATAATACCACCACCATCTCGCACGGGTCGGCCGTTAGCTGTGTAGAAAACTTTGGTAAGCGAGTCGGGTACATGCTCCTTCGTTCCACCATTATTATGTTTATAGTTGATGGCTTGGATACATCGTCCGCTTGGAATATAGTATTTGGCAGTTGTTAGTTTTAGTGCCGAATTATAAGGAAGGTCCATTGTCATTTGCACCAAACCTTTGCCAAACGTTCTTGTTCCTAGCACCACAGCCCTGTCAAGGTCTTGTAAAGAGCCGCAAGTAATTTCGCTAGCGCTAGCCGAATTGCCGTCTACCAGCACCACAACAGGCATCACTGTGTCGAGAGGTTCCACCTGAGTGCGGTATTCATAGTTAGAGCGTTGCATTTTTCCGCGGTTCGAGACGATGAGTTTTCCTTTAGGAACGAACATGTTGACGATGTTTACCGCTTCAGATTCCGAGCCACCTCCATTGCCGCGAAGGTCGAATACCAAGCTTTTCATGCCCTGTTGTTTAAGGTCGAGGAAGGCTCTACGCACTTCTCGCGAGCAGTTTTCGGTGAAACCAGAAAGGTTGATATAGCCCACGCCATTGGCTTGCATACCATAATAAGGAACGGCAGGCGACTGGATGGCTTTTCTTACCACCTTAAATTTCATAACCTTACCCGTAGAGGGTCGTTTTATTTGTAGGATAAAGCTAGTTCCGGGGTCGCCTCTAAGGTGGTCGCTAACATAACCTTGGTCCTTTTTTGTCATGTCCTCGTTGTCGATACTCAATATGATATCGCCCTTTTTTAGTCCAACTTCAGCTGCAGGCATATTCTCATAGGGTTCGTCGATGGTTACCCGCTTGAGCTGACTGTTGTATTTGATAAGTGCGCCAATACCTCCATACTTTCCTGTAATCATGAATTTAAGGTCTTTCACCTTGTCTTCAGGGTAATACACGGTGTAGGGGTCCAATGCTTTGAGCATGGCATTCACGCCAGTACCAACGGTTAGGTCGGCATCAAGCGTGTCTACGTACATCATGTCGAGGTTCTTGTAGATAGCGTTAAAAATGTTAAGGTTCTTGGCCACATTAAAATTGTGGTCTTGTTCTTTTTGAGCCGCAGCCGAAGATGCGAAAGCGGCAACGCATAATGCGATGAATGTCTTCCTCATTGTAAATAGGTTTGTTCTGTAACGCAAAATTACGATATTAAGATTAGCTAGCGTAAACTTTGTCATTATTTTATTATAAAATCACTCAAAATCAATTTTTTTTGCGAAAATGTTTGGAGGTTTCAAATAAACGTTGTACCTTTGCAACCGCAAACAAGCAAAAAGCTTCAATAGCTCAGTTGGTTAGAGCACCTGACTGTTAATCAGGGGGTCGTTGGTTCAAGCCCATCTTGAAGCGCAAAAAGGGATTACTTCGGTAGTCCCTTTTTTGTTTTATGCTGGTGACGGCCTCTTTTTCAGGGGTTTACACGATGCTGGCTGGCGATTGAGATTGTGTTTTTGCACTGGTTGTTGATTGTTTTTGAAGGGTTTAGCGCGATTTTTTTAGCAGGTTTGAGTTGAAAATTGATAGTGCATTACCAGTATCTTTTTGTTTTATCTTACGCCATGTTGAGGTTAAAAAAGAACTAGTTGCAGGGCGAATAATGAGGTGTGCATTTGTCTTTTCTCCGAAATTTGATAAGATATAAGGCCAATAGACTAGCGATTTTTTATTTCGATGCACGATGTTTGAGGCTTCATTTGTTGTTCATGCAATAGCATGGTAATGGCGCGAGCAATAATAACGGGGGTGTTTCTATAATAAGCAATGTACTACGCTAACAGTATAAGACGGACAAATGTTGATAAACCCAAGAGAAATGGACTCTAAGGAATGAGTACAATATAAAAATGTGGGGTAAGTCGCATAACAATCAATTGGGGTTTAATCTCAATCAATCTTTGGAGGGGTGTCGCTAGGTCGAAAAATGGCTGCTGGATAAGGCCAATTTTAAACCCCAATCGGTCATCAAACCACAGTGTTTCCAAAATTCTTGTTTAGTGTTGTTTCCTAATATCTTTTATTTTCTAGTCGGCATCTTGTCTGTTTTTGCAACTTGGCATAGCTCGCTACGCCTGCGTTACAAAGACTGGCTATCTGCTCTACAATAAAACAAAATTTGTTTTGGTTCTATTGACCGGTTTGTTTTAAATCTAAGTCCAACTTAAGACTTTAGGATAATAAGCTCTTTTGTACCTGCAAAGTGTTAACAGGAGTAATAAAACATTACAAATACCCCCTTTGGGTGCAATACATTCTAGCGAAAAAATCTACTAAAACACCGCTGTTTTGCCTCATTTTTCTCCATTTTGCGTTTTGTTTTGCGTCGATTTTTAGCGCAAACATGCCATTTAGCACCAAATAGCCTTTCTATTTTGAGAATGATAGCCATTTTTTCATCGTCTCAAAACCGACTTTTAGGTGCTAAAAACCCCCTTTTTACGTTGTTTTTACGACCAAAAATACGCGTTTTTTTATTGTTTCTGAGGTAAGAAGCTGGCCAAAATATTACAAAACACACCATTCTGTTCTGCGTTTTGCACCAAAATGCCTTGCGTTTAGTAGGAGTTAGCCTTGCATTTAGTAGGAGTTAGCACTGCGTTTTGTAGGAGTTAGCACTGCGTTTTGCTGCATTTAGCCATGCATTTTGCTGCAAAACGCACCAAAAGTCGTAAAAAATACGGTTTATTTCACAGAAAAGTCGTTTAATCAACCTTTGTTAGTGAAGTGAGTTTTTCACACCGTCAAACCCCGGCGAGAATCGATTATTTGCGAGCTGGTAGGTGGTTGGTTGCTAAAAACCTCGATTTTTGTGTTAAAAATCATACTAAATATTTTACAAAGCACGGAATGCCTAACAGATTTAGGCCCAAATCTGGCCAAACGAACAGAAATTACAGCTTAAACAGACCATCAGCAACGAAGAAAACCTAAGTGCGCAAAGGAAAAACAAAACGAAGCACAAGCGTTAAAAACAGTTTTGCTGGCCATTATCAGTAAAACAAACCAAAAACACTGCGCAAAACAAGCAATCATGCGCCATAAACATCATCCAAAAACAACTTTGAAAACAGAAAAAGCCCCTTACTGGAAAAAGAATAAGAGCAAACAGCAAGGCATAGAAAAAGATTGAAGGGTCGCGACACATAGAGTTCTCGCCAGAGGCAACCTAAATGTAAAAAGAAACTAGCGTGCCTCCGTGCGTGGCTTTACTGCCGCGCCCTTTCTTCAAACAACAGTATGTAACACTAAATTAGTTGCGGCAGTCTATCATTATCGTGCCCGCGTGGCATCGATAAACTTGCTTCACTCGTCCATCATCGGAGTAATGAGCGGCTAATGCCTGTCGCAATTGTTCGTAGTCGTTGTCAGAGGCCATGCTATCGATTTTTACATTGATGAGCCTTCCCATGGGAAACACTTGGTAAAGCCCATCCTTGGTGTATCGAATTTTGTCTACGCCTCCGAGTAATCCGTAGCTTTGGTAGTCCGTTTCAAGGCTCGATACGAACTCATCGGCCAAGCTTAGCACTTCTCTGTACTTTACTTGTCCGCAGGCCCATAGCTGCAGTAACATAAAAACAAACAATACTACCTTCTTCATACAACATCAGTTTAGATTATTTACTTAATACATATTAGGTGTCCGCTCATTCAGCGGAGCATTGAGAGGTATAGTCAATCGAGCATTACGCCAGTTTGTTATGCGTTTTTGGATATTGTGTTCGCCGTTAGTTGTGTTTTGCGTCTTTGTTTGTGGTTCTTATCCGTTCCCTTACGGTTGTTTTTGTGGCTAAAACACAAGTCCCTCGATTGTATATTATTGTATTTTTATTATTTTTCTCTGGTTCGTCATTTTCGCCATGTGTTCAATGGCGGTTGTAAGGGCAAGGCATAAGTCCCTTGTTGTTGATTCGCGATTTTTTATTTCGCGATTTGCAAGTTAATCTAGCGTTTTAGTTCGCAAAGATTACTAAGTACATCGCAAAGATAGATATTTGTAACTTAACCTCCAAATGTTTTCCTTTCTTTTTTCAATAAAATAAGAAAAAAGATTGTTTTGCAATTCAAAATAAGTTTAAATTTCTAATAAATGCTTCAAAATATCGTATTTTGCGAAAGGTGTATTTCTTCTAATAGTACTGATATGATATAAGATACGATAATAATATGATAAAAAGCGAAACAAATATTGCTGCACAAAAATGCCGAAATGTGCCAAACTGGAGGACGAGGTGAACAATAAAAAATGTGTTGTACGAGTATGTATTTAGCAATTTTTTTGTTAACAATACTGTCTCTTTGTCACTACTAGTTGAACCGGCAGCGGTGTTTACCGTGTATTTTACAATTTACATACCAATCGAAGGCCGTCAACACCCGCATAAAGTGTAGGTAATTGTCCTGAACTTCGGTTGATATAGAAAAAAGAAAGCCTACTTTTCTATGATTATTTATGCACAGTTGCGGGCGAAATCGCATGAGCAAAGCGTTAAAAATGAGGCAGAGAATGCCCCAACTTCATTGTTCTGCATCTTTATTTTTTCGGTAAAAACGAGCAATATATCTAAAAATGGTTCTAAATAGAATAGTGTATGCGTATCTTAAGGCACAATTCATTTCGCTCAAAAGCGATTTAAACTTTAGTTGATAAACATTCTTTTGCAAATTGTATGTTGTCAAATACACACTTTATTTCATGGCAAGATAGCACCTTGTTTAAATGTTTATGCTCGGAATATACGCGTTTTATAGAAGCTGAAGGCAGCATAACTGTTCATAACTTAGTATGCAAGCAAATCAAATATCTGTTTATAAACATTAAAAGACTGGGTAAAATAGACTAGAATTTACGGAATGTTTCTAATTTTACAAGCATTTTTTGACATTCAACTAAATCCTATATTAAAAAACAACAGTATGAAATTACGCCATGAAGTAAATTTATGCTTCTCTGCATTGCTCATTGCTGGCGGGGCGACGATGTGTTTTCCGCTTCAAGCATTGGGCGGGAACCGCGCGGTAGTCACGCCAATGACATCGATGCCAGTACAAACCATCGCAGTAACAGGTTATGTTCACGACACTAACGGCGAGCCAGTGATAGGCGCCGGCATACAGGTGGTGGGTTCGAAGCTAGCCACGGTTACCGATTTGGATGGTAGATTTACGCTCACAGTGCCCGTGGGCAGTAGTCTGTCGGTAAGTTACATCGGTTTTACCTCGCAGGAAGTAAAGGCCAAGTCAACATTAGACATCACGCTAAGCGAAGACAGTCGTTCGCTCGACGAGGTTGTTGTGGTGGGTTATGGCAAGATGAAGAAGCGCGATTTAACAGGCGCCATCTCCTCGGTTAAAGGTTCAGATGTGGCTTTGGCCGGCGTTGCGTCGGCCGCTCATGCCCTAGCCGGTAAGGCAGCAGGCCTTTATGTACGCCAAAACTCGGCCCAGCCTGGTGGCGGTCTCGATATCTTGGTGCGTGGTGCTGGCTCGGTTAATGCCAAAAACGACCCGCTTTACATCGTGGATGGTTTCCCTATTGCCAAGATAGACCAGCCACAAGGCGTAAACGACCGTATGGACCCCGGTACACAAGGCGTGCTCAACTTTCTTAACCCCAATGATATTGAACGTGTGGAGGTGCTCAAGGATGCCTCAGCAACGGCTATCTATGGTGCTCGTGCAGCCAATGGCGTGGTGATTGTAACCACCAAGCGCGGTGCTGAGGGCAAACCACAGGTGGATTATTCGTATAACTACTCTTACCAAAAGTATTCAGACAAGTACGACATGCTATCGCTTCAAGAGTGGATGGTGGAAAAAAACAAGTCGACTTGGGAATACTGGGTGTGGGAAAACGGCGTTGGACCCTGGGGAGGAAAAACCCTTGAGGCCGCAATTAGAGCGCCCAAAGGCGGATTGGCCTACACACAACCCTTTACCGAAGCACAGATAGCAGCCGCAGGCGCAGGCACCGACTGGTTGGGTTTGATTACTCGCAACGGTAGTGTGCAAGAACATAACCTGAGTTTACGTGGTGGTTCGAAGGGCACACAGTACATGCTCTCGCTTAACTACTTCGATAATCAAGGTATAATTCGCAATTCTGGTATGACGCGATACACCTTGAAAACCAATATCGACCAGAAATTTCTCGATATTTTTAAGCTCGGTTTAAACCTCACTCTCACACGAATAGACAACGCCAATACACAATTAGGCGGTCAACGATGGGAGAAATCGGGTATGATTAGGGCCGCAGTGCAGATGGGTCCGCATATCAAAGCCTTTGACCCATCAACAGGACTCTATCCCATCAACCCCCTTTTGGGAACGCAACCCAACCCCTATTCGTTGCTCAACAACATAGATGAAAGTCGCACCGACCGCTTTTTGGGTAATATCTTCCTTGAAACCAACCCCTTACAAGGGCTTACGCTAAAGCTAAATGCAGGACTCGACCGCACCAATGTGTTCAGAGGTACCTACGAACCCAAGACAACACTATGGGGACGAAACACCAATGGCAATGCCGATGTTTACAATAACGACAATAACCAATATCTGTTAGAAGCCACAGCCAACTACACGCGCACCTTTAACGATGAACATAAGCTGTCGCTGTTGGCTGGAACATCGTTCGAACAGTTCGAATTTAAAACCTCGAGAGCAGGCAACAACGATTTCCTTACCGACGCCTTTGGATACCACAACCTTGATGCAGGCACCGGACAAAGGCGAGTGGGCTCGGGATATAGCAAAAATAAGATGGAAAGTTATTTCTTCCGCGCCAATTACATCCTGAAAGACCGCTATTATCTCACCGCAACAATGCGTGCAGACGGCGCTAGCGTGTTTGCCAAAAACCACAAATGGGGCTATTTCCCCTCGGTGGCATTGGGTTGGACCATGAGCGAAGAGGCGTTTATGAAGCCCATTGAATGGCTAAGCATGTTGAAATGGAGATTGAGTTGGGGACAAACAGGAAACTCCGATATCGGTACAAATGCCTTTGCTAGCTATTCGGCACAGACCGCTTTTAATAAAGAAGACAACTCAAAGATAATCGGTGTGAAGCGTACCCGACTGGAAAACCCCGACCTGAAGTGGGAAACAACCACCGAATGGAACGTAGGACTGGACATGGGTTTCCTCAATAACCGCATCCTTGCCAGTGTGGAATTTTATCATAAGGTGATTTCCGACCTGCTGAACTATAAGCCATTGAACGCCTATCAAGAAGTAACAACCGTGATGGCCAATGTGGGTAAGACCCAAAGCACAGGTGTGGAACTTACCATTAATACTAAAAACATCGACACACGCGACTTTAAATGGACCACCGACCTAACTTTTACCGCGTATAAAGACCGTTGGAAGGAGCGCACACCCGACTGGAAACCGGGTGTTTACGAACGTGTGGACGACCCCATAAGACCCATTTATGCTCGTTTGGCCGACCATATCCTGCAGATTGGCGAAGAAGTGCCCAGCGCACAGCCATTGTTGCGACCAGGAGAACTAGTGATAAAAGACATCAACGGTTATCAACGCGACAGTAATAAGCAACCCGTGGTGGACCAAAATGGACGTTTTGTGCTCACTGGAGAACCCGATGGAATGATAGACGAAGCCGATAATGTGCTGCTAGGTTCGCAAGACCCAGCATGGCTCGCTGGTATAACCAACACCTTAAGATATAAAAACTTCGATTTGAATATACAATTTAATGGTATGTTTGGGCGAAGAATGCAAGACCCAACCGAGATGGCATACGGCCTTGGAGGCGGAGACCTAGCCCGTTATGGCTATAATGCCCTGCGAAAAATAAAAAATCGCTGGACTTGGGACAATCCCTCTACCACCCAACCCACATCGTTTAATGGCTGGGCAAACAACTATACCTCGGGCGATTGGTATTATCAACAGGCTTGGTTTGTTCGTCTCACCAACATCAGTCTGGGTTGGACGCTGCCTCGCACATGGCTCTCGCACACCAAAGTGGTTTCGCGCGTTCGCCTATCATTAAGCGCCAACAACCTGTTCTGCATCACGCCGTATAAGGGCATAGACCCCGAGACCGACTATTATGCAGCATCTTATCCCAATGCCCGTACCTATAGCTTGGGAATTAACGTAACATTCTAATCGTAAAAACCAACAATGATGAAAATAATAAAAGGCTTAACCCTGATGTTGGCATCGGCAGCTATGGCATTAAACACAGCCTGTTCCGACCTAACGCCTGTAGACTATTCGGAGATAAACCCCAATAACTTCCCCCAAAACGAAAGCGACGTAAAGGCTTTGGTGATGAATTGCTACTATCCGCTGCGTGGCAACTGGTGGGATGGACTCTATTCGCCCTCAGAAAGAGGCGTGATGTTTGTGAACGATTGCACAACAGGCATCCTCACAGGCGACTTTGGTGCACAAAAGATGGCAGCAGAGCTTAACTTTTTCCCAACAAGCGAAGAGATAACCTGGTTTTATTTTACCCGAAACACCACCGATTACAGCGGTGGATACATCAATAAAATTAGCACTTGCACGCTTACGCTAGACGATATCGCTCGTGCTCCCATCGACGAAAGCAAGAAAAAGGCCTACGAAGCCGAAGTGAGATGCGCCCGTGCATTCCTCACTTACACGCTATACGATATGTATGGCCCGCTGGTTATTGCACCGTTAGAGGTGTTGAAAAACCCTTTGAAGGAACAACCCCTGCCTCGTTTGTCGCGCGAAGAACAAGTTAAGTTCATCGAAGACGACCTGTTGTTTGCTGCCGAGCATCTGCCCATGCCCGATAAAGCCGAATATGGTCGCTTTAGCAGGGGCTTTGCTAAGATGTTACTCATACGTCTTTACTTGCACGAAACACCTGTTAGCAAAGACTATTATAATAAGGTGGAGACCCTTGCACGCGAAATGATGGCTCCGCAGTATGGTTATCAGTTGCAAAGAGACTATGTAAAGATGTTTGAACTGGGCGGACAAGGCTCGGCAAACAAAGAAATTATCTATGCTTTGCCCTGTTCTTACGATGGACCGAGCATCAATCAATGGCACATGATGGTGCTTCCCACCGACTTTGCTCAGGGAGGAATGAGCGGAGGATGGGGAACAGTGACCAGTACTTGGGCATTCTACGACTCGTTTGATGCTAAAGACGTGCGCAGAACGAAGCTGCTAACCACCTATACCAGTTCGACAGGCGACCAGATAGACCGCAACACGCCGCAAGCAAAGCTGGCAATGGGACCGATTGCTTTGAAAATGGGCTACGATACACGTGTGAGCGCCACTGGTGGACACTCAGACATCGACCTGATTCTCTATCGCTATGCCGACGTTTATTTGTCGTTGGCCGAGGCGCTCTCGCAAAAAACAGGCGCAACTGCAGCCGACTTGGCCAAGGCTGTTGACCTTATCAACACCATTCGCCAGCGTGCAGGCATTGAAAAGCTGTCGGCTAGCGCGCTAAACACTCCCGAAAAGGTGCTTGATGCTATTTTAACCGAACGCTGGCACGAGTTCTGGTGCGAGAACGGACAGTTCCGTGCCGACCTTATTCGCCATCATAAGCTCGCGCAATGGGTAAAGAATATCAATAATTCGCCTTATGCCGAAGATTTTAAAGAGCTTTATCCACTGCCCTTGTCGGCCATTATTGATGGCAAGGGAGCAGTGAAACAGAATGCTGGTTATCAATAAATAAAATGCTGGGCCGATGTTGTTGCAGCGTCGGCCTGGCTTAAACAATCAACAAAATGACACATCTAAACAACCTCTTGCTTAGTGCGATGGTGCTTATGGCTATGGCATGTGGAGGCAACAACAATGACGAGAGACCTGATAACATTACGCCTCCCACGACAGAAGTGAAATTAAAGAGCGTTACTTACAGGCAGAGCAACGACGAAATAGCTAATCCCGAACGCGGACTTTACACCCAGTTGGAGTGTAATGCCAATGAAAGCGTTTCGCTAAGTAGTCTTGTAAAACTAAGAAGTGAAGGCAAAACATTGGTGCAACTGATGTATTACCTGCCCCAATATCGTAACACCGACCTGCCCGAAACCTTCGCTACGAAGCTATCTGCAGACCTCAACTTGGTAGAACAAGCTGGTTTGAAGGCCATCTTGCGCTTTGCTTACACAAATTCTCAAGAAGGTGAAGACGCGCCTATGAACATTATCAAGCGCCATCTCGACCAAATAAAACCCACACTCCACGAACAAGTGGGTGTTATTGCCTGCGTTCAGGCTGGTTTTATAGGCGCATGGGGCGAGTGGTATTACTCAACAAACAAGCTTAACAACACTGCTTCGTATGCCGAACTGCTGAACAAATGGCTTGAAGTGCTGCCTGCGGAGCGCTGTGTACAGGTGAGAGTGCCTAAGTATAAGAAAGACTTTTTGGGCAATAGCACTGCACTGACGCCCGAAACTGCTTTTAAAAACACGCCCGCCGCACGCATTGGTCATCACAACGATGCCTTTATGACCAATGAAACCAATATGGGTACCTATCTAGATTTGAAGAATGATAGGATGTATGTGGCACAAGAGGGCTTGTTTGTGCCACTGGGAGGCGAGACTGCTAACCCTGGTAAGGGGGCTGTTCTCTCTACTGGCGACCAAGCTTTGGCCGAAATCCAAACCCTACATTGGTCGTTCTTAAACGATGCCTACTACACTCCGATGCTCGATAATTGGAAAAAAGGTGGGTACTTCAATAAGATAAAGAAACTGCTGGGTTATCGTATCTTCCTGAATAAGACCGAATTTACCGAACAAAACGCTCCTGGTAGCGACCTCTCTCTTAATCTTACGTTTGGCAATGCTGGCACTGCATGTCTGTATAATGCACGTCCCGTGGTGCTAGTGCTCTGCTCTGAAAACAACAGTAGCGAGTATGTGGCCACCACCGACATCGATTTACGCCAGGTTCAACCCGAACGAATGGCTACATTTAAGTTGCAAGTAAAACTTCCAAGCAATCTGCCTGAGGGCAAATATAAGTTGAAGTTGTGGCTACCCGATGGTAGTAAAGCCCTAAGAAACAACCCTGTATACGCCGTGCGGTTGGCTAATACCACTGTGTGGGACAAGCAAAAGGGCTATAACGATATGGACATTGCTATCACCGTGGCCAAAGATAAGAACGCCAAAGCAGGTAGTTCCACCCTTGTTTTCAGTAAGAAATAATGGCGATGTGCAGCCACAAACCATCGGTTTAAGGCAAATCATCGGGCATAAACACATTAAATCGTAATAACCAGCGAGGCAAATGACTCATTCAGACCTATCTCTTAAGGCTGCTTCGTCGGCCCAAAACAACGATAAGGAGCAAGTGTCGCAATGCTCAAAAGGTGCCAATGGTAGTGTCTCGGCACAGCAATCGTCGCGTCTGTTGTCGCTCGACCTACTTCGCGGAATGGATTTAGCCCTGCTAGTGCTATTCCAACCCGTGGTGTACGAGTGGGTAGAGGCCAGTAGACCAATGCCAGGAAGCTTCGGCGAAGCGCTTTTTGGGCAGATAACACATGTGCCTTGGCAGGGCTTTTGCTTTTGGGACATCATCATGCCCCTGTTTATGTTCATGTCGGGCATCACCATTCCCTTCTCCATGGGCAAGTATCAGCGTGGCGAATGTGCCGACCGAGGCCATTTCTTACTGCGTTTGTTCAGGCGCTTTATGGTGTTATGGCTGTTGGGAATGGTGGCTCAAGGCAACCTTTTGGCCCTAGATTTGCGCCAACTCCATCTTTATAGCAACACCCTTCAAAGCATAGCAGTGGGTTATGTGGTGGTGGCCTTGCTCTTTGTTTACACCTCTTGGCGCACGCAGTTGACTGTTGTGGCGAGCTGCATGCTGGCCTATGTGGCCGTGTTTGCCATTTGGGGGCAGATGGATTTCACCATCGATGTTAACATTTGCGAGGAGATAGACCGCCAAGTGTTGGGTCGTTGGCGCGATGGAGTGGTGTGGCAAGGCAACCAATGGCACTGGGAACCCACCTATCACTACACTTGGATACTGTCTTCGCTCAACTTTGTGGCCACGGTTTATATGGGATGCATGGCCGGAATGGTGCTGCGCTCTGGACTTAAAAACACAAGCAAGCTGCGCATTCTGTTGTTTGAAGGCCTCTTGTTGATAGTGTTGGCCTTTGCCTTAAGTGGTGTTGTGCCCATCATTAAGCATATTTGGTCTACCTCAATGACCTTCTTGTCGGGCGGAATCTGTCTTTTGCTTATGGGAGCAGCCTATTATTGGGTCGACCTAAAGGGCAGAACGCGTGGATTGATGTGGCTGCGCTTCTACGGAAGCAATTCGCTTGTGGCTTATATGGTGGGCGAACACGTGAGTTTCTCTTCTATAACCGATTCGGTTTTTTATGGATTAAAGCCCCTGCTAGGCGATTATTATTCAGTGTTGAATGCGGCTGTGCAGGGAATTATCGTACTCCTCGTGCTGCGATGGATGTACAAATCAAATATTTTTGTAAAAGCATAACTAAAAAAAATAACATTATGTTCAAGCCAATCTATTGTTCACTCGTGCTGCCATTGGCTTTCGCACTGGTGGGATGTAGCGACAACAACGATGCTATAAGCATGGAAAAAAATGGTCCGAAACCACAAATGGAACTGCAGGTGACACCCCAAGACGGGTTGCTCTATGGGGACAAAGTAAATGTTTCGGGACAAATGACCGACGAACGCAACCTAGAACAATATGTGATAACCATTACCAATGCCGCTGGCGACACGCTTGTGCGCAAACAACAAAGCCTGTTGGGACAAAGTTTTAACCTTAACACCGACCTACTGGTGGCTCTTCCCAAGAATGCTAAGACCGAGAACCTGAAGCTAAGGGTACGTCTAGACAATACACGCAATGGCGAACTGATACAGGATTTTGACCTAACCAATGTGTCGGCTCCCACCTTTACGCAGTTATATCTCTTCCTTTCTACGGGCGAAGTCTATCCCCTTACAAAGAATGGCGACGAGTTTACAGTGGCCGACGATATCTTTTTTCCGGCCAATACCAAAGGCATTGTTGCCGCAACGGCAGATAATTCGGGTATCTACTGGGGTACAACGGCTGGCGAAATTGCCACGATGGGCAAAGATTCTATCGTTATTGGTGCTGATGTAGATGCCTCGTTTAAGGTGTCGTTCAATCCTGTTACCTTCGAACTAACAAAGGGCGAGAAACATTTCTGGGCTCCTTTAGATGCCACGGAGAGCTATTATATCCTTGGAACTATCTCTGGGCACTGGAAAGATGGTGAGATAACAGAACCCAAAAACAAAATGGCGATGAAGGGGTTTGGGTATGATGGCGCACAATATTACACCTGGACTGCCCCCGAAGGCGACGATCCTGAAGTGGGTATGTGGGGAAGTACCTCGCCAGGAGTGTTCAGATTGAAGCAGCCTTCTACTGGGAAATACATCCTCTGGGATGGAAAAAATATCGTGATGAGCAACACCGACGATAAGAATAAGAGCTTCCCCGTAACAGATAAAGGTAATTTTACCATACGCGCTGAGTTTGAAAAGGGTGTCTGCACCATGGTTAAAGTAAGCGGAGTGGGTAAGTCGCTCACCTTCGCCAATGGTAAAGTAACCATCAATGGGCAAGAGATGCAATCGGCTATCACGCTTAATGGTCAGAAGCTAAACATCAAATGGGGCAATAGTTATGTGTACGAAGGCATGCTCGATATGAAGAAAGGACAAACAATATCGGCTCCATTCAGCCTTGCTCCTTTTAAAGGTAGCACCGATTTGTTTGAGGGAGTGGGTAACGATACCTGGACCTTGAAGACCGCCGACGACAAATATTACACGCGCATAGACCTATTTAATGGTGAGTTTTATGCTTGTCCCACCTCGGCCTACCCACAATTTATCTACATGGATGGCTGGAGTTTGGCTCCCAGAGAAGCTGCAACCGACATTGTTTGGAATGCAGAAAAGGTAATTCCTTTGGCTCGTACGGCCGCAGGAAAATACGAAGGCACGTTCTATAACTTTGGTTGGGGTGGCGATGTGGCTTTCTATGTTACCTATCCTCGTGGTGGAAAGGCCTTGAGATTGCCCAATGCAGCCTTTAATTCTCCATTTGTTAATCCTGGTAGTGGTCCTGGTAGCTTCACCATTCCCTCGGCAGCGGGATATTATAAAGTAGTAATCGACCTCAAAGAGGGCATTGAGATAAAACCCAATGATGAAGTTGTGAGCAAGGCTACAACGCCGCTTACCCTCGAATACATTGCGAAATAGAAGATAATGTCTCATTCGCTCGCACACAAATGGCCTCACTTCCCTGTCTCTCACCAAGAGATGGGGGAGTGATGTGCCTTGTTCGTAGACAAAGAGTGTTGTTCACTATGCAACGAAGCATTAGGATTTAAAGGTGAAAAGCTGAAAAGCTGAAAAGCATTTTACTTAATTCCTTCTCCTTACTCCTTTACTCCTTTACTCTTCACTCCAAAGCATTTAACTTATTTACTTACTTCTTTACTCCTTATACTCCTCAAAGAGAATATGCACCAACGCAGTCTTAACTTATTTACTTACTTCTTTACTCCTTTACTCCTTAAAAAGAATATGCACAAACGCAGTCTTACCCTCATCTTTGCGCTTGCTCTTGCGTTCGTTTCTCATGCTCAGCACATCATCGACATCAAGTCGCAGCCCGGCGAACGTTGGTGGGGCGGGGCTACGGCTTTAGGTTCGAAGATGCCGTTTGCCAAAGAACTATCGCCGTTTAATCTTTACAACCGCAACGACAATAATCAGGTTTCGCCCCTGCTCATATCTAATAAAGGGCGCTACATATGGAGCAACCAGCCTTTTACCTTTAGTGTGAGCCAAGGCAACCTGCATCTCGACTCGCCTGTGGTCGAAATAGAGCTTAAAACTGGTGGCTCAAGTCTTCGCGAAGCTTATTTGTCGGCCATGCGCGAGCATTTTCCGCCGAGCGGAATATTGCCCGATAGCTTGTTTTTTACCATGCCTCAATACAACACGTGGATTGAATTGATGTACAATCAAAATCAAAAAGACGTGTTGGCTTATGCCGAAGACATTGTGAAGAATGGTTTCCCGCCTGGAATTATTATGATAGACGATAACTGGCAGCAACATTATGGCAACTTCGAGTTTAAACCCGACCGTTTTCCCAACCCTGCCTACATGGTGAAACGCTTGCACGAGATGGGTTTTAAGGTGATGTTGTGGGTGTGTCCGTTTGTTTCGGCCGACTCTCCTGAGTATCGCGACCTCGCTGAAAAGGGCTATTTGCTGAATGATTCCACTTCGCAGCCAGCCATCATCAAATGGTGGAACGGGCAAAGTGCGGTGTACGACTTTACCAACCCTCAAGCTCGTCAACACTTTGTGACGCTCTTACGCGACGTGCAGCAGCGTTATGGTATCGACGGGTTTAAGTTTGATGGTGGCGATAACCATTTTTACCATCGTTCCGACCTTGTGTCGTATGGCGGAAAGCGCTTAGCTTCGGTAGAACACACACGCGCTTGGGCCGAAATTGGTCTTGCTTTTCCCTTTAACGAGTACCGAGCTGGTTGGCAAATGGGCGGAAAAGAATTGGTGCAACGCTTGGGCGACAAAGATTATTCGTGGCAGGCCGTACGCTTACTCATCCCCGACATGATAGCCGCAGGCTTGCTTGGTTATGCTTACGCTTGTCCTGATATGATTGGTGGAGGCTCGTTTGGCACCTTTTTAGGTATTGATGCCAGTCAGTTCGACCAAAAACTCATTGTGCGCTCGGCCCAGGTTCATGCCTTAATGCCAATGATGCAGTTCTCGGTTGCCCCTTGGCGCATTCTCAACCCTCAGCATTTGCAGGCTGTGAAGGCCATGGCGCAGCTTCACGCCACCTTCGGACACTACATTTTGCAATGCGCGCGCAGGTCGGCAGCCACTGGCGAACCCATTGTTCAAAGTCTTGAGTACGCTTATCCCCATCAAGGCTACATCGAAATAGTCGACCAATGGATGCTTGGTGATAAGTATATGGTGGCGCCGATGGTTGATGCGGGCAATAGCCGAACCGTGGTTTTGCCCCCTGGAAAATGGAAAGACGACCGCGGACGAGTGTTGAAAGGCGGACGAAAAATTACTATCGACGTGCCACTCAACCGACTTCCTTATTACCAAAAACTCTAATCTCGCTGTGTTTGTACAGTCCTTGCGCCCCGTTCGATAATCGTAGCGGGGCGTATTGCGTTGTGTAAAACGTATATTAAAGTACATAACAAAGGTAAGAATAGTGTTTTTTTCAAAAAAAAGCCCATGTTCATAACATTATTTATTACCTTTGCTGAAACAATCATGCCCTGCATACAACGACTTAAATTAAAATTAGCTTTAAATATGTTACGCAAAAAACTACTTGTACAGCTTTCGCTTGCGGCCCTTATGCTGGTTCCGCAAACCATGAAGGCTCAGTTTAACTGGCCTTACAAAAACGTTAACGGCACATTAGTTACCGAAGTTCCTCAAAGAGAGGCCGGACAACAATCGGCTATCAATCTTGCAACTCCTAAATTAAAGGTGGTGCGCGTGGCCTTTGTTGGTCTTGGTATGCGTGGACCTGGTGCTGTGGAACGCTGGACACACATCCCTGGCATCGAAATTAAGGCCCTTTGCGACTATGAAAAGAACCGTGCAGACGACTGTCAGAAGTATTTGAAGAAGGCTAGCATGCCTGCTGCCGACGTTTATTATGGCGAAAACGGATACAAGGATTTGTGCAAACGCACCGACATCGACCTTGTTTACATCGCCACCGACTGGATTCACCACTTCCTCGTGGCCAAAGAAGCCCTCATCAATGGCAAACATGTGGCTATCGAAGTGCCTTCGGCAATGAATATGCGCGAGATTTGGGAACTGATAAACCTATCCGAGAAAAGTCGTTTGCATTGCATGATTCTTGAAAACTGCTGCTACGACTTCTTCGAACTCAACTCGTTGCGCATGGCGCAAGAGGGACTTTTCGGTGAGGTTATCTATGCTCAAGGCGCTTATCGCCACGAGTTGTCGCCCTATTGGCAACATTATTGGAAAAACGGACCCGACGACAAACTGGGCTGGCGCTTGCGTTATAACAAGGATTTCCGTGGTGATGTGTATGCCACACATGGCCTAGGCCCCATCGCTCAGGTGCTTAACATCCATCGTGGCGACCGCATGCGCACCCTTATTGCTATGGATACGCATTCGTTTAACGGCAAAAAACTGGTTGAGAAATTTGATGGTAAGGCTTGCGAAAACTTCCGCAATGGCGACCAAACCACAACACTTATTCGCACCGAACAGGGTAAGGTGATGGAAATTATCCACAATGTGATGACGCCTCAACCCTATAACCGCATGTATCAGCTAACGGGAACAAAGGGTTTTGCCAATAAATACCCCACAGAGGGTTATGCACTCTCGGCTAGCGATTTGAAAGATGCTGGCGTTAAGCCTTCGAGCGACAAGATTTCGGGACACGAATACCTAAAAGAAGCCGATATGAAGGCACTCGTTGAACGCTATACTAGTCCGATTGTGAAAAAATATGGCGACGAAGCGAAGGAAGTTGGTGGCCATGGTGGTATGGACTTTATCATGGATAGCCGCTTGGTGTATTGCTTGCAAAATGGTTTGCCACTCGATATGGACGTGTACGACCTGGCTGAATGGTGCTGCTTGGCCGAACTTGGCTCTATCTCGATGGACAATGGATGCTTGCCCGTTGAGGTTCCCGACTTTACACGTGGTCATTGGAACGAGGTGAAGGGTTACAAACACGCATACGCTTCGCCTGAAGATGAGGCTAAAGCGCTTGCCGATGCCAAAGCTTTCACTGCCGAACTTAAGGCTAAGGGCGCAAAATATTGGGCCAAGATGGATAAAAAAGGCGGTAATAAAAAAGGTAAGAAGTAAAATCTCGATGCTGCACAATACGCCTTTGCACAACTAAAGGTTGCTCTTGTTAGAGGGCTGTGTAGTAAAAACATAAATGTAGAAAAGGTTTGGAAACACTGTGTGGCGCAGTTTTATGTAAGCCACGCTGTGGTTTTCAAACCTTTTCGGCGTTTATAGAGGTGTGAGTGGCGAAAGTAAAAAGCACAAAAACAGCCAAACAATCCTATCAACACGATGATGTGGGGGAGGGAACATGGCTGTAATAAGAAAAATACAAAATAGGGACACATTTTTTAAGGTGGATAACACCCGAATTAAAAAAAGAAGTGTTATTTTTGCAAATTGTTAGTATTGTTTTGATAGAACGACATTGTGGAGAAAACCATAGACATAGACAACATCCTTCAAAGCAAGATGGGCGACAAAGCGCGTCTTGTGCCGAGGCCATTGGTGAAATGGCTCAAGCATATTGTGCATCAAGATGAGGTGAATGCCTTTCTTTGGGAAAGCCGCGCATTGGTGGGCGTTGATTGGTTGGAGGCTTGTGTGCGTTATCTTGACCTTACGTTGAACGTGCAAGGCATGGAAAACCTGCCCGCTAAAAACGATGGAAGGCTCTATACACTCGTGTCTAACCATCCTTTAGGTGGTATCGACGGGGTGGCGCTTGGGGCAATCGTGGGTAGACACTACGAAGGCAACTTCCGTTATCTGGTTAACGACCTGCTGATGAACCTCCCCGGACTGGCTCCGCTATGTATTCCGATTAACAAAACTGGCAACCAAAGTCGTGCTTTCCCTGCAATGGTTGAGGCCGGATTTAAAGGACAACAGCACATGATGATGTTTCCTGCCGGACTGTGTAGCCGCAAAACGAAGGGCGAAATACGCGACTTGCAGTGGACTAAGACATTTGTGGTTAAGAGTGTAGAAACGCAAAGAGACGTGGTGCCCATACATTTTGGCGGGCAAAACTCTAACTTCTTCTACCGATTGGCTAACATCTGTAAACGTTTGGGCGTGAAATTCAACGTGGCAATGCTGTTTCTCGTTGACGAAATGTACAAGAATAGGCATAAAACGTTTAACGTAACCATCGGAAAGCCTATACCCTGGCAGACGTTTGATAAAAGTCGCACGCCCCTGCAATGGGCGCAAATGGTGCAAGATGTTGTGTATCAGCTGCCCAATAATGCCAATGCAGGCAACCTAATCCCTAAGCCATAAACGATAATCCTAGGAAGAATGGAAGAAATAGTCATCCCACCCGTTGACAAACAGCTGCTAAAGAGCGAACTAACGCCAAGCAAACAATTGCGCCTAACCAATAAGAGCAATAACGAAATTTATATCGTTACGGCTCAAGACTCGCCCAATGTGATGCGCGAGATTGGCCGATTGCGCGAGATTGCGTTTAGAAATGCTGGCGGTGGAACGGGAAAGGCGCTCGACATTGATGAATTTGACACGATGGAAGGTGGGTATAAACAACTCATTGTGTGGAATCCTGATGCCGAAGATATTATTGGGGGCTATCGTTTTCAATATGGTGCCGACTGGAAAATGAATGCCGACGGACAGCCGTTGTTGGCCACAAGTCATATGTTTAAGTTCTCCAATCGTTTTCTTACCGAGTATATGCCCTACACTGTGGAGCTGGGACGCTCTTTTGTGACTGTTGAATATCAGAGTATTCGTAAGGGGGCGAAGAGCATTTTTGCACTCGATAACTTGTGGGATGGCCTTGGAGCACTCACAGTGATTAATCCTAAACTGAAATATTTCTTTGGTAAGATGACCATGTACCCCTCTTACATACGCCGGGGCAGAGACATGATATTGTATTTCCTAAAAAAGCATTTCGACGATAAGGAAAATTTGATTACGCCGATGAAGCCTCTGGTTATCGAAACCGACCCAAAGGAACTTGAAGAACTATTTAGTGCCGACGATTTTAAGGAGGATTATAAAATATTGAACCGAGAGGTGCGCGCCTTGGGCTACAACATTCCGCCCTTGGTAAATGCTTATATGGGACTCAGTCCTACAATGAAACTTTTTGGTACGGCCATTAATTACGGTTTTGGCGATGTGGAAGAAACGGGTATTCTTATCGCTGTTGACGAGATTTTAGAAGAAAAACGTGTGCGTCACATCGATAGTTTTATTGCCGAAAACAGAGAACTATTGGAACTCACTACGGGTAGAAACAAGATTATATATAAGAAGGTGTAGGCCATTGTGATGGTGTTGAGCCATAGCAGGCCTACTTACAGAAGGTTTATAGATAAAGAAAAATAGAAGGTTATTAAGGCAATGAAGCATAGTGGTTTTTGGCTGCATGCTCATTGCCTTTTTGTTGTTGTCTGCCCGTAGCGTTTACGGCCAATAACGCTTCTGCTTTATTGGCCGTTAGCCTGTAATTGTAATGGTGCTTGTTGCAGCAGAATGGCGTTGTTTGCACCACAAAAGGAGGACAACTATGTTCAAAACAAGCAAATAATGCTGCGAAATGCAGGGGTGTGGTTACCAAACAAGGGGGCGTGATGCTTATTGAGCAAATGCATTTAATTTGCTTGCTTTGTTAACTGTGGTAATAAAACTTTACAAAATATACTCTTCAAACCAATCCCTTCTAGAGAAAATGGGTGGCAAAAAGTAGGCTTTTTGCCCACTTTTAGGTCACATACGCTTTAATTTTTACATCCAATTTGAGCTCCAAATGGCCATTTTGCACCATTTTGCCCTTCTATTTGCTCGCCAACGCTCAATTTTTCGCTCCCCCAAAAGTCACTTTTTACCCCTAAAAAGCCCTATTTTAGGTGGTTTTTCACCTCAAAAAGCCCTGTTATTTTGCCATTCGCGAGCTGATAGGGTCTTCCAAAATTAGTAAAAAGCACCATTTTGTTCTGCGTTTTGCACCAAATAGCCTTGCGTTTAGTAGGAGTTAGCCTTGCATTTAGTAGGAGTTAGCACTGCGTTTAGTAGGAGTTAGCACTGCGTTTTGCTGCTTTTAGCAGGGTGTTTAGCTACAAATAGCCCATAAAATTGTGCAAAACACGGTTTTTATGGTCGAAAATTCGTTTTATTAGACTTAGTCGGTTGTGCTTGTTTTTCGCTGTGTGAAACCTTCGCGAGAATCGATTATTTGCGAGCGAGTGGGCAAGGGCTTAGGAAAAAGCTACTCATAATGTTAAATTTTGTGACAAATATTTTACAATTGGCGAGACGTTTACGGATGTAAAGCCCAATAATGTGTAGCAAAATACACAAGACAGCATAAACAACATGCCACAAAAGCACACTTATGCGCAATGGAGAATGAACTGTTAGAGGGTGGAATGCACGTTAAAAAAACATCGGCCACAACATTGTTATCAATGCGTGGCCGATAATTTTGATGGTCGGGATGAGGCGACTCGAACGCCCGACCCCTACGTCCCGAACGTAGTGCGCTACCAACTGCGCTACATCCCGATGCAAAAACAAGCGTTGCGGGTAAGCTAAATAATGCTTTTATAAACCGCTTTTCTTGCTAAAATGCGGTGCAAAGGTACTGCAAAATTCTGAATAACGTGCAAATGTTGAGAAAATATTAAAGAAAATGCGGATAAAATTTGCAGGTTATATAAATTATTACTACCTTTGCACTCGCAATAAGGCAATGGTGCCATAGCTCAGTTGGTAGAGCAAAGGACTGAAAATCCTTGTGTCCCCGGTTCGATTCCTGGTGGCACCACTAATTTTTTGGTTAATAAATTGTGTGGGTCTTTGAAGTCGTGAGATTTCAAGGACTTTTTTTTATGTCCCTATTTTTATAGATTGTGCATGTGTTGAGTGCACATTGGCAGGTTGATGGGGGGGGTGACAGTGAGTCGCCTCACAGCAGTTGACACAAGGGAATACAGCAAACCAAAGTACATGAAGCACACACAAACATTCTGTTTAAATGAAAAAAGATGTGCTTTGGGGCATCCGTCACCACGATTTTGTGTAATTTTGTGGTGTATAACGCATCGTGGGCGCGCTTTCCTTGTGCTGGATAGTGGCTTGCAGGTGCACAGTAACCCTCAACTTACACACCAATGAATTTACCATCTCGTATCTCGCTTACCATGCTTCCTGCCCTTGCTTTGGCCACAACATCCCAAAAGGCAATGGCACAACCTGGCGACACTCGTTATCCCAAATGTCCTGTACAAGAGGGATTGCCCGTAAGTGAAGGCATGCAAGGCACAGCCATGCGCCCGAATATATTATATATAATGTGCGACGACCACTCCATGCAAACCATCAGTGCATACGGCAGCGCCATTTCTAAGCTTGCGCCCACGCCCAATATCGACCGACTGGCGCGGCGTGGCATGCTGTTTAGGTCGGCTTTCGTGGAAAACTCGCTTTCAACCCCCAGTCGCGCCTGTCTTATCACTGGTCTTTACAGTCACCAAAACGGTCAACGACAGTTGGGAGAAGGCATCGATACCACCCGAACATTCTTTAGCGAACTGCTTCAACAAGCAGGCTATACCACAGGAATGGTGGGCAAATGGCACATGCACTGCCGTCCAAAGGGATTTGACTTTTACCATATACTCAATAATCAAGGCACATATTACAACCCTGTGTTTTGCACAACGGGCGAATATGGCAAGTATAAGCAAGAGAAAGGTTATGCCACAACGCTCATAACCGACCATGCCATCAACTTTTTAGAGCATCGCGACAAGTCGAAACCCTTCTGTTTGCTGGTACACCATAAGGCGCCGCACCGCAATTGGATGCCCGAAGAAAAATATATGGGGCTATTTGGCGATGTGGTTTTCCCACTTCCAAAGACGTTTTGGGACGATTACGCCACGCGTGGGTCGGCTGCACGCACACAGAAAATGCGTATTGACGACGATTTGCGTATGATACAAGACCTGAAAGTGCCCGAAACGCTCGACCCCAACGACGTAGAGAGCATGGATTCGTATTATGCTCTGCTGGGCGAAACCAATCGGTTCACACCCGAACAGCGCGTGGCCTTCGATAAATGTTATATGCCCAGAAACCGAAAATTTCTTGAAGCCAACCTCAAAGGAAGAGCGTTGGTAGAGTGGAAATATCAAAATTATATTCGCGATTATGCCGCGGTGATACGCTCGGTTGATGATAATGTGGGCCGACTGCTTGATTATCTAGAGCAAAACGGACTGAGCGACAACACCATTGTGGTATACACCTCCGACCAAGGGTTTTATATGGGCGAGCATGGATGGTTTGATAAGCGCTTTATGTACGAAGAATCGTTTCATACACCGCTTATTATTAGTTATCCTGGACATATAAAAGAGGATGCTCAATGTCATCAACTGGTGCAGAACATAGACTTTGCACCAACGTTTTTGGCATTGGCAGGCGTGAAAAAGCCTGCCGAAATGAGTGGCCGAAGCTTGCAACCACTGTTTAAAGGCGATAGGGTGAAGAACTGGAGAAAAGACCTTTATTACCATTATTACGACTATCCCACCTATCACCTAGTGCGCAAACACGATGGTGTGCGCAACGATCGCTATAAGCTAATACACTTCTATGGCAAGGGAAGCGACCGTGCTGTGCAAGAAAACAAATACCAACGCACACCCGGAACAGGCGAATATTACACCTATCAGGCGCTTAAGAAGATAAATTATTTTCGAGATGATGCCGATATCGACTATTACGAGTTGTACGATTTGCAGACCGACCCTGACGAATTAAACAATATCTATGGCAAACCAGGTACAGAAAAAGTAACCAAGCAATTGCTTAAACGACTGGCCGACTATCGTAAAACATTAAAGGTAGACGAATGATGCCGGCCACAGTGGTGCATTCGATGAATCAACGTGCAGCGACGAGCATTCGCCATTCTGCCACCTTACACAATAAAAAACATGACAACAGAACAGTTATATCAAATTTTTGAAAGTCATCCCGTGGTAACCACCGATAGCCGTGATTGCCCCGAGGGTAGTATTTTCTTCGCCTTAAAAGGTGCATCGTTTAATGGAAACAAGTTCGCTGCTGTGGCTTTGCAGCAAGGTTGCGCCTTTGCGGTGGTAGACGAACCCGAATATTGTGCGCAAGGCGACGAGCGTTATATTCTGGTAGACGATGTGTTGCACGCCTTTCAGCTGTTGGCTCGCCACCATCGACGCACCCTGGGCACGCGTATTGTGGGCATAACAGGCACGAATGGCAAAACAACCACCAAGGAATTGATGGCCGCCGTGCTTGGCGAAAAGTATAATGTGCTCTACACCTTGGGTAATTTTAACAACGATATTGGTGTGCCTAAAACGCTTTTACGCCTAAAACCCGAACATCAAGTGGCCGTTGTAGAGATGGGCGCAAGTCATCCAGGCGACATTAAAACGCTGGTTGAACTGGTAGAACCCGACTTGGCGCTTATCACCAACGTGGGAATGGCCCATCTGCAAGGCTTCGGTTCGTTTGAAGGCGTGGTGAAAACCAAAGGCGAACTATACGACTTTATGCGCCAAAGCAAACGCGGAAAGGTATTTGTAGACGCCAATAATCCCCATTTGATGGGTATTGTGCAGGGGTTAGACTTGGTGAAATATGGCACACCAGCCAGTGACGGCCTCTTTGTTGGCGGTAAGGTGGTGTCGGCTGCGCCATTCTTGCGCTTTGCATGGCAACGCGAAGGTGGCGAATGGAATGAAGTGCAGACCCATCTTGTGGGCGCTTACAATGTGCTTAACATGTTGGCGGCCATCAGTGTAGGGCTATATCTAGGGGTGTCGGCCGACGAAGCCAATCGTGCTTTGGCTAATTATGTGCCCAGTAACAACCGTTCGCAACTAGAAGAGACGGCACATAACAAGCTCATTATGGATGCCTACAATGCCAATCCCACCAGTATGAGTGTGGCTCTGAATAATCTCAATGATATGGAAGTGCCCCATAAAATGGCTATTCTTGGCGATATGCTCGAACTGGGAGCAGCAAGCGCAGAGGCACATCAAGCCATTGTAGACCAGCTTTCGCGTTTGTCGCTCGATGAAGTGTGGCTTGTTGGCCCCGAATTTGCACGCACCCATTGCGCTTTTCGTAAGTTCAACGATGTGGATGAGGTGATGGCGCAATTGCAAAATCAATGCCCCGAGGGGAGATACATCTTGGTTAAAGGCAGTCATGGCATAAGGCTCGACAAGCTGTCGCAGTGTCTTTAAGTGGGCATTGCTCCGACAAGCAAACGAAAAATGGGCCGACAGGTAGGGTAAACAAGACAAAAATAAGTGCAAAGCGGGCCTATCAACCATTGGGTTAAACATATACGGGGATGCAAGAACGTGTAGCTTGCATCCCCGTATGGATTTATCAGTTAGTAAACGCAGCGCGTTTGTTTATGTTTTGTTTCTTATCGCTTAACATAAGGAAGCGGGCCATAGCGCAACACCGTGGTATAGCCGTTGTTTACGGGGTAGATGCACACCGTAAAGAGGTAACTATTGCCCAAAGGAGACATGCCACCCTTATAAAAAGGAGTGCTCTCGTCTTCCCAATCGATGGTTACACCAGGATAATCTTTATCCATTGTCTTAGCCAACACCTCGATATCCTTTAGAGCACCACGCTTGTTGGTGGGCGAGGACGTAAACCGAGCCTCACTAAAATACGTATTTCCCAAGCTGTCTGTTTGGAATTTAAAGATGGCTTTTTCGAATTTCAGCCCTTTAAACGTCATGTCTTTATAAACAATCTGTTGCTTATTGGCCTGTATAGGTGTGCCAAACGTGCTGCGAATGCCAGCCAACGTCGTTTCGTAGTTCGACCCAAAAGCCACGCCTTCAATGCCAGCATCGTTGTTGGCACGAGCAGAAAGAGAGAGGATACACGCGAAAGCAATCGCGATAAAAATCTTTGTCATAGTGTTAAATCAGTATTCTGAAATGCTATTTCAAATGCAAAGGTACGTAAAATAAGGCAGATTTTAAGCCCTTTTATGGTAGTTCTTACCCTTATTCATAAAATATTTGTTATAAAGTTCAAACAGGATGTCTAGTTTTTTACTAATTTACGAGTAAGTATAGGAATTTTTTCGTAAGTTTGCAAATTGTGGCATCCTATGCCAAACATTCACAAAAATATAGTACATTGATATGGCACGCATGTTATTAAACGACCTTTTAAAAGGAACTAAATCGGCGATGACGCATAAACGCATTATCGCTTACTATTTGAATAACACCTCGTCTACTATTCCCGAGTTGTCTAAAGAATTGAATTTGAGTGTTCCTACCATTGCCAAAGTTATCGCTGAGATGTGCGAAGATGGGTATATCATCAACTGTGGAAAGATGGATACGGGTAAAGGACGCTCGCCGGCGATCTACGGATTGGCTCCCGAATCGGGCTACTTCGTGGGTGTTGACCTGATGAACGATGGTCTTAACCTGGGTTTGATGAACTTTAAAGGCGACTTGGTGAAGATAGATATGGGGGTGCCTTATCAGTATAGCAACTCGCAAGAGGGGCTAGACGAATTGTGCGCTTGCGTTACCGACTTTATTGATCAGTTGGATATAGCCAAAGAACGAATACTAACAGTGGGTGTAAATATCCCTGGACGCGTTAATCCAGAGATGGGACACAGCTTTAGTAGATTTAATTTTGATGAAAGACCCTTGGTGGAATTGATGGCCGAAAAGATAGGTTGTAGGGTGTATGTGGACAACGACACACGCTCGATGACCTATGGCGAGATGACTAAGGGCGTTGTGAAGGGCGAAAAAGACGTTATCTTTGTGAACCTTAGCTGGGGAATTGGATGCGGACTAATACTTAATGGTGAATTGTATACAGGCAAATCGGGTTTCTCGGGCGAACTGGGACACTTCCCAACTTTTGATAATGAGCTGCTTTGCCATTGCGGAAAACGCGGCTGTCTTGAAACAGAAATATCGGGAATGGCGCTGCATCGCACCCTTTTGCAATGCGTGAAAGAGGGTAGACAGACGGCTTTGAGCGAACAAAACATGAACAATGAGGCTTCGTTAACCCTTGATGATATTATCGAAGCAACGCTTAAAGAAGACTTGTTGTGTATCGAACTAATTGAAGAAATTGGCCAAAAACTTGGTCGCTACCTTGCTGGACTAATCAATTTGCTTAATCCCGAAATGGTTATCATCGGTGGAACGTTGGCTCGTACTGGCGATTCGGTGTTGCAACCCGTAAAAAGCGCAGTGCGAAAATACTCGCTCAACATGGTAAATCGCGACTCGGCCATTGTGCTTTCCAAACTTCAAGACAAGGCAGGTGTTACTGGTGCTTGTCTGTTGGCGCGCAAAAGTCTGTTTCACTTTAGCTGATAAATCGGCAAACATAGAGTGTTTAAGGCCGCGCTATTCACCAAAGAGAAAAAGAATTAGAAGTAATACGTGTCGAAATGTTGCATTTTTAGGTCTGCCACTCGCTAGGTTTTGTTAGATTTATCGTATCTTTGCAATAAATATTTAGCTATTATGCAGACAACATGCCACCTCTCTTTGCTCGTTCATGAGCAAGCTCGCAAGTATGGAGACGCACCCGCACTAACGTTTAAACACTTTGGTGGGGACGAATGGAAAACCGTTTCGTGGAACCAATTCTCGTTGCGCGTGAAGCAAGTGAGTAATGCTTTGCTCAATCTTGGCTTGAAACCGCAGGAGAAGATTGCTGTTTTTGCGCAAAATTGTTTGCAATATCTCTACACCGATATGGGCGCTTATGGCGTTAGAGCGGTAACAATACCATTCTATGCCACTAGTAGTGAGCAGCAAATTCAGTTCGTTGTGAACGATGCGCAGGTGCGTTTCATCTTCGTAGGCGAACAAGAACAATATGATAAGGCGCATCGTGTGCTGAACCTTTGTAGTTCGTTAGAACGCATTGTGGTGTTCGATCGCAATGTGCGCATTAGCTCGCACGACCCCAACACGTTGTATTTCGACGACTTTTTGAAGTTGGGAGAGAACCTTCCTCGTCAATCTGAGGTGGAAAAACTATGGTCGGAAGCCAAAGAAGACGACCTTTGCAATATCCTTTATACCAGTGGAACAACGGGTGATAGCAAGGGAGTGATGATTACTTACAGTCAATATCATGCCGCACTTGTGTCTAATGCCATGTGTGTGCCTGTAAACGATTCCGATAGAGTAATTTCTTTCTTGCCCTTTACCCATATCTTCGAGCGCGCTTGGTCGTACTTGTCGCTCTCGGTGGGTGCACAACTCATTATTAATACCAACCCACACGACATACAAACCTCAATGCGACAAACTCATCCCACATGTATGGCTTCGGTTCCACGCTTCTGGGAGAAGGTTTACACAGGCGTTAAAGAACGCATGGACAACGCGTCGCCCTTGCAACGCAAGCTGTTTAACCGCGCTTTAGAGGTGGGTCGCAAGCACAATGTGCAATATCTGGCTCGCAGAAAGCGCCCGCCCATGGCTTTAAGTTTAGAATATAAGCTGCTCAATCGCGCAGTGTTGAGCATGGTTCGTAAACAGTTGGGATTGGAAAATGCCCACATCTTCCCCACGGCTGGCGCAAGAGTGTCGCCCGAAGTGGAAGAGTTCGTACACGCTATCGGGCTTAACATCATGGTGGGATATGGTTTAACAGAGAGCGTTGCCACTGTTTCGTGCGACCATCTTGACAAACCTATCACCCTTGGTTCGGTGGGAAGGGTTATCCATGGACTGCAATTAAAGATTGGAGAAAACAATGAAGTGTTGCTCAAAGGGCCAACAATCACCAAGGGTTATTACAAACGCGAGTCGCTTAATGCTACTATTTTCACGGAAGATGGCTTCTTCCGCACGGGCGATGCTGGCTATATGAAGGATGGCGAACTGTTCCTTACCGAACGTATAAAAGACCTTTATAAAACATCTAACGGCAAATACATTGCTCCGCAGATGATTGAAGCTCTGCTTTTGGTTGATAAATATATCGACCAAGTTGCGGTTGTGGCCGACGAACGCAAGTTTGTTTCTGCCCTTATTGTACCCGAATTCCGCCTACTTGAAGAGTTTGCTAAGGCTCATAGCATTGATTTTAGCTCGCGCGAAGAACTATGTGCCAACCATCGAGTGCATGCAATGATGCTCGAACGCATTCGTACACTTCTGCAACAGCTGGCTCCTTACGAGCAAATCAAGCGCATAACTATCCTTCCTCACCACTTTACAATGGAGAACGGAGAACTAACCAATACCCTAAAACTGCGTAGACCCATCATCTTAGCCAACTATAAAGAGCTAATTGATAAGATGTACGAAGAGTGATGAGCTTTGCTCCTTAGCCTATACATTATTTATATTATATATTAAGCCACGAATAAAATCTCCCAACACCAAATAAAGCACGATGAAATGGGCCTTTTTGGCTTGCATAGTCTACTTTATACCTGCCAAGCATAAGGCAAAAACAAGGTGAAGGGAACGAAAGCAATATCGTAACGCATGATTACAGCAGACCAACTCAAAGATGTCTTGGAACGGGCTGAAGCCTTACACCGCTATTTGGACATCGACAGAAAGCGCGTTGAACTGGAAGAAGAGGAACTAAGAACACAAGCTCCCGACTTCTGGGACGACCCAGCGCGTGCCCAAGAGCAGATGAAAAAGGTGAAAGGTATTGAAAAATGGATTGTGGGATATAAAGAAGTGAGACAGGCTGCCGACGAATTGCAGTTGGCTTTCGACTTCTACCACGATGATATGGTGACAGAAGAGGAGGTGGACGACGATTATCGCAAGGCAATTACCGCCATCGAAAACCTCGAACTCATGAATATGCTGCGCCAAAAGGAAGACCCAATGGACTGTGTACTGAAGATTAACTCGGGTGCGGGTGGTACCGAGAGTCAAGATTGGGCGCAAATGCTCATGCGTATGTACATGAGATGGGCCGAAGCTCATGGACATAAGGTTACGATAAGCAACATACAAGAGGGCGATGAGGCCGGAATAAAGAGTGTAACCATGGAGATTGAAGGTGGTGATTATGCTTATGGCTACCTTAAAAGCGAAAATGGCGTGCACCGATTAGTGCGCGTTTCGCCCTATAATGCGCAGGGAAAGCGTATGACTAGCTTTGCCTCGGTGTTTGTTTCCCCACTCGTTGACGATACGATTGAGGTGTATGTAGACCCTGCTAAGGTGTCGTGGGACCTCTTTAGAAGTGGTGGAGCTGGTGGACAGAACGTTAATAAGGTGGAAACTGGCGTGCGTTTGCGCTATCAATACACCGATCCCGACACTGGTGAGGAGGAGGAAATCCTTATCGAAAACACCGAAAGCCGCAAGCAATTGGAAAACCGTAACAATGCTATGCGCTTGCTTAAGTCGCAACTTTACGACCGAGCCATGAAGAAACGCTTGGAGGCTCAGGCCAAAATTGAAGCTGGAAAGAAGAAAATTGAATGGGGAAGCCAAATTAGAAGCTATGTTTTCGACGACCGTCGTGTGAAAGACCATCGCACTAACTATCAAACGGGTGATGTGGATGGCGTGATGGATGGTAAGATTGACGATTTTATCAAGGCTTATTTGATGGAGTTCCCCGTAACCGAAGAGTAAAATGGCTCTGTTTAAGGCCAATTTGTAAGGGCTAGTTTTTAGTCTTTGGATGGCTTAAACGGGTGAAATCCTTGGCCATAGATTGGCCTTCAAGAGCCTAAATGCGATAAAGCAAGTTGGCTTTTTTGTCTTCTACCACACATCGCAGGCCTTGTTGACTTCTCTTCTTGCAAACTGATGTATCTATACAACACCTAATTAATAATGCCGCTCGCAACTAGAGCATCCTTTTGAGGCATGTGTAAAGTCTTAAACCACGGCTATTGGCCATAAAGTAAGCGCATACGCCATTGCTTTTGACTAGAAAACGAATAACCAAGAACGTTAAGACAACTCTAAAACCACTCATGCCGAAAGCCGAACTACCCTAAAGCGAGCCTAAAAACTAAAAGTCTATGAGTGAGAAAAGCAAAATGCGTCGCGCAAAGCGTGAAGCGCGGCAAGAGAAACAAGCCAAACAAGTTATGGTCTGGTTAGTGGGTGTATTGGGTCTAGTGGCCCTGTGTCTCCTAATTTGGGCGATGAATTCGTAAGTTTTCGTACATTTTGGTCTTCACTTTGCTTGAAAGTGGCGCTTTAATGCATTGCTTCAATCAGGGTGAAGACCGCCAACAACACGTGCTACACACATGAGCGGACAAGAGATAGAACGTAAGTTCTTGGTTGAAAAAGGCGATGCCTATCGCAAAGAGGCTTTCGCAAGCAGTCATATTGTGCAGGGATACATCCCTTGCGAGGGCGCAACGGTGCGTATTCGTAAGCGCGACGACCGCGCTTACCTCACCATTAAAGGGCGTTCGGTGGATGGGGGGCTGTCTCGTTATGAGTTCGAAACCGAAATTCCTACACAAGAGGCCGACCAACTGTTGCTACTCTGCCGTGGCGGTGTGGTGGATAAGCGTCGCTATCTGGTTAAAAGTGGGGCGCATACATTCGAAATCGACGAGTTTTATGGCGATAACGAAGGCTTATTGTTGGCCGAAGTAGAGCTTGGAAGTAAAGACGAAGCCTTTGAAAAGCCCCATTTCATCGGACCAGAGGTAACAGGCGACCGCCGTTTTTACAATTCCAATCTGCTTACTTTCCCTTTTTGCCTTTGGCGAAACACTTTGCCAGAAGCATACCGATAACGTTTCCCACCACAACGCCTATGCTGTTGGCTGCAAAATCTAGCCAATCGCCACTGCGGTTGCCGCCTGTGCATGTGGCTTGAGCCAACTCAATGAGTCCGCCCATGAGCAATGGTGCCATGAAAACACCGATGAAAAGGTGCTTTTTGTTTAGTTCTTTGTGTCGCCGAAGATACTCAGCCCACAGCGTAATGCTTAAAAAGGCATAGAGTGCCATGTGCACCCACTTGTCGAAAAGTGAGATGTTGGCCAATGGTGTTTCGGGAACTGGCATCAAACAAACCACCCATATCCCCACGATTAGGCATGTGGCGAAAGGGTAGGCCATGATGATATGGCGAGCTAAATTTACTTTTTCTAATCTTCTTGATTTCATTTTCTCTATAATGCTTTGGTTTGCGAATGGCTACTACTAAGCCGATGCGTGTCTGTATGCATGTTTACACATAGTGTTTAGTGTGTTGGCATATGCAGCTAATACCTATCTAAATTGATAGAAGGGTTGATGTTAAAGTCTTAATTTATCACTCTAGAAGCCTTATAAATGTCAAATTGTATCATGTAAGTGCGAGATTGCAGTTGATTTCTATGCAAAAGTAGATGTTTTTTTATAATTTTGCACCGTAATAAACCAAAATAATTTTGATTATGTCTGAAAGTAGAGCGGGCTTTGGAAGTAAATTAGGACTCATTTTAGCCACTGCTGGGTCGGCTGTTGGTCTTGGAAACGTGTGGCGTTTTCCTTATATGACGGGTACTGATGGTGGTGCTGTGTTCATTCTTATTTACTTTTTCTGCATCTTGTTTCTAGGTATTCCCTGTATGGTTAGTGAGTTTATCATTGGTCGCCACGGTGCTTCTAACACCGCCCGTGCCTATGCAAAGATGGCTCCCAAGGGCAGTTTATGGCGTTGGGTGGGTTTTTTAGGCGTGGCCACAGGCTTTCTCATCACGGGTTATTATGCTGTTGTGGCTGGTTGGTGTTTGCAATATATGTACGCTTCGGCTGCAAATCAGTTGCAAGGCGACCATGCAGCCATCGCAAGTTACTTCACCGACTTTTCTGCTAGCGCCTTTTTACCTGTTTTTTGGACGGCTATTATCCTGCTTTTCACACATTATGTTATTATCCATGGTGTGCGCGGTGGTATCGAAAAGGCTTCAAAGATGTTCATGCCCACGCTCTTTGTGCTGCTTTTGGTTATTGTTGTGTCGTCGTGCATGCTTCCTGGTGCGGGCAAAGGCATCTCATTTTTGTTCAATCCCGACTTCTCCAAACTCAATTCCAATGTTTTTCTGGACGCTTTAGGTCAGTCGTTCTATTCGTTGAGCATTGCTATGGGGTGTATTTGCACCTATGCATCCTATTTTAGTAGACAAACCAATCTGCTAAAGTCGGCTGTTCAGATTTCCATCATTGATAGTGTTGTGGCCATATTGGCGGGTTTGATGATTTTTCCTGCCGCTTTCTCTGTTGGAGTAAGTCCTGATAGCGGTCCGTCGCTCATTTTTATCACTCTTCCGCACGTGTTTCAGCAGGCTTTTTCGGGTGTTCCCGTGTTGGGTTATGTGCTTTCGCTTTTGTTCTATGCCCTTTTGTCGCTGGCTGCAATAACGTCGCTCATCTCGTTACACGAGGTTAGTACGGCTTTCTTTTACGAAGAGCTGCACATCACGCGCAAAAAAGCAGCAGCCATAGTAACGGGCGGAACACTCACTGTTGGGCTGTTTTGTTCGCTTTCGTTGGGCGCAATGAGCAGCTTGAGCATTGCAGGCCACTCGTTGTTCGATGTGTTCGACTTTGTTACAGGACAGATATTCTTACCCATTGGCGGTTTTCTCACCTGTATTTTCCTAGGTTGGGTTGTACCGCGCAATGTGGTTAAAGACGAGTTTACCAACTGGGGAACATTGCGTTCTACACTCTTTGGGGCCTATATCTTTAGTGTTCGCTATGTGTGTCCGCTTAGTATCTTGGCCATATTCTTGCATCAGTTGGGCGTGTTCTAACGCTTTGCCTCGGTCTTAAGAGGCCGAATGGTGTAAAAACACCCCATTTCATCGAAATATATTAATCTTAATACCATGTCAATTAAAGAACTGTTCTACTTCCCTAAGTCCGACCGCAAGGCTATTCTTTTCCTTGTGGTGGGCATTGTGGCGGTGGTTGTCGTTATCAGGTGGGCCAACGGTCTGTCTGTTTCGCCTCAATCGCCTGTTAAAAAAACGCAGAAAGCGCAGAAAAAGGCCAATTCATCGGTTGGTGATGCCAACAAATGGCAATTCGACGATTATGCGCCAGCCCCCGTACATCTATCGCCTTTCGACCCAAATACGGCCTCTCCCGAGCAGCTTTTGGCGCTAGGTCTTCAAGCTTGGCAAGTAAAGTCCCTGCTTAAATATCGCAGTAAGGGTGGCGTGTTTAGGCAACCATCCGACTTTGCCCGTCTGCATGGGCTTACGTTAAAGCAATATCGCCAGTTAGAACCTTACATCCGTATTGCCGACGACTATCGCCCAGCTGCCGATTTCATTGCAAGAGAGCGCCCGCACACGGCGCAACCACGCGATACCTTGCGCTTTCCAACAAAGTTAAAACCAGGCGCACGCGTGTTTCTGAATACGGCCGACACCACCGAACTTAAGAAAGTGCCTGGCATTGGTAGTTATTTTGCTCGGCAGATTGTGTACTATCGCAACCGGCTAGGTGGCTTTGCTAGCGTGGAACAATTGGCCGAGATAGAAGATTTTCCTACCGAGAGCATGGCATTCTTTGCGCTTACTGCCGATGAATTGGGCAAAATTAAGCGCATAAACATCAATAAACTAACCCTCAACGAACTGAAAAAACATCCCTACATCGGTTTTTATCAAGCACGAGCCATTATAGATTTTAGGCGTTTGCATGGCAACTTGCAAAGTCTTGACCAATTGAAGTTGCTCAAAGATTTCTCTGAAGACAAGGTACAACGATTGCAACCTTACGTGGAGTTTTAACCTCAAATCACTTTTTTCGACTGTAACGATTGGGTATCTTGCTTGGTGAGGCATGATGCTTACAATCAAACAAGCGATGAAAAGGTTAGAATTAATACAAGCTAAGTCCCTTGGATGCTTTTCTGTTTTCCTAATTGGGCAAATAGAAAGTCGATGAAATGGACCAAAAATGCACAAAAACGCAGCCCAGGAGCCACTTTGCACAAGCAAAGCACCCCTGGGCAGCGTTTTTTGTTTTGCTATAGGCTACACAATAGGTAGCGAAATACCCTTAATCTTTTGGTACACGTCGAGCGCAAACAAGTCGGTCATACCACTAATATAGTCTATCACGGCTTGAATACGCGTTTCAAGATTTTCGCTATTGATGTCGTACTGACTGCTAAAGCGCTGAATGAGTTGCGTGGAGTAATACCGTTTAGGTTCGGCTGCAGCCTCAACCAGTGCCGTTAGCAAGGTTTCCATAATGGTGTAACCGCTCAATTCCACATCCAACACAGGCTTACTATTGTATATTTTCTTTCTTGAAACAGCCTCGCAACGGCGATAAGCCTCGCGTTCCAACTGCGAGATATTGTCTATCAAACAGCCTTGAAGCGTGCCATCAAGCAACTTTTGCTCGTTGGTCACAAAGGCTTCAACACATTTATGTTCGAGCAGCCCAATCACACAAGCCCGCATATACACCACTTTTTCGTGCACATCTGTCACGCCTTCTTCTTCAATTCTGCTTTTGATGCGCTGTTTGCCCTCTTCATCAAAGAAACCAAGCAGCAAATCTTCGGTCTCTTCAAAAGATAAAATCTTGAGTTTGTGCGAGTCTTCTATGTCCATCACCTCATAACAAATATCATCGGCCGCCTCCACCAGATACACCAGCGGATGCCTAGCGAAGCGCAAAGGCTCGTTAGGTGCCGACAAACGAATAATGCCCAATTCATCGGCAATCTTGCAATAAGTGGCTGCTTCACTGGCAAAAAAGCCAAACTTAGCTTTCTTTACGGCCGCTGCGCTTTCAAACGGATATTTAACAATGCTTGCAAGCATGGTGTAAGTCATTACAAAACCACCTGCGCGCCTGCCGTTAAAGCGATGAGTAAGCAGGCGAAAGGCATTGGCATTGCCCTCAAAGTGTATCAAGTCCGACCAAAATTTGGCCGACAACTGCTCTTTTAATCGCAACCCTTGACCCTCTGAGAAGAACGTTTGAATGGCTTTTTCGCCACTATGACCAAAAGGCGGGTTGCCCATATCGTGCGCCAAACAAGCTGCACTAACGATGGTGCCAATCTCTTCGAACAGCGTATTGGTTAGTTCGGGGTGCAATTTGGTTAGTTCGCGAGCCACATCATTGCCCAGCGACATACCCACCGAGGCCACCTCAAGACTATGAGTAAGCCGATTGTGTACGAATACGCTGCCCGGTAAGGGGAACACCTGCGTCTTGTTTTGCAGGCGCCTGAATGGTGCCGAGAAAATCAGGCGGTCGTAATCGCGTTTAAATTCCGAGCGGTCGTCGTGCCTTTCGGTGTGCTTGTCTTCTTGTCCAAGGCGTTTGTTGGATATCAGTTGCTGCCAATTCATGATGGATGTGCATTATTTTATGGCTGCAAACTTACTCAAAAAAGTTCGTTCTCAGGCACATGCTCCGTTGTTTTTGCTGTTTGATAGGGCTTGTGGCTTGTATGTTTGGCTAAAAGGTCTGTAGTATTGTCCGATAATTACTTAAAAAAGACAATATCCTAACGCACAAATTTGCGTGCGAAATGCATTATTCAGGCTGTAAATGATGCCTTATCAAAACGCTAGAATGTTTAGATACATAAACAAACAAAACAAGTTGGAATGTTAAAGTGGTAAACAAACTTTACAAAACACATCTTTCCGCACCGTGCATTCTAGGAAAATACAAGGTGAAAATCTATATAAAAAGCAGCAAAAGCGTAAAAAGGTGTCGTGTCGCAACGCGTTTTGCGCGTCGTTTTTTGCAATTTACTTTGCTATTGCCTTCTTTTTTCGAAAAAAATGAGCCCTATTTATACTCAGAAGAACATCAAATATACTTAATAAATTTGCAAGATGTAGAGGAATATGCAGAATTTTAAGTGCCGAAGTGAAGTAAAACACACGCTAAAAAGCACCAAAATGCAGTGCTAACTCCTAGTAAATGCAATGCAATCTCCTAGTAAATGCAACGCTAACTCCTAGTAAACGCAATGCTAAATGCAGCAAATAGCAGAAAAAATGCCCCAAATAGCATGCTTATAGTCCGTTTTTGAGTAAATAGACAATAATATATTGAAAATGGACAAACGCGACTCGCGTTGCACTTATACAGCATATAAATACAAAAATCTAGGTCTTAAAAGCTGTATTTGGCTCGCTAGTGGGGTAAATGGCAGAAAATCACGGTATTATAAACTTTAAAAATACGCGCCTAAATTTGGCCTAGGCATAGAAAATTTGTGGCGAAGGCACTCATAATGTTAAAATATAGTACAATTATTTTACATTTATGAGCCCCGTCTACGCTGAACCTCAAATCTCGTTTACGAGGCATATATGTGTTAGCCCCTGTGCGTTGGATAGCTTTGTGCATTTAAGCAATAGCTTTGTTGCCCTTATATATAAGGTGTGGGTAGACAGAGTAACCACAAATTGCCGATTAGTAGTCTAAGGTGCGATGCGTGTTTGAGGGTTTATATTGATAAAGCAGTACCAAAGTTATCGCATATAAGACGTAACATAGTCCCAATACAACTCGATTAGCCATGTCGTATTCCATTAAAAGTGTAAATAATAAAGAGTGAAAAATGGCGCAATAAGAATTGATAACTATCAAATAATACGTATTTGTTGGTTTGTATTTCGGTTTTTGAAAAAGAAGTGGTGTAAAACACTTGTTTTATTGTAAAGAAACGTGTAACTTTGCATTCCTATCACGTATTAACCAAGTCTATCATGAAAATAGATATTAGGGAAATAGGTTGACGAATGGCATACATATTGGCGTAAAATAACCAGTTGTTGTGCACTAACATCGTGTAAAACATCAAATAAAAGAAATAATTTACTACTGTGAAGAGGGTAAAAATAAGCAAAAAATGAAAAAGAAGAGGTATTATATGCCCTGCATCGAGACAGTTCTTGTTGTAGAGGCAATGACGATTATGGCTGGTTCGAATGAAACAGGATTTGGGCCTGGGGTTGAAAAACCTGGCGATGGAGGAGAAGACGACCTCGATGGTGATACCTATCAACCAGGTGGAGAGCCAACGCATGGCCATCCCTAATGCCTTTAAACGGTTAAAAAACACACTTATCTGTGGCATAAGCCTATGGTATGCTTGACAACCAATAAGGGTTGGCAAGAAATACTAGTGTGATGCCCTGATTTTTAACAATGACATGAAAACAAAATCTTTATTTTTTATGTTGATGATTAGCCTAATGGGGCTTACATCAATAATTGTTGCAGCTTGTGTCGACAAGGGTCCTGTGGAGGGAGACGCTTATCCGGCCGACTGTTTTCGCTTTGATTTTCAGGGCGTGCAAAGCATGCCAGATGCTCAATACCTACCGCGAAACGTGGCTTACGCTGCTGGTGAAACGCGCGTTGTACCTATTGAGGGCGAAGGATCAGAGGGGTTGGAACTTGTAGAAACGGCTGTCGAGGGTATTGTCACGATGGATGAAGTGGCACAAACACGCGGTGCACTGACCACACAAGATAATTTTGCCGCAATCAACAAGCAGTTTTCTATCTTTGCATGTAAGAATGGTTCAGGCATAGCCGACTATATATATAATGAGAAGGTGAAACCCGATGGTACAATGGTAAAACCCATGAGGTGGTCAAAGGTTGATGCCGCTTCATTAACATTCTATGCCATCCATCCCGCCATTGAAAACGAAGACTTGGATGCAACATCGGGCCGTAGAGCCAAATTTAAATTTAAAGTGAATAGCGATGCAAGTAAACAAGTAGACTTGCTGATGGCCGGCACTGCAGACTTGAAGTTTGACAGTGTAAAAAACAAAGTTGTGCCAATTAACTTTACCCATACCACCACCGCTATCCAATTTAAGATAGGTAGTGACTTCTCTTATAACCAAAAGATTAAAACAATTGAGATTTTAAACGTTAAGGGAGAGGGCGTTTACGATGCAGCAACAAGGAAGTGGACCTTGCGCGATGGGCAAGCCAACTTTAAACTCTCGTTCGACCCAGCTTATCCCACTGCTCAGCGAATGGGTACAATTATCAATCCTGGAGAAGGCTTGTTCTTTATGCTTCCTCAAGAACTTTCGGAACAGGCAATGGTGAAAATAACGTTTGAAAGCGGTAAATATTGGCAAGCTAAAATAGGAAATAAGGATAAAGATGGTAATGCACCTAAATGGATTGCTGGAATGACCAAAACCTATACAGTGGCAAATAGTAAGGATGTACAGGATAGAACCTTTGTGCTTTCGGTGGGTGCTAAGGTGAGTGAGCTTACTTACGATAAGCCAACTGCCTTGGTTGAGATTAAAAGTTATCGCCATCTAACGGGACGTCCTGAGTCGGACAGCTTGCGCGACCGTAAAGAAGCGTGGGTGATTGATTCGTGTTCAATAGGTGGTATAACTTATAAAAGCACTGAAGATATAAATAAGAAAATCAGATTTGATAAAACACAGGATAATAGAGTGGCCGACGTTTATAAAGTTACGCTCGATCCTGAGTATATTGACTTTAAACAAAAACGCGATACCGAGCTGAAACAGGCTGTATCGCCTTCGGGACGAAAAGATTTGTCGCTAACCGCAGACGGTTGGAGAGAAACGGCTAACTGTTATATCGTTTCGGCTCCTGGAGAATATAAGTTTCCCGCTGTATACGGCAATGCTAAGAAAGGAGGAAGCAACAATAGTGTTGCCTATAATCCAGGAACGGGAGATGGCAACTTCTTATCAAAGTTTGTTAGCGGTAAGGGTGAGATAGATGGTCCCGATATTACCGAAGGTAACAAAGTTGTTGTGTTGTGGCAGAGCGTGCCTGGATTGGTATCAGTAAAGGGTATATCAGCAAATGGTGGCGCAAATCGCTATATAAACTTTAGTGTAGATAGGGCCAAAATACAAGAGGCAAGTGCAATTATAGGTTTGCAAAACGGTAATACTGTTTATTGGAGTTGGCACATCTGGATTACGTCTCCCGAAGTGGCTAGCGTAGATAAAGGTTGCTTCATGCGAGAACCTATAGGATTTAGACATACAGAATGGATGAAGACAACCTACGATAAGGATAGGGAAGTAAAGGTGTATTTCAAACAACGAAGAAGTGGTGCGCAAGCTACATTAATATTAACGCAGAAACCGCACGAGGAAGTAAGTGGCATTGCGTTATACTATCAGCAAGGACGTAAGGACCCCTTGTATGTGGGTGGGCCGTTTAGTTTGCAAAAGCAAGAGATAAATAGTGGTATGATGCTAATCCATGCAGCGCAGTTGCCATTGAGAATGGCGAGGCCACGCATGTTAACTTATCATCCAAGTTCAAAAAGCAACTGGGACTGGTGTGCTCAACAAGGAGAAGATAACACCTATTTCAATCTTTGGGATGCCAAAAACAATGTGGGTTATGGTTACACCGGTCGGTTTATTAAAACCGTGTACGACCCATGTCCTGCAGGATTCCGAGTACCACGTTCGGGCGATTTCGAGAAGATTAAGAGCGGAAATAACGGCAAGTCGGCCTTAGTAAAAGCCTTGGGACGTATCAATCCGCGCATGTCTACCCTGGGCATTGTATATGCTGATAGCGGTTTTTATTGGTCGTCTGAAAAGATGGAAGGTGACCGAAGAACCACTTTCTATGGCTATTATGGTGTTTATGGCTTGACGAAGAAAGTGGATGGTAAACACAAATTTGTGGGCGCGAAACTGCAAGGAGAAACGCAACCCTTGTTTACAAATATCTCTTGGGGACAAAATGTCCTACCTATTAAAGAAGAATAATCTACAACCGTAAGCAGATGATGGTCTGTACTGGATGTGTAATGGGCAACTGCACGTAATAAAAGCGTGCAGTTGTTTGTTTTTTTTATCGCAATTGAAGATTAACGTTTTTATAACTTTTTGGTATTGTGGGTGAAAATGGTTGTTGCACATTTAGTGAGGTGGTGGTTTAAGTTAAGATTGTGTGGCCCACAAGCAGGCAAAGACCAACTAATAGCGAATGAAGAGCAATGAAAATGCTAAATAAATAGTTGGTAAACGAGGGGAATAATCAATTTGGCTTTATCAGTTGGAGGGTTAGTGGAGGTTGTATTAAAGGGGGATAGAACGTTAGGTTAATTGCTTAATGCAGTTTTACTTAAGTGTTAATAAATTGTTATATGCCATTCAAATATTATTACTTATTTCGTATTTGCTGTTTTGTTTGTCGGTGTAAAGAAATAAGTTTAAGAAAATAGTTGTTTTATTTGGAAATGTGTTGTAACTTTGCAACGGTGTCTCGTATATACTTATCATATTAAGCAACACGATGTTAAGTGGATATGTAGACCGATTAACATCGCAAAAAGGTCAAAGAGATTTGATGTTATATAGTATTAGTTTAGTAAAGTGTTGCAGATTAAATCAATAGATTAAGACTATTAAAAGAGAGTAATAAGAAACGAATTATGAAAAAGAGAAAATATGATTTGCCCTGTATCGAGATAATTCTTGTTCCAGGGTTGGTATCAATGCTAGAACCTTCCAAAGGGACAGGATTTACCCCTGGGGTTGTACCTCCTGGAGATGGTGGTGAAGACAATTTGGATGGCGATACTTCAGATGGACACGGTAATTCAACACACGGAAACCCTTGACACTTTCCAAAATAAACCTATAATTAATCCATGACAGGCACGTAAGAAATACATGTGAACCCATGATGAACCATGATAAACTCGATGTCAATGCATGATGAACTCGAAGTGAACCCATGATGAACTCGTGAAAACCATGAATTAAATGACAAGGACATGAAATCAAAAACTTTATTTTCTATGATGATGGTGGGCCTAGTAGGCTTCACATCTTTGTTTGTCGCTGCTTGTAACGACAACGATTCAGAAGCAGGACGCGTTTATTCGGCCGACTGTATTCGATTTAATTTGCAGGGTGTGCAAAGCATGCCCGATGCTAATTTTTTACCTCACAATGTGGCTTTTGCCGCTGGTGAAACGCGCGCTGTGCCCATTGAGGGCGATGGAGCAGAGGGATTAGAGCTGGTTGAAACCGCTGTGGAGGGCATTGCTACAATGGATAATGTTGTTCCTACTCGCGGAATATTAACGAGCAAGGATAATTTTGCCAGCATAAACAAGCCTTTCTCAATCTTCGCTTGTAAAAATGGCTCTCAAGTTGCCGATTATATTTATAACGAAAAGGTGAATGCTAATGGTACGATGGTTAAGCCTATGAGATGGACTAAAGGCGATGCAGAGTCGGTTACGTTCTATGCTGTGCACCCTGCTGTTGAAAACGAAGATATGGATACTTCGTTGGGCAAGCGACCAAGGTTTAATTTTACAGTTGCCTCTGATGCAGAAAATCAGGTGGACTTGCTGATGGCTGGTACTAAAGACTTGAAGTTTGATAGCGTGAAGAATAGTGTTGTGCCCATTAACTTTACGCATGTAACAACGGCTATACAATTTAAGATAGGTCGCGACTTCTCTTATAATCAGAAAATCAAAACAATTGAGATTTTAAAGGTTAAGGGTGAGGGTACGTTCGACGCTGCAACTAGACAGTGGACGTTAAGCGGAGCAAACAAAGACTTTAAGCTAACATTCGACCCTGTGTATTCCACAGCACAGCAAGTCAACACATTAATAAATGTAGATAAGGGCTTGTTCTTTATGCTTCCGCAAGAACTCTCAACTGAGGCAATGATAAAAATAACCTTTGAAAGCGGTAAATATTGGACGGCTAAGATTGGTGGAAGTGGTAAAAAGTGGGTAGCTGGTATGACAAAAACCTACACTATTGCTAACAGTAAGGATATGCAAGACAGGGATTTTGTGCTCTCTGTGGGTGCTAAGGGTAATAAAATACTTACCTACAACGACTCTACAGCCACGATTAAAATTGAAAGTTACCGACATTTAAAGGGGCTTGTTAAGGACACAACTCGCGATGTGAAAGAAAGATGGTCGGTTAGTGGATACCGTATAGATGGTGGTGCGCCTATCACAACCAATGTTAGTGATATGATTAAGCTCGAACCCGTTTTGATTACAGAAAGAGGAGCCGATATTTATAAGGTGAGAATAAAGACAGATTATAAAGATGTACTTGGCGCTAGAAACAACTCGCTGAGAAATGCAACGCCTTCTGTAACGCCAAAAGACCTTTCTATACAACCAAATGGTAAGGTAGAAACGGCCAACTGCTATATTGTGTCGGCTGGAGGCGAGTATATGTTCCCCGCTGTATATGGTAATGCAAAGAAAGATGGCAAAACAAACACTGCTGCTTATAAGCCAGGAGGAACGGGTGGAAACGTTTTAGCTCAGTTTTTCCATGGCACTGGCCACATTACTGAACCCGATATTACCGCTGGTGATAAGGTGGAGGTGTTGTGGCAAAGTACTCCAGGGCTCGTAACTGCAGCGGGAGTGACAAAGTCTAGTGGGAAAAATCGCTTCGTGAAATTTAGAGTTGACCAGAAGAAAATGTGTGAGGCTAGTGCAATTATTGCCTTGAAGAAAGGCAATACCATATGTTGGAGCTGGCATATCTGGATTACTGCACCCGAAGTGGCTACAACAAATAGCGGCTATTTTATGCGCGAACCATTAGGATTTAGACATACTAAGTGGTGGAAAACAACATACGATACAGATAGAAAGGTGACTGTTATCTTCAAACAAGAAAGAACTGGAACTACCGCTGAACTTACTTTCACCCAAAAACCGCATCAAATGGTGGAAGGACATGCCATGTATTATCAGCTTGGACGTAAAGACCCATTGTGTGATGCTGACGAATTCTCGGCTCAAACTTTTACTCAAAATGGCGGTATGACTTTAAAGGAGACAGTACAACAGCCGCTGCTGATGGCAAATTATCGTAACTTAAGAAGCAATGGTAGGGGCTTTCTCGACTGGAATAACGACCCAGGTGAGAATAATAGTTATCTTAATCTTTGGGATGGTAAAAACAATGTGGGCTTAGGATATGGCGGTGAGTTTGTAAAGACCGTGTACGACCCGAGTCCTGCTGGCTTCCGCGTGCCACGAAGAAGTGAATATTCTAAGTTGAATCCTAACAATGGTGGCAATAAAGTAGCGATTCCGTTTTTAGGATATTTACATCCAGAGGCGATTCATGTGCTTCAAAATCGTTTAGGAAATGCATATTTCTGGAGTAGTGATAAGATTTTCTCACCTTCGGATAACTATGCTGTGTATGGTGCTTCTGTGTATGCGTCGGGTGAATACTTAGATGTCTGGAAACCTCCTTATGACAAAGGACATCCCTATTTTGGCTATAGCTTATTGTCTGTGAAAGAATAATAAGTCGAACACACTCATATTACATAAAGGGTTAATACAATTGTTTGGCCCTAGCAAGAACAACAACTGCATGCTGCTTATAGTGTGCAGTTGTTGTTCATGTTGTTTTGGTGTGAAGTGTTTGTCAGTGGGTGGGCCAATGAAACGGTGTTGTGGCGCGTTTCTTGTGGAGATGATGTGGCTTTTTAAAAATTTGAGTGATTAGATTTGTGTTGTTAGTTGTTGTTGATGTGCTGAGTGCGAAATGTTGTGGCTCTAATTGTTAATATTCAGCAAGTTTAATGAGAGCTATTAATATGGTTATCACTTATTTCTTCATTGCTGTTCGCTATTTCCTTAGTTTAGAAATAATGACATAATATATTGGTGTCGTTTAAAAAATGTTTATAACTTTGCATTCGTTTGTAAGGTACAGCTGAATGTTTTTCGCAACACATTGTTAGTAGATACGCCTTTTTATATTAGCATCTAGTATTGCGTTTTGTTGATTGGATGCTAAGAATAGTATTGAAGTGTTGTGACATTTGAGAGTAATATATAGAGATTTTAGAGTAATAAATTAAGAGAAGTATTAAATTATGATGAAGAAAACGTATTATGCTCCTTCGGTCAAGACGCATCTTGTTGAAGGAACAACACCTATTTTGGCTGGTAGTGGCACAGACGTAAAGACAACTCCAGAAATAGATGATTATGTAGATGGTGGAGTTGAAGATTTGGATGGAGAAACAGTAACACCATAATGTGTGTATCGTTCTTCTTTGTGCAACTTGTTATTTTTTAGTGATTGATAAAGTAATAAACGAGTAAATGAAATCAAAAAGCTTATTATTTGTTTTGGCGGTTGGCCTTATGGGCTTGTCGTCGGCTGTTATGAGTAGTTGTAGTGACAACGAAACAGAACTAGTTCAGAATAAACCAATCGATGGAATTAGCTTTAGCGTTACCGATGTGCAGAACACAGTGGATGCAACGTCGCTTCCTAAAACAAAAGCACTGTCGGTTTATGAAACGCAGACCAGCAAAATTACTGGCGACGATGCTGAAGGACTGGAGTTGGTAGAGACAACCATTGAAGGTGTTAACCCCATCTACATCCCTGCAGCCACTCGCGGAACAGTAACCACATCGTTAAACTTCCAGGGACTCAACAAGCCTTTCTCTATTTTCGCATGCAAAAACGGTGGTCCTGTGGCCAACTATTTATATAATGAGAAAGTAAATGCTGATGGTACGATGGTAAACGCTGTGCAATGGCGCAAGGCAGACGCCGCTTCGCTCAAGTTTTATGCTGTTCATCCAGCTGTTGATGTTGCAAATCTTACCACCGTTTCGGGGCAAAATCCCATTATTAAGTTTGCTCCCAACGCAGATGCCAAACAGCAAACCGACCTTTTGGTTGCAAAGACAAACACATTGCAATACGATGATTACGTAAACCAAAAAGTTCCAATCCAGTTCTCACATGCCACAACGGCTATACAATTTAAGATAGGTAACGACCTTTCTTACAATCAAGTGGTGAAGAAAATCGAAATTGTTGGCGTTATTGGTAGTGGCACATACGATGTGGCTAACGGAACTTGGACGCTGGGCACAGATAAGAAAAACTATACACTAGAGCTTAATCCAGGCTTCTCTACCGCGCAAAACCCAGGCGTAGTGATGAATGGTGGCGATGGTGTCTTCTTTATGATTCCTCAAACCTTGCCTAATGATGCTGCAGTTAATATCTATTTTGAAAGTGGCAAGCGGGTACATGCCAAGATTGGTGGCAATAATAAGCAATGGGTTCAAGGAACAACCAGAACTTATTCAATCTCAAACTCCAGCGATCAGAGCGATCGCGATATTGTATTTACCGTTACTCCTACCACAGATTTGGGCGATGGCACAACTGTTAGACAGTACAATCAGCTGAGTGTTCCTTTCACCGTTCAAAGCTATAGCCGTTTAAAAGGTTATGCAAATGATTCGCGTGATAAGAAAGAACCTTGGGAGATTGTTAAATACGAATACGTGGATGGCAACGACCCCGCAATGGGAGTTACAACCACAAAACCCAGTATGCTTGTTTCTGTAACAGATAGAGGTAATGGTAGCACAGCACCGCAGTTGTGCAACCTTGAGTTTACCAATGAACTAACAGACTTTGTGGCCTATCGCAACAAACAACTAAAAGATGCCGACGAAGTTACCACAAGAAAAGACCTCTCAATGGTTGATGGTAAGCAAAATACAGCTAACTGCTACATCGTTTCTGCTCCTGGAAAATATAAGTTCCCCTTGTTCTATGGTAGCAGTAGAGTTAATGACGCGGATGCTACGGAGTCTTTCTGGAATAATAACACCGGTAACGACGGAATGGTATTGAAACGTTTCAAAGGTGGTGTAAATCAAGGAGCAGGAAAATATGATATTCCCTATCCTGATATTCATCAATGGGTAGACGTCGCATCTGTATTGTGGCAAAGCAAACCTGGACTAATAAAGGTAACGGGGATAGACCGTGCAGGGAAAGCATTTGGTGCTGTGGGTGGACGCAATGTTTATATTGAGTTCGAGGTAGCTAAAGACAACATCGAAATGGGAAATGCCATTATCGCCGTGTGGAAGAATAATAAGGTTGCTTGGTCTTGGCATATCTGGATTACTGGCAAAGACGTTGTTGGAGTGAAGAGTGGAGAGTTCTTGCGCGAACCTCTTGGCTTTGTACCATCGAAGTGGAAACGTACAACTTATTCGGATGATCGCAAAATAAGACTTACATTTAAGCAAACTCGAACAGGTAAAGAAGTTAAAGTAACATTTACTCAGAAACCTTATTTTGAGCAAGCTCAAGGACAGGCTATGTTCTATCAATGGGGACGTAAAGACCCTTATTGGCCAGGAATGTATTTAACTTCTTCTGATAGGGTGTTTTATGGTGGTATGACGTTGGCTCAAGCTGTGCAGGAACCAATGAAAATGGGTAACAGAAGAGCGTTCTATAGTGCCTTGGGCACTGATCCCGACGGCCATGAGAAATGGGGTAGCACGTGGGATTGGAACAACGACCCTGCTAAAGAATGTACTTATTTGAACCTTTGGGATGCTAATGCAACTGGATATATGGGACATAACACCAGTACTTTTGTTAAAACCATCTACGACCCGAGCCCTGCTGGCTTCCATATACCAAGGGCTGCCGACTTCTCAAAACTTACAGAAGGCAGAAGAAGGGCTGCTCTAAGATTGGGCTATATACATCCAGAAGGTGGAGCTGACGGTAATAGACCTGTATATCAAGGCAATCTCCATGGTTATTATTGGACTAGCGAAAAGGTGTATGTGCTGCATAATCGTACTTGGATGTTTGCAGCAGTGCACGCTTACGCAATAAACGATAACGATTTAGAGATACAAAGGAGTGCTCAGTATTATACAGATACTCGATTTGGTTATAATGTTCTCCCAATCAAGCAATAACGTACCATCACTTTAATTTGGTTTTCTAAGAAAACCATTCACAACTGCATACTACTCGTAGTGTGCAGTTGTTTTTTTATACCCCTACTTCGATGCTTGTTTAAGGTGTGATGCATGATTGTAAGTGGTTAACATTCAATGCTATTTGTAAACGAACCTAAAAATCCATGTAGCGATTTCCGTAAGTTTTGTTCTGTTTTTTCTTTTACATGAAATAGTGTTTTCAAATGCGTAACTGTCTCTGTTTTATTCTTAACTTTGCATACGTACAGAGAATTAACACAGCAACTTTTCGCGACACAAAGTTAGGCTGATTTCTTGACGTATCAAAGCCCACGGCCTCTTCTGTTGTTTGGAAGTGTTAAGCCAAAATTATAAAAGTGTTGCATCTTTCGGGATAGGTAAATTAATGTATAGAGAGTAGAAGTAATTGATTATGATTAAGAAAGAGTATTGTATGCCCTGTATTAAGACGCACATACTTATGGGGGCAGAATCTATTTTGGCCGCTTCGGGCCATTCAGGAGTTAACGTATCGGTAGGTGATTACGACGACGGAGGAGAAGAAGACTTAGACGGCGACACTTTCGACTCGTCTGGTGGCTCTACGTCTACACCAATGTATCCGTAACCAGTCCATCAAATTTAAAAGTTAAGGCAATGAAATCAGGAAATTTACACTTAGCATTGATGGCGGGCTGCATAGGCTTGACATCATTAGTCGTAGCCGCTTGTAGCGACATCGACAAACAATTAGAACAAAACTCATCTACCGAACGCGTTAGCTTTAGCGTGTCCGATGTGCAAAACGTTGGTAAAGGCGCGAATACTGGCAAGTCGAGAGCTGCCTCGGTGTGGCAATCGCATGCCATACCCATCGAAGGCGACGAGGCTCAGGGACTTCAATTGGTAGAAACCACTATAGAAGGGGTGTTGCCCATGCAGGCTTCTGCTGCAACAAGAGGAACGATTACCACAACGGTTAACTTCGCTGGCATCAACAAACCCTTCTCTATCTTCGCTAGCAAAAATGGCGGAGCTACAGTGGATTATATGTATAATGAGAAGGTAAACGCTGATGGCTCAATGGTTAACCCTGTGCAATGGCACAAGACTGATGCCCCTGCGCTGAAATTCTTTGCCGTACATCCCGCTGTAGATGCTGTCGATTTGAAGTCGACCGTGGGGCAAAGTCCTATCGTGCAGTTCGAACCAAAGGCCGATGCTAAACAGCAAACCGACTTCCTGGTTGCTTCAACGAACATCTTGCAATACGACGACTTCGACGGTAAGAAAATACCTCTAGTGTTCTCGCATGCCACAACGGCCATACAATTTAAGATTGGTAACGACCTATCTTATAATCAAAAGGTAAAAACAATCGAGATCTTAGGCGTTATTGGCGATGCTAAATACGATGTGGCTAATAAGGCTTGGGTGCTTGGAAGCAGCTTAAAGAACTACAAACTCACTTTAAATCCACCCTTCTCAACGGCTCAAAACCCTGGCGTGGTGATTAATGGAGGTGATGGCACGTTCTTTATGATTCCTCAAGTGCTACCCGATGCCGCGATGATTAAAATCACTTTCGAAAGTGGTAAATACTGGACTGCTAAAATAGGTGGAGCTGGTAAAAAGTGGACTGAAGGCACAACCAGGGTCTACACCATATCAAACAGCAGCGACTTATCCGACCGCGATTTCGAACTTTCTATCACGCCTACCACCGATTTGGGCGATGGCGTCACCACAAGAAAGTATAACGAACTCGACATCCCTTTTACTGTGCAGAGTTTTAGCCGACTGAAAGGCTATCCTGATGGTAGTCGCGATAAGGCCGAAGCATGGGAAATCTCTAAGTACGAATATAGCGAGGATGGCGTAAACTGGACCACAGGCAAACCTTCTATGGTGGCTTCGGTTACCGAACAGGGCGCTGGCGGTTCTGTAGCCGAGGCTTGCAATCTAAGATTGACCTACGATTATAAAGATTTTAAGGCTGAACGCGAGGCGCAATTGCAGGCTGCCCCTGAGGTAACAACAAGAAAAGACCTCTCTATCAATGCTTGTGGACAACGAAATACGGCCAACTGCTATGTGGTTTCGGCCGGTGGTAAGTACAAGTTCCCCTTGGTTTATGGCAATGCCTTACAAAACGGACAAGACAATCGCCATGCTTACAGACCTAACTTAACTGCTAGCAATAGCGTATTGGGTATCTTCCAAGAGGGGCGTGGCAATATCAACGGATATCAAATTAAAGGCATTGATAGGGCACAAGTGGCTTGGTGCAGCGAACCCGGACTGGTAACCATTAGCAATGGTGGTAATGTGTGCAGCGGTTTTGTTGAGTTCGAAGTTGATAAAACCAAAATGAAGGAGGCTAGTGCCATCATCACCGTTTCGTATTGTGGCTGCCCCAAACGCGTTGCATGGAGCTGGCATATATGGATTACGTCTCAAGACGTGCTCAACACAAACTCTGGATACTTTATGCTCGAACCATTAGGCTTCCGCCATACTGCTTGGGAGGGTACGCCTTATCGCAAAGACCGCCAAGTACGCCTTACCTTTATGCAGAAACGAAGCAAAAAAATAGCACAGATTGTGTTCACCCAAAAGCCTAGTGAAATGATAAGAGAAGGGGTGTCGATGTTCTATCAACAAGGACGCAAAGACCCGCTGTGGCCTGGATGCCCATTTACTGTGCAACCATACGTAAATAATGGCGGACTCTCTTTGAAAAATGCGGCTTATTATCCCTTGGAGATGGCTACACCACGTCTGGCTAATAAGGGGGCAACAAATCTGGGTAACTGGGACTGGAATAAGAATTGCGACCCTGACAAAACCTACTTTAACCTATGGGATGCATACAACACCACAGGCTATCAGTATGCTTGCCAGTTCTATAAAACGGTTTACGACCCCTCTCCGGCTGGATTCCATGTTCCGCGCGTTGTCGATTTCCAAAAGATTAAAGCGGGTAACAACGGCAAACCTGCATTTGCTCCAACGATTGGTAAAATCGATCCGCAACAGTTCCACAATGGTATTGTTGAAAATAATGCAGGTCATTATTGGACTTCCGAGAAGTATAAAGCCAACGACGGTTCGTATTATGGCTATTATGGCCTCATCGGATTGGTTAAGAAAAAGGCGAATGGCTCTTATTCTTTCGATACCCATAGGCCTGGTTCTTCGATACCAGTTTACCGAAACATGTCTTGGGGATATAGCGTATTGCCCGTTAAAGAATAACATTGCGCTTTAAGGCTGCCCTTGTCTGCTGTGCGCTTAATTATTAACAACTGCATGCCACTCTCTGGCGTGCAGTTGTTTTTGTTTGGTCATGTATTGCTCTTATACCACGCGTTTGCAAGGGAGGCTTCTTGCTTCGCGGGGCTTAGCTGTGATTCTTATTCGGACGTGAACCAGAGAAGGAACAACCCGCCGTCTATCTCGGTTAGCATTACCATCTCTTTCTCGGTGAGGGTTTGTATGCGCGAGTTGCGCAGTAGCATCGGGCCTAGGGGTATTTGGGTGTCTATGTCTACACGCTTGTTCTTAACGCTCCACTTGCCGTTGGGGAAGTTCCACTGCAAGGGTGAGGTAACGGTAAAGTTGAACTTGGAGTTGGGCAGGAACTCGAAATGCTTCACGGCCTTGTTGACAAACATATCGTAGGGGTTTGTGCTAGTGTGGCCTACGATGATGCGCGAACGCTTTTGGTCGGACAGCCACTTGTGTTTTTGCAAGCCTTGTGCAATTTGTTCGTCGGAGTATTGCTCTTCGGCGGCGGGCAAAGTCAGGTTTTTCACCTCGGCACTGGTGGCTCCGCTTTTCACTACCAGTTTCAGTTTTTGTTCATAGCCGGCCAGCAGGGGCAGCTTAAAGGTATGTGTACCGTTCTTGTCTGCTGTGGCTTGGTCTAGTGCTTTACCCCTTTCAACGTCTAAAACCAAGCTTAGCGATGCCTCGGCTGGGGCATTGGCCACGCTCACGGTGGCGGTGTTGGTCTTGGTGTCTGCGGCCACTTGCACCTTCAACTCCTTGGGGTCGGGCTTCGGTAGGGGCGCGTTGCTGTTGTCGTCGTCGTTAGAACACGCGAATAAGAACATGGCGCAAAGCAGCGCCTGCATCCATAGTAGGGAGCGAATTGCTTTTTTTTGCATAGTGTTGTGTTGGTTTATGAGTTTATGAGTTTTTTGGTTTATGAGTTTATGAGTTTATGAGTTTATGAGTTCATGAGTTTTTTAGTTTATGCGTTTTTTAGTTTTTGTTTTTTGGGGCTTATGATTTTTCTTTGTGTGTGAGCTTATGCGTTTATGCGTTGGTGAGGATATGGGTTTGTGGCTTTGTACGAACGTGGTTTTACGGGTTTACGAAGATGTGGGTTTGTGCAGGAATGGGTTTGTTTGGCTGCTTGTTTGCTTGCTAGTGCGTTGGCATATCAACTTACAGTCGGCTTACTGCCCCCTCGTTCCGCAATCCCTTCGCCCCCCTCCCTTGGGGGAGAGAGGGGAAGGGAATGTTTGTTTTGTTCATTTTGTTGCCGTTTTGCCAGAATGTGTTAGATTTTACTTCGCAACTTCATAACCATTCTCGTTTGTTTTAACCCATTTGGGGTAGTTTACCAATTCTGTTTTGGTTTTATCCACACTTAGAAAGAAGTCGAATTCGCCCTTAAAGTTTCTTCGTTTAAGGTTCTTGGGGAAGATAATCCGCTTAATTGGGTTGACAAGATCATCATTTATCCTTAAAAACCTAAGATTGTCTAAGCCCGTAAGGTCTAGAACATCGGTTTCTATCGAACTTAAATCTAGCTTTTCTATCGTGGTTGGCATTTTTATAAGCTCAATCCGGGGCATGTCTGGCCTACTTTCTTCCATGCCTCTTGTCCATCCAAAATACAACTCACATCTTTTTAACTTGGTGTGGCTAAGGTCTAACTTCTTAACGGGGTCGATATAGCTGTGGGGCTTAAGTGTAAGCGAGTCTAAGTTCTCGGGGTAAATGGTGTTGGCTGTTATGAATTGTTGGACTTCTAGCTCTCGCAGGCCTTGCACTTTGGTATAGTCTATCTTCGTTCCTACCTTGATATCTGGCGGGCTGCTGGCAGGCAGGCTCAGAGATGTAACGGCGCAGGGTATGTCTTGGGGCAACATGGGCCACGTGTTAAAGTTGTATACCAGTCGTTTCAGCTTGTTAATCTTGTCTAGGCCCACGATTTTCGCTTTTTTCTGCCTATTGCCCAGGGACAGTATCTCGAGGGTGTCTAGATACTGATTGAGCTTAACCTCCTCTACTTCATGTTGCTTGCTGTCTGGCTGATAAATAGAGAAATAGTTAATGCGGCTAGCACTAATGTCGAACGTGCGAATACCCTTGTTGTTTGCATCAGGATAGGCAGTGATGGTTAAACTGCGCACGTGGGGATTGGTAACTTTTATGTCGTGTTCTAGGATGTTGCAATCCTCGAACTGCATCTTGAGCGCCCTCGGGGTGTTGATGGTGGCCGCATTGTATTCGCAATAACTTGCTTTAAACATAGGGAACACGTTTGTGGGAGCTTTTATTGCCGTGAGATCGCAATTCTTAAACTCCATCCATGTTATCTTGTCGTTCTTCGAGAAGTCGTATCCGCTTACGTCTATGCGCTTAAAGGGACGGTTGGGGAACCAAAGCGTGTAATCGAAATTGCCGCTTTCAAAGATAAGCCTCACCTCTTCTAGCTTTGTAAGCTTGTCTAGGTCGAGCATTTTTGTTATCTGCGCCTCGGATATGTAAATGCTTTTCGTGTTTGGAAAGTTGGCCGCTCCCCACAACGTAACGTCTTGTCCCAGGCCTTTAAACTCGGCATACTGGTTGAATTGCAGAATATGCTCTATCTTTTCCGGCGGCAGGTTCTCTTCGTTTTTCATCTTTAAGAAGAGCGAGTCGCCGTTGGGCAAAAGGTATGCGAAGCCGTCTTTGAGGGCTTTTGCGTGGTAGAAGTTGATGATGCGTTCGCCCTCTTTGCGGTTAGCCTCATCGGTAAGCTTGGGCAAATTGGCACGTGCCTGCTCAAAGCGGTAAGCTCGGGCGTAGTCGGTAACGCGCTCTTTGATGAATTCCTGGTATTGGGCGGTGTTCTCGTTCAGCTCTACATCGTCTTGAACGACGTTGAGCAAGTCGCCCTTTTGGCACGAGTTCAGGGCAAGTGCCAGGGCCGTTGTGGCGGCCAGTGTGATATATGTTTTGTTCATTGTGGCTTTGTGTTAGGGTTGTGTTAACGTTTTTGCAGTTTCTCTAATGCCTTTAACATCGGTTAAAGTGGCGATGGGCTGCTTGAGCATGAAGAGATAATAGGTTTCTTGTGGCGATGAAATGCGGAACCATGCGCCCGTGTTTGTGGGCTTGATGTACTCGATGATGTAGTAATAGTTTTTCCAAACCTTCACGGCATCGCCGTTGTCGTTGCTGAGTAGCACGTCGAGCGGGCGTTGGTCTGTTGGAACACGGAAGAGTTCTTCGCCCACACTGATGAACGGAAGCTCGTTTGTTTCAACGATAATTTGGTTGCCTTGCGTGCGCCAAGTGCCTTTCACCATGATGGTTTTGTCTTCAACCTGCGATGCCCAGGGGCGGAACGCCGTCTCTTTAACGACAGATGGAATGTCTATGTACACGTTGCCGTCTTGTGTGAAGTTGAATTTCGCCCCGTAAACAAGGGATGGTGTCTTGGTGAGGAAGTCGTTAACGAAAGTTGTTCGGATGGCCAATTGGGGTATTTCGAATTTACTTTCCGATTCGCTTGAATAGGGCGACATCTCCCAAGCGGTGTTGTTAAACAGGCCTTTGTCTATGGGTTGGCGGCTAACTTGCATGCCGTCGAACCATGCTTGCCCCATGTTGCGCAGATCGGGAAACTCTGTTGGCGAGCCACCTTCCAGCACCGAGCCTCCGTTAAAGAAGTCTATCATCATCACGCGGTTTCCAGTGTCGATGTATGCGCGTATCATGGCCACGTTGTCTTTGGTTTGCAGGTCCATCACCTTCACGCGTAAGGTGGCATATCCCACGGGTGTTTTGGTGTCGATGATAACGGTGTTGGGGTCGGTTGGCGATGTTTTCCATTTGCCCCTGCAAAGAAGGAATTGGTGTTTCGTAAGCGGTGGATAGAAGATGAGCGTGGAGGTGCCGTCTCTTTGCAGCTCCATACCCAGCCATGCCATAGAGTAGAGCATGCCTTCGAATGGGGTAGAGGCCTTATTGCCGAAGTTGGTGCTGCTCCACGAGTCGTTGGGAATGTTCAGGTTCACGTCTTTAAACCATGTGGTGGAGGTGAGTTTCTGCACCACGGGGTTGTTCAGGTCGGGCACGGTGGCCTCTTGGTGTACATCTATAACGTTGCGTTGGTCGCATGCAGCGAACAAAGTGGCGAGCGACAAGGCCGCCAGAACGATGTGTTTCATTATATGCGGGGTTTTAAATGTTAATTTCTATGGCCGCCGATAGATAGCGGCGAGGCTGTGTGAAGCGTGCGAGCGACTTGCGCCCGTCTTTAAAGAAGAGGTTGATGTTGCCCAGCAGGGCGGGGTTGGTGAGCTGCCGCAGGTCGTCCCAACGGTGATATTGGGTGTCGAAGAGATTGTACACGCCCGCCCTCAGCGTGATGTGGCCACCTATTTTATAATAGGCATAGAGGTCGAAGGTGTATGCGTTCTCTAAAAATGCGGCAGGAAAACGGCGAATAATGTCGCGTCCGGAGGCATCGCGGTCCCAGAATGTGGTTTGCGAAATGGGCTTGGCGAAGTGGAAATTCATCTTGGCGTTAACCTCCCAACGCTTATTTGCACTGGTGTAGGCTAGCCCAAGGTTTCCGGCAAGCGGCTGAACGCTGAGCATGCTCATGCCCGAGGACGACTCGCCCTGTGCGTAACTCCACGCCGACGACAGCGAAATGCCACGCAAGACGGGCCACCAAGCATCTGGATATAGTTGCAGTGCGGCATCGAAACCTACAAGATGGGCGCGGTCGCGGTTAACGTTGGTTACGTAGGCCAGGCGTTTTTCGTGCGACATAAGTGGCTCGCTCACCGTGAGCAGGCCTTGCCGAAGCTCGATAAAGTCGGAGTAATGGTTGTAATAGACACTGAACATGTAGGCCAGGGCGTTGGTTTTGCCTGTTATTTCCAACTCGTGATTGATGGATTTTTCGGGCTTCAGGTCGCGGTTTGCCATCACAAGGAACGAAGGCCACGTGCTGTAGAACTGGAAATACTGCTCTTCGATGTTGGGTACTCGATAGCCCGTGGAGAACTTGTAGGCCAAGTTGAGCCACGGTTTGGGCGTGTATGCCAGTACGGCCAGTGCCGACAGGCCACCCTGGGTGTTGCGTATTGGACTGAAATCCATGTTCGCTCCCTGCACGTTTTGCAGCAGGTAGGCAATGTAACCCGTGTTGCGCGCCTGCGTATCGGCGTCGTCGGTTGTGCGGAAAAGGTCGTAACGCAGGCCCAGTTTAAGGTTCAACACGGGCGAAAGCGTAGCTTCGTCTAGCAGCGACAGGGCCAAGTTGAACCGCCTGATGGGGTTTACAAAGGCGTAAGCTTCGGCCGTGGTGCCCATGCTCTCACCCAAAAGGTACACCTTTCCGTGCTTAACGGTGTAGCCGTCTACGTTGTTTGCGGCTACGGGATTTTCCACATCCACGTTGCGCGAGCTGTAATTGCGCAGCGAAGTGGTGGCAGTTAGGTTTAGGCTGTGTTGGCCTAGCGCGCCAAGAGGCAGCTTACGGGTGTCGGCCGAGAGACGTAACAGGGCGTCGCCAATCTCTTGTGCGCGGTATTTGTCGCGCTTGCCCTCGTGCAATAGGGTCATGTTGCCGTTGTGCTTGTCGAAGTTTGGACGATAATAGTCGGTCCACGTAGTGGCGTCGAGATACGAAACCTGATAGTGTAGCCTGGCAGCGAACTTCTTAACTAGTGCTTCGTCTGACGTGAAGCGGTAGCCGGCAGAAGCCTGTCGGGTGAGCGATTGGTCGTGCGAATAATAATAAGGTTTGCCTTCTGCCGTGAAAGCGTCTATGGGTTCGAGTGTCCAAACCTCTGCATCAGCCTTTCGGTTCATCGCGTAGAAAGTCGCATCAATGCGGTGGTGCTCGTTGGGCGCATAGGCCAGTTTGGCCAACCAGGCGTGTTGTGCAAAGGAGGTGGGGTCCGTTTGGGTAGAGGTGATGTTGCGGGTTCGCGCTCCGTGGGCGAAGTTTCGCAACTCGTTGCCGTCGCGGCGGGTAACCATGAGCAACGCTTCCCATTGTTTCCACAGGGCTGCCGCCCCTCCGATGAACGAGCGTAGGTTGTCTTTGCCGTTATATCCTGCGTGGGCGAACCCGCCCCATTGGCCTTTCGTTATCAGGTCGCGTGCGTTTTTGGTGTTGTAGTTCACCGTTCCGCCCAGTGCCCCGTTGCCAGATACGAACGAGTTTGCACCCCTTTGTATCTCTACCGATGAGGCCAGATAGGGGTCGAAGTCTATCCGCGAGGCGTTGGAAAGGCCATACGAGCTGAATACGACATTGTCTTGGATGTCGGGTTGTAATATCCCGTCTACGCTTATTGCCACCCTGTTGGCCTCTACACCGCGCATGGCGAAGCCCCGCATGCCGCCGCGCGACCCCGATATCGACACGCCCACGGAGGGCATGTAGCGCACAAGGTCGGTCATGTCGGCAGGCATTTCCACTTTAAGTTGCTCCGCCGTTTGCTTAATCATGCCCACGGCACGCGCTCCGCGATTGGCTTTCACCACCACTTCCTTAATGTTGTGCGCACGTGTGGTGTCGTTAACGACGGCTTGTGCGCTGACAGTTGCGGGCATGAAGCACGCAAACAAGAGTGCCCAGGCAAGCAAAACGCCTGGCTTGCGGTGCGCCAACGCGGCGCGGATGGTTTGCCCACTAAGGGCATCGGCAGTTGTATGTGAATGTCTTTTCATCCGTTTATCAGCGTTAGTTTCTTGGTGTAGGGCTTCATCTTGATGGTTCTCCCATCGGCATTGAAAGGCGTTCCCACCGCTATGGGAACTTGCGCGCCGTCTATGAGGATAGACTTGAGGGCAAGTTCGAACGTGGGTTTCGACCCTTTCTGCGTTTTTCCGCCGGGTAACAATATGCTGCCGCCATCGGTTTGCGTGAGGTTGAAGACGAACGAAGCCGTTGTTTCGCCCCAGTTTAAGAACCTTGGCGGCACGCGCTTAAACGTTAACGTGTGTTCATTGGCGCGGTATTCGTAAAGCAGACCGCGCAGGGGAATGCGCAATGTGCCCTCCGTTCCACCGTTGTCTATGGACAGGAGCAGTTCGGGTTGTGAAAAATTGGCCACCTCGTTGTGCAGGTCGAACCACAGGTAGGTGTTGCTTTCGTCTATCACGAATATCTTCGAAAGCAGCAAGGCGTTGTCGGCATCCATCTCAGAGGGTTGCGCCTGTTGGAAAGTGTCGTTGTCGTCTAGCTCCCGACCGATGCATCCCGATAGGGAAAACAACAGCGAGAGCAGTGCGGTCAACAACTTAAACTGGGGCATTCGGTTCATTTCTTAGGCGTTAGGGTTATTTGCTTAAAGGGTTCGGGATAGCTTGTGTCGAACGTTTTGTCGGCATACGAGGTTAGGAATTGCTTGATTTGAACGAACAACCCGATGCGTGGCTGGCTCAAAACGAGGTTCTTGCCATTACGTTGGTAGGTAAACTCGTAGTACCATTCGCGTTTCACATCACCATACCCATCAGAGAAGTTGGAAGTATTCTTCATTGGGATGCGGAAGAATATCTTGTTGCCGTAGGTGGCGTAGCGCATGGGCGTTTCGCTCATGTTAGCTTCGAGCCAGTCGCCATCGCCGTTGAAGCGTTTGCTGTATTCCTCAACGGCAGGCAAAAGAAAGAAACGTTGGGCCTTCACTGTATTGTCGGCATTAAGCGTAAAGTCGAAGGCGAACTCTTTCATCGACTTGTACACGCCCTCGTTCAGGTCGGCAACGTTTTCTCGAATGCTGTCTATGTCGAACGTCCAGGTCCATTGTGTGCCGGTGATGTCTTTGGGTGGAGCTTGTGTTTTGCTGCTCAATTGGTCTACATACTTCTGTGTTTCTTTGTCTACCTGTGCCACAAGTTCTTTCAACCGTTGGTATCTCTCGCCGCTACGCAGGCGGTAGGGCAACTCGTAGAGCGTGCTTCCGCTCGAGATGAGCAACTGGTTGCGCGCAATGTACATGTCGAACAGGGTGTTTTGGCTCATCTTTGAAGGTACGTCGCGGGCGTCTCTGTTAAGTCTTACGGCAATTTGCACCAGTGTTTGAAAGGCGCGGATGTCGTCGTCGGCCAACAGATTGTGGTCGTCGGTAACGAGATCGCTGAACACTAGCTGGTTAAACTGCTCCTCTGCTTTGTCTGGCGACTCGAAGGCCAGGTTGAAAAGTTGGTCGAATTTGTCGGCCAGTTGCTGTTTGGCCACAAGTGCGCGCTCGTTTTCGTCTAGTTCGGATGTGGTGCAGCCAGCAAGAAAAAAGGCGAACAGGCCTGTAAATGCGATGACAAACCAACGCTGGGCTTGGATGAGTGCATTGTTTGAGTTTGGCATAGTTGTTTTTATTTTTGATTTAGTTTATGGTGGTGTAGTTGTCAGTTCTGTTGTTTAGCCGCTTCGACATTCACCACTACAGGCAAGACGTTGGGCAAGATGCGCAGAACAAGCTTGTTGTCTTTCCACGTTCCTTCGGCAGTAGCTTTGTCGGTTTCAAACCCATTGGGGTTTGGGATGGCTATTCCACCAGGCAACTGCTTTGGATCTACCGAATTCCCGTTGTGAGGCGCAGCCTTAAAATACCCCTTTATTGACTTAAGTGCAACGGCTCCGTTCTCTCCTGGGGTGGCAACGAAAGTAAAATCGACGGTCATGTCGAAAGGCATGCGTGCCGTTTCGCTAGGTTTGCCATTTTTATCAAGGAAAGGCGCGTTGAAGTTCTCGTAGTGCATGCGCACTTGTTGCGTACCTGCCACGCGCTCTATATATATGGTGTGCGGGCCTTCGGCCATTTTCTTGTTACCCATTGTGGGAGCTATGGTGGCCTTGTATGTACCTGCCATGCTATTGACAACTGCTTCGCTTACACCTTCATTGTCGTCTGATTTGCTACAAGCTGTTGTAAGATTCATAGCCAGGGCGAACATGATGAACAACGCGGAAAGATTTTTTAAACTTGTAATTCTCATTTATCTATAGGTTTTTAGCCCCAACATAAGATGGAGCAAGGTGAATAATATTGGCTGACGTATGGACAAACATATTGTTTGCCACGTGTTTTCGGCGTAGGTACAGCCGTTCTCCATGCGCCGATAAGCGGTTATGGCGTTGGTATTTGCTTCTTACCGTGCCACCTGATTTTCATCGGAACGGGCAACATCAGGTCGATAATGGCGTATATTTCGCCTTTCGATTTGAGGTAAAAGCCCTCCATTTCGGCATCGTCGCTTTCGGGAAGCGGCAGCCCGATGGTTTTTCCGTGGTCGCTCGTATGCACCGAGCCGTCTTTGCCTGCAAGGCGGATGGTGTCGCTAGGCGTGTCGGTGAGCAATAGTTTCATGTTTATCGACATGTAGAGCGGCATGAACTGGGTGTGGAAATCAACCACACGGAGTTGCAACCACCCGTTGTTGTTTGCTGTGAGCGGCACTATTGCATCGCCGCCTGTGAAGTAGAGGCGAGGCGTTACGCGGTCGGCATCGTAGTAAATAAGGTCGAGCCGCGAGTCGTACAGCCCTGCCACAAGCTTGGCTTGCGCTTGAGTGTGCAGGTTAGAGTCGGCATATTCGTTGCGGTTGGGCAGCAGTTGGTCGGCCCGTTCCTGGTCGGGCGAGCGCATGTCGTCGGTGCATGCCCCCACAAGCGTTGTTGTAAGGAGGGCAAGTGCAAGCCCAATGGCCGCCCCGCGCAGTTGGGACATGTTGTGTGCAACCATCGCTAAGCCCGTTTTCGCGCCACCATCGAGATGGCTTGGATGTTCTTGTCGTGCTTCCTAAATATGCTCCGCATGTGCAAAACGCGTTTCCGGGCAGGGGCATTGCGAAGCATGCACCAAACGATGCGCAAGAAACCACCCCATCCTTCGTCGGCCACCACGCGACGCCATTCTAGTAGGTGCATCGGACTTTGTTTCTGCCATACCACCTCGAAGCCGTTTTCTTCAAGCACGGCGCGCCATGCCGAGAGCGTAAGTGGGCGCACATTGGTTTTGATGCTATGTGCAAGATCCTTCTCGATGGTGCGTTGTAGCTCGCTACCCGCATCGTCGGGGCAGATTACGATTTCGTGAATGGCGTACAGTCCGCCCGCTTTCAGCAGTCGTGCCGCCTCTCTTACGATAGCGTTTTTCTGTGGTGCGCTCTGCATGGTGAGCATCGCCTCGCCGTAAACCTTTGTTGCGCAGGCATCGGGCAGCCCTGTTTGCGCGGCATCGGCTGCCACTACGCGCATGTTGGTATAGTTTACGTTGTGCCGAACACGGCTGGCGGCCTCTTCGTTCAGCTCTACGGCAGTGTACGAGTGTGGTTTATGGGCTACGGTTAGGCGTGCCGTTTGTCCCAATCCCGGTGCAAACTCCACCACATCGTCCGTCTCGTTGATGTTCATTGCCTCTAACATTTGGGCGGTAAGTTCGCGTCCTCCTGGTCTAAGCACCCTTTTTCCAAGTTTGGCAAGCACCCAATGGCCTTGCTCCATGTTCATTTTTTTCTCGGTCATGATGGTTATATGTTAAGTTTAACGGTGTAAAACATTTCTGTTGTTTAAAGAGGCAATGCCTACATTTGCCACGTTATGCCCCCAAATATGCAGCGCGGCTGGGCGGGAATGAAGAACGCCATCTGCTTTGCAGAGAAGTTGGGGAAGGGTATGGGCGGGTTATGTATCTCGTCGCTGATAACGTAGCTGGAGGCGTAACGGCTGTTGGCCACGTTCTTCATCTCCACGTACAGGCTGATGTTTTTGCCCAGTGCGTAGGCCGCACGCACGTTCCACACGTGGTATGCAGGCTGAAACATGGTGTTGGTGTGGTCGATGGGAGTTTCGCCTGGTTTCCATTCCACTTGTGCCCCAATGCTAAGACCGCACGAATGCTCGTATTCGGCCGACAAGTTCAGGTAGTGTTGGGGTATGCCTGCCAGGCGTTTGCCTTGGTATTTGCCGCCGCTGAAACGGAAGTCGCTGAAATTGTACACTCCACCAAGGGTCAGCTTACCCGCGTTTGTGCCCCACGGATTGTCGGCAACAACGGCGTTTAGCCCCACTTCCACACCCTGATGTAGGGTTGTGGGATAGTTTTCGGTGCGCTTAATGCCGCGCACGTAGTCTTTCACTTCCAGTATTTCGTTGTGTACCCACGAGTGGTAGGCGGCCACATTCCACGAAAAGCGTGTGGTTCGTCCCTTGCTTCCCAGTTCCAAGGTGGTGGCCGTTTGCTTGTCTAAGGCAATGGCGTAAAGCCGCTTAGGACTGGTGTTGATGTTGGTTGTTACCTCTGTGCCAACCAGTTCGTCGAAGGTTGGCGGCTCGTAACTTCGGCTTAGGTTGCCAAACAGCTGCACGTCTTGGCCCTTAAAGGGACTGTATATCAGCCCTATGCGTGGATTGAAGGCCGAAAAGTGCTGGTTGAGCGTTGTGCTTTGCGAACGAAAGTAGCGGTACTTTTTGGACATGTGACTGTACCACGGCCGAAGGTCGGGTTGTGGAAAGCGGTCGCTGCTGTTGCGCTCGTTGTACACAAGTTGGGCATCGGCCACGAAATTCAGTTTCGACGTCAGCCTGATCAAGTCTTCTGCAAAGAGGGTCAGGTTACGCGCTTGCAGGTTGTCGTGGGCAAACATAAACGATTCTAGCCCGTCTTTGTTGATATAGGTGCGGCGATCTATTTGTCCTGCCGATGCAACAAGTCCTGCACGCAGGTTGTGTTTGCCTGTGTTGAGGCGGTAGCTAACGGTCAGTCCGCCATCGTGATGGTACGAGTGGGGGATGGAAATGGTGATGGGGAACACAAATTGGTCGTCAGCATATTGGTAATACACGGCAGCCACGAGGTCGCTGTTGGCGTTGAAACGGATGCCCGTGCGGTTGGCCACGCGTATCATGCGTGCAAAGCGGCGTGGCTTATCGCGTAAAACGTTCGGCCCCATGCTGAAAGGAAGGTCTACGCCGGCGTTAACTTGCTTGGGGTTGTCCATCAGCTGCTGCATGTTGAGCGGCCCTGGAAACTGGAATTTCAGCCAGGTGAAGTGCAGGTACGTGCGATTTTCCACATGGCCATTGGGGTTTTGCAGCCCATAATTGGCCGCAATGCTCCATCGGGTGTTGTGGTTGTAAAGCCGGTGCCCGTCTTGCGCGCTGTACGACGTGCTTATGTGGGCATCGCTTGTTTGCCAACGGTAGCCCATGCTTGCAGCAAAAGCCCTGTAACCATAGCTTCCGCCTTCTACCTTTACGAGCGTGTTAGCCCCATGTTGCTTGTTGGCCGTGGGCGAAACGAAGTTGATGGCTCCGCCAAGGGTGCTTGCACCGAAGTTTAGGGCGTTGGCTCCTTTAAACACTTCAACGAAGTGGGCCGTCATGGGGTCCATCACACCGATGATGTAAGAGCCGTCGGCAAAGTTCACGGGTATGCCGTCTTGCAGCAGGTACACGCCTCGGCGTTGTGGGTTGCTTTGTATGCCCGAACCGCGGATGTTGAGTCGGGGTTGGTCGTTCAGACCGAAGAACTCTTGGATGATGACGCCTGGTTGCATGGCCAACGCATCTTTCAGCGTAGACAGCCGTTGCCGTAGGGGCGACATCTGCACCAGCGATGTGCTTCCGGCAATGAGCCGTTGCTCGTTTAGGGCTTGTGCCACGGTGGGTTGCGTTAGCTGTCGGGGTGCCAGCACGTTTACTTCTTTGAGGTTTACCACGCGTGGCAGCGTGTTTCGTGCCTTATCGGCTTGGGTGCTGTCGTTGTCTGTGGCGTTTGGGAGGGCATGGTGTAGATGGTATGGTGGCCTTACCGCCATGCAACTCATCACGGTGAACCAAAATGCTAAACCAAGCTTCAAACGTACGTCCATCTTTTTTGTTAATTTTGTCGCAAAGGTAGAGTTGCAAACCAACATGAAGGGTAACAAATGTTACCGAAAATGCAAAATACCTACTTTTAGGTAGACTGATGAAAAGCCTAGGAAAGAAGGTGCTAATGGCTCCAATGCTATGTTGATAGATGTGCTTTGTTTGTGTTCTTTTTTGTATGAAATTTCCTGACATGTTAAGTCTATAGCTTAGGGAAAGATAATACACAAGGCCAGTAAAGGCATGTTTTGCTTCTACCACGAGTGCCGGCAGCAAAAGTCTATTACCACACTTTGGCGCGCCCTTTAGAGCATATTATAAAAATAGCTCGTTGTGCAAGGCATTGTTGAGTAAAATATTTGTAACTTTGCCAAGCAGGTCGAAGTATTGGGTTTGTGTGTTGAGACGCAGCTCATAGCAAAAAACGATGCTCGTCATGCTTATTTTGGTTGTGCTGCCCTATAAGTGGGCCTTTTTATTGGCCAAATGGCGCTGCACATGGATGATGTGGGCTTGTTTTTACTCATGGAGGGGCATTAGTCGCTTACATGCAACCGAAAGATAAACAGCATAATCGTATAACAAACGGAGTAACTATCCCTCTGCACTTAATATATGCTCTAAAATTAGTTAGATAATATGGATATCAGTAAGATACTCGCCTTTTTTAATAGGCTTTCTCATACCAAAATCGGTGGCGAAAGTGCGTCTAGAGAGTACCGCAACGTGCAACGCCCCCTTTACACGCCCGCATTTCTCCAGAGCTTAAAGGCCGATGAGGTGTTTGTGTTTTTTCGTTGCAGCAGAGTTGTACTTTATGGCGATACGGTTAACGCCCTGAAACTGCCTTATGGCGAAACTGCTAGACGGTACGTTGGCATGCAAGGTCAAAGTTATTCCATACCCATTATCGGTTATTCTGTGGGTTGTAATTGGCCATATGTTAACGAGTTTATTGATTATGCTCGTCTGCATCCCGACACATTTTTTTATGTAACCATGGTAGGCCTTGGTTCTAACAAGCTTGAAATGAACGAGATAGCTCAGCTTTTTATCGATGCTGTACACTTGCCCAATGTGTGTCTACCTAAGTTGTTTGTGCGCCACATTGCAACCTATCCTGCCATTAAGGCTCCCAAGTCTTATCGCTTGGCTAAATATGGGCAATGCCGAACCTTGGCTGATGTGGTAAAGACACTTAACACACAGCATCATTATGGCCGATATAAAGACCTAAAAAACGATTTAGAGCAGGTTATTAAAGACTACAAGCGTAGAAAAGGGTTTGATGTTGAGGCTGCAAACCTGGTGGCTAGCACGCTAGAAGCACATGCCGAAACGCTTATGCGTGATGGAAAATTTAATGTCGAACAGTTTGATAAATTGCTTGATAACCATTTTATAGCCGATAAATTCGCTAGTATAGACAGACTTTACACGCGACGTATGTGCGCTAAACTGGTGGATATAGTGCAATTACTCAACGATATTTGCAGATATAACAACATTAAGGACCTGCAACACGATCTTTCTCTCGTGATGAATGGTGAAGAGGGTAACCAACCTGCAAATCTTTCTGATGACTATGGCGGACCCGACCCCACGCCAACAAAAAGCTTTGTTGGGTGCTTGTTAATTTTATGGCCTAAGTTAACCGTAGAAGGTGTGCTTAACAACGACCTCTTGGAGCAGGTGATGTTTACCAACCATCAAGAAGAGTTAGCTCAAAAAGGTATTCGAGCCGTTATCGAAGAAAGTTTTCGCGACGACGACCGTTGCTCTTTTGGCATATATCGACCTATAGCGCGTGGCACTGCGCCAATATATATTGAGGACAATATGGCTCGAACCTATCGCAAAAGCTGTTTGGACTCTTCGTCCCTTGCGTTTAATCAAAAGTTTGAATTTTATGCTGTGAAGCCCATCTTAGACAAGAAAATAGAAGAGGGAGAGTATCAAATTTTGAGCAAGAGGTATTACGTGCCCATGAAAGATTTTGATAGACCCGTGTTTGATAAGTATGTTGGGCGATTAAGCTTTCCTAGCATGATTGAAAAAACCGAATTTATCAACCGTAATAGGGCCTACAATAGAAATGGAAATTTTTGGTAAGCACATTTTGCTTAAACGTAGGGGTTGCAATCTCATTGATGAGCCTGGTAAACCCATTCCGCCACAGGTAAATATCTTTGTAAAGGTAACTAAAGGTTGCAATGCACATTGCCAATTCTGTTCCAATGCAGCAAGCCCTCATCCGCAATCGGCGTTCAGGTTAGATAAACTTTCGGCTGTAATCTTCGAATTGCACAACCGTGGCATTAAGCTCAATAGGCTGAATATCACAGGGGGCGAACCGGCTATGGTGTCGCCTTTGGTGCAGCAGATATTGCAGATGATGGAGCAGCCCGAATTTTCAAATATTCACATGCATCTCAATACTAACGGCCTTTTGTCTCAATCGCAACAGCTTATGACGCATTCGCGATGGGATAGTATTTCCATGTCGTTGCATCATTACCAGGCATCGGCACTCTCGCAGTTGTATGGTTGCACCATTACGCCCGATGCTTTCAGGTTCGAAGGTGTCGATATGCAAAAGGTAAATGTTAGCTGCAACTTGATTCGGGGCTACATCGACAATGCACAAGAGGCCCACCGCATGTTAGATTTCGCACTGTCGCTGGGTGTGCCACGCATTGGCTTTGTGGCGTTGATGAAACTAAATCAATATTGCTGCGACCATTTTGTTGACCTAGAAGAGATTTTTTGGGAGAAAATCCCACATGTGTATTTCACCAATTCGATGAATCGCGGTGCGCATTGCAAGTGTAGCAACTATCTGTATAACAAAAATTTGAAGATATTAGAGATCTACATGCGCAACTATTCCGATCCCACTTACTGTGCCTCGTCACTGGTTTTCGATGGTCAATATCTTCGCCAAGGTTTTCATCAGCATAATATTATCTACTGAGATGAGCATAAAAACTGTTTTTGAGGCAAGAAAACACAACCCCCAATTCAATACCTCTTATCCTTTGTCGCCATGCGATTGGATAGACTATCGTGTGCCCGCACCCCTGTCGTTCGCGCAAGATAAAGCCTTGTCTTTTTACATTCACATCCCATTTTGCAAACAATTGTGTTTGTTTTGCGAATACACCCGCATGGTTTGCACAGATGTGCAGTTGCAAACGCATTACCTTGAGGTGCTGGCCAACGACATTGCTCAGTTTAAGAAGGGGCATCCTGGCATGGAGTTGCAGGGATTCGACCTTGGTGGAGGCACCCCCACAGCGTTGTCGCAAGACAATTTCAGTAGGCTGATGGATGTGTACGATGAGGCAGTGGAAGGTCTTACTTTGGCCAACGATTACGAACCTAGCATTGAAGCCACCTTCAATACCCTTACTCCAGAAAAGCTTCAGCGCATGGCACACAGTGGCATAAGACGGCTCTCACTCGGTGTTCAGTCGGCCGATGTGGGTGTTCTTTCTTCTCAACATCGTGAAAATGTGGCTCAAGAGGTTATGGCCAAGTGGATGAACGAGGCTTATCGGGCAGGATTAGAGAAAATCAATATCGACCTGATGTATGGACTCAAAGGGCAAGGAGAGGCGACAATAGCACGCGACTTGCATGCCATTGCCCAACTTATGCCCCAGCAAATTACGCTCTACGAATTGCGCACCAATATGCTTGCTCATAAAGATGTACCCGCCAAAGAACAACTTTATCATGCCTATCGCCGTTATTACGAGGCGTTTATAGCTCTTGGTTATCATGCGCAATTTGGGCAAAACACCTTTTCTTTGTGCAAAACCGACCTTGGGGTGTCCTCATATTTAAGGGCGCGAATGGTGCATGGTGCGTCGTATAAAGGGTTCGGGCTCTCTGCACAGAGCATGAGTAAAGAGGGCATTGCATACAATTGCGGTAAAAACAGTTCGCAGCTTAGCGCCTTCATTCGGCAAGATACATACGCCGAAGCGGATGTTTATCAATTGCCACAAACCCAATTGGCGGCTAAGTATATCGCCATATCGGGCTATTTCGGCTCGTTTTCGTTGGCCAAAGTGCTAGCCGTTAACGACTCAGAGTGGCAAAGACGCGTGCACGAAGCACTTACATTCTGTCTAAACGAAGGCTTGGTTTGCATCAGCGGGGGAGGGGAAAGGGTGCAAATCACCGAAAAGGGATTTCGTTATTATGGCGCAGTGCTGTCGTTGTTTTATCTAGGCACGTAAGATATGCAGGGCTTGTAACAAAGTGCGGTTGCACGTAAATAAGCGAGGTGAAGATAAGCATTGGCTGTATCAAATGCCTTTATTTTGATAGTTTTTGGGTTTACTGGTTTTGTAAATTCTCAAAATATAGAAATTAATTGTTCTCTTTTTAAGTGGTTTCTCCCTTTATATAAATAAGGTGTATAGTATATATTGTTTCACAAAAATGTTTTAAAGTGTTAAAATATTGATGTTTTTGAAGATTTATTCTGCAAAAGCTTTGCGGGTATTGGAAATCTTTATACCTTTGCATCCGCTTTCAGGAACGAAGTTATCCTGAAGCAAATGAAAGAGTTCATTGAAAGATTTACATAGACAGTAGTAGTACAAGAGCA
>QWCT01000064.1_pt1 | contig 84492 bp, 73 predicted proteins | sample 1972681 | NCBI WGS metagenome assembly QWCT01 (sample SAMN09866701, study PRJNA288562) | Human oral metagenome isolate pre3_saliva, whole genome shotgun sequencing... | isolation source: mouth | host: Homo sapiens | place: USA: California
TAAGAACGAAAGTGTATCTTTGTCATAATGAGATTTTTTTAATGCCTAAAGGTACAAAAACTTTAGGAAATAGCAAAGCCCTGGCTTGAGAAAGTCGGGCTTTGTGCATAAAAAAGAGGATGTGTACATTTTGACACACCCTCTCTGGTTAATATTATTTCTGCAATTGATGCGAAACGATAGATTTATTTTATAATGGCTGCTTTTATTGATTCGATGATAAACTTTGCATCTTCATCGCTAATCATCGGACCAGATGGAAGACAGAGTCCTTTTTTGAAAAGTTCTTCGCTTACACCATTAACGTAGGCTGGAGAATTTTTATAAACTGGTTGTAAATGCATTGGTTTCCAAAGAGGACGACTTTCTATACCTAATTTATCTAATGCTATTCGCATCGCTTCAACATTCGAGTTTGGTTCGCAATTGGTATGAACTACTCCTGTTGAATGAACCACTCCTGCTGCGCCGCCAACTGCACCTGTTACAGCTTTATTGTAGGCTTTATCCTGGTCGATAACCTTAATATCCTCTCTAATAGTAATAGTATTAAGCCAAAAATTAGAGTCAGACAGCTCGTTTGGATTATCGTGGAAAGTAATTCCTTCTATATCTTTAAATCCTTCTTTATACAATTTAGCAATGTGTCTATGATGCGCAATATGTTCATCAAGCACTGTCATTTGACCACGACCTATGCCTGCACAAACGTTACTAAGACGATAATTATAGCCAATCTCTTCGTGCTGATAATATGGAAAAGCCTCGCGTGCCTGCGTTGCAAAAAACATAATACGCTCTTTTGCTTCTTTACCTGGACAAATAAGTGCACCACCACCAGAAGTCGTAATCATCTTATTACCATTAAAACTCATTACACCATATTCGCCAAACGTACCTACTGCTCTCCCATTATATCTACTGCCAAGTCCTTCTGCTGCATCTTCAACCAAAGGAATATTGTAACGATTAGCTATTTCTAATATCTCTTTTATCTTAGCTGGCATTCCATAAAGATAAACAACAATAATAGCTTTTGGTTTCTTACCTGTTTTTTCTATTCTATCTTTAATAGCATCTTCAAGTAATTCAGGAGACATATTCCATGTTGTGTCTTCTGAATCAACAAAAACAGGTGTCGCACCTAAATAAGCAACAGGGTGAGAACTAGCACAAAAGGTAAAACTTTGACAAATAACTTCATCACCAGTCTTAACTCCTAAGTTAATCAAAGCCAAATGAACAGCTGCCGTGCCAGAACAAAGTGCAACCACTTGCTTTTCTCTTAAATCTTCATATTCATCACTCCACAATTCGTCTGGATTATTATGGTGTGCCTGAATATTTTTAGGATAGGTTTCAGCAGAAAAGTCTGTATTATTTGGCTTTGATTTAAAAAACTTTGCTAATTCTTCTTCAAAAGCATTCACATTGGGCCCCAATGGTACAACCCAATTTGTATCAAATGCTTCCTGAACATATTTTTGCTCGTTACCACTCATGTGGGCGAGACATAGATATTTTCTTTCCATATTAATCTAAATCTACAAGTTCATCTTTATTGATAATAACTACTCCATCGTACATCATCATCAATATATCTTCATTATATTCACCAATAATACTTTTATTGGTTATCCCATTCATATTATTTTGGATTAACTTAAAAAAGTCGACACCTGCACCATAGGCATGAAGGTATGCCCCTCCAAAACGAGGATTAACTTCACTTAAATAGTATTGACCATCTTTATACCAAAAATCCATATCAACAGGTCCATTAAATTCAAGTACTTGACAAATATCTTCTATAAAATCAAACAATTTTTGATCTTTGAAGGAGATAGTTTTACTTGCCCCACCTATCTTTGTTTCAAGTTTTCTTTTTGAAAATGCAGCAACTGGTTTATGACTATAACAGTCAATATAAACATCAGCATCGCAATCTTCACAATCCATAAATTCTTGAATAATATAATCGAACTTAGCTTCGACGAAGTAACTCCTTAGTTCTTCCATTGTGGTACATTTATGTATACCAACACTCCCACTACCTGTTCTAGGTTTAATAAATACAGGAAAATCAATCTCTTTGTTATTATACCCTTCAATGAAATGCTCCAAAGAATCATAAGTTAAAACTGTTCTAATATTATTCTCTTTGAGATAACAGAACATTTCATATTTATCAAAACAATGAGATGCAGTATTTTTAGAAGGAGCTAATACTATTATATTATTTTCTTCAAAACGTTCTCTATTTTTAGCTAAAATCTCTATTTCTGGATCTATTAACGTTGTGATAGCTTTGACGTCATTGTCTTTTGCTATTTTCAAAACAGTATCTATATAGTTCGATGCATCTATTCTAGGTGTAAGATAGTGTTTATCCGCAGCATACAAGGCTGGTGCAATACTTTGGAGATCTGTTGCTATAATCTTGCAACTATCACCTAATGAATCTTTTAAAAATTTAAACAGTTGTACACGACGCCCACAACTGCAAAACATAATATTATTCATATATTATTTAATATTTTGATTTCTGTATAAAATCTCTTTCACACCATTCATTGCGGATGATGCAAAGTTCGTTATCTGAATCTTTTAAATAAACTACTGGAAAATAATGGATAAATAATGGAGTTAAACTCATAGTATAAGCACCTACTCTATGAAAAACAATATAATCTTCTATACTTAACTTTCGTTCTCCAACAGGTAGAGTAAAAAGTCTATCATATTCCAAACACGTTAAGCCTCCAATAATTTGTGGGTATAATGCCTGTTCATTTTCTTTATTTTGATAAATAAAGTCCTTAAAATAATCTGATTTATGAAAGAATGGATCAACATCATTGCGAGTTCCGTCTGTACAAACATATATATTACCATCATGTTGTTTTATATCAATAACTTTCATTATATAATCGAAACATGATGCAACAATAGCGTTACCAGGTTCTACTATTATAGTAATATCACGTAACGTTGGATCTAATGTATTAAAGAATGCTGCAGAATAATCGCTGTATGTTGGTTTATTGGGCATACAACCAAAGAACCCCCCACCTAAATCCCAATACTTAAGTGGCAAATTGTATTGTTGAATAATATTCTGTACGTAGTTTATAACACGTTTATAGAATCTGACACTTCTTGTCTTTGGTTCACGATGCGAATGAATGCCAACAATTCTAATGTTACCTTTCTCCAAAATATCTTTTATTGCCTTATCAAAGTCGCCAGACTCAAAAGAGAATCCAAACCGACTATCATCGTTTGGATGGTCTTCATCTTCTGGTGAAATAATTGATGTGTTGATATTTATTCTAATTCCTATTTCAAAGTCTTGGCATTTTGGTAAATCGTCCAACCATTCTATTTCTCGCCATGTTTCAATATTCACTATGGCATTATGTTTAATAGCATCAATAAATGTTTCTCTTGACTTCAAAGGACCATTATATATAATATGATCTTTTGGGAAACCAATTTCTAAAGCGAGCTTATACTCATTATATGATACTACCTCAGCATAACAGCCCATCTCCTTTATAAGATATAATATATAAGGAAGAGAATTTGTTTTTACAGAATAACCGATAATACTATGAGTAAAGAGATTATCTAATGCCTTCTGAAAAGCAATCACATTATCCCTAATATCATTCTTATCTAATAAGAAGCAAGGGGTCTTTAAGTTCTTTAAGTTTAACATTAGAAAAAGTATCGAAATTATCGACTTAAATCAAAACCATAATTATTAATTATATGGTAAAGAACTCGTTGAAGCCATGATCTATTATTATGAAATTCAGAATAGTTAGCGGGATCTTTGAAGCCTTCCCAATTTCTATATTTTTTAGGAATTCCAAATCTCACTGCATTATATGGATTATAATTAAGGAAATGCCCTTTATTAAGCGAATCTATCTTTGACATATCTTCTGCATCAAGACTAAAATCAAAAATTGATATATTCTCCTTCATATGTGGTGGATACCATGTTTTGGGTATCAATATTATATTTTGTTGATACAACCAACGAAGAACAATCTGTACAGTACTTTTTCTATATTTTTCTGCTATTGATTTAATAATATCGTTTTCTATAATTTCTTGACGTGGCTCAAGAGAACGAAAATGACTAAATGTAGACATTGCTTCCACAGCTATACCTTTATCTTGACAATATTTTATCAATTCTTTCTGCGTATTCAAGGGACTTATCTCGAATTGATTAACTGCAGGCACTATGTCAGAGACTTCCTTTAAAGCTTCTATGTGTGGAGGAAGAAAAGAGGAAACTCCAATAGCTCGAATCCGTCCTTGTTTATAGAATTTGTCTAATGCTTTGTACATCTTCATAAACATAGGCCATGGGAAATGTACTAAGAATAAATCTACGTAATCACCCCATTTTAGATTATCTAGAGACTCTTCTATGGCGTTTTCAATAGTCCTGTAAGGAATATTTTGAATCATTCTCCACCCATAATAATAAGGGTGTTTATACAATGCATCTGCATTAACTTTAGTAGTAATAAATACATCTTCGCGTTTTACATTATGGTTTTTAAGAGCCTTTACTAATGCTACCTCATTATGATATCGCCAAGCAGTATCAAATTGACGGTACCCTAAGTCATACGCTTCACATATTGCAGATTCAAATTTATCTTCTGGAATTAAATATGTACCGAATCCCAATTGAGGCATTTCGACACCATTATTTAATATTATGTTATTCATATCTTTTTATATATATTGTTTTATTATCTTCCAATAACCAATTGTCCCAAAAAATTCTAATAGATCAAAATCACCATCATGATTACCTTCTATGAATTCTATACCGGAATCTGTGACAGATATATCCCATGCGATATAACGGCATTGCGGTATAAGTTTAGCTGCTTCTAAACATTGGTACTTAACATTCTCCCATTCAGGGATGCACCTACCTATAATACACAACTTTGTTCCTGGATGGATTATAATATTTTCTTGTTTCCATGCACGCCCAGTGCTTATAACTATTCCAGTTTCCAAGTCAATCTCATAACCAACTCCTCCACCATGGAAATTGTCTACTATATTATCTCTTGTTCCACAACGAAGAATAGCCTTTAATATGTGAGGAGAACCTTTACTGTCCATAAATGAATAGATTCTTATTGTATTTAGTGCTTTTCCTCCGAAGGATAAATCAGAATGATTTTGTGCAACCTCTTCTATTATACATTTATTCAATTTATACGCATTGAAGTTCTTTTCAAAGTCTTGTAAAATAGATTTAGACAGGACTTTACGAATGCCCTTTCCCTCTGATGTATCATCAGGTTTTATTATCACTTCATTGTGTTTATGAAGAAATTCTCTAAATTCACTTTTATCTATGTCTCCACTATATATCCAATCGCGATGCACAAAATTATGGAAGTACTCATTAAATTTATTCTTTTCTTTTAGAAGATATATATAGTTGTCATCATTATACTTTTTCATTACTTTATTCATACGCCGTAATGTGAAGACATCTTTCCGAAATACCCTACATACTTTCCAAAAGCCTCCAAGGAAATAATGGCGTACACTACAACCATATCTAAATGCTGACCATATAAAATCTATTAGAAAATAGATGCGTGGATAACCTGTCTTCTTTGAAAGTTCATCACACCCTATTAGAATCGTTTCCAAATACTGCAAGAGTCTTTTCTTCATAGTTTATAATCGTCTTTTTTTCCCCATAATTTTGCAAAAGGCTCTAATTCCATTTCGCGTTTAAAATCTTCCAATTGTTGGATATAGGTATAATGTGGTTCAAAGTTAAAATCACGTTTAATCTTTGTGATATCAAATGCATTCTCTAATGGATCTGGTTTATCTTTTAAATATTTTACAGGAGATTTCTTATCTTTAGGTGAAAAGACTTGAATAATACCAAGTATTTGCTCTTCAAGTGTTACTTGCCACCCATTTCCTACATTATAAATTCCACCTTCAATATCTGAATCAATTGCCAATTTTACTAAACGAACAAAATCTTTTATATAAACCATTTCTTTTGCTTTCTTACAATTACCCCAGATTTCAATAGGCAATCCTTTAGAAGCTCTATCCATAAGCATTCTAAATGGCATCATTAAATGTTTATAATTGCGATAGTGATATGGATTGGGATGATATTCATATATCGTAAAGAAACGGAATATGAATCGTGAGAATCCAAATTCAGCATGATAGTGCTCTATTAAATCTACAGCTGCGTTCTTAGCAATTGTATAGACTGCATGGTCTCCAGTAAGTGGGAATTCACGTGGTTTATCTTCTGGGATAACCTTTCCACAATTGTGATAGCTATCCATATCAGATGGAGTTTGTGGAAATACTATCTTTTTACAGCCTATTTTATTCATCCATTTCAACACATTTAGTGTGCCTATAGTAATAGATTCGAAAAGTTCAACAGGATCGTACTCATATCTTGATGGCAAGGATGAAGCAAAATGAGCAACGGCATAAATATCTTTGGTTGGAAGCTTATTGAAATCTTCTTCCCTTTCAATATTTACAGAATAATAGGGTATTCCGATTTCTCCAAAAAAACCATTATCCGAAGTCCTATGTCCAACGGCAATAACATCATACCCATTTTCTTTTAAATATACGGCTATCGGTGCACCAAGATTACCAGTAGCACCAAAAACAAGAACTTTCTTTTTCATACTATTCAAATAAAAATCTTGTATAAATTAAATATCAATTTTGACCATTAAACTCTTCCTGAGTAAATCTTCCTGATCCGTTATTAACTTTGTTATCTATATCTTTTCTCATTAAAACATTTTTTATAGTGATAAAAACAACTTTTACATCTAGAGGTTTTACGTACAAAATGTCCAATAGGAGTTATCCGTTGAATATCGGGGAGAAGAGTTCCTGTCGAATCCTTCTTTTCTGACATCGTCTTGAACTTAATAACTTTAAAAATTTTACAATGTAAACCAGGACGCTCTTGTAAGAAAAAAACTCCTGCCCCATCATTGGCAAAATATAGAAGGATGATTATAAAAAGAAAAAAAGGACTTAAGAACATCAATACACTGAAAGATATTAAAATATCTAATAAGCGTTTTATTACTTTGCTATATAATTTCATCTTTGATCATAAAGAATTATACATTTCTAATAATGCTTTCCACACATCTTTTTGTTCATAGTGTTCACGAACTAAAGTAATGGCGTTTTCACCCATTCGTTTACATTCTTCTGGATGATGATAAAACCACAACATTGTCGTATAAAGTTCATTAGTAATATCATTAACTAAATTTCCATTCTTATCTAATGGTGCTTGTATTATCTTGCCATTTACCCCTTCTTTAATAATCTCATTTGAACCATTGATATTTGTAACAATAGCAGGAAGTCCAAGGGCACCAGCTTCGATTGGAACATTGGGGAAACCTTCACGATAAGATGGAAAAACAAGAACATCACTAATCAATAAATAAGGACGAATGTCAGCTTGTACTCCTAAATAAGTTATATTCTTAGAATGCATTAGATAGTCTAATTTCTCTTTCTTTAATGCATCGTCCTCTCCATCTAATTCCCCTATTAATAACAATTTAATAGACATTTTTCCGTCTTCTATCATTTTCATTGCATCGGCAAGTTCTCTTAATCCTTTATCATTCACAAGACGACCAATAAAGATAAAGATAAAATCTTCTTTTGTATATTTTAACTTATTACGAATTAAACTTCTTGCTTCACTGATAGACAGACCATTGATTGTAATTTTTTCTCCCGAGATAGATGGAGTAGCAGTTTTTATAGTATTCGCACAACTAAAGAAGGTTGTGTCTTTACCATTAATATTCCCATAATGAAGTACTTGTAATGGTTTATTTGTTATTTTATCATACTTTAAACATTGCAATACTCCTTGTCCTTCTGGAATAACATTTGAGGCGAAAAGACAAGATAGTCTTTCCATTGTTTTTAAAATAAATCTGAATTTTCCATGTGCACCTTGATATCGAAGTCCTGTAACTGTATAGATTCTATGTGGAACTCTGGCAAACCAAGCTGCCATCATTGCCAACAAACTTCCCTTAGGAGTATTAGCATGTACACACCACGGCTTCTCCTTACGGAACAGACGATACAAGAACCATAAACCCTTGATATCTTTCACTAAACTAATAGGACGTTCTAAAGGAGCATCTACAACACGGATTCCCTCCCGCTCCCGAACTTTTTGCAAAACTCCAGTATCTTTCGCAACACCAACTACTTCAAAATATTGGTTAAGGAACTTCAACTGACCTTTTAACAAACTATTTAAAGAAATATCAGCTGTTGTAATGCGAATTATTTTTTTTCTTTGAATGTCTTTCAACTTATAGAAAACTATTTATCAAGAAGAAAACCTGATGATGTTAATTAAAGATATTTTTATAGACATCAACATAACCTCTTACTGTATTGCTGATATCAAACTCTAAAGCTCTATTGTAACAGCGTTCAGCTATTTCATTATAATAAGTCTCATCACTTGCTAAACGATTAATTTCCTCAGCCAATGCCTTTGCATCCTCATGTGGGAAAAGTAAACCATATCCCTTAGTAACCTCTTTCAAACCATTAACATCAGAGGCTATAAATGGCTTATGTGCACTCATTCCCTCTACATTACTAAGACTCAATCCTTCCCAATGAGAAGACATATCCTAAAGCTTTAACAATCGTATCTTGATCTTTCGCATCTCGAAATCCAGCTACCATCAAGATAGCCTTTCTTTGTTCCTTTAATGACAACAAAGCATTATCAGGAGTTGCATCACTAATAGCCTTAACATCTACGCCATTATTAATCGTTGAGATTTGCTTATATTGAGGATTAGTCTTATCTAACCAAACTCCTCCCATATACTCTCGCAATTTATCTTCGGCAATCTGACTTATACAAATCACATGATTATATTGCCCATACATCCAACTCTCAATAGGTGCATACCATTTCCATTCACGTTTGCGATTAGAAGTTGTATGCTCTGTAGAAATCAGTTTCTGCAAACAAAATAAGTTAGCAATAGCAACAAATAGTTGCGGTGAAGAATTATGCGTGTGAACAATATCATAATTCTTCATTATCTTTACCAGCTTTAATATATAGAGCGGATTATAAACCCTATGTCCTAACGCATATATCTTTGTCTGTGGACTTTCTTCCTTCAACCTCTGAGTCAATGGCGTTTTTTTTCCATTAAAGATACATAAATCCACCGTATTTCCTAAAGCTTGTAACCTTGGTATCAAATTAACGACCAACGTTTCAGCACCTCCCATATCCAAAGATGTTATGACTTGTAATATTCTCATTATCAGCTGCGTTTATTCTACAATAATAATCCTGTTTTAATCGTATTCCAAATAAGAATACCACAATAAGTTAAAAAACTATTTGCTGTCACTTTTAACATTTCAACATAGGGAAGTGATATTCAACAGATTATGCTTTATTTTCGAATGACAGGAATGACAGCAAAACCGAAAAACTTGCGTAATAGTAATGATATATCTATTCCAAAGAATACACATCATTATATAGCATTTTCAGTGTTAGTATGCTTGATACCAAACTTATGATTAATATTCTTGTGCTAACCCATATATACAGAGATGTTATGAATTATAGAATCCTCATAACTATCTTTTATTTACACGCTTATCTTTCAAATGCATCAACCAACCTAAAGGTGCTACAGCATTCCATAGTCCAGATAACTTTGGATAACTACCATTTCCATTATAACACAAACGAAATCTCCAATAGTTAATAGCAGCTTTTATCTTATCTTTAAAGGGAATGTTAAGATCTAACATCTCTGCGTAACACATCATAGAGGTAATTGGACTTTTCATTCTAATTTCGACTATTCTATCTGTTAATCCTCCATCAAGATAGTCTCGAAAATATATTATATCACTAAAGCAGTATAATTTATATTTTTTTGCAATTCTATTCCACAAAAGGATCTCAGGACAGAATTTTTCTCCCATAATCTCAGGAAAAGGATTTTCTTTCAGAACTCTTGTTCTGAAAACTTCTGATAAATCTCCTGTAATATGAAACTTATATCTCAGCTCAATTGTATTTGCATATAAAACCTTTGTAGGAAAACCACAACCTATTCTGTTTCCATTGTGATGCCCCATTAAGCCACAAACACCACCGAAGTTTTCTTCTTCTTTGCTTTTTTTATATGCATTTTGTATCTTTTCTAATGAATCGTTTGGTAAAGAGTCATCGCTATCTAATATTAGGAAGAGTTCTCCTTTAGCTTCTTTTACTCCATAATTTATAGCTGTATGTTTTCCTCCATTTTGTTTATAGAAATATCGAATAGGAAACTTATCCTTATTCTTTTCTATTGTTGTTTCTATAACCTTTTTAGTATTGTCTGTACTCCCATCATCAACAATAAGCCACTCAAAATTATTATTGTTTTGTTCTTGAAGACTTTCATACAATCTAGGAAGAAGATCTGCCCTGTTATAAGTTGGTGTAAATACGGTTATCAACATACCTTGACTTTGTTATATCCCCTCTATTAATCTTTTTATGACTATTTCTGGTGCAAGCCATTTTTCATAATATGCTCTTGCTCCTTTTTCTAACTGTTTGCGGTAATGTTCATCAGAATTAATCTTCACCACAGCATTATATATTTCATCTACAGAATTTACAAAATGTACATGCTTACTATGTTCCAAAGGGTCAGGCATCTCTCGTGTTAAAGGTGTAGAGATAATAGCTTTTCCCATACAAAGATATTCTGCAAGTTTCCATCCATGACATTCACATACACTTGGTGTATTGAAAACGACAACACTCTCCTTTGTCTTCCTAATATAATCATCCATAGAGAGTCGGCTCTCATAAATAAAGTCTTTATATTCCTCCTTATACTTAGGATAATCAGGCATTTCTTTTAAGACAGACTCGCCTTTAACATAGAATAAACCTCCTTCTACATTGATACCAGCCTTTTTACAAGCTTTCAAGAATTCGCCACGATACATATTGGTATCTGAGGCAGCAAACTTATTATACCATAATGTAGAGGCATGAAAAATATAATTATGACGAACTTCTGTTTCACATTCATAAGTCTCTATAGGACGACGACGAATATTCGTATAAAGATAATCACGAAGATAGTTTTTGAAGGAAATATTTGAGTACTTACACCCTTTGAGAAAAAGTTTTAAACAACGAATAATAGTTGAGAAACGACTACCGAGCGTTACACCAAATTCTGGTCCAATCGCTACCAATTTATCATATTGCGCAACCTGCTCTGTAGTTGGGTTTACCATTCCATAGACATCACACCACCCATATCTATCTTCAAAAATCTTGGCTACATCTTCGGTATCAACAAAAAACTTTTTTTCCTGACCTTTACTTCTAATAATAAAAGCAAATCCACTATTATAATCAGCAGTATTTTTATACTCTAAGTTTCTAAAAGGTTCTACGTCGTAAACTATCTTCCAATTGAATAACCTTTTTATCCCTAACAGATACCATGAAGCATAATTGAATTTAAGTCTTGGGTCAACAATTATCTGCTTCATAAGTTATATAATTTGTCGTTGTCATAATTATGATCGTATTCGTAATTTTTCTCTATAAAGTCTCCTTGACGTATTCCTGGAGTTAAGAAAGTTTTATAAGGATAGAGTAGAATACCCCATGCCGAAAGAATCCGATAAAAAAGAACAAAACACATTAATGTTATGAATCCTTTTAGTTGAATGGCTGACTTATATCTACAAAATTCTTCTAATATAACAATGATTCCAATAAGACAATACCATGAAATGCGCCCTCCATCAGACGATTTACAGAAAAATAAGAGTAGACCACAATACATAAGATAGGCATTAGCCATAGTTAATGAATAGGAATCATTTCCGATTTTTTTATAATTTCTAAGGAAAAGAATGAAGAAAAGAAGAGATTCTATTACATATTCTATTCTGAAACCAGCTTCTGCAGTATTAGCATAGCCAGCAATTCTTTCATTACTAATTACATCTCCAGAAAGTGAAAATATATATTTCGTTATTCCACTAATCCCTAAAAAGAATAAGAGCATCATAAATAATATAATTTTTTTTTCTTTAAATCTCTTTATAGGAATAAAATATAATAATATCATATAAATAGCAGAGTTATGAATCAGTGTAGCAATGGTAACAAATAATATGTATCTTTTAAATTGCCTTTTTGCAATATAAGGTATTGCAATCCAAATAATCCCCGCTGCTAATATTTGTCTAAGGTAAGTAAATGTAAAAAAGAACATCAAGCCTTCAAATATAAGGAGTGCCCAAAATGGATTTTTGGTGTATCGGTAGAAGCAGATAGCATAAATAATATATACGGATAAAGTGTAAACTAGAATAAAAATATATCGATTTGGAGTAAAAAATGCTATACTATCATTAATTAAGCCAAAAATAGGTTCTTTCCCAAAGAAATCTGTAAAAGTATGACTAAATAATATACCTTTAGAGATATTTCTATGCATATCTTGGAAAACCTCGGAATATATATATCTATCATATCCACCTAACATATCAGACATACCAACAAACAATGCAATGCAAAGACAAAAGAAAAAGAAAAGGACTTTAGGTGTCTTTGTATTATTTGTATATATCCAAGATAGTATTGTGGTGAGAATAAATATATATATATAGTATTCCATATTATAATATTTCAGTTTATTTTGAAAAAACTATTTTTACTATATAAATCAACTAAAAACAGGATATAGGTCTCATTTTACTCAATATGGACTTCCGTACTTTGTTGAGAATCACTAAAAAAGGTATAAAAATTGGATGGAGTAGACTAAAACATAAGAATTTATAATATTTATCTTTTAAATGAGACATAGCTTCCATTGCGATAATCCTAATATATTTATCGTTTCTTAATGAAAGATTATGGAGACAAGCTGTTAAAATACAGAGTATAGCTCCTTTATAGAAATCCTCTTTTACAAAGTAAAATAAATTATGTCGTAATAATTCACGGCGAGAACATTCAATTAGATATTCCTGAGGGCGAATAGAATTAAATTTATAGACATGTGTTATTGATTGCTTATTTTCTATATAATGATAGACGATCTCATTATATACCCCTATTCTATCTGCCATCAAACTTAAAGAGAGATTCAGGTAAAAATCTTCACCAACTCTGACATCGTAAGGAATATTAAAAGTCTCTTTTGTAAAAAGGTTCCTTTTATATAGAACCGCATGTAAGTCTTGATGGCAATTTCTTTTATACATCATTTTCAAATGTTCTATCTTTGTAAAGATTCCCTCATTGGAAAAGAACTCTTTCTTATTTACTCCTAAAAACGAAGAGATCGTAGCTCCTTCTATTATATCTAAACCTTCTTTAATGGCTTTATTATATAGAAAAGAAAGTGAATTCTGTGGGATATAGTCATCCGCGTCAACAAAGTATATATATTCGCCTGTCGAATATTCGAATCCTAATTTTCTCGCTGAGGTTTGCCCCCCATTTTTCTTATGTAAAACGATTACATTATGATGTTTGTTAGCTATATTCTGACAAACTTGTAAACTCTTATCAATGCTCCCATCGTCAACAAGTATAATCTCATAGTCAGTATATGCTTGCGATAGAATGCTATTAACACAATTCTCAATAAGAGTTTCTGCATTGTATATTGGAATAATAATAGAAATTGACGGACCTTGACTCATGATATATATGGATAAAAATATATTTTATATCAGTAAAACATTTAGTGTAAATAATATAAGTATTATTAATCAATAGAATTCATAAACTCTTCATATGAATGATATGGAGCTCTATATCTTTCCCTCCATAAAGCAAAACCACTTCCAACTCTTTGTTTAATGGGAATATCTGGATACTGCTCTATATTATTTGCATCTATAAAGTACACCCATTCTTCTCGCATTTCATTATTTAAATACGGATTACGGTTAAAACGCTTTCTAAATGCCCTAATATATTCTTTAGCTTCCTCCAATCCTTCCTTTTTTCTTTTATGATAATAGTCGTCTATTGAGGTGATGACTTTGCATGGTACACCTGCTGCAACAGAATTATCAGGAATATCTTTTGTTACAATAGAACCAGCACCGATTATACAATTATTCCCTATAGTTACACCTTTTAACACAGTAACCTGAGTCCCGAAATAAACATTATTGCCTATAGTAACAGCTCCTGAACTATTTATATAATCAGAAAATAAGTTTCGAAAAACAAAGTTGGCAAAATCATGCGTCATAATAGTAAAATGTGTATTAATATCCACATCATCCCCTATTGTAATTAAGCATGGTCTACTTAAGTCAATCCGAGTTGTTCTAGGTTCTCGAAAAAGAACATTATCACCTATTGAGACGCCTTTTTCGCGTAGAAAGTTAACAAAGCGAGTTGAACTACTTATATGATACAATTTAAAAATTAGATATACAAGAGAACTAATAAAACTCATATTTAAAATAATTAGAAATTATAATTTTATAGAGTACCTCTACGAAGTAGAAGACTGCGGACTTATAATACTAGATAATAATCAAACAACAAATTATCTCTATATTTATAATTTTATTTTCAATCTTTCGTATCCTTACAAAACAGAAGAACTTCTCTTTCAAGAAGTCTATACTGATGCAAATACAAAATATAAACTTGATAGAAGATAGCCTGATAAAAGAACAAAAACATTAACTCTGAATAATGACACTACAGTGAATATTGAAAATAGAATAATATTATGATTCGGTATACCATTTTATAGCTATATTCTCCTCCTACTCCGTAATGAATTGTTCCTTTTATAAGAAAATGTTAGAGTATAGTAAGATACATCGCAACAATTCAAAGTGACGATATCGTTGTTTCATTTCTTTTAATATAGAGCTCTAACATTCTTGTTCTTAATGAAGTAAATGGACATACTTCTATTATTTTCCTACAATCATATATTGGGGGGTGATACTCTTCCTTATAGGAATTTATATTATCAATATTTATAGGTTTCATGATTTTGACAGGAGCTGTAATATTTCTTGATACAGACGAGTAATAGTCTCTAAATTTAAAACCATTACCTATAACCTTATCTGAAAATTCGACCCATACATTTGGAATTCCATATGAATCTGCTACAATTATACCATGTAATGAGCTCGAAAAGATTAATTCACACTCGTTTATTTTATCTATTATTTGATGCCAATCTTTATAATTATGGAGAGTGATAATTATAATCTCATTCTTATGGTTGAGCTTCTTGAGTAAAGGATTATTTTCATCATAGATATGTGGTATAATACCTAATTTATATCTCTTCTTTACGTTTGGATTGTAAAATAAGGGTAGTAATAAGGCAGGATCTCCATAAATTTCTGGACAATCAATTCCTTGCTTTAATAGAACCTCCCTTGATAACTTTCCGCGAACAGATAATATTTCCTTGGGTCTTTCTTTTAAATTAAATTTCTTATCATCTGATAAGAACCCACTTCCCCAAACGATTGTTTGTGAATTACAGTCATGAAGCATACTTCCAATACACATAAAATTATCATACTTTCTAGTACGAGAAATAAAAGAATTCTGATAGTGTATTACATTCTTCTTCAATTCGTCTGCAAGAAATAATTTATTTATATCATCGCCCCAATTGTAATGATGAAAAGTACCAAATTTATAATCTAAGAAGGCATTTAGAATTAATATATCCTTCCTAAAAGTATATAGATAAAGTTCTCTAAATAGATTTGGGATGTAATATATTATGGAATAAAGTAGAAATAAGATTATACGTTTTATCATATCCAATTAATTCTTTCTAAAATGTCTCTGTGAAAAATAGACCAACGAATATATCGTAAGAATTCCCAAAGAGGGAATTTCCGTTTTATACCTAAAAATTTTGCAACCCTATTATTCACATATATAAAGAACGGTCCAACAATTGGTGTTTTCTTATTATTGAGTATAGAGAGAAAAGCATCTATATAGATTATATTTAAATTGTTTATTTCGTTTATTGCAACTTGATAATAGTTAATGTAGTCAGCTTTCCTTAAAATAACTAACGTTGCTGACTTCCGCATAAAAACTGCATTATGTGCAATGCTCCCTTCAGTCGCTGCGACTATATTAGCCTGCCTCAACATATTAATCTGACATTCTATTGAAATATCCTCTGGATGAACAACATAATATCCTGCTTGTGCAAAAGCTTGCTCCACATATCTCTCGCCGAAATCTCGATGTCCTTTGATTTTTGTACGTGATAAATAAATTTTATCATAAAAAGTAGTGTCTTTAATAAATGTACTTTTAATCTCGTTAATTGTATTATAAAATTCTATAGACCATCTTTTCTCTCCATTTAGAGTAGTAGAGAAAGATGGTTCTGGTATATATATATATCTAAATTTAGTAGGTTTATCAATCATTAGGAGTAAGTTAGGATCTCCTCCTAATAGAGATAAAAAAAATGAGAAATTAGAAGTATCTTTAATATGATGAGATTTTATACAAACTAGAACAAAATCACCATTAGACTTTATTTCTTTAAACTTTTCAGTCCTAAGCCACCAAAGATATTTTATATCATCTGTAATTACATGTCCCCAAGCAGGGAAGACAAGATTACCAATAAAAATAGCCTTTTTGTCTATATTTATAATTGACGATGGTTTATATGCCCCACCCACCCTTTCATTAAATCTAGAATTATTAATAAAATTTTCATTAGAATCTATTACACCTCCTAATATATTTCCCTCTTTTCTTATATACGGTAGTACTATTCCTTCAGATACACATTGAGATGATAAGCAGTATTTTATCTGATGTTCTTTCTCAATTTCTGTCCTAAGATTATCTTTCCTTTTTAGATATTTTAATTCTATCATTAATTAAATTTGGATCTAAGATTTGTATATAAGTATTGCCTTTCCTCTTTTGTTAAGCTAAAAAGAGAGAATAGAATTCCAAATACTAAGGTATAGATAGATATGACTAACAGGAATCTAAATATTGAAAAAGAAAGAGTATTCGTTATTCCCCAGACAATTACCACTGAGACTGTTATAATAAAAATAGTTTTGGATATTCCAAATAGGATTGATACCATTTCAACTTGAGGTATAAGCCTCTTTACATTCCACACTGATATGCTAAATATGAGAAATTCTGTAATTGAATATATAAAGTATGCCATATATGGCTTTAGACCTATCATAAAGAGAAAATATAGGAAGAGGACTGATATTAATGATGTAATACTAATGTATAGAGAATTCTTTTTTACGTGTGCTGTAGCTTGGACCGCTATCAATGCTGTCATATTCAATAACCCAAAAAGAGCACCAACTAAACTAATTTGACAAAATTCGGTAGCATATTGTGGAACTTTTCCTAACCATAGTGATAAAGCATAATTCATCTCTAGAAAAATAGGGACAGCTAAAATAGAAAATAGCCCTAGCGAATAGTTCATACACTGTTTTATATAATTACTCATTTTGTTATAATCTTTAACAGCATATGTCTTAACAATTTGAGGACTAAATGCTGTTATAATATTGGATGTAAAACTAATAATATATCCAGAAATCAGTGATGCAACACTCCCTGCAGCATTTAAAGTCACTCCAAAAAATCGATTTATTAATAAACTAGTTCCTTGCGTACGGAGTGCGTTTGCAAAAGAAGTAAAAGCACTAAAACCAGCAAATGATAATACTTCTTTGAAAAGTGCTTTATTAGTAACTCTCTCTAATCGACATTCTTTAAATGAGTATTTACAATAGATGAAATAGCCAATTCCGATAAAAAGAGTAGTTACGGACATTAGGGAAGCATAAAATATTAATTCATCTGTTTTCACCAAATACAATAGAAAGATGACAATTAGTTTTAAAAAGATATTTAGACTATTCCAAAAGCTTAAGAATCCCATTTTCTCATGAGCTGTTATAGAGGCAGTATAAGGTACCTGTATAATATTTATAATCGACATAAAAATGGCAGCTTGATAAACCCAATGTGCTGCATTAATACGTCCATCCGGCACAACTAATTTATTATAGACATACCAAAGCCCAACGCTCTCTCCTAATACAAATGTAAGAATAGCTATAACAATATGTACCGTGAAAACTACTGAAAATATACGTTTTTGGCTTTCTATTGTACCATTAGCTAATTCATAGGTTATATAACGTGAAGAAGCACTCCCCATCGCCATATTTATAAAACTAAGAAGACCTATAATTCCTCCGACAACACCATATATTCCGAAATCTTCAACCCCAAGAGCTTGAAGAAGTGCTCGAGATGTATATAATCCAACTATTAGTTGGAAAAAACTACCGAAATATAGATATATCGTATTAAGTGCAATTGTTTTCCTTCTAGATTCCATACTTTTATAATGAGGCACTTACTTTAAGGGGAAATAAATCTAAATAATAAGTTCTATATATGAACGAGATGTCAGATTACTAAATGCTGTATAGATAATTATTACCTATATTTTACTCTTCTTCCCACTCAAATGGTTTGGAGTGTGCACCGCTAGCGTTGCCTTCTCCTATTTGTGTTCCAAATTCAATGTTTCTGTTATTATTCATTCCACTGGGGAGAGTTCCACTATTGTGTGAAGAACCTGCAGTTAGGAATGTTGAATTTTCAATATGTATTACTTTCAATATTGGTTGCTCGTATACTTTTTTGTGTTTCATTTTTAGTAAAGATTATAGGTTTTATATCTTTTCTTTTTAAACTCTGTTTCAGAGTAGTATAAAGTTTACGCTAAAATTTTTATTTCATATTAGTTCACATATATTTTCCTCCCATTTTTTATATATATTCCTGTTTTTAAGTTACTGGTAGAATATACTTGTCTACCGTCTAATGTGTAAACCCTCTCGTGTGTTTTAAATGGAATATCGTTTGTATTGTGTAAAACAATAGTGGTTGTTCCATCTAATGATATATTATATTGTGATTGTTTTGCGTGCGATGCATTTTTTATTCTGAAGAATGCACGCATTCCATTTATCTTTTTATCGTTTGTAGACGGTTTATAGAGATTATCTTTGTCGCCAAGAAAAAGTTCTGTCCCGTCTGTTTTTAATTCAGTTGGACTATATGCTCCTACAAATGCATAGTTTCCTGTTTCGTCTGCTATTGTTTTTGGCTCAACTTCCGTAATAGTAACATTACGAAATATTGGATTTACAACATCTTTCTTTGGCTTTATGATATATGGAATTCCTGCTTTTATTTCTGTTGCATCTTTAAATAGCATTGTAGTGCCATCTACTTTTCCGGTAAATTCTCTTAATTCTGGATCATTTAAATACAATTTTACAGAATCTTTATCTACATTGAATGGTAAACAGAATGTATTCCAATAATCTTTTGAAAGGGTACGTGTAACCTGAATGATATTATTTTCTATGCCTTTGTTACTTGTGATAGTTGTTGAATTATCTTCGTTTTGATCAATTTCGTTTGTAACTTCAATACTTTGTACTGCTATAAAATAGGTTTTATTTTTATCGTAGAAGATTTCTATCTTAGGTCTGTCATTGATAACTATATTCGCAAATGTAAAAGAGATGATAGAATCATTAATATAACCTTTTTCCACAGGAGATATTCTTTTGTCATCAACAGCCATAACAGTATTCAACAATTTTCTGAGTTTATCATCGGTACTGGTTTGTAAAGATATAACTATTTTTCTTATTTTTGATTTACTAATATCTGGTTTTAATTCTAAATAAGAAGCTCCACTTGACGATGTACCAACTTTAAGACAATATGTATATTCATCAAAATCTCTTATTCCAGCATCTGTTTTTATATCCCAACGCCGTCCATTTATATCTGCCCAACTGGTATAAACTTTATTTTTACGAACTACTTTTGGATTCCAATTTTTATAAAAATCATTTGTTTTAAAGCTGTAATACTGTGCATAAGATTTACAAAATGCAAGATTACATAAAACGAAAAATAAAAGTAGTTTTAAATTTTCCCAGCTATAGAGCGCCGTGTGTTGTTTCGATGGTATCATATTAATTATATTATATATAAGGTGCTAGTTCTCTAAAGAGTGTTGATACCATTTATATAGTTTCTCAACCCCTTCTTCTATCTCTATTTTATGTTTCCACCCTAACGAATGAAGTTTATCTACATTGATAAGTTTCCGTAGTGTACCGTCTGGTTTTGTTTCGTCCCAAACTATTTTACCCGTAAAGTTTGCAGTTTTTGCTACTAATGCAGACAATTCTTTTATGGTAAGTTCTTTACCCGTACCTATATTAATATGGCAATTCCTTATTTCTCCGAGTTCTGGTATTGCTCCACCACGCCCTTCGCTATTGTTGCGGTTTACCTCGCCATTGGTTTTTACACCATAAAACACGCTTGAATATTTTTCTATGCCTATAATGTCTTTAAAATCTACGTTAAGCAACAGGTAAACAGAAGCATCAGCCATATCTTCGCTCCAAAGAAATTCGCGCAATGGAGAGCCAGTTCCCCAAAGTGTTACTTTATTGTTTTCTATTCCATAGAAAGCTAAAGCCTGTAAGATACGTTCCTTTGAAGAATTACCATCTACATTTTCTGTTCCAATTTGTTTAGCAAGTTTGGAAACAGGGTTAATGGGGCGTTTATTCATATCTACTTTTATGGCGTCCCAATTATTTTCGTGAATAAGTTTTGCTAGATATACTTTGCGCATCATTGCTGGCATTACGTGGCTATTCTCTAAATGGAAATTATCGTTAGGTCCATAAAGATTAGTTGGCATTACAGCAATATAATTTGTTCCATATTGCAGATTATAGCTTTCGCACATTTTTAATCCTGCAATTTTAGCTATGGCATATTCTTCGTTGCTATATTCTAATGGAGATGTAAGCAGTGCATCTTCTTTCATTGGTTGTGGTGCATTTTTAGGATAAATGCAGGTAGAACCTAAGAAAAGAAGTTTTTTCACCTTATATTTATATGCAGTTGAAATGATGTTGCATTGCATCTTCATATTTTGCATTATAAAATCGGCACGATAAAGACTATTTGCCATTATTCCACCAACAAAAGCAGCGGCTAAAACAACGGCATCTGGTTTTTCTTTTGCGAAGAAATTTTCTACAGCTTGCTGGTCTGTAAGGTCTAATTCATGATGAGAACAACCTATAAGGTTTGTATATCCACGTGCTTTCAGATTGTTCCAAATAGCAGAACCTACTAAACCTTTATGTCCAGCAATATATATTTTTGATGATTTTTCTAACATCTTTATATTGTGTTATTTATGGATTATTTTTATAGTATTTCTTTAAAATTTCCGTATTCGAATTTTAATAGTGGAATACTCTTCTTTGTATTGCTTTTTTAGAAATCTTACGAAAGGAAATTTTACAATCTGGTATAAATAACTTTGCTTATTCTGAGAATGTGTTATATGTTTACTTGATGTGGTTATTTGATAAAAGGGACTCTTCCTCCCTTTCTGAAAAGGTTGGAACATTTATCCCTCTAACGCATTCTCCGCCTATAGGTTTTTTATTACCCGCAGAGTTATTTAGTCAGATTCGTTTATATATCGGTTGCAAAGATACACATTTTATTTAATAATGGCAACAGATATTAATTGAATTTTTGAGATAACTTAACGAGGTTGCAAAACAAAGTGGCTACACCTTTGCAACAAAGTTTGTTGTTTTGCATAACAACAAAACAAATTTTATTAAGGTGCTAAGAATGGTTTGGGTTAAAGGCATATTTTTTAATTATAAAATAAAAAATTGTAATTACATTTTTTAATTTTGTAATTACAATTTCTATGAGTTTTAATTATATTCTATACTGATAGAACCTAATGTTGCATATATTAAGCATTATCGCGCATTTTGCGTAAATGTTCTTTTTGGTTTTCTGTTAACGAAGTAGGTAGTTTTACCCTATACGTTAATATTGTATCAACCGAATTGGCTTTTCCTTTAATCTTAACTTTGGTACCGTCTTGGGTATAAGGTTTTACTTTCAGTTTAATTTTTCTTCCTTCGGGTAACATTACAACAACTTCTCCCCCTAATAAAGCTGTATATATATCTATACTAAGTTCAACTTCTCTTTCTTGTGGAGCTGGTTTTCGGTAAGTTGTTCCTCTTTTAAATCCGCCTCTTGCTCCTCCGCCAAATAAATCTTGGAAGAAACTGCTGAATCCGCCTCCCATTCCATTAAAATCGAAGCCGTCGAAAGCTGTATTATAGTTGCTAAAACCTTGTTCTCCTCCTCCTGACTGTTCAAAAGCGTCGGCGTTTCGCCATTGTTCTCCATACTTATCGTATTTTGCACGTTTATCTGGATCGCCAATTACATCGTAAGCTTCTGAAAGTGCCTGAAATTTAGCTTTTGCTTTTGGGTCGTTTGGGTGAAGATCGGGGTGGAATTGTTTTGCACGTTTCCGATAAGCCGCACGAACTTCGTCTTGTGGTATATCTTTTTTTACACCTAAAATTTTATAATAGTCTATGAATGCCATATTCTTAATCCTTTTCTATTTGTTTTTTGCTAATTATTTATACAAAATATGTGCCATAAGTGTTTTAATGGAACATATTGTCAGACTACTTTTTTGAAATAATTTTATAAGTGTATGTAAAAGAAGGTTTAATCCATACGGAGTTTATAATCGTTGTAATTAAAACTCCGCAAAGTTTCTATTTCTCCATTCTGTTTTAATAGAGCAATATCAGGGTGTGTTATGCCATTAAACATATTAGTTTTAACAGTAGTATAGTGAAGCATATCTTCGAAAATAATATTTTCGCCTATTTTTAATTCGTGATCAAAAATCCAATAGCCCATCCAATCTCCGCTCAAACAACTATTTCCTCCTAAACGATAAATATGGTCTGTGTGTTGGTTGTTATTTTCAATATGTTTTGCAAATCTGACATTAGGATAATATGGCATTTCTAAACAATCGGGCATGTGACAAGTGAAACTAACATTTAAAATTGCTGTGGTTATACCTTTATCTTCCACAATGTCTACAACTTGCGATACAAGTGGTCCTGTTTGCCAAGCAAAAGCACTACCTGGTTCTAATATTACTTTAAGCCATGGATACCTTGATTTAAATGCACTAAGAATATTAATTAGCAGTTTTGTGTCGTAATTTTTACGTGTCATTAAATGACCGCCACCAAAGTTTATCCATTTAATTTGTTTAAACCACGGAGCTAATTTCTTTTCGACGTGCTGCAATGTGCGTTCGAAAACATCGCTTCCATTTTCGCAATGGCAATGAATATGAAAGCCTTCGATATCGGTAGGCAATTGTGTAGGAAGTTTATCAGCAGAAACACCAAAACGCGTGCCAGGTGCGCACGGATTGTAAAGTAAGGTTTCTACTTCCGAATATTCAGGATTAATACGTAAACCAATACTAATTTTATTGTTAGCCTGTTTAGCCTTTAAATGAAAGTTGTTGAATTGTGAGAAAGAATTAAAAACCAGATGCGATGAACATTTGGCAATTTCGTTTATCTCATAATCTGTGTAAGCTGGCGAGAAAGTATGCGTAGGAGCACCAAAATCATAATAACCTAATTTAGCTTCGTTAAGCGAAGAAGCTGTAGTAGCATTAATATATTCACGAAAAATTGGAAATGTTTTCCAAAGGGCGTATGCTTTGAAAGCCAAAATAATTTCGATATCAGCCTCTTTTGCTATTTTCGCTATAAGCGACAAGTTGCTACGTAGTTTTGTTTCGTCTAAGATATAAGCTGGACGCTGCAGCTCTTCGAATGTTATTGCATTTATTTTCATGCTGCAAATATACAGAAAAGTTTGTAAAAGTCGGAAATATTATTTACCTTTGCAACAAATTATTGGGTATGAAACTGGTCGTTATGACTAAATCCACATACTTTGTGGAGGAGGATAAAATATTGACAGCACTCTTTGAGGAAGGACTTGAGAATCTCCATATCTCGAAGACCGATGGTACCGCCATTTACTTAGAGCGTTTACTGTCGCTTATTCCCAAAACCTATCATAAACACATTACTATTCATCAACATTATTATCTTAAAGCAGAAAAACAGTTGGCAGGTATTCATCTTGATACAGAAACCGCAGTTCCACCTATAGGGTATAAAGGTCAGATAGGACGGACATGTAGGAACTCTATGCGATTAAAAGAAATGAGAAAGAGTTCGGACTATGTTTTTTTAGACAATATATACGATGACAAACACAATGTTGCTACAGACGAACATAATTTTTCGAGTTTAGAATTAACTGAACTGAAGAAGCAAGGATTGCTTGGAAAACGAGTATATGCAATGGGAGGAATTTCCTTAGAGCATATTCCTGATATAAAACAATATGGTTTCGGTGGCATTGTTGTGGGAAAAGAATTTTGGAAGCACTTTGATGTGTACAATGATATTAATTATAAAGGTATAATAAAATACTTCTATAATCTTCAGAAGGCAATAGAATAAACAAATAACACCTATATTTAACAACTAATAGAAATGAGTGAAGAAAACTCTTTTTTAGTATTCTCGGGAACAAAGACGAGATATTTGGCAGAAAAAATCTGCGCAAGTTTAGGTTGTCCATTAGGCAACTCTTTAATGACACGCTTCTCTGATGGAGAATTTGTTGTTTCTTACGAACAAAGTATTCGTGGAAAAGATGTGTATCTTGTGCAAAGTACATTTCCTAATTCAGACAATCTGATGGAATTACTCTTGATGATTGATGCTGCAAAACGTGCATCTGCTCGCAATATTATAGCAGTTATGCCATATTTTGGTTGGGCGCGCCAGGACAGAAAAGATAAACCACGTGTAAGTATTGGTGCAAAATTGGTTGCCGACTTACTAAGTGTGGCAGGAATTGACAGACTTATAACAATGGACCTACATGCCGATCAAATTCAAGGTTTCTTTGATGTTCCTGTAGACCATCTTTATGCTAGTGGTGTATTGCTTCCGTATTTACAGAGCCTACGATTGAAAGATATGGTAATTGCTAGTCCTGATGTTGGCGGTTCAAAACGTGCAAATACATACGCAAAATATCTTGGTTGCCCATTAGTGCTTTGCAATAAAACACGTGCTCGTGCTAACGAAGTTGCTTCAATGCAGATAATTGGTGATGTAAAAGATAAAAACGTTGTTATTGTAGACGATATGGTTGATACGGCAGGAACAATGACAAAAGCTGCTGATATTATGAAAGAAGCTGGAGCAAAAAGTGTTCGTGCATGTGCATCGCACTGTGTTATGAGTGGTCCTGCTAACGAACGTGTTGAAGCTTCTGCATTAGAAGAGATAGTATTTACCGATTCTATTCCATATACCGATAGATGTTCTAAGGTAAAGCAGATTTCGGTTGCAGATATGTTTGCTGAAACTATTCGTCGTGTAGTAAACAACGAAAGTATATCTAACCAATATCTTGTTTAAAATTAAAGATATTTGATTAGAAGATGTAAATGATATACAGCCTTTAAAATCAAATTTACAATCAGAATAACAATAGTAGCTAAAAGTAATAGAAATTATAAGCTAACGATTGATTTGATATTATAGGTGCGTATAGGTCGGATAATAATAGCCAACATAAACAAAACATAAAAGGGGTGCCAAAACTGACACCCCTTTTATTTATTATCACTATTAATAATGAAACTAATTATTTATTATTGTTGATAAAATTAGTTATTAATAGAACCACCTACAATATCTAACAATTCTGACGTAATAGCTGCTTGACGAGATTTGTTATATTGTAGCTTTAATCCACGAAGCAATTCATCAGCATTGTCGGTTGCAGATTGCATTGCAACCATTCTAGCAGCATGTTCCGATGCATTATTATCTAATAAAGCCGTATACACCATTAAATGAAGTAATTTAGGAATTAAAGAAGTAAGAACGGTTTTCAAATCAGGCTCAACAATAAAATCATCGTTCAGTGGTTTTATTATTTCGTCTTTATCGTTTGATTGCATATTCCGTTTATGCTCCTTTAAATACTCCTGAGCCTTTTTGGTTGTGATATTCGAGGTTAAATCGCGTTCTTTATCGAGACTCAATTCTGTATCTAAATCTATTGGTAGATAAGTTTTTCGTGTAAGAATCTGACTTCCTGCACTTTTAAAATGATGATAAATCATTTCTACCCTATCAATATCATTATTAAGCCACAGTTTCTCAATCTCAACAGCAATATTTCTGCACTCTTCTGAATTAGGCTTTTCGGCAAGTTCCAAGAAGGTTCCTGCACTTTTAAGTCCCATTTTAGCAACCTTTTCTGCAACTTTACGCCCAATTGGATAGACAATAATGTTATCTTTAGTTACACCTTTTGCCAAATAATCATTTAAAGTGCTTTGGAGCATCTTTATAATATTTGTATTAAATCCGCCACACAAAGAACTATTAGAAGAGAAAACCAACAAAGCTACTCGTTTTATTTCTCGTTCTTCACTAAATGAAGTATTTGTATCAGGAGTAGACACTAAAAATGCTTTCAGAATATGTTCAAGCAAATTTTCATAAGGAAGCATATTTTCTATTGCAACCTGTGCATGATGAAGTTTGCTGGAAGCTACCATCTTCATAGCACTCGTAATTTTACGAGTACTATTAACACTGGCAATTCGATTCTTTATTTCTTTTAAAGATGGCATTTATTTGGTTTTATTTATATTGCGCAGTTATATTACTCATCACTTCTTCAATAACCTTAATATCGTTATCAAGAAGATTACCTAATGCTAAGTTATCTAAGATTTCTTTATGCATATTACGCATTGCTTCCAAGAATTGGTCCTGACATTCTCTAACCTTTTCAACAGGAACTGCATATAGTAAACCATGAACACCACAATAAAGAATAGCAATCTGCTCGCCAACTGGCATTGGTGAATATTGTGCTTGTATCAACAATTGGTTATTCTTTCGTCCTCTATCCAAAGTCATTGCTGTAACCTTATCCATATCAGAAGAGAACTTAGAGAATGCTTCCAACTCGCGATATTGAGCCATATCTATTTTCAATGTACCTGCAACTTTCTTCATACTCTTTACTTGTGCAGAACCACCCACACGAGAAACAGAAATACCTACATTAATTGCTGGTCGGAAACCTTGGTTGAATAAATCGCTCTCCAAATATATCTGTCCGTCAGTAATAGAGATAACATTAGTAGGAATATATGCAGAAACATCGCCAGCTTGTGTCTCAATAATAGGAAGTGCTGTTAACGATCCACCACCTTTTACCTTGCCTTTCATACATTCAGGCAGGTCGTTCATTTTTTCTGCAATTTCTTGTTGATTATTAATACGTGCTGCACGCTCTAATAAACGAGAATGGAGATAGAAAACATCGCCAGGATATGCCTCACGCCCAGAAGGACGTCGAAGAATTAAAGATACTTCACGATAAGCAACTGCCTGTTTAGATAAATCATCATAAACAACAAGTGCAGAATATCCACGATCGCGGAAATATTCTCCTATCGCAGCACCTGCAAAAGGAGCGTAATATTGCATTGCAGCAGGGTCGGCAGCAGTAGCACTTACAATAATCGTATAAGGTAAAGCACCATTATCGCGTAATATCTGTACAAGATTTGCCACTGTGGAAGCCTTCTGCCCTATCGCAACATAAATACAATATACAGGATTTCCTTTTTCGTATGAAGATTTTTGATTTATAATGGTATCAACAGCAATAGCTGTTTTACCCGTTTGGCGGTCGCCAATAATAAGTTCACGTTGTCCACGCCCAATAGGGATCATAGAATCAACAGCCTTTAAACCTGTTTGTAGTGGTTCTTTTACAGGTTGACGATAAATTACTCCAGGAGCCTTACGGTCTAAAGGCATTTCAAAAGCTTCTGATAAATCAATATCTCCTTTACCGTCAATTGCTTGACCAAGTGGGTTTACAACACGTCCTAAAAAATTATCATTAACTCGAATAGAGGCAATACGATGTGTACGTTTAACTGTTTGTCCTTCTTTTATATCCGTAGTTGAACCAAGAAGAATACAACCTACATTATCCTCCTCTAAGTTCATAACAATAGCCATTGTACCATCATCAAACTCTAAAAGTTCATTTGCCTCAGCATTACGAAGACCATAAATGCGAGCAACACCATCACTGACTGTTAGTACTGTACCAACTTCATCGAATTTTTCTTCTGCATTTACGCTCTGAAGTGCCTTTAAAAGGACATCAGACACTTCGCTTGGTTTTATCTTATTCGACATATTTATTTCTATTTCTTTAATTGTGTGAGGAGTGAATTTAGTTTTGTCTTCACACTTGCATCCATTCTGTACGTATCATATTCAAGAATGAAGCCTCCTATTATATCAGGATCTATTGTTGTGGTAAATTCTACAGTTCCACCTGCATTTGAATGTACCAACGTCTTCATTTTCTTTTCAATAATAGGCGAGACTGGGACTGCTGTTATAAGCTTTCCTTGAATAATATCCTTTTGCTTCCTATATAACGTAATATAAGAGTTTGCGATGAATTGTAAAAATCCCTCGCGTCTCTCCTTCAGAACAAGAGCAAAAAATGATTTTAAGAGAGAACTAACATCGCTTCCACTTGCAATTTCTAATAACTCTTGCTTCGCCTCTTTAGATAGCATTGGGTTATTCATTGTAGAATGCAATTGTGGAAACTCAGTATAGCTACTGAATAACGTTTGCATCTCCGCATAAATTTTATCTTCTTGCTTTGCTATTGTTGCTCCTTTTAAAAGTGCACGTGCATAGCGAACAGAGACTATCCCAATATCCATAATACTAATTTTAATTCATTATTTACTGGGAGAAGAAACATTATCCAGCAATTTTTCTATCAACTCCATCTGCTTTTTATCGTCAGAAAGTTGTTCGTGGAGAATTTTCTCTGCTACTTTTATACTGAGTTCCGCTACTTGACCACGAATATCATTAAAGGCATTTTGCCTTTCAGTGGCAATCTCTAATCTCGCCTCTGCAATAATTCGTGAACTTTCTTCATTCGCTTTATCCTGTGCCTTCCCAACTATAATATCATGTGTAGCAGTCGCTTCTTTTAATAGAAGCGCTTGCTTTTCACGTGCTTGTTGTATGACGGATTCACCTTCTTTTTGAATATTAGACAGCTTTTCATTGGCTATATGCGCCTTACGAAGACTTTCATCTATAAACTCCTTACGTTCGTTTACCATATTAATAATAACAGGAAAACCAAACTTAATAACAATAAATGCTACTATAAGGAAGACAAGAGTCAACCAGAAAAGGAGTCCACTATTGGGGACTAATAAATCCATACGCTGGTTTTATTCTTTCTAAACTAATCGATATTACGTGGATTAACACGTAGTATCCATAATTACATTACAATTGCAAGGATTGAAACGATTACAGCCAAAAACGCAACACCTTCTATCAAAGCTGCAGCAATAATCATAGATGAACGAAGGTCGCCAATTTTTTCTGGTTGGCGTGCTATTGCATCCATTGCTTGTCCACCAATGCGTCCAATTCCCATACCAGTTCCAATTGCAACTAAACCTGCGCCAATGGCTGCTCCTAATTTTGCGATAGCAACATCTGCTAATAATAATGATAACATAATCTTAATTTTTTAATTTATTATTAATATTTATTTTGTTCTATTCTATTTTACATATTAGGCTTTATGCTCTTTTACATGTGCTTGTGCTATAAACACTGCACTCAACATTGTAAATACTAATGCTTGAATATAACTAACAAGGAATTCAAGTAGCATCATAAAGACGCTTAAGAGTACACCTATAATTGACATACTAGTTCCAGCACTCCAATTCACTAAAGCATTATTAGAAATGCTAAACATTATAAATATAATTGCACAGAAACATAATGCAATAGCATGCCCAGCAAACATATTTGCAAAAAGTCGGATTATCAAAGCTAAAGGTTTTGTGAATATACCAAAGAGTTCAATAATCGGCATTAGGGGTATTGGAAATTTCATCCAAACAGGAACATCTGGCCAGAATATCTCTTTCCAATATTCTTTTGTACCTGTAAAGTTTGTAATAAGGAAAGTACATATTCCTAAAAAGAAAGTACAGGTTATATTACCAGTTAAATTACCACCACCTGGAGGAAATGGAACTAATCCCATAAGGTTTGCGAAGAAAATAAAGAAGAAACACGTAAGTAGCCAAGGAGCATACTTCGGAGTTTCATCACCCAAGCAAGGCTTTATAACTTCGTCATATATATTCATAATGAACATGTGCATTAGTCCTGTGAATCCTTTAGGAGCTGGATCATCTATCTTATGTTTACGACACCAATGGGCAGGTATCAAAATAACCAAAAGAAGCAATATTCCATCTATAAAGACTGTACAAACAACTTTTGTTATAGAAAGATCAATAGGACGTACTTCTTTATTACCAATTTTCTCAACTATTAAGTTTGGATTTACTTTATCATCTCCACTTTTTATAACAAGATTGTATGGTCCAGGTCTATCTCCATTTGCATCTCTCTCTTCAGCAAACATACCACTACTAAAGATATGCCAACCAGTAGATGTCTTTACTATTATGGGAAGATGTATTACTACTGGGTGAATATTTCCCTCAGTTCCTAAATCTGTAATATGCCATTCATAAGAGTCTTTTATGTGTCCCCATAGGATTTCCTTCACATCTATATTTTCTTTTTTCGACATATCTCGTGAGAATGTCAATATAGGTGTAGTAAATAGAAACAACAAGAGAAGTACTCGTCTAGTAAATTTCATATAGTCTTATTATTTATTTTGTTATTTTTCTCAATGCGGAAGAAATATACAGAGTCAAAAAACATTATCGAAATATAGTAAAAGGCAAATACAAATACATACGTAAGCATCTTTTCATTATCTCCTCGAAAAACTAATATTCCAATAAAAGTTATAATAACTGCAAGAAACATTCTCAGCATAGAACCTACAAGATAGAATTTCCCTAAAGCCATTGGAGAGTTAGTTGCAAAATACTTCCATAATTTTCCATATATCTTATTTGTTATAATGAAAAATATCGCACTAATTATTAATGGGGTTATTAGAGTTTGCTGCAACAATATCTGAGACATTATCAAACCTATCAAAGTAATTGCTACCAGAATCCAAAGATTAATCTTATTATAATTCTTTTCTATATCTGTAATACTCATAGATTTAAATATGCTTAAAGAGACATTGAGAGTGTTTATTCTATTAACAATTATAGTTCTACACAAAGATTTACTTCATTTTTCTTAACTTCTACAAAACCTCCATTTATCGTAATTTCCTTCTTTTCAGAACCAATGGTATAAACGATGCGCCCTTTTATTAATGTAGAAATAATTGGTGCATGATTCATTAGAATTTCAAACTCTCCCAATTCACCAGGAACTAAGACATTCTCCACATTGCCTTTAAAAAGGATTTTCTCGGGTGATATAATTGTTAAAAATAACATTGTAACTATATCTATTTGTCAATTAATTATTCTTAGCTGCATCAAGAAGTTTCTTTGCTTTCTCTTTCGCATCTTCAATTGTTCCAACATTAAGGAATGCTTGTTCAGGAAGATCGTCTACTTCGCCATTCAAGATAGCATTAAATCCTTTAATTGTATCTTCAATTGGCACCATTACTCCTGGAATTCCTGTAAACTGTTCAGCAACAGTAAATGGCTGAGATAGGAAACGTTGTACGCGACGTGCCCGATTTACAACTAAACGGTCTTCATCTGACAATTCGTCCATACCCAAAATAGCAATTATATCTTGCAATTCGTTATAATGTTGCAATAATTGCTTTACTCGTTGTGCACATTCATAATGTTCTTTACCAACAACTAATGGGTCAAGAATACGTGATGTACTTCCTAATGGATCTACGGCTGGATAAATTCCTAACTCTGTTATCTTACGACTCAACTCAGTTGTTGCGTCCAAGTGTGTAAAGGTTGTTGCTGGAGCAGGGTCAGTTAAGTCATCTGCAGGTACATATACCGCTTGAACAGAAGTAATAGAACCTCTCTTTGTAGAAGTAATACGTTCTTGCATTGTTCCCATTTCGCTAGCAAGCGTAGGTTGATATCCAACAGCTGAAGGCATACGCCCAAGAAGAGCTGAAACTTCAGAACCTGCTTGTGTAAAACGGAAAATATTATCAATAAAGAACATTATATCAGCTGCCTCACCATCTTTTCCTCCATGATCGCGGAACTCTTCTGCTACTGTTAATCCAGAAAGTGCAACTGATGCACGTGCCCCAGGAGGTTCATTCATTTGACCATAAACAAGGGTTGCCTGTGATTTTTTTAGTTCTTCCTTATCGATAAGAGAAAGATCCCACTTTCCTTCTTCCATTGCTTTTAGGAACTTCTCACCATATCGAATAACTCCAGATTCAAGCATATCGCGTATCAAGTCGTTTCCTTCACGAGTTCGTTCACCTACACCTGCAAATACAGAATATCCATTATGTCCCTTTGCTATATTATTGATAAGCTCCATAATAAGCACAGTTTTACCAACACCAGCACCCCCAAAGAGACCAATTTTTCCACCTTTCATATATGGTTCAAGTAAATCAATCACTTTGATACCTGTCGCTAACATTTCTTTCTGTGTAGACAATTCATCAAACTTAGGTGGTTCGCGATGAATTGGATAAGCTCCTTGCATATTAAGAGTATCCATACCATCAATAGGTTTACCTATTACATTCATCATTCTACCCTTAATTTGTTCGCCTGCAGGCATTACAATTGGACTTCCAGTTGGAATAACTTCTAAGTCGCGTTGTAACCCTTCTGTATTATCCATCGCTACACATCGTACTGTATCTTCACCGATGTGTTGGTGCACTTCTATTATCAGGTCGTCTTCATTATTCGGTCTCTTTACGCGAAGAGCATCGTAAATCTTCGGGAGGACTTTTTCTGGATCTTCACCTTTAACATCAAAGTAGACGTCTATTACAGGCCCAATAATCTGAGAAATGCGTCCATTAATCTGTGACATATATTTAATTTTTTATTATTTAATGCTTTATTTTTTACTACGTATTATATACTAAGTACATCTAAAACCTTTATTAGTTTCTTATCAAATGGTTTATCAGAACGAATTGCTTCTGAAAGGGGTATATATACGATAGAATCGTTATGAATTCCTACCATTATATTTCGCTGCCCTTGCATAATAGCTTCTATTGCGCCATAACCAGTTCTACTCGCCAAAATTCTATCTTTTGCAGATGGTCGTCCGCCTCTTTGTAAATGTCCAAGTATTGAAACCCGCACATCGAAACCTGGAAATTCCTTCTTTACACGATTTGCATAATACATTGCTCCACACTTGGGACTTTCTGACACAATAACGATGCAACTTCGTTTAGATTTTCGAATGCCACGTTCCATAAACTGGGCTAACTGGTCTACATCTGTAGAATCTTCTGGAATAATTGCTGCTTCAGCACCACTTGCTATTGCAGAGTTTTGTGCAAGAAAACCTGCATCGCGACCCATTACTTCAACAAAAAATATTCGTTCATGGCTTTCTGCTGTGTCGCGTATTCTATCTACACATTCAATAATGGTATTCAATGTTGTATCGTAACCAATAGTACTATCGGTTCCATAGAGATCATTATCTATAGTGCCTGGCAAACCTATACAACAAAAATCATATTCTTGAGCAAAAAGCATAGCAGCTGTTAAAGAACCGTTACCACCAATTACGACCAATGCGTCTATTTCTTCTTTTACTATATTATCATAAGCCTTTTTTCTGCCTTCTTTGGTCATAAACTCTTTAGAGCGCGCGGTCTTCAATATAGTTCCACCTTCACAAATAATGCCACTAACATTTTCTGTTGAAAATGGTTGTATCTCCCCTGAAAGCAGCCCATCATATCCACGATAGATTCCTTTAATAGAAAAGCCATAATATATTCCAGCACGTGTAACAGCTCTAACAGCAGCATTCATACCTGGGGCATCTCCGCCCGAGGTTAAAATACCTATTGTTTTAACTTTTGCCATACCTTTATCTATTTGTATAAATCGTAGTATTTAAATTCAGCGCAAAGTTAATAAAACTTTTCATAATACAAAAACTTCCTGGTGTTTTTTATAATTATCAGTTTTACACTAATTGTTTTTGTTTGTTTTCTTTGTTCGCTTTGTGGTTCCGCGATTTGGGAAATAAATTATAAAACAAGAATATCCTGTTTTTTTAAGTTTGATTGGAATATTCTAACGAATTGGTATTAGACCATAACTTCAAAATGGTTTGTTTATATTATTGATGGTTTAGTAGAATAAGAAGTGGACATTCAGATTTCCAAGCAAGCAAATTATGGGTTCTTGCACGTCTAGTAATACCAAGTATCTATTAGTCCAATATAGATTCTAATTCTACATTCAATTATCCTGCAGATACAACAGGAAAATGTCTACCAAGATAATTAATATAATCAAAAAGTGTCTAACAAAATCAAGAAAAGCCATATTAAACGATATCAACTTTTATTTCAGATATCTATCACGAGCGTCTTATATATCTACTACGATCATCTCAGATATCTATCAACTACAAATTAGATATCACAAAAAACTACAACCGTTATAATGCCATGTTATAATAGATAGAAGATGTTTATTTAGATGAAAATTATGACTTCAATATTTCACTCAACAATGTTGTTACTGTTATTCACTATGACATTCTAATATCTATTGTTGATAAAAATAAAACTTGTTTTGTTTTTTATTCAATTTTCTTTTGTATTTTTGTATCGTCATAAATATAGGAACTATTTTACAAGTAAAAAGAAATCGGTTTAGAACATACTTTATATACATATTTATATTTGTTTTATGTTCTTTTTTCTCATCTTGTTCACAAGTAGATAAGCAGAAAGTGGATAAGTTGAATAGTTTGTCTTATTCATTTCATTATCGCAATATAGATTCTGCATATTTCTATGCAAATAAAGCATTACATTTATCAAAAGATTACGATGCAGGGCAGGCAGAAGCATTAAATAACTTAGCTTTTGTGGATATTGTTAGAATGAACTATAAAAGTGCTTACAAAAAGTTAGATAGTGTTCTTTTCATCACGAATAACCAGGTAGAACTTTTGGTTGCCGATGTACAACTAATGCGACTATGTCAAAGAGAATCGAGAAACAAAGAATTTTACGATTTTAGAGAAAAGGCGTTAAGAAGACAGAAACGCATAGCTGAAGAAGAAGACTTACTAACAGAACATTTACGTAAACGTATGGTTTATGCTAATTCTGAATTTAGCATAGTGTCTTCCACATATTATTATTATGTAGGTTTGCGTAATTTATCGGCACAAGCAATGGCATCAGTAAACGAAGAACAAATTGCTCGCGATGATACTGCACAATATCTTAAATATCTTTATAATGTAGGAGCAGGAGGAGTTTTAAGTACTGGAACACAGAATGATGTTAATCAACAAGAATTCGATTACTTAATGCGCTGTTTTATTATGGCACAACAAACGGGATATGTATATTGGCAAGCAAATTCATTGCAAGGTTTAAGTGAGCATCTCCTATTGACAGAACATGATAGATTGATAAAAGATAATTATCCATCAATACGATTTATAAATACAGACAATGTCCCCGATAGCTTATTAGCAGGTAACTTAGCCGAACGAGCAACCGATTTGTTTATTAGATATGGAGATGTTTATCAAATTGCGAGTGCTTTTCGTACATTAGCTTCCTGTTATTGGCAGATAAAAGATTACCAATCTGCTATTGTTTGCTTACAAGACGCATTGGAAAGGAATAAAGCTATAAATCAAGCACCAGACTTAATAGCTTCTATTCGCGAACAGTTGAGTGTCGTATATGCTGCTGTAAATGATAAACAAGGAAGCGACTTTAACCGTAACATCTATTTAGATTTACAAGAACAAACACGACAAGATAGATATTTAGAATCTCGTGCAGGAATACTTGAAAAGAGTTCGCACCAACTGAATCTTATGATAATTGCAGTGTTGCTGATGATAGTGTTAGTGGTAAGCCTGCTTCTGTTATTCCATTACTTAAAGAAAAGAAGAAATGCAGATGGAAAATCATTAAAAGAACTTCTTACACCTTTAGACGAATGGCAAGTACAGAATAAGAAAGAACTTGAGAGGTTAAACGAAGAATATCAAGAAATACAAGAAAATTATAACATAGCTGCTACCAATGTAGTAAAAGATAAGAAGAGAAGTATAGAGAAACGTTCTAAGCTGTTTCTTGCTAATACACTAAATCCACTAATAGACAGAATGGTCCATGAGATTAGTCAATTAAAGAAACACAAAGAAACCAATGAACTTAGATATGAACGTTATAATTATATAGCCGAACTAATAAACGATATCAACAACTATAACAATGTGTTAACTCAATGGATTAAGTTACAACAAGGAGAACTATCGTTGCATATTGAAAGCTTCTCTCTACAGCAAATATTCGATATAGTAGCAAAATCTAGAATGAGCTTCCAACTAAAAGGTATAACATTAAATATAAAAGAAACACAATGTGTAGTGAAAGCAGACAAAGTGCTTACTTTGTTTATGCTAAACACATTGGCAGAAAATGCACGTAAATTTACGCCTACTAACGGCTACGTATCTATATATGCTGATGAAAAACCTGATTATGTTGAAATATCAGTGAAAGATACTGGCATTGGCATCGACGCCGAAACTAAGAATCATATCTTTGATAGAAAGACTATTATAGACAATAAAAACGAAAAGTCGCATGGATTCGGACTTATGAATTGCAATGGAATTATAAATAAATACAAGAAGCTTAGTAAACTTTTTTCCGTTTGTATGATAGGCGTTGAGAGCGAATTAGGAAAAGGTAGTAAGTTTTATTTTCGTCTTCCAAAAGGAATTATCCGTGTTCTATTTTTAATTTCCTTGTTTACAAGCTCCTTATTCTCATATTGCAAAGATATGAGAACAATTATTAATATTTCACCAAACGGTCAAAATACATCTTTACAAGAGTTGGATATGGCGAACCGTTATGCTGACTCTGCTTATTTCAGTAATATAAAAGGAACTTACAAGCGTACACTAGATTTTTCAGATACTTGCCGATATTACCTAAATAAGTATTATCTAAAATTGCAACCCAATGGCAGACATTTAATGAAACGTATTGCAGACGACAATATAATACCTGCCGAGGTTTATTGGTTACACGAAAACTTACCAACAAACTTTAGTATAATTCTCGATATTCGTAACGAAAGTGCTGTTGCTGCTTTGGCTTTACACGATTGGGACCTGTATAAGTATAACAATAATGTTTATACGCTATTGTTTAAAGAAAATTCAGCGGATAAGAATTTAAGTGCTTATTGTAGAATGATGCAACGATCTGAATCGAATAAAAATGTTGCTATTGTTTTGTTGATATTACTTCTTCTCTCTATATTCCCATTATATTATTTTATGTACTATCGACAACGATTCCGTTATCAATCGTATATTGAAAATATCCGGCAAATAAATGCTATACTTCTAAGCAATGGAACTCTTCCCGAAAAGCAACAAATGATTAAGGCTATTGGGACAAATAAGTTTCCAGAAAGTTTAAAAGAAATTACTCTGAAGATAAACAATGCACTGAAAGAGTTTATTAAACAGTATAATATAAGTTCTACTAATATAGAGTTAGCGAAAGACGAATTGCACAGAATGGAACTTGAAAGCAATAGACTACACGTAAACAACAATATTTTAGACAACTGTCTTTCTACTCTGAAGCACGAAACTATGTATTATCCTTCAAAGATAAGTCAGCTACTATCTAAAAGAGATGCAGAGTTAAACACTATCGATGAACTCTCAATATATTATAAGGAACTATATTCTACACTAAGTATACAGGCTATACAGCAAGCTTCTATGCTTAAACCTATGTATAGCCGGATAGAAGTTAATAAGCTACTTACAAAAAATATGAAACTTTTATCGCCCGAAAAAGGTAAACTTGTAGTTTTAGGAGATATAGATTTGCTGAAATATCTATTCGAGCTGCTACAGAAACAAGATAGTGAAGAGAATATAATGATTGATGTTGACGATTTATCGCCAAAATATATAGTATTCCATTTATATATGTCCCAATTACAATTATCTGATGAGGACTGCACCAATCTGTTTGCGCCCGATATTAAACATATACCATATATGGTTTGCAAACAAATAGTGCGCGAAAATGGTGAATGTTTCAACCGACATCGTTGTGGTATTATTGCACACAATACAAAGCAAGGTACCACACTTAGTATAACATTATCGCAAGCAAAGAAAGAACAATAAAAAAACATGGAGAATTTTAAAGTAATTATTGTTGAAGATGTGCCTTTAGAATTAAAAGGCACAGAAGGTATCTTTCGTAATGAAATACCAGAAGCACATATTATAGGAACTGCAGAAAATGAAGTTGCTTATTGGAAGTTAATGAAAGCAGAATTACCCGATTTAGTGTTGCTAGATTTAGGATTAGGTGGTTCAACTACAATAGGAGTAGAAATTTGTAGACAAACTAAAGAACTGTATCCTAATCTAAAAGTGCTTATATTTACGGGAGAACTACTTAACGAAAAACTTTGGGTAGACGTATTAGATGCTGGTGCTGATGGAATTTGTTTAAAGAGTGGCGAATTACTTACACGTGGTGATGTCTCAAGTGTTATGAGTGGAAAGCGTTTAGTTTTTAATCAGCCTATTTTACAAAAGATAGTAGAACGATTTAAAAATAGCATTAATAACGAACTTATGCACCAAGAAGCTCTGATAGATTACGAAATAGACGAGTACGATGAACGTTTCCTACGCCATTTAGCATTAGGATATACAAAGGAACAAATAACAAATCTGCGTGGTATGCCTTTTGGAGTAAAAAGTTTAGAGAAACGACAAAACGAACTTGTACAGAAATTATTTGGTAGCGAACGTAAAGGAATGAGTATAAATGCAACCCGATTGGTGGTACGTGCATTAGAATTACGAATTATAGATATAGACAATCTGTATTCAGATGAAGAATAAATATGGGATTATAGCATTAAGCTTAATAGTGTTGCAGCTATTAATCGTGTTTAGTTCATGGTTAATTACTGCAGCATTCCCTTATGTTAATATTAACTCTTTATTAAGTGGCAGTGGACTACGATGGTTTGCAGGACAATTTACTAACAATTTAAAAAGCAATATGTTAGTATGGCTATTGCTCTTATCTATTGATTGGGGTGTTTATAAAACAAGTGGTCTTCACGATATTGTATATAAATTAATATTTCGACACAATAAATTCTCTGAACTACATTATAGAGAACGAGTTGGAATAAGATTTTCACTGTTTTGTTTCTTTTGTTTTATAGCTCTAAGTATAGTATTCACTATTTTACCAGAAGCACCCCTATTAAGTGTTACGGGAAGTTTATTTCCAAGTAGCTTTTCGTCAGGACTTATTCCTGCTTTGTCTTTCATTATTGTTGTTTCGTCTCTATCGTATGGTATGGCGTGTGGCAAACTAAAGACGCTTTCCGAAATATACAATTCGGTTTCTAGTGGTTTAATATTTTGCAGTAAACTATTTCCGATGTATATCTTAGTTGTCCAACTATTTTATATGGTAGTTTACGTATTCAATCTAAACATATCTATCAATATTATAAGTATATAAACATAAACGTAGAGTATCAATAAAATTATTGTATTCAACTCTCATTATATTGATATTGTTTTTAAAGACTCAAATGTTAAGAATGAATGGTCGAAATCTAATTTCATTATTTTTTCTTTGTAGTCTTCTGAAATAACAATATTAAAAGCCCCACCCCACTCTTTCAATCGAAACACTTGCGTTTTGGGTGGAATTTTATTTCCTCTTAATACTGGTTTAATAAAAAAACGACCTCGTTTATTTTGCCAGTCTGCAATTTTGGTTCCTTCTGGCCAACGATCTACTTCGGATAAATCCCAATCAACACAATCTATTAACTTATAGTTGTTCAACAAAAGATATCTATTATTTGCTTTTTTGCTTTCAACAACTACCATATTATCTTCTTCGTTAAGAGAAAGAACATTTGGAATTGAAGCATCAAATAGAATGAAATCTGCTCCAATGGAATTTATTGGAGGAATATTCCCTTCTCGCAGAGTCATATATTCAATTTGTTTTCCGTTTCTTAACAAATCTGGCTCAGTAAAAAGCTTTGTACTTGTTATCTCAATATTATCTACCCAAAGTGATGACGAAATATTTTCGTATTTCGCCCATTTCTTACTGCTTGGATTTATTCCTAACTTATAAAACATTTTTATTACGTTTTATATATATTCTTTTTCAACTATAAACTAAAAATACTGTGGACAAAAGAGTTTGCTTACCATTAAACTAACAAAGAATAGTTAGCTGTTCTATTTAAATATCTATATTATCTGCCAACAAATATTTTTTATCAATTCTCTCTCTTTCTTTATGAGTTTTCCAATTTCCATGTACATCTTTGAATTTAAAATTGTATCGTTCAAACTCACATTCAGATAGTTTGTATTTTGTCCCATCTGATAACAGAAAATATTCCTCATCAACTATTTTTCCTAATCGAACATTTAAGAGTTTGGCTCCTTTTTCTATTTGCTGATGCCAACCCGTCAGGTCTTTATTGTAAGAAAAGCCATAAAAATATCTATTCGTTGGCGTAATAATGATAAAATTACTATTCAATACAGCACCACTCTGAGGAAGAAACGGACGATATGCATCTATTATTTTATCAAGATGTCCACTTCTGTCTCGTTTTATTATATCATTTTTACCATCAGGAATTACAACCCCCAATGGAACTTCTGCAAAAAGATATACTCGTGTTTCTGAATCTTTTATTCCTTCAAATTTTATTCTCATTATATAGTTATTTAAATAATATCTATTTCCATTTAGATTGGAAAATTCTTAAATATCTCACTTCATAGAATTTGCTATTTCAAGATAGAAACGCAAGGCATTTCTTCCTAAATTCATTGTATCTGCGTTAGAGTTTATTTAAGTTCCAACACTTCTTTCCAAATGTTGCGTAACTCCTTTTCGTATTTTGTAGCATGTGCTATGTATATTCTTTTTAAATATTTACCTAATTTCGTTGGCTGTTCTTTAAGAAAATAATACTCGATTAGAAATGCAACCAAAAAGTTTTTATAGTAAGGAAGTACTTCAATGGTATGAGGTTTATCGTCGTCTAAAATTTCTTCTCCTTCGGGATATTCATCATCTTCATCGAAGTTATATTGCATCTTTTTTACAACAAAACACAAAGTTTCCTTCATGTTCGAGTTAAACAAATATTCTAATTCTTCTATTTTAACTTGCGCTACCTTTAACCTTTCATTATCATAATCTAACAACGCAAAAGGAACATTATCATCAATTTCTATGTTACTTATTGTTTGCACATTTTTCAGGAGAAGTTCATAATTTTCTCCGTTTATAAACTCATTTATATTATCCATATTGTCAGGTGTTTGTTCTCTATTTTGTTTTATCTTTTAAGTGCAAAACTCAATATTGTATAAACAATTAATGAATGTTCTAAAGTGCTGATTTACAAGAACTAATTTGCCAAGAAAAAATTATAATTATATTTTAGCAAATTTATAATAATAAATTACTCGAATTTTAATTATAAATTTTTATTTTGTAATTATAAATTTTCAACATATACATAATCAATGTAAAAGCGCATAGCTAAGTTCTCTAAATTAAGTATATATTTTGTTTCGCTTACTTTTTATTCCCTATACTATTAAGGTACGTTTTAACATCTATATCATATTCTTCGTAGACAGAATCGCATATCTCCTTGAATTTAGGAAGATTGAAATACTTCTGCTCGTAAAGATATTTGTAGAAGTTTTTATTGTAATATAGCTCTTCTCCAAAAAAAATTGGATTCGTTTCTTTATACTTTGCCCTTAGTTTATACAAATAATATCCGAAATAAGCTGCTGCCTTATATCGTTCCTTTTTTGTAAAGTCGAAATACCAAGCATAAGTGTCTTTGGTTCCATCTTTTATGAGGAATCCTATATAATTATCAAGCATTGCTAACCATAAACTATTCTTCTCATTTACTGGTAAGCGCAGAAGAGACTTTAATAAGCCTTCTCTAAGTTCCATGTGCGGTTTGTTATAAAATATTTTACGTATGAAGGTGTTAAACATACCAGATACACTTCCGTCTTGGTCATATCTATTTAATATATCTGCTAGAACAACATTATTAATTTTTTCGTTCGTGTCGTAACCATAAGTCTTAAGAAGACCTATCAATGATAGCGGAGCATTTTGTTTTAGCCATAAAAAACTGGCTTTATCATCGTTTAAGAAGAACTTATTAAGATGCACTATTTCATCGTTTAAACTAAATACGACGTTTCCTTTCTTTTCCTTTAAGTAATCCATAATATATGTTGTTGGCAAAATAAAATTATATCCTTTTACATAAATATAATTTGAAACTCCATATCTAATATAGTTAAGTTCCTTTTTATCTATACCATCTTTAGCTATTTCATCATACCACCCAGCATCAAGAGGTGGCATAGAAAAATAGTGTTTAGTTTCATTGATTATTGGAATTTTCTTCCTTTCTTGCATCTCCAGACCCAATATTTTTAGTTTATTCTGAAATTGAGTTGCAGACAAAGGCACAAATCCTCGCTTTATTAAATCGTTAAAAGCATAAGGAATTAAAGTTTTTATGTACTGTTCATTATTTGGAAACCATTCTGGTTCTTCATAATCATCACCTTCGGACTCATCAGCTAAAGCAATTTTATAATCTTGTATTAGCGAATCCATTCTTATAGAATCAAATGGCAATATCATATCTTCTGATATCCCCAACTGTTGTTGAATTGCTAAAGGCAAAGAGCTTTTGTTCTCCGTATTAAGCACTTTAGTTGAATCGTTGTTATCAGAATTATTTTCTTTTGTATTTGAATTATGTTTGCAGCCAAATAAAATTAAGATGGGTATTAGTAACAAATATTTTTTCATTATTTCGTTGTTTTATTTTTATTCTATTATTTCACTATCTATTCACCTTTCAACCTTACGATTAAACAAAACTCTCTATTATTGGAGGTTATTATCTTATAGCTTTAAGGATTATTTCAAGTTCGTTTCTGTTCATTTTTCTTACTTTAATGATACAAACTTACTTCTTTTTTTCAAATTATAAGTTTCTTTAGACAGAGAAAAAACAATTTTAATATTTTTCTGTTAAATCATACACAAATTAGATGTAGAAAAATATATTTAAAATATGGTGATAGTGGTAATATTTTGTATTTTTATAGTTGATAATAAAGCTCTTACCGAGTAATTAGCAACAATTAATAAACGCCAGAGGTTTTGAAATTTCTTATTAAGGGATTAAACCAGAATTTGAATATTAAACTGAACAATAAACTATATTTAATTATCTATAATGGTTATGGAAAGTATTGTAAGAAATGGGAGAATATATTGTTTTTTAGTGTAAAACAAAATAAATTATACAAATATAGGTAGGCTCATTTGTCTATTTATAACAAAAAAGTCCACCTATATCTGTATAAAGTCAGGCAGATAACAAAGTCTGTCTAACGCATTCTAATATATTATATAAGGTGTAATTGCATTTAATCGGGCAATAGCTGATAAGGTTTTTCTATAAAAAGAGTTGCTCCGTGTTCTATTAAGAATTCTTTATCTCTAAATCCCCATAATACACTAGCACAAGGCATATCACAATTTTTTGCAGTCATAATATCTACATCGCTATCGCCAATATATACTGCTGTTTCTTTTGGTGCATTTAGTTGTCGTAAAGCTTCTATTACTGTATCGGGAGCAGGCTTTTTTCTAATATTTTCGCGTTCGCCAATAGCAACTTTAATGGTATCGGGAAAGAAATGTTTAGCAAGTTCTTGCGTAGCAGCATAGAACTTGTTGCTTACAATAGCGAGTTTTTTTCCTCGAGCCTTTAATTCGGTAAGCATTTCTGGTATACCCTCGTATGGTTTAGTGGTATCGAGACTATGTTCTAAATAATGCTGGCGAAATATAGCATAAACTTCTTCAAACTGTGGATTACTTATACCATTAGGAATAGCTCTCTCCATTAGTTTCTTTACACCATTGCCCACAAACATTCTAACATTTTCTATAGAATGTTCTGGCATATTATGCGTTCGTAAAGCATAATTGGTACTTGCTGCTAAATCTCTCAATGTTTCAAGGAGAGTACCATCTAAATCGAAAATATATGTTTCAAATTCCTTCATTTTAGTTATACTTTTATCTTTTGTGTTATTATCTGGAAACAGACGACTGTCTACCTTCGTTTATCGTCGATTTTTCTTTTTTTTATTCCAATCTTTATTCGGGTTGTACGATTCCTTATTGCGATTTCTCCGATTGTTAGAAGGACTACTTCCTATAGCCTTAGGGTCGTAGTTCACTTTTCCGCGGAAAGGTTTATTATCGTAGAGTTTACCAATAAGGTCAATTCTACCAATTCGTTTCAATTCTTTTTCAATATTTCTTCGTTCTTCAGGCTTATACCAAAAGAAGAATTGACGTTGTGCTAACTTTTCACGTGGAGTCTTTGCAGAAAAAACTGGTTCTAATGTATAAGGGTCGTAGCCAGAATACCACGCTTCTGTAGAAACAGTCATAGGTGTTGGAGTAAAGTCTTGTACCTGTTCCAGGTGAAAATCAAGATCTTTTGTTATTACTGCAAGTTCTGCCATATCTTCTTCTTTACAACCAGGATGCGAAGATATAAAATAAGGAATAATTTGTTGCCGTAAATTTTCTTCTTTATTTATTTTATCAAATATGCGTTTAAATTGATAGAATTGCTTAAACGAAGGCTTTCTCATAAGATATAAAACACGATCGGAAGTATGTTCTGGGGCTATTTTTAGTCGTCCGCTTACATGATTCTTTATTAATTCACGTGTATATTCTTGTGTAGAGTGGTTTGTTTTTTCGTCTTTTGCATTATGCAGCAATAAATCATAGCGTACTCCTGAACCTATAAAACTTTTCTTTATACCAGGTAGAGCATCTACAGTTCTATATATATCGAGTAATTTAGAGTGGTCAGTATTAAGATTCGGACAAATTTCTGGGTGTATACAACTGGGACGCTTACAATGTTCACAGGCTTTTATATTCTTACCTGCCATACCATACATATTTGCAGAAGGTCCACCTAAGTCAGAAAGATAGCCTTTGAAGTCAGGCATTTGTATTACTTGCTTTACTTCTTTTAGAATACTTTCTTTAGAGCGACTTGCAATAAATTTACCTTGATGAGCCGATATTGTACAAAAAGAACAACCACCAAAGCAACCTCGATGGATATTTACACTGAACTTTATCATTTCGTAAGCAGGTATCACTTTTCCTTTATATTTAGGGTGTGGTTCTCGAGTGTAAGGTAAATCGTATGTAGCATCAACTTCTTCAGTAGTCATTGTAGGATAAGGCGGATTTACAACAATATATTGACCGTCTACTTTTTGAAGTATTCGTTGAGCATGTTTTTTATTCGATTCTTCTTCGATATGCTTAAAGTTTTCTGCCTGAAATTTCTTATTATATAAGCATTCTTCGTGCGAATGCAATACTATATCATTTGTAGTAATCCCTTCAGGAATATCTATCTCTTTACAAAGATAAGCTGTTTGTGGTATATCCTTTATAGCTTTTATTTTCCTACCATTCTCTAAAGCTTGTGCAATGCTGATAATCTGCTTTTCACCCATTCCATAAATTACAATATCAGCACCAGAATCGCACAACACACTTTTACGAATACAGTCTTTCCAATAATCATAATGAGTAAGACGACGCAGCGAAGCTTCAATTCCACCCAATACAATAGGAACATCTGGATAAAGTTGTCGAAGAATATTTGAATATACAATAGAAGGGTATTCAGGACGTAAGTCGTGGCGACCATTTGGTGAATAAGCATCTTCAGAACGTAAACGTTTATTAGCAGTGTATTTATTCACCATAGAGTCCATTGCACCAGCGGAAACTCCAAAAAATAAACGTGGACGCCCTAACTTTTTAAAATCTCTGAAATCGCCGTGCCAATCAGGTTGTGGTATAATTGCTACACGATAACCGGCAGCTTCTAAAACACGCCCTATAACAGATATTCCAAAAGCTGGGTGATCTATATAAGCATCACCAGAAAAAAGAATAACATCTAACTCGTCCCACTCTCTTAGCTCAACTTCTTTCTTTGTAGTAGGTAGAAAGTCGGTGAGCATAAAACGTGAGTTAGTTTGAACAATTTGATTCTTGTTCTTTTGTTCTCCTGTATTTAAATCTTTTTGTAAAGGCTTTATATTTGCCTTATAAGAGGGTTTATTTTGCCTTCTTGTGGATTTATTGTTACTCAAGTTATATCCTCTATTTTATATTCTGTTTGTCTTACAAAAAATAATGCCAGCTATACGCATCTCATCTGGTAAGACAAGATAAAAAATATGATATCATATTTTTATATACGAAAGTCAATGCAAGAAGCGCTTATAGTGAACTTTCCTCTGTTAGTTCTTCTTCGGATTGTTCTAAAGATTCTTGTTCTTTATCCCATTGTTTATAAAGATCTACAAGATTCTTTAATCCAAAAGCCTTCATATTCTGATTATAAATTACATCTAAGCATAGGTCGAGCAACGCACTATCTTTTCCCGCCTCTGATTCTAACAAACTGCGTACATTCAGTTTTAATTTATCAAGTATTGTTTCATCTATTATTCCTGTAGAGCCAACAAGATTAGATAATAATGAATATTTTTGTAAGGTCTCAAAATGTGTATTACTAACCTCTATATATCTTGTTCCAGATGCGTTTGCTTGAATTTTGTACATCATCTCTCATTTAAATTTATGTTCAACTCTCGTATTTCGATTCCATTAATTTAGCAGATAAGCCACAATACCACGCATTATTCTATTACGTATTTCCTTATTCTTAATACACTCAAATGGGAAAGCCATAACAAAAGTGCGGAAGTCTGAACCTTTATAAGCTACAGCAGCACTAGTATTATCTGCATATTTCATAACACTAAATGCTGTATCTAAAGGTTGCAATATATCAGGCGAATAAGCTCCATAATGCTCTTCATTCATTGCCCTATATATATCAAATTGTGAACCTAATCCATTAATTATTGAATTATAATTGTCCTGATTACTTCCTGCTGCAGAAACCTTAAAGAATTTGGCAAGCCATTCTTGCTCAACATTACTTTTCATATCAGTAGCAAAATAAGCTCCGTTAACAAGAATTCTACCACCACGCATTAGATAATTTGCTATTTGAGTTTGCATACTGGGACGGAGAGCCTTATAATAGCATAGACTATGTCCATCATCTTTCTCCAATCCTAAGGCTAAATCTACAAGCGCATATTTTTGAAGTTTTACATAACCATTCTCAATCGCCTTACTTGAACAACTCACTATATTATAATTTCCACATGAGGCTATTGCATCTGCATGTGTCCTAACATAATTGAAATTATTTCCTGCTATGAACTTTCCTACAAACTCATCGCCACCATATCCTAAAGCAGCAGACCCTTCTTTACCTGATTGAGTTTTATCAAAATTACTTTGACGTCCATTCCACCCTGCAGTTTTACCATAACTAATTCCAGGGTCAGCCTCAAAATTGAAACCTTGTTCTACATCATTATCAATTACAGCTGGTGAAGAAAGGCGGTAAAATCCATTCACTATTAAAATAGTTTGCTTTGCACCTTCTTTATTGTATGCAGATAATACTTCGGTTGGAAAACTCTCGCCTCCACGATTACATGCTGTTATCCGAAAGTTATATACTACATTGGGTTCTAATGTTATTTCGCACGAATTGGTATTTACATTTACACCATTATCGAAATCACTTGTTCCTGTAGCCATATATATATTATAAGATGTAGGTTTGGCTGTAGGTTCTAATGGATCGTTTACTTCATTCCATCTTAAACGTATCTTGTTTTTTGAAATATATTCCATTCTAAAGTTATCCGGAGCCAATGGTTGCACAATACAAGCTTTATTATGGAGTGATGCCGTATAACGAAGAATAGTTTTATATATAGAACGTGCAAGTGTGAATTTGAAATTAGGATCTTGTCCAAACTTCATATCTGCAAAGTTTTGATGAGAAAGTGTCTCAATGATAGATGATGGAACGTCAGGAAGGCGTGTTTCGCTATAATTTGCATCTTTAACACCACGTGTATTCCAAGGTTTCTTAAATGTAGATTCTATATCGCGCTTCGCATTTGTTATGAGTTGAGAAGCAAAGGTTTGAGAGGTTCTACGCGAAAGTCCGTTTCCGAAAGTTGGATTCCCCTGTTGTGTTGTACAAATAGATAATGTTCCTACTGTAGTCCCATCTGCTTTTACTCCAGCATCACTATGTACAGCTAAGACTAATTCGATAGGAACTTTTAAACCTTCTTTCTTTGGTATATACGAAGATCCGCCTGCAAGCCAATTAGTATAAAGTGAACGTGAATTAATATCATCATTATAGTCATTCGTTCCATTACTTTTACTGACAACATCTCGAGGTGCACCTGCCCATTGTGTATAATATCTTGCTCCTTCAAGTGCACGAGGTAAGCCACTAATTTGTCCTCCTCGAGCTATATTTCCCATACCACCGCCAAAACGAACTGCATCTGCAGTAACAACACCTCTGTGTTTGCTATGATTCGTTAATATTACTCGATTAAAAATATTGCAGCCTTTATCGAAAGCAAATGTACCAAGGTAGACCCAAGTACCACCACCCATTTGTTGATTCACTCGAAAATGGGTTTCTTGCCCTTTATGAAAAACAATATATTCAGCATCATCTACGCTTTTCTTTATAGTTTTATAACTTACATAGACAGCATAATCTCCATCTTCAGGAATGTTTGGTTGATAAGCTACATAACTAAGTTTGCTATTACGTTTCCTCGATTTTATTTTACGCGCAGATCCTGCAATAAATGGATTCTCTCCATCAGCGTATGTCCCTTGATGGTATGCAAATCCTGAACCTTCTATAGTTTCCCATTTCTTTTTATTATTTACTTCACTGTAAGAAATAATACCTGTTATTTTAGGATTGTCGTTATCCACTATAACTTCTTGCTTTTGCCAATCGCGTTCACGTGGAGAAATAACAACTGCCCCTGCATTCTCCAACATCGGAAGAAGATATGGTATTACTATGGTTTGTGTATATAAGTCTTCTGTTGTACCAAAGAGATTCGGACGTTGCCATTTCCAATATCCTTTATTCACATCATAATAACGACCATGAGAAGACCATATAGAGAAATGTCTATCATTTAATCCATCTGTAATTGTATTTGGACGAGAAGTATTCTTAATCCATGGACGTCCCGTATATTCCGACTTTCCCCAATCAAATTTCTTTGTTTGCGCAGATATTTCGAAAACAAATACGAAACATAGTATAAAAGTAAGAAAATCCTTTTTCATTCGTCTACCTCTCCTATAGTGAATGATTCAGGATGCTTTCCCTTAAAATTCTTAAAATAGAGTTTAATAGTTCTCATATCAGCTTCAATATCTCCACTTGGCACAATAGATTGCGTACACTCTATCGTTTTTGTTTTATAATCCAATCCGTAAAGAAGAATTGGAATATTAGCTTTTAATGCTATATAATAGAAACCTTTCTTCCAATCCGGATTTAATGAACGAGTTCCTTCTGGGGTTATACATAAACCAAATTTATCTGTCTTTAATGCATAATCTGCTAATCTATCCGTCATACTAGTATGTTTACTTCTAAACACAGGGATACCACCCATTCTTCTTAAAAACATACCTAAAGGCCAAAAGAACCATTCTTTCTTCATTAAGAAATTACTTCGTATACCTTCAGCCTTCGCGTAGAGTTGTCCAAAGAAAAAATCCCAATTACTGGTATGTGGCGCAAGACAAATTATAAATTTATCAGGAAAAGCAATTGTAACTTTCTTCTTCCATTTTAATTGTTTATAAAGAAGCCATGAAGCAAGTTTTTTAAGCATATTGTTATACTAAATTACTAATCTGATCTATTATTTCGTTTGTTTCTGCATCAAATTTCTTCCTTAAATCTGTAAAATATATTTTTGCACTCATACCAGGCTCAACATGCGAAATACGACTAACATATTCACTACGTAAAAGAACAATAGAGGTTAATAAAGCATCTATCTCTTCCTTGTTCGTATTATCCCCATAAAGTGATGCGGCTATAGTTTCAGTAAACAAACTACCACAAATTCCGTTTATTAAACGTTTTAAATTTCTTTTATTTCCCATCTTTTTATAGAATTATCTTTCCTTTTATTTATTTTGATGAGTCAAAGATAATATAAAAAAACTGCAAAAACAAATATGTATCAAGAAAATTAGTATTATTTCTTATTTTAGCAGCATTTATGCCTAATTGTCAATCTAAAACATTACTTTTGCAACAGTAATTAGATTGTTTCAATAATAACTGTTTAAAAAGATTAGAAGATGGAAACGAGTGCTTTACAAAAGGAACGCGCAACTTATAAACCAAAACTTCCAAAGGCACTTAAAAGTGCTGTGAAGATTAAAGAGGGAGAACCAACTCAAAGCGTAGATAATCATAAAGAAATTAAGAATTTATTTCCCAACACCTATGGTATGCCTCTTGTAGAGTTCGTACCTGCTGAGAAGCAAGACTCGGTTAGAATAAATGTTGGAGTAATATTATCTGGCGGACAGGCTCCTGGTGGACATAACGTTATATCTGGTTTATATGACGAGGTTAAAAAGTTAAACCCAGAGAATCGTTTGTTTGGTTTCCTAATGGGACCTGAAGGTTTAGTAAATCATAATTATATTGAAATTACAGAAACGCTTATTAATAAATATAGAAATACAGGCGGATTTGATTTAATAGGTTCTGGACGTACTAAACTAGAGAAAGAAGAACAATTTGAAAAAGCATTAGAGATTATTCGAGAACTTGACATTCGAGCTCTTGTAATTGTTGGTGGAGACGATTCAAACACTAATGCGTGCGTTCTTGCAGAATATTACGCTGCAAAAAATTATGGAATACAAGTTATCGGTTGTCCTAAAACTATTGATGGCGACTTAAAAAATAACCAAATAGAAACTTCGTTTGGTTTTGATACTGCTACTAAAACCTATTCTGAGTTAATAGGAAATATTGCACGCGACTGTAACTCTGCACGGAAGTATTGGCATTTCATTAAATTAATGGGACGTTCAGCTTCACATATTGCACTTGAATGTGCTTTACAAACACAACCTAATATATGTTTAATCTCTGAAGAGATAGAAACAAAAGATTTATCTCTGAACGACATAATTGAAGATATTGCTAAGGTTGTGGCACGCCGTGCACAAGATGGACGTAATTATGGAGTCGTTTTAATTCCAGAAGGGCTTATAGAATTTATTCCTTCTATTGGTAGACTTATTGGAGAATTAAACGACTTATTAGCAAAACATGGAAACGATTATAAGGATCTTGACATTGAAGCACAACGAGCTTATATTATAGACCATCTCTCTGAAGAAAATAAAGCCACATTCGAGACTCTCCCTGATGGAGTTGCAAGACAATTATCATTAGACAGAGATCCTCATGGAAATGTTCAAGTTTCGCTCATTGAGACAGAAAGACTTATTTCTGATATGGTTGAAATGAAGCTTAATAAATGGGCTAAACAAGGTAAATACAACGGACACTTCGCTACAATACATCATTTCTTAGGATATGAAGGACGCTGTGCCGCTCCATCAAACTTTGATGCTGACTATTGTTATGCACTTGGTACTTCTGCAGCTCAACTTATTGCTAATGGAAAAACTGGGTATATGGCAATTGTTAAGAATACAACTGAGAAAGCTGAAAATTGGGTTGCAGGCGGTGTACCTATTACAATGATGATGAATATGGAACGTCGCAATGGTGAATTAAAACCAGTTATCCGTAAAGCTCTAGTTGATCTTGAAGGAGCTCCATTCAAAAAATTCGTAGAACTACGAGACAAGTGGGCTAAAGAGACTAGTTACATCTATCCTGGACCTATTCAATATTGGGGACCATCAGATGTTTGCGACCAAACTACGCGAACATTGGCATTGGAACAAGGTAAAGATGTTTTCACTTATTGAAATAAGATATAATGGTATATAAATAAGGTAATGAATATTCCTAAAACAATCCATCTACTTTGCATTAAATTGCATAAAATGCCTAAATGGGTATGGCAGATTGGAGGAGTATTCATTGCTTTATTTTATTGTTTTTGGCTTTATTTTTTCTTAGTTGCTCCATCAGGCTTTCGCTGGCGTGCTATTTATGGTGATCCAGATTATCCTGACGGATATGAGATACATGGAATTGATATTAGTCATCACCAGGGTAATGTTAATTGGGCTCGTTTACGTAATGCCCTCATAGAACAATCGCCTGTTCGCTTCGTTTTTATGAAATCAACAGAAGGTGATAGCCACGTAGACCGAAACTTTCGTTCAAACTTTGCAAACGCAAAAGAAGCAGGGCTTATTAGGGGTGTTTATCATTTTTGGAGCAATAACTCATCGCCTCGTCGTCAGGCTTATTTCTATTTAGCTATGACACCCTTAGAACCTGGCGATTTACCTCCTGTATTAGATGTAGAAACAAAACCAAATGGAATTAGCACAGGAGAATTTCAACAGAACATTCTTACATGGCTACACATTGTTGAAGATAAATTTCATGTAAAACCTATTATCTATACCTTCTATAAATTCAAAGACCAATATTTGTCTGATTCACGCTTTGACGATTATCCATATTGGATTGCTCATTATTATGTAGACAAAATGGAATATCCAGGAAAATGGCTTTTTTGGCAACACACAGATGCAGGTAAACTTCCTGGTATAAAAGGCTATGTAGATTTAAATATCTTTAATGGTTCGTATTATAATCTTATGCAATTGCTTATTCCTAAACCTAAAATTGATAAAAAGTCAGACACGCCCATTTATGATTCACTTTACATTGACTCTTTCTCAGTCCAAGACTAAGTGCTTTTTCTTCTAATAAAGAGACGTCTTCTTCATAAAATCCACTTAATATTAATATTCCCTTTGTTTTCATTGCACATACAAAGGCAGACATATCGGCAAGCAGGATATTACGATTTATATTTGCAATAACAACATCGAACTTCTTTTCAGAGAATTTCTCTATAACTTGTTTATCGCCTTCTTTTACTTCAAGTGATACATTGTTGGCTTCTGCATTCTCTATTGTATTTCTCACACTCCATTCGTCAATATCGTAACCACAAACTGTTTCGGCTCCACACTTGGCTGCAATTATTGAAAGAATACCTGTACCACAGCCACAATCTAACACTTTAGTCCCGTTTAAATTCATTTCTAACAGTTGAGATACTATCATTTGTGTAGTTTCATGTGTTCCTGAACCAAATGCCTGCTTCGGATCTATTCTTACAAGCAAAGGCTCTCTACCTTCTACTTTTTCTACCAACCTATATGGATTTTCTTCTTTTACACTACAGATAATGCAATTATTATTGATTATTATAGGAGTAAAGTTATCTCTCTCCCATTCTTCATTCCAATTTTTATCTTCTGCCTTCTCTACTTTGTATTCTATTTCTATGTTAGGCAGAATAAAGTTGGAAATAGCCTCTTTTAAAGCTGCTTCTTCAAAAGCATTTTCAAGGCAATAGCCCATCACTACATTCTCTTCTTCCGAAAACGAATCACAACCAACTTCACCTGCCATTGCTACTAAGAGTTCACGTGCTAGTTCTGTGTCTGGTGTTATTTTAAACGTAATTTGTATATATCTCATTGTAATTAATACTCTATGTAGAATACTTAAATGTAGTATTATTTGAAGAAATTAGCCATCTCTTTATCTAATAGCTTTATACCTTTCTCAGTACAAATACTTCTTATGTAGAACATAATAAAGGTTTTTAATATTTCTTTGTAGTTGTACTCATCGTATAGAAAATTTGTCATTATATATTCGCCAGAAGCTGAAGTAAGTCTACTATATAGCTTTATATCTATATTGGACAAGAAACACCCTTCACTAACTCCACGCTCTATGAATTCAACAAGTTGTTCGTATTTCTCTTCTTCTCGTGCGGCAAAATAAGTCTGCAACTTAGGATATTTTCCTAATTCTTCGTAGAATAAAGGATTAACTTTATTAAATTCTTCGGTTTGCAGCCGTAATATATGCATAACAATATTGATGACATTGAGACCTGGCTTATCAAACCTCTCTATCTCTTCCTTTTTATGCTTAGCATTCATCATCACAACCTCATAAAGCAGGTCTTCTTTGTTTTGATATATTTCATAAAGTGTTCGCTTCGATATTTTCAAATGCGCAGCTATATCGTTCATTTTCACTTTACGAATGCCATATTGAAAGAACATTGTAGAAGCTAATGAAAGTACTCTTGCTTTTAGCTCTTTTTTATATTCATTTTCTATTATCATTACCATTGTTTATTAAGCAGTACAAAAATACAAAAATAAAATCACTAACACTATCTTTATTGTTTTAATTTCGTAACTTTGCACAACCACACGTTTTTTGTGCGCGAAATTAAGTTAGTATTAAAATCATATTATGGTCAAAATAACAAAAGAGGCGGCACTTGCGTATCATGAGAATGGTCGCCCAGGAAAGATAGAAGTTATTCCTACAAAATCTCACAGTACACAAACCGATTTAAGTCTTGCTTACTCGCCTGGAGTAGCATACCCTTGTTTAGAAATTCAGGAAAATCCAGACAACGTTTACAAATATACCGACAAAGGAAACCTTGTTGCAGTTATAACAAACGGAACAGCTGTTTTAGGACTGGGCAACATTGGTGCTATGAGTGGAAAGCCCGTTATGGAAGGTAAAGGGTTGCTATTTAAGATTTATGGTGGCATTGATGTTTTCGATATAGAGATTAACGAAACTGACCCCGACAAATTCTGTGAAACTGTTGAAAAGATTGCTCCTACGTTTGGTGGAATTAATCTTGAAGATATAAAGGCTCCTGAATGTTTTGCTATTGAAGAGAGACTAAAACGCACGTTAGACATTCCGGTGATGCACGATGACCAGCACGGCACAGCCATTATATCTGCCGCTGGTCTGAAAAATGCGCTCGAGGTTGCTGGAAAAGACATAACAAAGGTTCGACTTGTTGTAAATGGAGCAGGTGCTGCTGCCATCTCGTGTACGAAACTATATGTAGCTTTAGGCTTAAAGAAAGAGAACATACTTATGTTAGATTCGCACGGAGTTATTACTGCCGACCGACCGAACTTAACTGAACAAAAGAAGCTATTTGCTACCAACCGTACAGATGCACACACGTTAGAGGAAGCCATAAAAGGTGCTGATGTTTTTGTAGGACTCTCAAAGGGCAATATCCTTTCGAAAGAGATGATACAGTCTATGAACAGCAATCCTATCGTATTTGCGCTGGCTAACCCTGTGCCTGAGATTTCGTACGAAGATGCGATAGAGGCACGACCAGACGTTATTATGTCTACTGGACGGTCCGATTATCCAAACCAGATTAACAACGTTATTGGTTTCCCCTATATCTTTAGAGGTGCTCTTGATGTGCACGCTAAAGCCATAAACGAAGAAATGAAGCTCGCTGCCGTGCACGCCATTGCCGAACTGGCTAAGCAGCCTGTACCTGATGTTGTGAACGAAGTGTACCACGTGAACGAACTCTCGTTTGGACCAAAATACTTTATACCGAAACCTGTAGACCCACGACTGATTACTGTGGTAAGTGCCGCTGTAGCAAAGGCTGCAATGGATAGCGGTGTGGCAAGAACGCCTATTAAAGACTTTGATGCATACAAAGACCGCCTGATGCAAATGCTGGGGCAAGAAACCAAACTTACTCGCTATTTACACGCAACTGCTGCACGCCACCCACAACGAGTTGTTTTTGCCGAAGGTGTACACCAAAATATGCTAAAGGCTGCTGTACAAGCAAAGCAAGAAGGTATTTGCCAACCTATTTTGTTGGGACACCCCGACCGCATTAAACGCATAGCAAACCGACTGAAGCTCGACCTAACTGGCATTGAACTTATTGATATGCGTGCCGACAAGGAACAACGACGCAGAGCCAATTACGCAAAACACTTGGCTGAAAAACGGGCACGAGAAGGCTACACTTTCGATGAGGCTTACGACAAAATGTACGAACGAAACTACTTTGGTATGGCGATGGTTGAGAGTGGCGATGCTGATGCTATGATTACAGGACTCTACACGAAATACAGTGATACCATAAAGATTGCAAAAGATGTTATTGGCATTCGTCCTGAATACAAACACTTCGGCACAATGCACATTCTGAATACTAAGCGTGGCATTTACTACATTGCCGATACGCTGATAAACCGTATGCCAAACGCCGAAGCGCTGGTAGACATAACGCGCCTTGCTCACCACTCTGTGAAATTCTTCAACGACGACCCCGTAATGGCAATGGTATCGTTCTCTAACTTTGGTAGCGACGAGGGAGGCTCACCACAACAAGTGCGCGAGGCATTAGCCATAACACAAGAAACGCACCCCGACTGGTTAATTGACGGCGAAATGCAAATAAACTTCGCATTAGACAAGAAGTTGCGCGACGAGAAATATCCTTTCACACGCTTAAAAGGCAAAAGTGTAAACACGCTTATTTTCCCTAATCTTGCTTCAGCCAACAGCGCCTACAAGCTGCTGCAAGGCTTTAGTCCAGAAACCGAAGTGATTGGTCCTATCCAGATGGGACTAAACAAACCTATCCACTTCACCGACTTCGAATGTTCCGTTCGCGACATTGTAAACATCACGGCTGTAGCAGCCATCGATGCTTACATTGAGAAAATAAAGAATAAGAACAAGTAAGAGTCTGAAATTAAACTCCACACAAATAGGAAGAAAGCTAAATAGTTTTCTTCCTATTTTTGTTTTCGCACAGCCATATAACCAAAGCAGAAATAAAACATTGCTGCTCAGAAGCTCATAAAAACAAATAAATAGAAGCACCAGAAACAAAGAACCTCACAACGCTTCAGCCAAATAAATAGCCTTTAAACATTATAATAATAGCCTTTAAACATCTATAATATAAGAACATAAAACTCATAGTTTGTTCCCTTAACTCCATACCCATACGCACCCCACTCCACAATTAAACCGCCCGAAGACTATACACAAACAGTCAAAAGCTTATAAGCTATTAACAAAAAGCTTATAAGCTATCAACAAAAAGCTTATAAGCTATCAACAAAAAGCTTATAAGCTATCAATAAAAAGCTTATAAGCTATCAACAAAAAGCTTATAAGCTATTAATAAAAAGCTTATAAGCTATCAGGAGAAATATCAGAGTGATAACTCTGCGGATAGCCGCATATTCTTAACCATTCTATAAGTGTTAGCCACCAATAGCACCATATCAGCTACAAATACCATAATTATTAGGTTATAAGAAGCTGTATCGTTTTTTTTTAGTACTTTTGCAAACACATACAACTTCTTGAATGGATAATAAGAAAGCAACATTAGAACTTGGCACAAAACCTGTAGGCAAGCTATTAGCGCAATATGCGCTACCAGCCATTACAGCAATGACGGCAGCATCGCTCTACAACATAATCGACCGCATATTCATAGGGCAAATAGTAGGTCCAATGGCTATTTCGGGGCTTGCTATAACATTTCCATTCATGAACCTTGCAGCCGCATTTGGTGCAGCAGTAGGCATCGGAGCCTCAACAACCATTAGCGTAAAGTTAGGACAGAAAGACTATCAGACGGCAGAAAACATACTTGGTAACACCATCACCTTGAACCTAATAGTAGGATTAACATTTGCTGGCGTCTGCCTATTATTCCTCGATCCAATACTCCGTTTCTTCGGAGCAAGCGATGCCACCCTCCCCTATGCGCACGACTTTATGCATACCATACTCTTAGGCAATGTGTTTTCGCACATGTACTTCGGTATGAATGCCGTATTGCGTGCAGCATCTAAACCAAAGAAAGCAATGTGTGCCACCATTTTCACAGTAGTAATGAACATATTGTTAGATGTTGTTTTCATACGATGGTGGCATTGGGGCATAAAAGGAGCAGCACTCGCCACAATAATATCACAAACATTAGCCCTATGCTGGCAAATGACACTATTTGCAAACAAGAACGAACTATTGCATTTAAAACGAGGCATATACAAACTAAAAGCTAACTTAGTGAAGAACATTATATCCATAGGAATATCTCCATTCTTAATGAATGCTTGCGCCTGTGTCATTGTCATCTTCATAAACAACCAGTTAGTGCGGTTCGGAGGCGATATGTCGGTGGGAGCATACGGCATAGGCAACAGCATAGCAATGATATTCATAATGTTTGTAATAGGTCTTAACCAAGGAATGCAACCTATAGCAGGCTACAACTACGGAGCACAACAATACGAAAGAATGATGCGAGTAGTGAAGTTGTCCATCATAACAGCAACTTGCATTATGCTAACAGGCTGGTCGCTCGCTATGTTTGTTCCATACCATTGCGTGCGCCTCTTCACCACCAATCCAGAACTCATAAAAAGATCAATCAATGCACTACACATCATAATGATGATGTTCCCGCTTATAGGTTGCCAAATGGTAATAACCAACTTCTTCCAATGCATAGGAAAAGTAAAGATTAGCATATTCCTATCACTCTCTCGGCAACTATTGTTCTTACTTCCATTACTCATTCTACTACCAAATTTCTATGGAATAAATGGAGTTTGGGCATCAATGCCAACAAGCGACTTCATAGCTGTTGTAGTGGCAATAATAACAATGACAGTATATCTTAGACGATTTAAGAAAGATATGCAAAGCAAAAACAGTTGAAACAAATAACCTCTCACTTATGGAAAAGAAACTAATAATAAACGTTGGGCGACAACTTGGAAGCGGTGGAAGCTTAGTAGCTAAAGCACTTGCCAACGAATTTAATTGTCAGTTCTACGATAAAGAAATACTGAATCTTGCAGCAAAAGAGAGTGGTTTCTCAGAAAAGTTCTTTGAGAAAAACGACGAACAGAAGAGATTTCTAAAATCGCACTTCCAAATAAACCTGCCTATATTTAGCAATAACGATTTCTACAAAAACAACTTCTCGCAAGAAGGTCTCTATCAATTTCAGTGCGATGTTATTCGAAAAGCAGCCGAAGAAAATAATCGCTGCGTATTCGTAGGAAGAACAGCCGACTATGTATTGCGCGAAAATCCCAACACAATTAATGTTTTCATAACAGCAAACATTAACTCAAGAGCGAAAAACGTAAGCGAACGACTTGGTTGCACAAAAGAAGAAGCCATAAAAGTAATTGAGAATAAAGAAAGCGAACGTGCAAAATATTACAATTACTACACAGGAAAAGTATGGGGACACGCCGAAAGCTACGACCTTTGCGTAGATGCAAGTATATTAGGAATAGAAGAAACAAAAGATTTCATAGCTTGTTTTATACGAAAGAAGCTGGCAATAGAGTAAATTCTGTATGAAGAGAATTGGCATTATAAGCGATACACACGCCTATTGGGACGAGAAATACGAATTCTATCTGAAAGACTGCGATGAGATTTGGCATGCTGGCGACATTGGGTCATTAGAGATAGCCAATAAGTTCGAAGCTATGAAACCTACTTTCAGAGCTGTATATGGTAACTGTGACGGCTATGATATTCGTGCACGCTATCCCGAAATACAGAGATTTAGATGTGAAGATGTAGACGTTTTGCTTAAACATATTGGTGGCTATCCAGGCAGATACGACCAATCAATACGTAATACACTCTACTATTCGCCACCTAATCTCTTCGTAGACGGACACTCGCATATATTAAAGATAATGTACGACAAAACATTAAATCTGCTACATATAAACCCAGGAGCAGCAGGCTTACAAGGATTTCACAAAGAGAGAACCATTGTAAGACTCACTATTGAAGGCAATAAAATGGGCGATTGTGAAGTTATTACATTATCAAACAACAGAAATAAATAATTAAGATACAAAATATTAACAACTTATGAAAACTTATTTAGTAACTGGTGCTGCTGGATTTATCGGCGCAAACTACATTAAGTATCTGCTTCACAAAAAGTATGTGAACGAAGATATTAAGATTATCGTACTTGACGCATTAACTTACGCTGGTAACTTAGGAACAATTAAAGATGATATTGACGATAAACGATGCTTCTTTGTAAAAGGCGACATTCGCGACAGAGAATTGATTGATAAACTGTTTGCTGAAAACGATATCGACTATCTTGTGAATTTCGCTGCTGAAAGCCATGTGGACCGCTCTATAGAAGACCCACAACTATTCTTGAGCGTAAACATATTGGGTACTCAGAACCTTATGGACGCTGCTCGCCGTGCATGGGTTACGGGCAAAGATGAACAGGGCTACCCTATGTGGAAAGAAGGAAAACGTTACCATCAGGTGTCTACCGATGAGGTCTATGGTTCGCTTGGGGCAGAGGGATATTTTACCGAAAAAACTCCATTATGCCCTCACAGCCCATATTCGGCAAGTAAAACCAGTGCCGATATGTTTGTTATGGCATACCACGATACGTACCACATGCCCATCAGCATTACACGTTGCTCTAACAACTATGGTCCTTACCACTTCCCCGAAAAGTTAATTCCATTAATCATCAATAATATTCTTGCAGGTAAACCACTTCCCGTATATGGCGAAGGCTTAAATGTCCGCGACTGGCTATACGTAGAAGATCACTGCAAAGCTATTGATATGGTAGTTCGCGAAGGACGTGTAGGACAGGTTTACAATGTTGGTGGACACAACGAAATGAAGAATATCGACATTGTTAAGCTTACCATTAAAACTATTCACGATATGATGGCTGAAGACAAAGAACTTCGCAAAGTTTTAAAGAAACAAGTGAAAGATGAGAATGGCGATATTGATATCTCATGGATAAACAACGATTTGATTACACACGTTGCTGACCGACTCGGCCATGACGCACGTTATGCAATTGACCCAACGAAAATAAAAAACGAATTAGGCTGGTATCCTGAGACAAAATTTGCCGATGGTATTGTGAAGACTATTAAATGGAATTTGGAGAATCAGTCATGGATAGAAGAAGTAACTAGTGGTGATTATCAGAAGTATTACGAAGAGATGTACGGAAACCGATAAACAGAATCATTCCCCTGTCCTTTAAAACTGGTCAGGGGAAGTTCTTAAACTCACAAGTATGACAAAAATAGGAAAGATAATTGAATTGCCAAAACGATTAGACCGTCGTGGCAACCTTACTGTAGCAGAAGAAATGAAAGACATTCCTTTTAATATTGCACGCGTTTATTGGGTTTACGATGTGCCGGGAGGAGAAAATCGTGGCGGACACTCGCACAAACATTGTCGCGAATTTATTATTGCTGCAAACGGTTCTTTCACTGTTACACTCGACAATGGCACAGAAAAAGAATCTTTCTTACTCAATCACCCTTATCAAGGCTTACTTGTAAACACAGACACATGGAGAACACTTGAGGATTTCTCTTCTGGTGCAGTATGCTTAGTGTTGGCTGAAGATCCTTTCGACGAAAGCGACTACATCAGAAACTATGATGAGTATTTAAAATTCATAGGCAAAACAAAATAAGAATGGTGAAGGGAAACACATTCGGAACGAAAGCTTACATATAACTTGCTATTATTTTAAATTTTGGAATAGCATATATTAAAGAATACCATAATATGATTGAGATTAAACAGTATAACCTTGACGATGCCGTGAAATGGAATGAATTTGTTTCTATTTCCAAGCAAGGCACCTTTCTTTTCAATCGCAATTATATGGACTATCATGCTGATAGGTTTGCTGACTGCTCGTTTCTTATAATGGAGAAAGGGCACATCGTTGCTGTGTTACCTGCCAATAGGGAAGGCGATACCCTATATTCGCATCATGGACTTACTTATGGAGGATTACTCACTACAGAGAAAATTACTGCTGAGAAGATATGCAACATCTTTTCTGAACTGAACATTTTGCTCAAGGAAATGGGTATAAAACAAGTAGTCTACAAAGCTATTCCATATATCTACCACCGTATTCCTGCCGAAGAGGACCTCTATGCACTTACCAATATTTGCCACGCACAACTCATCAGCCGCGATATTTCATCATCGTTCAGTCTCCACAACGTACGAAAGTTTACCGAAAGTCGCAGAAGTGGCATTCGAAAGGCTATCAAAAATGGCATTCTCGTAGGAGAAAGTCAAGATTTAGCTGCATTTTGGAATATCCTCAATAATAATCTTACCACCAAATACAATACACACCCTGCACATTCTTTAGCAGAATTAGAACTCTTAAGAAGTAGATTCCCAAAGCAAATAAAACTTTACTTAGCTACAACAACCGACAAAGAACCACTGGGTGGCACTCTCATCTATGAAACACCGAACGTTGTTCATACACAATATATTTCAGCATCACCAAAGGGGAAAACAATGGGAACACTGGATTTGTTGTTCGATTATATAATAAATAATGTGTATAAGGGCAGAGATGGTTATTTCGACTTTGGTAAAAGTACCGAAGATGGAGGTACAATACTAAATCAGCAGCTTATCCACCAGAAAGAAGGATTTGGCGGACGAGGCGTTTGTTACGACACTTACAAATGGAATATATCAGTTTTATGATAGAATATTTATCACTCAAACGCATCACAGCGATGCACAAAGACGAAATAAACAAGGCTATTTCAAACGTTGTGGCATCGGGCTGGTATCTTAACGGCAATGCTGTTAAACATTTTGAAGAGCATTATCGCACCTACATTGGTACGCAACATTGTGTTAGTTGTGGAAATGGACTCGATGCTCTACATCTTATTCTGCGTGCTTACAAAGAGCTTGGACAACTTCACGATGGCGACGAAGTAATTGTACCTGCTAACACTTACATTGCCACCATATTAGCTATAACCGAAAATAACCTTACGCCCATACTAGTAGAACCTGATATCGCAACGTTAGAAATAGACGACAGCCGTATAGAAGCTGCTATCACACCTCGCACTCGTGCCATTATGCTCGTACATTTATATGGTCGGTGTGCATATACAGAAAGAATAGGAAATATTTGTAAACGCCATAATATAAAGCTGATAGAAGACAATGCACAGGCACATGGTTGCACCTTTAACGGTAAGCATACAGGAAGCCTTGGCAATGCAGCAGCTCACAGCTTCTATCCAGGCAAAAATCTTGGTGCATTGGGCGATGCTGGTGCCATAACCACAAACGACTTGGAACTAACCAAAACTATTCGGGCGCTTGCTAATTACGGTTCGAACCGCAAATATGTATTCGAGTTTCAAGGTAAAAATAGTCGTATGGACGAAATACAAGCTGCTGTGCTCAGTATAAAACTAAAGTATCTCGATGAGGAAAATGAACGTAGGAAAGAAATTGCCCATTACTTTGAACAACATATAGAGAATGAGCACATTACCATTCCTAAAGCTTTAAACCGTGATAACGTCTATCACATATTTCCAATACTCTGTGCAGAACGCGATAAATTACAGGAATACTTAACAGATAACGGTGTACAGACTCTCATTCACTACCCTATTCCACCCCACAAACAAAAAGCATATAAGGAATGGAATACTCTTTCATTCCCACTTACAGAACGTATTCATCGGGAAGAACTTTCCATTCCGTGCAACCAAACTATGTCGTTAGGCGATGCCGAACAGATAGCTGTATTGCTAAGTAACTTTGCTTAGCTTAATTGTAGCATAAAAGGCATTATAAATCTCAGCAGAATAAATATCTTTCAAGTGGTATAATATAGCATTATAAAGGTTGCTGCTTTTTGTGATATCTAATTTGTAACTGACAGATATCTGAAACGCAACTCACAGATATCTGAGACGATCGTGATAGATATCTAAAACAAAAGTAACTATATTGCATTGACTTTTATAAACACCTGAGGCGTTCTATTCCATTGGTAGACAGACTATAGGCAGTGGTTATAAATTCATTCTTCATTTTCGTCAGAACCATTGATTTGATAACGTAAACTGGCTAATTCAAACGGTATATCTTTCCAGCTGTATAAGGCAATGCAGTTATATTACATTATGTTAGAACACAAATAAACAAGAATAAAACGTAGAGAAAAGAGATGCAGAAGATGACGGAGAACTATCATATTCATAATGTTTTTCAGGCTAACTTTACATAAAATTATAAGAGGTATACCTATCTGGTACACCTCCTTTCGTATATTATATATTCATAATTCATTATAAATTATAAGTGAATATTAATAAACACATTTTATTAAAGTTTCAATTACTTAGTTTCCAACAAAACAACATTTTCTACATGAGGCGTATGTGGAAACATATCGACTGGCTGAACGGCTACAACTTTATAGTCTCTATCTAAAAGTGCTAAGTCGCGGGCTTGTGTTGCAGGATTACAACTTACATAAACAATTCGTTTGGGATGTGCACCCAATATAACATTCACTACATCGGCATGCATACCAGCACGAGGAGGATCGGTTATAATGACATCTGGGCGTCCATGTTGTTTTACGAATGCTTCGGTTAGAATATCTTTCATATCGCCAGCATAGAACAGCGTGTTGGATATTTCGTTTATTTCCGAATTTATTTTTGCATCTTCTATTGCTTCAGGCACATATTCAATGCCTATCACCTTTTTAGCCTTTTTAGCTACAAAGTTTGCAATGGTTCCCGTACCTGTATATAGATCGTAAACCAATTCATTACCAGTAAGGTTGGCAAAGTTGCGCGCAACACTATACAAATGGTAAGCTTGGTCTGTATTGGTTTGATAGAAACTTTTGGCACCAACCTTAAAGCGAAGATCCTCCATTAACTCAAATATATGGTCGTTACCTTTAAATACTGTCAATTCTAAATCGTTGAAAGTATCGTTACCTTTCTGATTATCTACATATAATAATGACGTAATTTCAGGAAACTCATCGGCAATGAACTGCATTAAGTTCATAGCACATTCTTCATCGTCCACCTCATCGTAATGAAACTGAACAAGCACCAACCATTCGCCCGTGTTTGAATTTCGCATCATAATGTCGCGTAACAAACCGTGTTGTTCTCTGATATCGTAAAAACTAAGTTTGTGCTCCACAGCATAATTGTAAATAGCATTCCTTACCTTATTACAATAGTTGTCCATAAGCACACATTTATTAATAGGATAAATCTTATCAAAGGCGCCTGTTATATGAAATCCTATTGCTCCCTGAGCTAACCCAACCCCTTCAGGTAATGCATCTAACTCTTCTTTGGTATACCACCGTTTATTTGAACAGGCAAACTCAAGCTTATTGCGATATTCCTCTGTTTTCTCAGACCCCAATATGGGAGATATCATTGGCAGTTCAACCTTTCCAATACGTTTTAGTTGGTCGAGAACTTGTTGTTGTTTGGAAACCAACTGTTCTTTATAAGGAAGGTTTTGCCATTTACACCCACCACAGACACCAAAATGTTCGCATTTAGGAGTAATACGCATAGGACTAGGCTGTATCATTCTCAGTACAGTTGCTTCACAATAGCTGTGTCGTTTCTTGCGCACTTGCAAGTCTACAATATCACCTGGTACAACAAAAGGTACAAACACAACCATATCGTTTACGTGTGCTACACATTTACCTTCTGCAGCAACAGACTCTATTTCTACATTCTCTAATATAGGTAATGATTTTCTTTTCCTACTCATATTTTAATATTTGCTGCAAAGTTAGTTATTTTTTCCTATTTACATAACACACGTTAAATAAAAGAGAGAAGCTTTAACGCTATAAAATTCTATTATATCATTCTTCATAGACGGTAGTAAAGCAAGGCAATAGGCATATTTTATAATACTTTTAGCGAAAGTTTTAAGAAATGTTCTCATTTTTTACAAATTGTCTGTATCTTTGCAGAGTGAAACTATAAACTTAATATTCAAAGGTAAATATATGAAAAAAATCTTTATGTTAGCTGCCATAGCGTTAGCATTCTCTAATGTATCTGCACAGACAGCAAAGTGGATCGACAATGTGAAGCTATCAGGGTATGGCATAGCGCAGTACCAGTTTACTAATCAAGACAAGGCAAAATCTAATTCGTTCAATCTACGTTTAGGTCGTGTTTCACTCGACGGACGTCTTTTTAACGATTGGGCATGGAAAGTACAAATCCAGTTTAATGGCAATACATCTACTTTAGGCTCATCGCCACGTGTTGTCGATTTATTCACAGAATGGCAAAAGTACACATTCTTCCGTGTAAAAATTGGTCAGTTCAAGAACCCATTCACTTTTGAGAATCCAATCCACCCTATTACACAAGGGTTTATGGGATATTCACAAGTCGTTAGCAAATTTGCAGGATTTGCAGATAGAGCAGGAACACATAGTTCAAATGGACGCGATATAGGTGTACAAATTCAAGGCGATTTTCTGAAAAATTCTGCTGGAAGAAATTTGCTACACTATCAGGTTGGCGTGTTTAACGGACAAGGAATTAACGTGAAAGACGTAGACGAACAAAAAAATATTATCGGTGGTGTTTGGGTTATGCCTGTAAAAGGTATGCGTATTGGTTGGTTTGGCTGGACTGGTTCGTATGCTCGTAAAGGTACATGGATTGATGCTACTGGTGCACCACAAACAGGCGTACGTAAGTTGCAACAACGTCGCTATGCTGTTTCTGCCGAATATATAGTAAACGACTGGACATTCCGTTCAGAATATGCACATTCTACAGGAGAAGCTTTTGCTAAGTCGCTTGTAAACACAAATGATGCTGCAGCAAAAGACTGTAATATAGGTAGTAATGGCAGTAAAGCACAAGGAGTTTATGCTTTAGTGATAGCACCTATAGTAAAGGAGAAACTGTATGGAAAAGCACGTTACGATATGTACCAACCTTCAAAGGGCGCAGAAAAACAACGCACATTATACGAAGTTGGTTTAAACTACCAATTTAATAAGAATGTACTGCTTTCAACTGAATATGCTTATGTTCACGACCGTAGCTTAGCAAAGCCGAACTACTCTTTAGTAGACGTGCAACTGAGTTTTAAATTTTAAATAGATTAGACTGAAAATATAAAGAAAGTATCTGAGAAAGATACTTTCTTTAGGATAACACCAACCTACAATAATGAGAAGTTCACAAGGAAACAAAAGAAAGTACCATTACGATCAGTATTCAGGATTCAATCAACAAAAACATTCTTCTTTAGTTCGCAGAAGAAAGATTATAGCACGTATAATGCTAACTATTACATGTATAATAGCTCTAGTTATTTCATTCCTCGTATTTTGGTTATATTTTAAATGTTAGGGTAAGTTCTATCGTTTAATTCTAATGTATGATGCGAACCATTATACGTTATTCGCATCATCTTGTTATGTATTTGGAAATTATTAGAAAGCGATAAAGCGACATGCCCCATTGTACGACGAAAGTTTATTTCAACAAAAGGATGAATAGCATATAATGAAGAAGTAGATAAAGCTCTCTTCTCAACAATCATCATATCAATTCCTAAAGGACCCTTGTAGTTATATTTAATATTGCATTCTAATAAGTTTATTAGAGTAAGTTTTATTGTATCCAATAATTCTATATCCACATACTTACTTAAGAAATTGCGTTTTCTTTCTTCTGTATCAATAATACTACCTGTATACGCCCCATGTAAAGACTGGAAAATAGACAAGCCACAATATTTTACTTCACCTTCTATATAGAACTCCATAGCAAAATCTTGCACCTTATTATAATATGGCTCTAAAATAATGCCCTGCTGATGTGTTATAATATTCTTTGCCCAATTTAAGTGTACTGTAGAGATATTTCTGTCGGTAAATCGTAATCCTCTACCACTACCGCTCCAAGGAGCTTTTATTACAGCTTTCCCTATCTCTTTAGCCTTTGCACACAAATCATTAATGTTATTATAATAGTATGCCTCTCCAACTGTCGTAGCGTAAGGAAGATGCGCCTTTAAAAACAATAACCAATTTATAGATGCCTTTCTATTATTTAAATTGCGTATTTCAGATAATTGCTTGCTTGAAGGCAAAAGAGTCTGCGATATACCTAAACGTTTTAAGTTCTCCTTTATTGCGCAATCCCATCCCCAAGGTAGAATAGCATCTATTTCATCTGAATACTTTTCTAAAATGTCTGCATCTATAAAAGAAACATTCTTATCTTTCAATCGAAGTTTTTCAACGGCTTCATACGCCTTCATTACATCATTTACCAATACAACATCGCCTTGAGCTGCCCAGATATAAGGAATAAAATCCAAATCATTACGTATTTGCAATGCTGCACGTGATGGGGTTTGATTAGGATTATTTTGCGCTAACGAAATATCGTGCTCAGGATTGAATACATGAAGTTTCATTTTATTTTTTCCATTATGACTTTTGCAAACATTCTACAAATGAGAGTAAAGAAAGTCTACTAACCGTATGCAAAGATACAGCAAATACTTAAAAAGACAAAATATAAATAATAGTAAAAAGGTCTTTTTTGCCATGTATAGTTTGCAAATTAAAGAAATAAATATTATCTTTGCACACAATATTATTAGGTATATGCATATATAAAAATGTGTTGCCTGATAGTGCTGTTAGGATATGAAATAATTTTGTTATAAGATGGATGCATTTTTCCGTACTCACACCTATTTAGTGGAACATAATTATGCTCCAGTGAGACGTATGCTTATGGACGAGATTGATTGGAATGATCAGTTGATAGGCATCAAAGGAACACGTGGCGTTGGAAAAACGACCTTCCTTCTTCAATATGCTAAAGAGAAGTTTGGTGCTAACGACCGAAAATGTCTTTACATAAATATGAACAACTTCTATTTCCAAGAGAAAGGTATTTCTGACTTTGCAGGAGAGTTCTATCGAAATGGGGGACGCGTCTTGCTTATTGATCAGGTTTTTAAACAGCCCAATTGGAGTAGCGACTTGCGTAGATGTTATGATAATTATCCTGAATTAAAGATTGTATTCACTGGGTCTAGTGTTATGCGTCTAAAAGAAGAAAATCCTGAACTTAATGGTATTGTTAAGAGCTATAATTTACGAGGTTTCTCCTTTAGAGAGTTCTTAAATTATATGTCAGGAAATAGTTTCTCAAGCTATTCGCTTAATGATATCATTGAGAACCACGAACAAATAGCAACACAAATACTGACAAAGATTAATCCACTCGAATATTTCCAAGATTACATTCATCATGGCTATTATCCTTTCTTTTTAGAGAACAGAAATTATTCTGAAAATCTATTGAAGACTATGAACATGATGACAGAGGTTGACATCTTGCTCATAAAGCAAATAGAATTAAAATATCTCACTAAAATCAAGACTCTTTTTTATCTGCTTGCTTTAGAAGGTCCAAAATCACCCAATATAAGCAATTTAGCTAAAGAGATAAATACAAGTCGTGCAACTGTTATGAACTACATTAAATATCTATCAGATTCACGCTTGATAAATATTATTTATTCTGTTGGTCAAGATTTTCCCAAGAAGCCTGCAAAGGTAATAATGAATAATTCTAATCTCATTTACGCAATATATCCGATACACATAGAGCAGCAAGAGGTAATGGAAACTTTTTTTGTGAATGCCCTACTTTCCAAGCATACAATAAATGAAGGAAACAAATGTGGATACTATATAATAGACAGAAATAGACGTTTTAGGGTATGCGATGCAGAGAATACAAAAATGCGTTTAAACAATGATACAATATATGTACGTTACAATATGAAAGTAGGAAAAGACAATAAGATTCCTCTTTGGCTCTTTGGCTTTCTATACTGAAACTAAGACTAAAGTACATACATAAATGATATAAAAAAGATTGTTAATAGATAGGCCTATACAAAACAGACCAAAAACATTATAGAAACATTTAATAAAATAAAGACAATGGCGAAAGAAAAAAAGTATATTACCTGTGATGGTAATGAAGCTGCAGCACATGTAAGCTACATGTTTTCAGAGGTAGCAGCAATCTACCCTATTACTCCGTCTTCTCCAATGGCAGAACATGTTGATACATGGGCAGCGAAAGGTCGTAAAAATCTTTTCGGCCAAACAGTAACTGTTCAGGAAATGCAATCAGAAGGTGGTGCAGCTGGTGCTATGCACGGTTCACTCCAAGCTGGTGCACTTACAACAACATTCACAGCTTCACAAGGTTTGTTGCTGATGATACCTAATATGTATAAGATTGCTGGTGAGATGTTGCCTTGCGTGTTCGATGTTTCTGCACGTACACTTGCTACTCACTCATTGTGTATCTTTGGCGACCATTCAGACGTTATGGCTTGTCGCCAAACAGGTTTTGCAATGTTCTGTTCTGGTTCAGTACAAGAGGTTATGGACCTTACAGCAGTTCCACATCTTGCTTCGTTGAAGACAAGCATTCCATTTGTAAACTTCTTCGATGGTTTCCGCACATCTCACGAATATCAGAAGATTGAGATGATTGACCAAGATGAAGTAGCTAAGTTACTCGATCCAGCTGACGTTAAACGATTCCGCGACCGTGCACTCTCTCCAGAGCGTCCTGTTACTCGTGGTACTGCTGAAAATCCAGAAACATTCTTCACACACCGTGAGGCTTGCAATCAATACTACGAGAATATTCCAGAAGTAGTTGAAGATTACTTAGCAAAGATAAAAGATATTACTGGTCGTGAATATCACCTTTTCTCATACTATGGTGCTGAAGATGCAGAAAACATTATTATCCTTATGGGATCTGCTACTGAAGCCGCACGCGAAGCTATCGACTATCAAATTAAGCACGGTAAGAAAATTGGTATGATTTCTGTTCACCTTTATCGTCCTTTCTCTGTTAAGCATTTGCTTGCAGCTGTTCCAAAGACAGTAAAGCGTATTGCTGTACTCGACAGAACAAAAGAACCTGGTGCAGAAGGAGAACCATTGTATCTTGATGTAAAGAGCGCATTCTACGATGTTGAAAACAAACCTTTAATTGTAGGTGGACGTTATGGTCTTGGTTCTTCTGATACCACACCTGCACACATTATTTCTGTATTCAACAACCTAGAACTTCCAGAGCCTAAAGACCACTTTACTGTTGGTATTGTAGATGATGTTACTTTCACTTCGCTTCCATTGATTGACGAGATTCCTATGGGTGGCGAAGGTATGTTCGAAGCTAAGTTCTATGGTCTGGGAGCTGACGGTACCGTTGGTGCAAACAAGAACTCTGTTAAGATTATTGGTGATAACACTAACAAACATTGCCAAGCATATTTCTCTTACGACTCTAAGAAGTCTGGTGGTTTTACTTGTTCTCACCTTCGTTTTGGAGACAGCGAAATCCGTTCGACTTATCAGGTAAATACACCTAACTTTGTTGCTTGTCATGTTCAGGCATACTTACGTATGTACGATGTAATTCGTGGTTTACAGAAGAATGGTACTTTCCTTTTGAATACAATCTTCGAAGGCGAAGAACTTGCAAACTTCATTCCTAACAGAATTAAACGTTACTTCGCTCAGAACAACATTACCGTTTACTATATCAACGCAACAAAGATTGCACAAGAAATTGGTCTCGGCAACCGTACCAATACTATTCTTCAGAGTGCATTCTTCCGCATTACAAAGGTTATACCTGTAGATTTGGCTGTTGAGCAAATGAAAGAGTTCATTGTTAAGTCTTACGGTAACAAGGGACAAGATGTTGTAGACAAGAACTATGCTGCTGTAGACCGCGGTGGCGAATATAAGCAATTGACTGTAGATCCTTCATGGGCTAATCTTGCTGATGATGCTGAAGACTCTAATGACAATGCACCTGCATACATCAAAGAGATTGTCCGTCCTATCAATGGTCAGGTTGGCGACTTACTCAAAGTTTCCGATTTCATTAAGTACGATATGGTAGACGGTACAATGAAGAACGGTTCTGCTGCATTCGAAAAGCGTGGTGTTGAGGCATTCAACCCTGAATGGACCCCAGAGAACTGTATACAGTGTAATAAGTGTGCATACGTTTGTCCTCATGCTTGTATCCGTCCATTCGTTCTTGATGACGAAGAAATTAATGGATTTGGCGACAATACATTGGATATGAAAGTACCAAAACCTATGGCTGGTATGCACTTCCGCATTCAGGTTAGCGTTCTCGACTGTGTTGGTTGTGGAAACTGCGCCGATGTTTGTCCTGGTAATAAGAATGGCAAGGCACTTGCTATGGTTCCATTCACACGCGATCAGCAACAAATAGATAACTGGGACTACTTGGTTAAGAATGTAAAAACAAAGCAACATTTAGTAGACATAAAGAGCAACGTTAAAAACTCTCAGTTTGCTCAACCATTGTTCGAGTTCTCTGGAGCCTGCGCTGGTTGTGGTGAAACACCATACGTTAAGTTGGTTTCTCAACTCTTTGGCGACCGTGAAATGATTTCTAACGCTACAGGTTGTTCTTCTATCTATTCTGCGTCAATTCCTTCTACTCCTTACACAACCAATGAAAATGGTCAAGGTCCTGCTTTCGACAACTCTTTGTTCGAGGACTTCTGCGAATTTGGTTTGGGTATGGCTCTTGGTAATAAGAAGATGCGTGAACGCATTACTAAACTTTTGAACGATGCTATGAACGAAGACCACGTATCTGCTGAATTCAAAGCAGCCGCACAAGCATGGATAGAGGCTAAAGACAATGCTGATGCATCTAAGGAAGCAAGTGCAGCATTGAAACCAATGATTGCTGCTGGTGCTGAAGCAGGTTGCCCAATCTGTAAGGAATTGAAGACATTAGACCACTACTTGGTGAAGCGTTCACAATGGATTATTGGTGGTGATGGCGCTTCTTACGACATCGGTTACGGTGGCCTTGACCACGTTATTGCTTCTGGCGAAGATGTAAATATCCTTGTTCTCGACACTGAGGTTTACTCTAACACTGGCGGTCAGAGCTCTAAGTCTACACCACTCGGTGCTATTGCACAGTTTGCTGCACAGGGTAAGCGTATCCGCAAGAAAGACCTCGGTTTGATGGCAACCACATACGGCTATGTTTATGTTGCACAAATAGCTATGGGTGCTGATCAGGCACAGACTCTTAAAGCTATTCGCGAAGCTGAAGCATATCCAGGTCCATCACTCATCATCGCTTACGCACCATGTATCAACCATGGTCTAAAGGCTAAAGGTGGTATGGGCAAGAGTCAGGCAGAAGAAGGTCGCGCTGTAGAAAGTGGTTACTGGCACTTGTGGCGTTACAACCCTGTATTGGCAGAAGAAGGAAAGAACCCATTCTCTCTCGACTCTAAAGAGCCAGATTGGAGCAAGTTCCAAGACTTCTTGATGGGTGAAGTACGCTATCTCTCAGTTAAGAAAGCTTATCCTAACGAGGCACAAGAACTCTTCGATGCTGCAGAGAAAATGGCAAAACTTCGTTACCAAAGTTACGTTCGCAAGAGCAAGGAAGATTGGAGCGAAAATGCTTAATACTGATTTATAAGATATCTTTATTTTATTTTGATAGGAGAGCACACCATTTTGGCGTGCTCTTTATCATTATACTAGTAGTGTAAAAGGCTGAATATTCCACTGATGGATATCAAACTCAGTCAAGTAAGCAATCCATAAGCTTTTGTATATCTTATATAATAAGATAAGGTTTCTGTAACTCTAGTAAAAAGCATCTACTTATATCTAACAATTTAGGTGTGCATTGTTAGAAAATATCTATTGAAGTTTACCCCCTTCTATTGTGCATTTCTGTATCAATAGTTATTATCCTTTCTTTTTCTATGTAAAATAGTAAGGTGCATTATGGTTTCGTTTTAGATATGGCAATTATAATAATGGGCGATACTTGCTAAATAGTTGTCCACCATCTGCAGAGCGAGTGTGAAGAATAGGCGTACTTACTGTGTATTGTGAAATAACTGCATTACTTATGGCACTATATTGTGTCTTTTGCAGATATTTGTCGACTCAAAAGTCTCTTTAAAGGAGGTTCATTTGTCTTGTTTATAGCTTACATTGTTTTAGATATCTGTAAGCATCGTTTCAGATATCTATTCTTCTCTTCTTAGATATCTGCAAAAGTTGTTTCAGTCATCTGAGATTAATATGAGTAACTTTTACTGTTATATTGTGAGAGTAATTTAATGAGAAATCCTTAGCTATCAATAGCTTGCAAGAAATGTATTATCACCTCTTTAGTTGTATTACGCAAACGGCTTGCAGCTACTTTGACGTCCATTGCTTCGGATAAAGGAGAATTTGAAGGATTAATTCCGAGTACTTTATAAAACCCTGCTGATAATAATAAATCAATATTATCAACACGCCCAGCAAGTGCAATAGTTGGAATATTATTGGCTTTAGCAAGCGACATTACACCAAAGGGAAGTTTATTGTTTAGTGTTTGGTTATCTATTTTACCTTCACCCGTTATCACCAAATCAGCACCTTGCAAATGTTTAGTTAGTTCTGCCGCATCTAAAACTACATCTATACCTTTACGTAACTGCGCACCGAGCATACGAAATGCATAACCCAATCCGCCCGCAGCTCCGCTACCGGGCACAGTAGGGTCAATCTTACAAAGGTGAGCAAAGTTTCTTAAGCCACTATCTAACAATTCTACTTCTGTAGGGTTTGCTCCTTTCTGAGGTGCATAAACGTATGCGGCGCCATTATGCCCAAACAAAGGGTTATTAACATCACAAAGTATTTCTATCTGAATATCTCGTAACGTAACGAGCGAAGAAACATCTACAGAGGTAATATGGATAAGGTCGTTCCCTGTCGGATAATTAACAAGACAATTGCCTATATAGAATTTTGTCCCCAAAGCAGCCAACATACCTGCTCCGCCATCGTTTGTTGCACTCCCACCAATACCAATAATTATGTGTTGAGCACCAGCATCTATGGCATGGAGAAGCATCTCTCCTACTCCATAAGTAGTTGTTCGCATTGGATTTCGCTTGAGTGGATCCACCTGTGTAAGACCTGCTGCAGCCGCCATTTCTAAAATAGCAATATGCGAATCTGAACTAAGAGCATAGCGAGCCATAATTGGGCGCATTAACGAATTGTGAACTTTACATACAGCCCACTTCGCATTTGTGTAACGTGCAAGAACTTCAACCGTACCTTCACCTCCATCAGCCATTGGCAAACAAACAATTTCGGCTGCCGCAGAGGCATCAGATACTCCTATGGCAGCCGTATGTACAGCTTGATCGGCAGTGAGTGAACCTTTAAAGGAATCGAAAGCAAGTATAACTTTCATTATCTTACAGAAAAATAATAGCTTGTATAACTACCTTTAGGATAAGGAGGCTTTGGCTTCATTCCTTTCGATAACAATGCATACAACTTATAAGCTTCTGCGTAATATCGAGGTCGAAAACTATCGACTGGATAGTATTTCTGAACTAATTTTTTAAATGTTGGAAGATTACGATCTAATAAATATTCGTTTAACTGATAATGCACAGAGCTGGAAGTAGCCTTCTTTATAACACTATCGGGAAGAAAAACAGAATGGACTTTACCTGGATACAACACATCTTTTCCACCAATTAAACGATATTCGTACAGACTATCGGGTAGATGACCAGTACGTGCAACACAATATATAGTAAGCATTGTAGTAGCCGAGTCTACATTTCTCATTCGCTTTATATTGCTCAAAGCTGCCTCATATTGCTTATTGAGTACTAATGTTTCAACCTTCATTCTTTCGTGAAAGCTTCGATCTGAATTACTAAAGATACCTATTAGCAATAAAAAAGATGTCAATGTTCCAAGATTTATCCACAATAGTTGAGAAACAAAACCAGAACACCTTATTTCTGGCTCGTATGGCTCGTAACGCCGCACGTTGTATGCTATAATAAAATATAAAATCAACAACAGAGGAGCTAACCAAGCCCAAGTATCCCATATTGTAGATATCGGTCCGTTAGACTTAATAGAAGTAAGTATTGTAAGGAAGAGGACAGAAGGGAAATAAGTTAAAGCATGTCCGCGTTTATTAAGTTTCAACACAGAATAAACACAAACTTGAAGAAGCTGTAACACAAATGTAATTAAGCCAGCGCCAAGCCATGCCACATAATGAGTCTGCCCATTAGAAGCCTCATATTGTGTATAAGAGAGAATATCGGTCTGGTAAAAGTATAAATAACAAAATGTAAAAACACAAAATGTTATTGCACAACAAATACGCATAGACCTATATTTTATATTCATCGTATTATTTTTCCTTTCGTAAAACTAAGGCACTTCGAGCCGGGATGTAGAGTTTCAACCATCCTTTACTATCTTTTTCATAAAGAGGATCGGATAAAGTAATGTGCTTAACTTTTTCATCTACAAAACCAAAGCCTCCATATTCCCACGAATCAGTATTCAATACCACTTTATAACTACCATTAGGAACAAGAAAACCATAATCGGAGAATGAACGTGTAGGTGAAAAATTGAAAACGAATATCAAATTATTCCGACTAAAAGCTAGTATTTGGTCTGAGTCGTTATGCCATATTTCTTGCAATACAGTATCGTTAAAGTGAGGCTCACTCTTTATAACTTCCAGCATTTTCTTATCAAAGTCGCTGAGAAAGTGGTAACAAAGCTCTTTATTATCTACCAGATTCCATTGACGTCGTGCATATTTATAACTCCACCCATTACCTTCTCTAGGAAAATCTATCCATTCTGGGTGTCCAAACTCATTACCCATAAAGTTTAAATAGCCACCATTTATAGTACTTGCTGTTACCAATCGTATCATCTTGTGCAATGCAATACCACGTCGTGCCCTATCATTCTCATCGCCTCTTTTGAAATGCCAATACATATCAGAATCTATTAAGCGAAAAATAATAGTTTTATCACCTACTAAAGCTTGGTCGTGCGACTCGCAGTAAGATATTGTATGTTCATCGCTACGTCTATTTTTTACTTCCCAGAATATAGATGATGGTTTCCACGCCTCATCTGGTAGTTCTTTTATCGTCTTTATCCAATAGTCAGGAATATTCATTGCCATACGATAATCAAATCCATAGCCACCATCTTTAAATTTTGCAGCTAATCCTGGCATTCCTGAAACCTCTTCAGCAATTGTTATTGCTTGATGGTTTACTTCGTGTATTAAGTAGTTTGCTAATGTGAGATAACAGATTGCATTATCGTCCTGATGTCCATTAAAATAGTCAGCATAGTTACAAAAAGCTTCGCCCAAACCATGGCTATAATACAACATCGATGTTACACCATCGAAGCGAAAGCCATCGAACTGAAATTCTTCGAGCCAGTATTTACAATTCGATAAGAGAAAGTGTAACACTTCGTTCTTCCCATAATCGAAACAAAGTGAATCCCAAGCAGGATGTTCGTGGCGCTCTCCTGGATAGAAATATTGATTAGGGTCGCCTGCAAGATTTCCTAATCCTTCTATTTCATTCTTCACAGCGTGTGAATGAACAATATCCATAATAACTGCTAATCCGTTAGAATGCGCTTCGTCAATGAGTTCCTTGAGCTCTTCAGGAGTACCAAAACGAGAACTTGGAGCAAAGAATGAACTTACATGATAGCCAAAGCTACCATAATATGGGTGCTCTTGTATTGCCATAATTTGAATTGCATTGTATCCTTCGTCTACAATGCGTGGTAATACATTATTTTTAAATTCGAGATAAGAACCAACTTTTTCAGCATCTTGTGCCATTCCTATATGACATTCATAAATAAGAAGTGGAGATTTGTTTGGCTTAAAGTTCTTATGTTTCCAATGATATTTCTTTTTAGGACACCATACTTGGGCTGAGAATATTTTTGTTTCTTCGTCTTGAACAACTCGTTGTGCCCATGCAGGAATACGTTCACCTTCTCCTCCTTCCCACAAGACATACATTTTAAACAAATCGCCATGATGTATTTTATCTTCATCAAGTGTTAATTCCCAATCGCCATCAGTTCCTTCTTTCCTTTTACATTCGTAATCTTCACAGCATTTCCAATCATTAAAGTCGCCTATTAAATACAGGTGTGTTGCATTGGGTGCCCATTCACGAAATATCCATTTCCCCTTTACTTTATGTAAGCCATAATAATTATATCCATTAGCAAAGTCGGAAAGAGTTTGCTTGCCTCCAAGAGTTAATTCCTTAATACGTTCTACAGCATGGTTATGTCTACCACAAATAGCCTCATTAAAAGGAGTTAAATAACTATCATTCTTTACTATACCCATCAAGTGGGTATTATTTTCTGCACTCGTGGCTGTTATTATTTTATCCTGTCTTTTCATAACTTTTTTGTTTTGCTGTTAATTGTTGTGACGAATACCTTTTTCGTAATAACCTTGCGCAACTACGTTCCCATTACTATCAGTTTCAGTAAACTTTCCATCACGTATGTCATCTCGATAGAATCCTTCGAAACGTATTCCTTTTTTATCTTGTTCTATTGCTCCTCCATTACGTTTTCCATTGCGATACATACCACGAAACCTACTTCCATCTGCATAATGGATTATTATTTGCCCGTCCATATAACCATTACGAAACTGTCCTTCTATAATATCCTTATCCTTTTTTGTTAGTTTTCCTTGTCCGTTTTGTAAGCCATTCTCCCAGTTTCCGACATAGGTATCGCCATTTTTCCACACCATAGTACCAAATCCGGACTTCAACCCTTTTAAGAATCTGCCCGTATATTGCTCACCATTTTTATAGCGTAATATCCCTTGCCCAGTCCTTTCATCATCAAGATAGTCTCCCTCGTATATATCACCGTTACTAAACTTATATACTCCTTTTCCATTGCGCAGGTCATTCTTCCAATCACCATTATATTCTTCACCACTGTGATAAATATAAATACCTTTACCTTCTTTCAGATTATTATTCCAATCGCCTACGTATTCTGAGCCATCTTTCCAAACAAAACGACCATGGCCACTCTTAACATCATTCTTCCACATACCATCGTAATACGCACCATTGGCAAAAGTATAACGCCCCATTCCATTTCGTTTATCCATAGCCCATTCGCCATCATAAACATCACCGTTATAATAACGCATTACACCATGACCTTGCTGATAGTCTTTATACCAAAGACCATCATAAACATTTCCATTCTTAAATGTAAATACTCCTCTACCATGTTGTTGATCCTGAAACCATTGTCCAGAATATTTTTCTCCATCTGAGAAGAAATAAGTACCTTCACCTTGACGTTTCCCTTTCACAAATTCACCTTCATATACATCTCCATTCTTATATCGAATTTTATTATAGTCAGATGATTTGCCTGTTACAATCTTTTCTTTATTTTGAGTGTCTTTCTTTGAAACAGTAGAATTCACTCCTCCATTCTGTGCCAGAATTAAAGATGGCATAACAGAGAATATTATCACAATATATAGATTCTTCATCATATTCACAATTACCTTTAGTTGCAAAGATACGTTTTTCAAATGGCTTTTCCAAGAATCTAAACTCTTTTTTACTTATTTATCCAACATGTAACCAGAATGTAATCAGAATATATCGATTGTGTAAATTCAATCCATGTATTAGTCTTTAGGTTTAATAGTCGTTTATTTATAACATCTACCTTCATTTCTTGATAGGTAAGATGCTGTTCAGAATAGAGTTTATACACAGCTTCTTTTGCGCACCACACAGTCAATAAATCAGGTGTCTCATTGTATATTTCATCTGGTCGCAAAAATCTTTCAGCAATCTTTTTTATCCTATCAGAGTAGTATTCTATATCTATTCCTACTTGTAAATGTTTTGACAAGAGTATGGCTACAATTCCCTTTGTATGTGATACACTAATATTATATCCTTTTATAAATGGTTTTCCATCTTCATTATGGGTAATACTAACATCGTTACCTAACATCTGCCTAAGCAATTCTTTTTCTCCTTGCTTCTCAGCATCTCTACCGAGTGCAATATCAAGAGTGCCTAACATTAAATCTTTAGCAGGATAACTAATACTGCTTTCCATCTTTTTGGATTGTTATTTTAATTTTACTTATACGCAGATTTTCAATAGCCATTACTTCGAACTGAAAGTTCTTATATCTTGCTGTTTCGTGTAAAATTGGGAAATCTCCCTTTATTTCTAGTAACAATCCTGCCAGAGAATCAGCATCACCTTGTATCTCCTCAAAAGTATCATCATCAATATCTAACACTCTCGTAAAATCGCCAATAGATGTTTTTCCTTCAAATATATACTCATTAGTTGATAATTTCCGATAAAAAGATTTATCGTCATCAAATTCATCATTTATCTCACCAACTATCTCTTCAAGAATATCCTCTAATGTAACAAGTCCACTTGTTCCACCAAATTCATCAACAACTATTGCTATGTGCATTTTATTTTCTTGAAATTCACGCAATAAGTCATCTATCTTCTTTGTTTCAGGTACAAAAAAAGGAGGGCGTATCATACTTTGCCATCTAAAGTTAGTTGGCTTTGTTAAATATGGAAGTAGATCTTTTATATATAGGATACCACGAATATTATCTTCATTATCTTGATAGACAGGTATCCGAGAATAATTATTTTCTACAATACATTTCAAAACTTCTGCATAATTAGAACGCACATTAAGGTCTATAATGTCTTGTCGTGATGTCATAATCTCCTTCACTGTCTTATCGACAAAACGAATAATGCCCTCAAGCATATCTTGCTCACTGCTTATCTCATTCTTGTTTGTTAGTTCTAGAGCCTGTTCTATTTCATCCATTGATAACCGTCTTGTTTTCTTCTTTAGAATTTTTTCTGCGAAGAAACTACTACACATCAAGATGTTTTCTATCGGCCAGAATACACGACGAGCTACCAATATTCCATTAACAGCATAACGACAAAACCTTAGTGGGTTCATACTGCTATAGACTTTAGGCATAATTTCACCAAAAAGAAGAAGAAGGAAAGTTAGAAGAATTGTTGCACAAAATATTTCAACCCAAGCAACTTTAAACACCACAGTTTCACGTAACACGAAACCAGATAACATTACAATCGTAACATTAACCAAATTGTTTAAAATAAGTATTGTTGCCAATGTGCGTTCACTATCATCGCGAAGCATTTGGATATTCTTATCCACCTTGTTCTTTTGTGGTTCAAGTTCGTCAATATCAGTAGGAGACAAACTAAAGAATGCTATCTCTGAGCCACTCGCAAAGCCAGAAGCATAAAGAAGCAAACATACTAAAATTGCAGCAAACACGACTCCAAGTGTTGGAGTATGGAACTCTACAAGAGAGGTTATAAATGTAGCTAAATCATCCATTAAAATGATTATTTGAAATTATCTATGTTGTCTGTCATTGGTAATGGGTCGTCAGTGCCAACATTAGAGACTTCATTCTTTTTAGATGTAGCTAACCATTCTAAAGAATCTACATAAATTTCTGTAACTTGCCGACGAATACCTTTTTTATCATCATAATTACGATATCGCACCCGACCTTCTACATAAAGTTTATCGCCCTTATGAATATATTTTTCAGCATATTTACTAAGATTCTTAAATAACACTATATCATGCCAATCGGTATGATCAGGCACCTTTGTTCCATTTGCTAAAGTATATCCTCGTTCTGTGGTTGCCAAAGGGAAAGATGCAACGCATTGGTCAGTATCATAATAATGTACCTCAGGTTCTTTACCTACATATCCTATCAACATTACCTTATTCATAACTGAGAATATAATAATTATCAACTTTCAATTGGTATTATTTCCACATACCAAGATATCTAAAGTTAAAGTTTTTTCCTTTAGCTGATGGGAACTGACTACGAGAGTCTACACGATCTCTTAAGTAATCAACAATACGGTTATAACAGTCAATACCAGAAACAGACTTACATTGTGCAACAAATATAGTATCTCGATACTCATATTTTCCTGTTGCAACAATATAAACCACACGCTTAAAATTTAGAGTACCTTCATACCACCCATCACGTTCTTCATTAAGATGCATTATTGTTGGGTTTTCTTTTTTCAAAGTCATACCTCCCATTCTGATAGCTTTTTTCTGCTTAAAATCAAGCATTGTCTGAGCCTCTGTCTTTATTATAATAAAGTACACGCGCGGGCGTACCTTATATCGTTTTGGGTAATAAACATCACTCTCAGCATACAAGCGTATATCATCTTCCAACTCTGGTGTAAGTTGAATATCCGGAATTGAGGCAAGAAAATCTAATGCCTCTTCAACATTATATGCTAATGTCTCATTATCGAAATATCTTAAATATAAATTCATTTAGCTGGTGTTAGTATGTTTCTCGTTAAAAATAAGAGCGGAAAACGAGACTCGAACTCGCGACCCCAACCTTGGCAAGGTTGTGCTCTACCAACTGAGCTATTTCCGCAACACAATTCATTTCTCTTTCAAGAAATTATATCTAATATTAAGTGAAGAGGAGGAGACTCGAACTCCCACGAAGCAATTTTCACTACCCCCTCAAAGTAGCGCGTCTACCAATTCCGCCACCTCTCCATAAGTGCATATATAAGTAACTGTGCCCAGAACAGGACTCGAACCTGCACGTTATAAACACACGCACCTGAAACGTGCGCGTCTACCAATTCCGCCACCTGGGCTCGCAAGAGCAGGTCTTTATCTACTTATACTTATTAAAAAAATCAACAAGAGCGGAAAACGAGACTCGAACTCGCGACCCCAACCTTGGCAAGGTTGTGCTCTACCAACTGAGCTATTTCCGCAAACAACATTTCACTAAATGCTTTTAAAGTCGGGGCGACAGGATTCGAACCTGCGACCACCTGGTCCCAAACCAGGAGCGCTACCGGGCTGCGCTACACCCCGCTGCAATAAAATAGACTTCCTATTTCTCATTTGCGGGTGCAAAGGTATTATATTATTTTTATCTCTCCAAATTTTATCGCATCTTTTTTCATTTTTTTTTAATATAACACTCCTTTCTTACGAATACATTGATGGTTCAGCTCCAATAGAATCTTTATATAAATATGATTATAAGAGTTTTACAAGCATCAAGAGCACATTTATGCATTCTGTAGAAAAAAGGTGAAGAATTTATAAGTAGTGCCTACTGTCTATTCATCAATCAAATAAAACGTTTCAGATGTTTAGAAAAGACTATCAGATACAGCTACTTTTATTTTAGATATCTATCACCTTCGTCTCAGATATCTATAACGTTCGTCTCAGATATCTGTCAGTTACAAATTAGATATCACAAAAAGCAGCAACCTTTATAACGTTATATTATACCACTTGAAAGATGTTTATTCAGATGAAAATTATGAATTCTTTTATTCTACAATATCTTAAAACTATTATTACTATAAGATTCTGAACAGTAATACATTATTTCATACCCGTTGCATAGAAGTGAAATTTATTTCAATAGCCATATCTTCTAAAGTATACGCATCAGATGTAAAAAGACTAGCTATCAGTGAGGACGGCGACCCCCTCATATTATCCTCAAAGAATAAGGTGGAAAGCCTTTCCACTCCTACTGATAGTTTTGTCTTTTGCCGACAAAGTTATGTAATTCTCTCAAACAAAACCAAAGAATAGATAACTAATTTACACCCATATCACGAAAAGATAATGAAAGCTTAATAGGCTATGTTCAGCAGAGCCGCAGCAGCAAGCAATACCTACCGATAATAAAGGAAACTTATTGTATCACGAAGTTCCTGTAGAACGCACAATAGAAGATTTGTACGATGGTTCATTAGACGATACAGAGATTGCCGACTTTATTT